>ERZ827108.4472-NODE-4472-length-9993-cov-3.644697_pt1 | contig 9993 bp, 10 predicted proteins | sample MGYA00519921_ERZ827108 | MGnify/ENA primary metagenome ERZ827108 (study PRJEB31778, sample SAMEA3449258) | human gut metagenome | biome: human gut; feature: human-associated habitat; material: faeces | place: United Kingdom | collected 2010/2012 ... | reverse complement strand
AGATACGCCTTGCGAAGTCTGCCGTAGTGTCCGAGGGGCTTGGTCTTGCGGATAACGATGTTCGGGATAAGATAATCGCCGTTCTGTGTATAAGTGATATTCATGCAACCTGCCCCCCTTTATCCATCTCTCAGTCAAGGATCCTGCCGTCCGTGGAGATCGTCACGACCTGCCACGGGATGAATTTTCCGCTCTGCTGCAAGGCGGTCTTCGCCGCGTGCTCCAGTCCGCCGCAGCAGGGGACCTCCATGCGGACAACGGTCACGCTTTTTATATCATTGCTCCGGATGATCTCGGTGAGCTTTTCGGAATAGTCCACGCTGTCGAGCTTCGGGCAGCCCACAAGGGTGATGTGTCCCTTGATAAACCGCTCGTGAAAGGCGGCATAGGCATACGCCGTGCAGTCCGCGGCGATGAGCAGCTTGGCCCCATTGAAAAACGGCGCGCGCACCGGCACGAGCTTGATCTGCACCGGCCACTGGGAAAGGCGGCTCTGCGCCGCAGACGGGGCAGGCTCGGTGCCGGACGCCGCCTCGTGCCGGAAAGTTCTCATCTGCGTTCCGGGGCAGCCGCCGTGAAGGCTCATCCCCTGCTGCTGCATCTTTTTCTGTTTATTGGCGAGCACCGCCTGCTCATCGTAAGCGGCGGCTTCACGCTCTACGAAGGAGATCGCGCCGGTGGGACAGGCGGGCAGGCAGTCGCCCAGACCGTCGCAGTAATCGTCGCGCATGAGCTGCGCCTTGCCGTTTACCATAGCGATAGCCCCCTCGTGGCACGCTGCGGCACACGCGCCGCAGCCGTTGCATTTATCCCGGTCGATCTCAATGATCCTTCTTTTCATTTTTGTGCCCTCCTTGTGTTTTACGCCTGGATTGTAGTATAATACTTTCAACAAGTCGGTTGAATTTTCAACGAAAGAAGTTTTTATGAAAGAATTTTTGCCAGTTATCCGGTCGTCTTCGCTTTTTTCGGGCATTTCCGAGACGGAGCTTGCGGCCATGCTCTCCTGTCTGGAGACGAGAGAAGAACGCTTTCCGAAGGACACCTTTCTGCTCCGCACCGGTGATACGGCCGAGTCGATCGGTCTTGTGCTCTCGGGCAGTGTTCTTGTCGTGCAGGAGGATATTTGGGGCAACCGCAACATTCTCTCCAAAGCGGGGCCGGGACAGACGTTTGCCGCCGCGTATGCCTGCGCGCCCGGCTCGCTGCTGAATGTAAGCGTGCTCGCCGAAACGCCCGTCACGGCAATGTTCCTGAACGTAAAGCGTGTTTTGAATGTGTGTCCGTCCGCCTGTGAGCACCACAGCCGCATCATCCGGAATCTTCTCGGCGAGCTTGCCGAGAAAAACCTGCGCTTCGGCGAAAAGCTCACGCATATGGGGCAGCGCACGACGCGCGCCAAGCTGATGTCCTACTTCTCCGCCGAGGCGCAGCGGCTCGGGTCATATGAATTTGACATCCCTTTTTCCCGCCAGCAGCTCGCGGATTACCTTGCGGTGGAGCGCAGCGGTCTCTCGCTGGAACTTGGCAAAATGCGCAGCGAAGGACTTCTGGACTTTCACAAAAGCCATTTCATACTGAAGGTGTAAACGCTCGATTCGCGAATATATCAGCGAAAACCGTCCCTCTTGCTATTTCACTTTCACTTGTAGCACAGGCATTTGTCCGCGAGGATGTTGAACGCTGCGGTCGTTCTCTCGCCGGGTGCCGCGTTTTCCGGTACTCTTACGCGCGGCGGCGCTTTTCGGCGCGGCTGCCGGAGCGGATGCCGCACCGGATGTTCTGCAGCACCGTCATGTTCGGAAAGAGAGCGTACTGCCGGAAGAGATACCCTACCCGCCGTTTCTGCGGCGGGAGATTGATGTGCTTTTCGCTGTCGAAGAGCGTTTCGCCGTCGAGGATGATGTGTCCCCTGTCCGGTGTCATGATCCCGGCGATGCATTTGAGCGTTACGCTCTTGCCGCAGCCGGAAGCGCCGAGCAGCGCCATGCGCATGATCGCCGCTGAGGGGCACGGCTAAAGCATTTCTCTTGCAAAGGCGCCGGTGCGGTTATATACTCTTATGGATAATTGCCGCGCCGGAGGTGATTAAAATGGAAATGGAATCGCTGCGCCATCCCTTCCCGGCGATCTATGCGCCGGATTCGCGCATTCTGATCCTCGGCTCGTTTCCCTCGGTAAAGTCCCGCGAGCAGATGTTCTTTTACGGGCATCCGCAAAACCGCTTCTGGCGGGTAATGGCGGCGCTGCTCAGCGCGGACGTGCCGCAGACGGTGGAGGAAAAGCGCGCGTTTCTTCTGGCGAATCACATTGCGCTCTGGGATGTGATCGCCTCGTGCGATATTGCGGGTTCGTCCGACGCCTCCATCCGGAATGCCGTGCCGAACGACCTTACGCCCATTCTGGAAACGGCCTCCATCCGGCAGATCTTCACGAACGGCGGAACGGCCCACCGGCTGTACCGGAAGTATATCTACCCGCTCACCGGGCGGGAGGACGCCGTCCTTCCCTCCACGAGCCCCGCAAACGCCGCGCGCTCACTCGATGCGCTTATCGATGCGTGGCAGCCCGTGCGCGAAGCGCTGGAAGAAGAATAAATGACAGAAACAGAGCCTGCGGCCCATGGGGAGCCGCAGGCTCTGTCTTTTAGTTTTAGAGCTGTCCGCTTTACTTGCGGAGAGGATTGTCGCCCGAGGCACCGTCCGGCCCGCCGACAAGGTTACCGTTCGTGTCCACATGGTAGTAGCAGCGCTGCCCGTCCTCTGTGTACCAGAAATAGGTGTTGCCGCTCGGCAAGCCTTCCCTGCCGTCGGCATAGTGGAACACATAGGCGACGAGGCGGTTCTGCTCATCGTAGCGCAGCTCCCGGTAGTATCCGGGGCCGAAAATATCCGTCGGATCGTATTCCACGTTGATGCGCGTGAGATTGCCGCGTTCATTATAGATGTACGTTGTGAGCGTTGTGTATTCCTCATTGCTCCCGCTGAGGTCGGAACGTTGCAGCGTGGAGGCGATCTTCCCGTCCTCGCGGTAGGAAACCGTCTCGGTATTGAAGCTGGTGGTTCCCAGATTGGCCCATGTCCAAACCCGTTCCCAATACACCAGCCGTCCCTGTGCATCGTAGCGTGCCGTGCTCGTCATGCCGTCGGAAGTACCGCCGCCTATTGAATTGGTCACAGTGGTAGTCCCGTTAGCGTTATGAGTATAACCTGCCGCTTCGAGCGGCACGCCGAAGCGCTCAAATACGCTTTCCGCACCGAACACCGCGCATGGCAGAAGCGACCCGTCGGCGCAGCCGTCCGCGCCGTCTCCGGCGGTAAAGAGAAGTGCGCGTCTCCCGTCGGCAAAGCGCAGGTAGAGTGGGCAGAGAGTTTCCTGCCCGGCGAAGTCCGCCCCCGTGGGGGTGATGCGCACGGTGTCCGCTTCTTTGGAAAGCACCTTTTCAAGCGAACGGAGCGCTGTCTCTTCCGTCATGACGAAGCTCTGTCCGAGCTGCGGAACATACAGCTCCGCGCTCGCGAGCGTCGGAAGGGCGCGGCCGGAAAACAGGTCTTCGATCCCAATGGCGGCGACGGTATCGTTGACAAGGACAACGTCCATGGGCCAGCTTTTGGCCGCAACAATGGTGTATGTATTGTCCCCGTTGGGCAGTTCACGGATAAAGATACTGCGGCAGTAGCATTTAGTCCCGTTGAAGTCCGCTGTGCGCCAGCCGAGCTCGGTTTTCGGCATACCGGTAAAGGCGATCCAGCCGTAATAAGCGCCGCTCTGGTTTCCGCCGCTGCTCAGGCCATGAAACTCCGTCCGCAAAATCTCCCCGCCGTCTACCCAGCGATCCACATATTCCGGAAGGCAGGTTTTCGTTATCAAGCCGTAGAGGCCGGAATCGTCGCCGGTCTGCTCATAATACGCCGTTGGGTCGTGCTGAAAAGAGTAGCTGTCGTCCACCGCGTTCGGCTCCGACCAGTCGCGAATTTCCGTGTTCGGCGCGGCGGCACTTGCGTTCGGTGTTTCCGATGTTTCCGCCTCCGGCGTCCGCGTACCGCAGCCGCCAAGCAGCAGCGCCATCAGCAGCAGAGGTATTACTATCCGTTTCATTTCTCGTCTCCTTCCCTGTCAAACACTGTCCAGTCGATCGTCTCGGCAGCTTTCTCCATAAGCGAGGCGTCGCTCACGCCGACGTTGACAAGAACATAGGCGCTGTCCGTTTCATAAAAGAGGTAGCTTCCGCTGATCTTCTCCGGCCCGTCCGTCGCGCACACAATGCTCTGCCCCAATGCCGTTTCGCAGCTCCACACTCTCCGATACTCGGCAAAATCCGTGTAGTGCGTCATGCGGGTGTACAGGGCGTTCTTGGGGATGTAATGGACGAGCCATTTTCCGCTGCCCACTGCCTCCGACTGGGGCCGTTCCTCGTAGAACGCGCCGTTATCGTAGATGACCTTGTTTTCTTCCTTCGTTTTGTCGCTGGCATACTGAAGGCCGTACCGCTCCGCGAGCTCTGAAAGCTTTGCGCTGATGTCCTCATACCCGATCTGGCCGTATACGCCGGTGAAACAAGCGCCGTAGAAATTTTCCGTAAAGAAGCTCTGGAATTCCCGTGCCGCGTGGAATGCATTGCTTTCATAAAATGCTTCCAGCCGCGCCGCCGCGTCCGGGTCGTACGACACACGCGCTCTTTCCACAAGAGAGCGCGCTGCGCCGTTGTTTTCGCAGACCACAGAGAAATCGATGTGATCGGCAAGAAATTCCGCAAGCTCCCCGGCATTCTCCGCGCCGAGCGCGCGCATTTTCCGCGCCGTCGGCCGGTCAAACTCGTACATGCGAAGCGCCGCGAACATTTCGCCGTCTTCGGAGAGATACCAGATCTCCAGCCTCCCATTCTCCCACAGGACAAGATTCACGCTCTGCCCGAGTACGCTTCGGTATTCCCGCTCGGTATACTCCGCCGCGGGCGCAGGGAAGCCGAAGGGATAGAGCGCCCCGGTCGAGACGCGCTGGAGCGTCACGGGAAGCCGCGTCTCTCCGAATGCCAGACAGCCCTCCGCATAAAAGGAACCGTCCGGAAAAATATACCCGCTTTGCAGCTCGTCGGTACCGTCTTTTATATACGGCTGCATGCCGCTGCGGTCATACAGCTCGTCTCGTCCGGTCAGAGGGAAGCTCTCGGAATAAAGCTCAAGACCGTAGGTCTCCGCGATCTCCCGCAGCTTTGCCGCGGCCTCCGGCGTCGTCGCCCGGTATGTCTCGCAGGTTTTGCGCAGAGCGTCGTCCCCTTGCGTGAAGCTCCAGTCGGGCGCTGTCCAGGTCTCCCGCTGCGCCGCGGCACACGTCCACCATGCGGCGGTGCCTTCGTATGTTTTTGTGCCGCGCAGTCCGTTCGGCACAACGATAACGCGGTTCGTTCCCTCAATGGAATATGTCTGATCCTTCCAGTGCAGCAGCCCGGCAGCATAGGCCGCGGCAGCGAGCAGCAGCGCGAGCGCCGCGGCAAGCAGCGCCGTTTTCCAGAGCTTTGCCTTTCCGCATCCGTGCGGCTTTTCCTCGCCGATCCGGAGCAAATCCCCCGCTTCCAGCACGAAGCAGTCGGATACGCCGTTCAGCGCGTCAAACAGAATATCTCCGCCGTTCATTCAATATCCCTCCTCTTCCAGCTTTTGCGCCAGGCGTTTCCGCATCCGGTACAGCGAGGTTTTCACCGCGGCGGTCTTTATGCCGAGCCGCGCGGCAATCTCCTCCGCGGTCAGCGCGTAGAAGTACCGTCCGAGGAAAATGACCCGCTCCCGTTTGGGAAGCAATGAGAGGAACGCATCGATGCTCCGGAGAAGCTCGCGGTTTTCCGCCGTCCGCGCCGGGTCGCTCCCTCCCGGCAGGCACTCGGAGAGCTCGTCGATCGCAAGGCTCGCTTCCCCGCCGCCGCGCTTTTGGCTTCCGCTGCGGCGCAGGCGCGTTACGGAAATATTGCGCGTGATCCGGCCGAGAAACGCCTTCAGGCTGTTCGGGCGCTCCGGCGGCATGGCGTTCCAGGCCGCGAGCCACGTATCGTTCACGCTCTCCTCCGCATCCTCGGCATTCCGCAGGAGATTATACGCCACCGTGTGGCAATACGGCCCGTAGGCATTCTCCGTTTCCGGGATGGCGCGCTCGGAGCGCTGCCAATAGAGATCGATGATACCAGCGTCGTTCATGCTTCCCACCTCCTTACACTCCTAAAGTCGCAAAAGCGGAGCAAAAGGTTTCATATTTTCTGAAAAAAGCTGCCGTGGCTTTCGTTCGCGGCAGCTTTTGGATTTCTATTCCCCGCTCCGGAGCGGCAGGTTGGAGAGCGCTTCGGATACATAGTCGTTAAATTTATAGACGTCCTTCGTGCGGACGATCTTTTTGGCGAGCTCGTCTCCGCCGATGAAAAGCGTTGCGAGATAGTGCCAGAGCTCTTTCATTTTCCGCATGGCGTTCACGCCGCCGAGCTCGGCGCGGTACGCCTCGTACAGCTCCTCGTGGAACTGCCGCAGCTCCTCGCGGGAGGCCGCCGCCCCGCCGCGCAGACGGCGGAACAGCGCGGGGTCAGCCGCCGCGCCGCGGCCGAGCATGACCGCCTCCGTTTCCAGGTGGGCGGCTTCAAACGCGCGGATGTCCTCCACAGTGAAGAGATCGCCGTTGTATACGACCGGGAACGGGCTTCCCGCCGCGGCGAGCGCGAAGGCGTCCATATGCACCGCGCCGGAATACATTTCCTTTCGCGTGCGCGGATGGAGGATGAGCTCCTGCGCGTTATATTGCCGGTAGATCGACAGAAGGCGCGGAAATTCCTCCGGCGCAAGATACCCGATGCGGCTTTTGAGCGACACGGCAATGGGCGAGGCGGCAAACACGTCCGCGAGCAGCGTGTCGAGCGCGTCCGGCTTTTGCAGAAGCCCCGCGCCCTTGCCCTTTGCCGTCACGGTCGCCGACGGGCAGCCGAGATTGAGGTTAAAGACCGTATATCCCATGTCTTGCAGCCCCTCGGCGGCCCAGACGATGTCCGCGGCGCACTTGGAGAGGATCTGCGGCACGACCGGCGCGGCGCACCTCATCTCCGGCGTCAGCTCGCGCAGCTCCCGCGGCGTAAAGAGATGGTCGGACGTCGGGGAGAAAAACGGCGTATAGTACCGGTCCGCGCCGGGAAAACGGCGCGAATGGACCGCGCGGAAAACGTGCGTCGTGATTCCCTCCATGGGGGCGAAATAGTATTTCATGTCTGCATAACTCCATAAGAAAGATGCGATCGTCCGCGGGCGGAGCGAAGCCCCGTCCCTACCGGTTTTTCATTATATCGCATAGCGGCGGCAGTTGCAAAACATTTGACGCGCGTGCTATACTTAGACAGCATTACAGGAGGCATCGTATGAACGTTAAACGCTTTCTTTCCGGCGCGCTTTGCGCCGTGCTTCTGCTCGCGCTCTGCCCCGCTGCGGCGGCGGACGCGCCCTGCGAAATATCCTCTGCGGAGGAGCTTTCGCTCCTGCGCGAGACGCCCGACGGCGACTTTGTTCTCACCGCCGACATCGACATGACCGGCGTGGACTGGCAGCCGATCGCCTTTTCCGGCACGCTCGACGGCGGTGGACATACCATTTACAATCTCACGGTCACCTCGCTCGGCGCAGACCGCGCCGAGACGGTGGACGGGAACGACAAGACCTACGACACCGCGCTCACGGGCTTTTTCTCCGTGCTCAGCGGCGCTTTGGTCCGCGATCTTTCGCTGCGCGGCGTGAACATCGCCGTGGAGACGCCGGAGAATGTGTTCGCCGGAACGCTCGCGGGCTTTGCTTCGCCTGAAACGGTGCTCGAAAACGTCTCCGTTTTTGATGCCCGCATCGATCTCACGGAGACATGCCAGCGCGAACCCGCCGATGAGCACGACCGCTGCATCGCCGGTATCGGCGGGCTCGTCGGCTTCGGCGGCGGAACGTATACGAACTGCTCCGCGGATTCCACACTCGTTTTCTCCGATGAGAGCATTGCGTCGCTCCGCTGCGAGGAGTTTCTCGGCGGCATTCTTTCCTGCGGCAACGCGGCGCTCACCGGCTGCACCGCCGCGATCGACGGCTACGCCGCCTGCCGCGGCTATGCGCACAACGGCGGACTTGTCGGTATGTTCTATCAGTACGACAAGACCGTGGACATCGGCACGATCTCCGGCTGCGCCGTGACCGGCAGGATCACGTTTTTCGAGGACAACGCCGACCGGCGCGCCTACTGCGAAGCGTTTGCCGGAGAGTTTCTCACCTGGACAAACATCACCGAATGCACCGCCGATTTTCAGCGGAATGAGATCTTCGATTACTCCGCCGCCGTAAAGCCGGAAAAATGTGCTGAACCGTCCTATACCGACACGGTGGTCACCGGGAACTGCGATACCTTCGGCTATACCGAGTACACCTGCGCCGTGTGCGGCTATTCCTACCGCGACACGTTCACGCCGCCGCAGCACACCCCCGGCGAGTGGACGGAAACGAAAGCGCCTACCGAGACCGAAGACGGCGAGGAAACGCTCCGCTGCGCGCTCTGCGGCGCGGAAATGGAAAAACGCGCCGTGCCGAAGCACGTTTCCGGCGACTGGATGACCGTCACTGCGCCGACGTATGACCGCGAGGGGCTGCGCCAGCGCTTCTGTGCCGACTGCGGCGTGCTGCTCGGCGAGGAGAGCATTCCCATGCTCATCGCCGCGAGCGGCATAGAGGGACTGCCGGACGCGCTCACGCTGCACTATAAGGACACCGTGACGCTCGAAGCCGTGATCACGCCGGAGGACGCTTCCGACAAAACCGTCCGCTGGTACACGAACATCAACATTGCCTCGGTCGATCCCTCGACCGGCGAGGTGCGCGCCTGCGCGCGCGGCGAGACCGTTCTCACCTGCGTTTCCGGCGACGGGTTCGTCACGAAGGAGATCCCCGTAACGGTCGACTATACTATCGGGCAATGGCTCATCAAAATTCTCCTCTTCGGGTGGGCTTGGTACTGATGGAAAGCTACACCGTCATCCGCGCAAACCGTAGGACCGTCGGGCTGCGGCTCGATAAAGACGGGCGGCTCGTCGTTCGCGCGCCGTATTGCACGTCGGAGACAGAGATCCGCCGGATCGTGGAAAAGGAGAGCGCGTGGCTCGCGCGCGAGCATGAGCGGTTCGCGGCGCGGCAGGCCGCGCACCCCGAACCGGACGAAGCGCAACGCCGCGCGCTCATCGAAAAGGCCAAAACGGTCCTTCCGCCGAAGATCGAGCGCTATGCCGCGCTCATGGGCGTGCACCCGACGCGCGTGACGATCACCGGCGCGCGCACCCGCTTCGGCAGCTGCAGCGGCAGGAACGCGATCAGCTTTTCGTGGCGGCTGATGCAGTACCCCGAGGAGGCGATCGACTATGTCGTCGTGCACGAGCTCGCGCACATCCGCCACCACGACCACTCGGCGGCCTTTTACCGCTTCATCGCCTCCGTCATGCCTGACCACGAGGCGCGCCGCGCGCTACTGCGGCAGTAACGAAAGATAAGGAGACCTCTCCATGCACATTCCGACCGCCGACACCGATACGCTTGAGCTGCTGCCGTTCCGCGAAGCGCTGGAAAAGAGCGGACAGCGCGGCGATTATGACGCCGCGCGCTGGCTGTACGTTCCGGATTTGTATACCGAGTACCGATACATTCTCGGCACGCGCGGGGAAAAGCCGCTCATCTGCATCGGCGTGAATCCATCGACCGCCGCGCCGGACGCCCTCGACCCGACGCTCCAGAGCGTGCAGCGCATTGCGCTCTCAAACGGGTATGACAGCTTTATCATGTTCAATGTCTACGCCCAGCGCGCCACGCGCCCGAACGACATGGACGCCGCGCTCAATGAGCATCTGCACGCGGAGAATATGGCGGCGTTCCGGTATGTTCTCGAAGCCTCTCTCCCCCGCCGCCCGGCAGTATGGGCAGCCTGGGGCAACATCATTGAAATGCGCCCGTA
>ERZ827108.4462-NODE-4462-length-10020-cov-10.473457_pt1 | contig 10020 bp, 9 predicted proteins | sample MGYA00519921_ERZ827108 | MGnify/ENA primary metagenome ERZ827108 (study PRJEB31778, sample SAMEA3449258) | human gut metagenome | biome: human gut; feature: human-associated habitat; material: faeces | place: United Kingdom | collected 2010/2012 ... | reverse complement strand
GGTAGGGGAAGTGCGCTTTCTTTGCGCATGATTTCAGTCATTTATACACAACAGGCACAAAAAGGGAGATGTAAAAAAACTCAATCGAGTTTTTTCACATCCCCTTTTTATATATCCCCCCTCCTCCATCATATTTTTTTATTTGGCGGTTACTTTCAACTCACTACCTCACGCAGAGGTAGACGGGCGGCTTCGTTGGCCGTTTTCTGTTTCAATTCATATTTCAACTCACTACCTCACGCAGAGGTAGACAGAAAATGGCGGGAATGGAAAAAACACAGAATAATTTCAACTCACTACCTCACGCAGAGGTAGACGATACCACAGGACTACAAAATTCACTTAAAAATGTATTTCAACTCACTACCTCACGCAGAGGTAGACTGTACACAAAAGAAATGCAGACCAGAAAGAAGAAATTTCAACTCACTACCTCACGCAGAGGTAGACTAATACAGGAGGTGCTTATGCGTAAAATTGGTTACATTTCAACTCACTACCTCACGCAGAGGTAGACGTTTATCTTGTAATGCTTATCTAAAAGAGTTAATTATTTCAACTCACTACCTCACGCAGAGGTAGACCCGGAGTGGTGTCCACTTATATCAGTACCAGAAAATTTCAACTCACTACCTCACGCAGAGGTAGACCAAACTCGTGATGAAGCTGAAAGGATTTTAGCAGATATTTCAACTCACTACCTCACGCAGAGGTAGACGTCTTGCCGATGGAGATACAGTTATTGATAAAACATTTCAACTCACTACCTCACGCAGAGGTAGACGCAGAGGGGAGGACAGGAGCATGGCGAAATTTTATATTTCAACTCACTACCTCACGCAGAGGTAGACGACATTGCTTCATTGAAAGTGGAAACTGGTTCACTATTTCAACTCACTACCTCACGCAGAGGTAGACAGCAATGGAAGATCTGCGAAAAGAGTACGATACATTTCAACTCACTACCTCACGCAGAGGTAGACTTGATGCATTTAATGAAAGTGGATATTCCATGTGTGCTTTACATTCGCACTACAGAATCAATGTTTCTGTAACATCAAATCCAGGGTGTGCACCTATATGTTCTACTTTATTTTTGTAATTATTTCCTAAATAATAAAACCGCAGACTGTCAACTTCTTTATCAATGATTTTTTCAAGAATATCCTTTACCTGCCTGCACTTTGTTGCGTCCATTTGACACTCAAATACTGAATTCTGAACTCGTTGTCCATAATTTGTGCATTCTTTGGCAACTTTTCTTAATCTTTTTCTTCCTGCTGCAGTCTGTGTATTTACATCATACGTGATCAATACCAACATCTTATCACCTACTTCCAGAAAAATGGTGGATATTCATCAAGATCTCCTCTCAAAAATCGCGCCAATAACAAGCTTTGAACATATGGTGCCATTCCCCATTCTATTTTCTCTCCTAGAAATGGATGCTTAATTGTCTCTTGTTTCTTTGACTGCCATGCAGACAAGAAAACTTTACGTCCCTCATCATTCATGATAACAGCACCATTTTCTTTTTTGATAAAATATTCTGGTTTCATGACTTTCTTATTAATTAATGTCAGTACAAAACGATCTGCCATCACACTTCGAAACTCTTCCATAAGGTCTAATGCAAGCGATATTCTTCCCGGACGATCTGTATGGAAAAATCCCACATATGAATCCAATCCAACAGCTTCCAACGCCGAGCCACACATTCCTGCTAATAGCGAATACGCAAAGGATAACATAGCATTAACGCTATCCAACGGTGGTCTTTTATTTCTACCCTGGAAGTAAAAATCTGTTTTCTGCTGTAAAATCAAATCATCAAACACCGAAAAATATACAGACGCGGCTTCTCCCTCTATCCCTAATAACTCCTCTGCGCTCTCACATTCTCTTATCTTTACAATGCTCTGTGCAAGAAAAGCTGATTTCCTTTTGATTTTTTCAACATCCAGCCGTAGTGCATAATCTCTCGCAGCTCTTTCCAAAACCCATCTGGAATTATATACTTTTCCTAAGATAAAATTTCTCGCAATCCGTACACTTTTTTCTTTGTCTTCACTGATTCGATACTGTTGCTTACGAAGTGTTACATTTCCCTTTGTTTCTCCAGTAATTCTAGCCAGGAATCTCCCATTTCCAGACATAAAAGTCAGATCAATATTCCTTTGAGCGCAAGTCCCCATTAACGCGGGACTTGCGCCGGTATATCCAAACGTTATGATTGCCTGAAGATTATGAAGTGGTACACGCCCTATTTCTTTTTGTTCTTCCAAAACCACTACATTTTCTCCATCTAATGATAAATATCTATTTCCAGATGTAACATACAAGGTATTTAAGAGTCTTTTCATACATTATCCTCTTCAAAAATTACTCCGTTTATATATCCAGCTACCGTTTTCTTCTTATTCAATACTGGCAGGCATATATCTTTCAATGAACATGCATTACATTTTTTCCTGGTTTTTACTTTTGGTGTATATCTTTGTTCATAATATTTATGCATTTCACGAAAACTGCTTGTTACTTTTTCTCTTACCTCATCCGTAAATTCCACTTTTGTGCGCCGCCGCGTCTCACCATAATAAATATATCCATACGGAATGACACAGCATAGCATTTCCTCGAGACATAATGCCTGGGCCGCTACCTGCAGTATATCAGAATCATCTGTTTTGGGCTTTCCTCTTTTGTATTCTACTGGAATCACGGAATAGCTTCCTTCTCTGCCCGCAATAGAAATCCCATCCTTCACTTTATGAAATTCCACCACATCACATTCGCCGCTCACTCCCATTTCCCGTGAATGAACCGGCATTGCTCTGACGATAAGAAGATCTCCTCTTTTTTCTTTTATTGCAGGATCATGTGCATTTTCATGGAGAATTTTTCCTTCCACTGTTCTGACATTTTCCTGCCACTGCATTTCTATATATGCCAGAGCCCATTGTCGTCGACAAAACGCAAAATGTTGTATTCCTGATAGCTGCAAAAATTCCTCTTCTTTATACAAAATCAAACTCCTCCGGTTTTTTGCATCCATCTACATGCCATGAAATCTCATAATCTGTAAATTCTCTTGGATGTTCCTCCTTAGGTTTAATATCAAATCCTCTCTGAATTTTTCCACTGGAAACAGCCGGCGTTTTCTCGTCATGCTGCCACCAGTACATTTTGCAGACTTCCATACTTCCTTCCGGTCTGGCAGAAGAAGCATCGTTTTCGAATAAGGTTTTTAATGCCTCTTTTAGTAATTCCGCATCTTCCTGACTGAATCCTGTTTTTTCAGCAAGCTGGACATTTACACTTCCCATCACTCTATATACAGCAAAACCTACCCTATGTTTAGTACCCATGGTATCGGAAGCTTTACTCTCTTTTCCAGATTCACTGTTCACACTCTTAGTAATCTGCATACTGATGATATCGATTGGAGAAAGGCTGATTGCCTGATGAATAGAAACGGGACCTCTTACTCCAAACGATACAGGAATTCCCTTGAATGCAAAAACCTGTCCAAAAGCTCTGACATCCAACCACTCTTTACACGCAATCGCTGCACATGCATCACGATTTGCATTTTTCTTATTTCCCAGCTGTGCTTTCAGCTCTTCACATCCATCTGCACGATCTTTTAAACTGGTATAACCATCATCTGAACGATCATCTGACTGCACAAAAATTTTCTGCCCAAGATCCTGAAGACGGTTTCTTATCTTTCTTTTAATACACACATCGGATATCTCACCATACCCATCCAGATTGATCCTTGGGCGATTTCCATTCAGTGGATCTCCATTTGGATTTGCATTATCTGCACTTATAAATAAAGTAAAATCAATTTTTCCTCTCAATGCACTCATCGTTTATTCCTCCTCTTCCTTCTCTTTAGAATCTTCCTTTTTCTGTTTCAGATCATAAGCCTGGCTATGAAAACCAAGAAGATATAAACCATCCAGTTTCTTGTTATCACTAAAGCTTTCTACTTCGAACAAATCATAAATATCATTCAACAGATTCTCATAAAAACGTCTCTCTGCAATTCCCAGCTTATTCACATATGGCTGAATACTTTCTTCGATCACCTTCCATGTCTCATAAGGTCTCTGAGAAAAAGTGCACATATATCTTTTCGCATTTGTAACCCTTGCCTTATCTCCATCATCATAAGTACGATATTCAATTCGATCTGCTACTGCCAGTAAACGTCCATACAGATAATTTCTGTCTTTTTGTTTTTTATCTAATGCCACGTTCCATTCCTCCTCGTATCTTTCACTTTTATCCTTTTTAACCAACGAACACGCCAGTGTTAAAACTCTCTCCCAATTTTTCCAATCTTTATAGGTCAATGGCATGGAAGCTTTTAATATTGCTCTGTCCACATAATCACATGGGATTTTATTTCCGTTCCAGATGCAGGGAATCAGCCTTTTCGCAACTTCCGCATATAATTTCTTTCCATTTGCATCTACAATCATAAGACTGCCTTTATTCTCTATGCCAAATAGAATATCTGCTATGTCCTTTACGCCAACCATTCCTAAAAACCGTATTCTCTTCTTATCTTTCTCTTTCCATTTTTCATGAATCCAGCTACAGCTTTCATGCCATTTTTTTATATTTTCCAGATATCTCGCTGAATCCAGAGTCATCTCTTCAACCATGGATAATCTTCCCGGAGTAGCTGCATCAAAACCGAGTAGAATCATTTCAGATGTATTATCTACCTTTTTTCCATATCCTCGAAGTGCACTGTAAAATTTTTCGGCAGTGATTGCACTTCCATCACATCCACTTTCTTCTCCAGACTCTTCATCATCCCAGTCATCATCCTCATTATATTCTGACGCAATGGTGTCCGTATCTACATTCCATCTCGGCATACTCAGGCGGTGGGATTCCCATGTAACAACTGCCAGCGTATCAAAAAATGTTCCCTGTTTTCGAATGATCCACTTCAATGCATTATGGATTTTCTGAGAGGTTTCATTTCCTACAGCAAAAGCATCTTCTTTGGTTGCAAAACGTCCCCGATAAGTAAAATTCTGACTGTCATTTGCGGAAATCAGCTTTGCCCCGTCACCCTCATTACGGATCTTTTTGGAATGAAGATAAGAAATAGCCTCTGTACTTCCGGTAAGGTAACATAATCCTATCTCTTTTTCCTGAGAACGCACATAATTTATATAACAGTCTTGAAGGGTCTTGTCTTTCCAGCATTCGTCCGGGGGAGCCTCAAAAAAATCTGTATTTGGCAAACGGATGATAAAACGCACAAAAGCTTTTGTCTGTACAATCCCCTGAATATTTTCTTTATCATCAATCCGGTTCTGCTCATTCAATTTTATAATTTTTTTCTCAATCAGATTGGAAATCAGTGTATTTTTTTTCAAATATAGATAAATTGCCCTTACTTTCTCATGACAATACTCTGACTCAACCCATTCTTTCAACTGAGAAATATACAGTTCATGACAGATTCCATCATCTTCATAATATTTCGTATAATCTCCCGCAAGGTATCTCAGATTATCGCATAAAGGATGTGGCTCCTTTCCTGCGGTACGACTTCCAGATTTTTCTGTAACCGGTATGATCGTCAATTTATCATTGGAATCTACCGGCTCTGCATTCATAAAATTCCCATCCTGATCAATAGTTACTGTTATCTGTGCAGTCACAGTGGTATGAAACGGCGGCAAAAGCACATATGGCATATCTCTTCGATATTCAATGACACCTATTTTGTCACTGTTTATCTCATACAGATCGATCAACTCATTTACCCAGCTCACTCACCCACCTCCTCGTCGGTAAATTCTTTTAGACCAGTAAAATTATCTTTTCCAAAAACTTTACGTTCCATCTCTCTGATATGGCGTTTCTGTATGCACGCTTCCGGCCTTATAAATTCTATGATCCCCCCTTTTTTCATAACCGGTCTCCAGAAACGTACTGTCATTTTCCCCTTGTCTTCTGGAAGAATAGCTTCATCTGCATATGTGATTCCATGATACATGAATCCATAGTCTATCTCTCCTGGCATATCATCATAATGGCTTTCTCCTTCTCCAAATACACATAGCTCAACGAATGCCTGACATTCTCTTGTCCCCAAAAAAATATCTCTACGGCCTCCTCTTTCTACCATACGCTTTGCAATATTATGATGTTTGTGTTCATTTCGGTCATCCTTTAATTCTATATGGTTAAGATTAAACTCAAAATGCGCTCGCACCTGATAACGTACATCTTTCAGATAAGTATAATAAGCCAGTTCATTTCCACCATTATAGGCAATCGGACGAATTCCTTTTGTCTCAGTTTGAATAGGGTTCATAACACGTACAGCATCTATGATCCACATGATCGTTGGTTTCCAGTAAATGCTTTCTGTAATTCCTCGCAAAGCTTCATACGTCGGAATATGATAACTTGTTTTCTCACCGCCAACTCTCATGACTGGATCAGAAAATAATGCATATGGACCACATACTTCAAACTCTATTGTATTTCTGTATTTCTTCATAGCTTCTGCCCCCTATATGTTACAAAAATCCATTTTGGGTTCATCCACAACCCCCACTTTCTTATCATAATAGCCATCACATAGTACCAGAATCCCCTCACTGTTTTCGTATACGGTATTTCCGAGTTTATTTCTCCTGCTCTCTGAAATACCAACGGTATATCTTTGTAATTTTCTCAGTATCTTTTTCTTTTCTGTCTCTGTACGCACTTGCGACAGTTCTTTTAATAGCAACTTTGGTTCAATACCATATGGCACTACAACGCTTAATTTATAAGTGTCAGAAATCACTTCAAACTCACTCCCTGCTGTTTGAAAAGCCTGAGGCAGCTTTGTACGAACTTTTTCTTTATGTTTCCGGCAATATTGATTCTGCCCAATTTGGTTTTTCCCTAGTAAATCTGTCAGTGTTACTGTTACGCCACATACTTCAACTGGAAATTTGGTTTCTAGCTTTCTTAACTGCGAACGATAAACCGAATAATAAAATTTTATAGCTATTTCTGAATCTAATGAATAATTAAACTTCTTATTATCATACTTAAAATCGTCCAAGATTTTCTGTAGCGCAGCCTGTGCATCTCTGATTTCCCGCAAACGTTCCAGATGTTCTGCATCATGAGCCATCTGGACAATATAAACTGCTCCCATTTTTCCAAGTTCTTTATGTCGATTACATCTTCCTGCTGCCTGGATAACATTATCAAGTCCTGCTTTTGATCGTATCACGCATCCAAAAGAAAAATTCACTCCGGCTTCTACCACCTGTGTGCTCACACAAATAATCTTTTTGTCTCTTTTCCTTAATGCGTTTCTTATCTCTGCCAATGTATCCAATTTATGCTGCGGACACATATTATTACTCAGATGAAAAATCTCATATTCTTCCGTGCAACAATCTTCTAGTTTTTGAAACACCTCAAATGCACACTTTGTAGTATTTAAAATTACCAATGTACTGCGATATTCTTCCGTTTTTTCCAATACAAACTCTTTTAAATCCTCTGTTTCCATTCCCCCTTGATAACGTTCATTTTTTGTTTCATCAATAATTTCCACTCTTTTGAAAGCTTTTGCATATTTTTCGGATTCTCCTGACATTTCCAGACACTTACAGATATTATTCTCTTCAAGAGAAGCTAATGTCGGCTGTGTAGCAGAACATAATACTACGGTTGTCCCACAAAACTGCGAAAGGAAATTCACCGCCAGATTAAAAAGTTCTGTACATTTAACCGGGAATGCCTGTACCTCATCAAATATAATGATACTGTTGCATAAATTGTGCATTCTTCGAATACAGTTCTTCTGGTCAGAAAATAATGTATTTAGAATCTGCACGGCTGTTGTTACAATAATTGGTGAATCCCAAGTTTCTGTGAGATTTCTATATTTTTCCTCTTCTCCCTCTTCACAGATGACATTGCAATGATGTTCTAAAACAGCTGAAGGTATTCCTGTTGCTTTACGAATTTCTTCTGCATTCTGCTCCAAGATAGAATTAAATGGCGCTATATAAATAATCCGATATTTCTGCTCTTTCTTCGCATGATAGAGTGCAAATCGAAGACTGCTGAGTGTTTTTCCTGCACCCGTTGGTACTGTCAGACGATATAATTTCTGATCTGTTTCTGCAGCTCTCCGGCAGGAGTCAGATATCTCCTGCCGGAAAACATTCAGTTGATTTCCATTATCCGGATTATTTTGGATTTCATTTCTCAGATACTGTTCAAAATTCTGTATGCATTTCTCCCATATTTCCTGTGTTTCTTCCTGTGACATCCTTTTCGATAATGGAATATCCTGAAAAAAGCATGCTGTATCAGTCCAGTCGCCATCAATCAGCAAAGATAATGCAGTCCGCAGATACATTCCCAGATAAAAATATCTGCTACCATATTTTTTTCCAGAGGAATCATACTTTTTAACAAATCCGTTTATCTTTTTGAGAATTTCCTGATATGACTGAACTGCCTTCTCTCCTGCTTTCTCCAACATTGTTCTGTCATAAATCTGAAAAAATCCCTCTTTGATATGTCTATACTCAATTTCTTTTTTCAGCCGGCGTTCCTGTAGACTTTGACCATTTTCCAGATTAATGCAGTCTTCCATGCCGTGGTGAAAATAAATTAATGTACTGATAAATTCTAAAACAGGCTCCTCTTTCATCAATTCAAGTGCAATTCTTCCACCCGCGGTAGAATGATCCAGTCCATGTTTATGTACCTTATCTCCCAGTTCCAGAATATTCTTAAAATCATCCTGATTTGCTGTGCCAAGTTTTCCTGCATCATGAAGAATTCCTGCCAGTTCAACAATACTTCTCAGTTCTGGAAGTTCACAGGCATCCTTCGCAAAACGCGCAACATTTCCAGCATGCTCCTGCATAGACTGACATCTTTTTGTTTCATAATCTACATGAGCCAGTTTACATTCTTCTGTTTCCAGAATACTTGTTTTTTTATTTTTCATCCAGCACTCCTTGTATCATATGTCTGTTTTTCCATTATTCTATTTTTAATTTTTATGTATTTTTACTATATTTTACCAAGTTCATAACCTTAGTGCAAGGCAGATATCGAAAAAACGTTCGATTTTCTATATTTGCCTTACAGATGAGGCATCGGTCTTTATTCATGTGGTAACATCAGTAAATTATCTTTCGATGTGCCATTAGCTACAGATCGAACATATTTTTCTCCCTGTATGCTCATTGCTGGAATAAGATATGGATATGGTGCAATATTTACGGTAATAGTTTTGGGGAATTTTTGCAGATAATCGTAAACCTCTGATTTCTTCCAATATGTATTCGCAGCATCTATATAGATAGAATCTATATCCTGTACATTTCTGGAATCACCACAGTTACGTTTCATTTTGATCTTAATCGCTTTCATATTAAAAGCCTCCTTATGATATTTTTATAGAATCTGCAGATTCATTGTTGTAATGAAAATATCATAGAAAGACTTTACAAAAATCGCGAAATAATTTAGAATAGATTTGCTACATGCTATTCAAATTATTTGGATTGCATTTCTATGATGAGCCGTCTGATACGCCAATATCAGATGGCTTTTTCATTACATCTTTACTATACTGCACTGGTACTTTATTGTCAATACATTTTTAAATTCGTTTCACAATTAAAATATATAATAATATAAACAAAAAAATTTATAATAATATAAACTCAAAAGCGATCAGAATTAATCCAATCGCCTTTTTCACACAAACAAGTATATAATAATATTTTTCAACTCACAGACTTTCATCTGACAATAGATAAAGGCTACAGGAATTCTCCATTCCTGCAGCCTTTATTATTTTATTCAAACTCCTTTGCGGACTGCGTTTCATGACACGCAAAGGCTGTTATTAGAGGTTTATATTTCGAACGTGCGTTCTGTTTTTGTGTTTTTCGCACCGCTTATGAAGAAATAAACTCCAAAATAACTCCATTTTACTCTTTA
>ERZ827108.4450-NODE-4450-length-10049-cov-11.163798_pt1 | contig 10049 bp, 9 predicted proteins | sample MGYA00519921_ERZ827108 | MGnify/ENA primary metagenome ERZ827108 (study PRJEB31778, sample SAMEA3449258) | human gut metagenome | biome: human gut; feature: human-associated habitat; material: faeces | place: United Kingdom | collected 2010/2012 ... | reverse complement strand
TATCGCCCCTCATTTCTATTTTATCTTGTTTGTACCCCTTGTACACCGATGTTTATGATTCATCAAAGATGTTGAAAGATATCCAGCATCCTGGAGATCAGTTAAAGGCAGCGTAACAGAGTAATAAAGAACAACCATAATGATTACAGGAAGCGTCCACCGAAAGGTGCTGTAATCGAAGTGTTTGGATCAGTAATGAAAGTACAAAGAATGAGCTGGTAGCCGGCAGGGATTTTTACCAGAGGGCATGACCCTGATAAGTAGCTAAGCTGGCACCCTGGTTATGGACAGGCAGAACGAAGGAAGTGAGGACCCACCGTAAGGCGGATGATCCTGTTGGACATGAGAGGTGAGCTGCCATATAGGGATGGGTACACATCGAGGCCGTTTAGAACGAATAGTGATGACGTTTTATTTGGTGCACCCATTATTACTATATATCTGCCCTGTATGAGGTAAAGATCACTCCATAACCTTAGTTCTATTCAATGATAGGTATCAAAAAGTATTGAATTTATTGAAAAAAACACTTGATTATATGGAGAGTGCAGAAAGAAAAAACGAATCAGGGTTACCGGGTAGAAACAGAGCCGGCGACCCTGCTGGATGTATTCGAAAAGGCACATATTATCAAACAGTTCCGGCTGACGGAGGATGGTGCAAGTGAAACAGAAAATAACAGCGCTTATACCATTAAAAGACTGTCCGAAGATGAATCGGAAGAAGAGACAGAGGAAGAAAACAGTGATTACGATTACAGTGTCTCAATCAATGTTGAAGAAGAACCCGTTCAGTTTTCCGGAGAGGCAGGATGGGGATGCTGGCTGGAACTTCAGATTGATATCGAAGACGGTGAAGTCCAGTGTGGAATTGCAGTAAGGAGCAAAGCCGGTATTGCCCTGGAATGCGGCGCAAACAGCGAGAAAGAATTTGAAAAGGAAAAAACCGTTTACGAACGAAAACTGCCGAATATCGAGTTCAACGCCGGTATTGTACCGATTGTTATTACAAATCATCTGGAAGCCGTTGTCGGGGCAGCGGGAAGTCTGGAGGGCGGTATTCACAGCTCTTACGGCGCAACAGCCGACAGCACCCTAGGATTCCAGTATGACAGCAGAACAGGCAAAGTAGAAGAAGTCAAAGAAGGAAATCTGAATTCAGACGGACTTGAGTGGAGTACGGTTGAGGTGAACGGAAGGCTGGAAGCATACATTGACATCCGGCTGAGCGCAAAATTATATGACAGCGCTGGCCTGAATCTTTCCGGCGGAGCAGTTGGAAAAGCAGAAGGCCAGGCAAAGGTATCCATGAAGGACGACCTGGGTGGATATGCGGGCTCACTGGAGCTTTCCATCAGCCCGAGAATCAAAGGAAAAGCAGTGGTTGATATCCCGGTCATTGATAAAAAAATGCAGGAAACAGATCTTTTTGACCGGACCTTTGATCCAATCTGGTCAAAACACTGGGAGTCAAGTGCAGACTGGCAGAAGGATATGGAATGGACGGAAACTGGGGAGCAGGGAGATATCTATGTTACACGGTATGGAGAAGTAAATCAGTGTGACAGCACGGCATTCCAGTTTGAAATCCCAAAAGGCTGGGAAATTCAGACGGAGGAAGTTGGCGGTCCCATGGATGCGGTCAGAGAAAACGTTGTTCTGACAAACGATAGAGGTGTTACCGTTTCATTTTGGTACTGCCAAGGCGCGCTTGGCGGCTATTCGCGTGATATGCTGAAGGCACAGGTTTCACAGGCAGACACTTCTAATTTTGTGCCTGGATATCCATGGGGAACCGATCGTGACTGTTCAGATCTTGGCGAATTTATGGTAGCACGAGTACATATCACAGGCGAGATGATGGCTGGCATTGATGATGATTATGTTCCTGTAGACAGCACGTTGTTCGCAGTGATACCGACATCCCGTCTTGGCGAGATTGAATTTGCAGGTCAGGCTGGGGACGTAGACGAATTTTCTTTTGACTATCCGACACCAGTTGCATTTATCGCAGAAGCACCAGACGGTACATTTACAGAAAAAGAAGAAGAACAGGTGATTCGCATTTTGAAGAGCTTTAAAGTGGCTGAATTAGATTAAGAGGTACCCCGGAGGGCAGGAAGAGATGAACTGTGTTCCGGGGTATTTCAACATCACGTAAGATAAGATGGAAGGAAAGTGTTATTTTAAAATCTTGTGAAATCAAAGAGTGAGGATTTTTTGGAAATTACATAAAAAGAAATAGTAAAGAAAAACGAGCTGCGATATAATGAATGTGATGAAAAAATGAGTAACGAAAAATCAATAAAAATATGGAAAAGAACATAGAAAACATGGATTTTTCGGGAAACAGAAAGAAAAAGGAGGAGTGTTTCGAGATGGAAACAAAGAACAAAAACAAAAAGACAGTCATCATGCTTGCTGTAATTGGTATTGCGATTGTCTGCATTTGTGTCATCGGAGTTTTTGCAAAGAAAGCGTATGACCGTCATCAGGAGGAGCTTCGCTTACAGGCAATTGAGACAAAAAACAGTGAGATTGATGGGGAATATCAGAGATTTGAAAAAGAAGAAGACAGAAATAAAAAACTGGAAGCATTGAAACAAGAGATGGAGAGTGCGGAAAAGTATAAAAAGACAGAAGGCGATTATGAGGAATGTTCTGCACACTATGAAAAAATTATTGCGCAGATGAAGAATTCCTTTGTCTCCGAATATGACGACACGATCAAAATAATTGCGGATAAAATTGGTGATGATGTTGAAAAAGTGGACGATAAGGAAGCACTCAAAAACGCTACCAGCGAATTTACGACATTCAAAGATATCTTGAAAAATGACTTCGAAAATTATAATACCGTTGAGCAGGACAGCTTTGACAAATATAACAGTACGATTGATGATTATGTAACAAAATACAATGATAGAGTAACTGCTATTGAAAAAGCCGAGGAAGAAGCTCGTAAGAAAGCTGAAGAAGAGGCTAAAAAGAAAGCTGAAGAGGAAGCAAAGAAGAAAGCAGAAGAAGAGGCTGTTGCTAAAGCTGCTCAGGAAGAAGCAGAAAGAAAAGCTGTTGAACAGAGTTCTGGATCATCTTCAGGGGGTTCTAGCTATAGTTATGATGATAGTAATGATTATAGTTATAGTAGTGGAAGTTCAAGCTCTGATTATTCAGGTGGTTCTAGCCATAGTGATTCTGGATCTTCTAGTTCTGGAAATGATTACAGTGGTGGGTCAAGCTCATCTGGCGGAAGCTCAAGTGATATTCATAATGAATGGTATGGTGGATGGACTGATGAAAAAGGCAAAGAATATAATGATTATTACGATCCAAATACAGGAAATTCATATGATTCCAATGGAAATTATCAAGGAAACATGAACGATTGGCTTTGGGATTAATATTTCAAATTAAATATTAATTAAACTATTTAAATAGGAAAAGTTTAATGCTTTTATTTTGCTTTCCTATTCAGCTCTTTTTAGTGATAGGAGCCAATATAAGATCATAAAAAATTGGATAGATTAGAAACCGATAAGAACCATTGCCAAAGCAAATAAAACCCGCTAAAATAGAGATCAGAACATAAGCACAGTTGCTGGTGTCAAAAGCCGCAAAAGTTGGAAAGGAAGGTTTCAAGATGAGAAAACCAAAACTCCCGACCGGGATTGACAACTTTAAAAAGATTCGCAATGGAAATTACTATTATGTAGATAAAACTTCCCTTGTAGAACAGATTTTAAATAACGGAAGTGAGGTCACGCTTTTTACGCGCCCACGCCGTTTTGGAAAATCCCTGAATATGAGTATGATTCAACATTTCTTTGAAATTGGAACGGATCCAGCACTTTTTGGCGGCTTGAAGATTTCTAAGAATACAGAGATTTGTGAACAATATATGGGAAAATATCCCGTTATTTCCATCAGCTTAAAAGGAATTGATGCCGATTCCTATGAAAAAGCCCGTGCGCAGCTCATAAAAACAATCAATCGTGAGGCAAGAAGATTTCAATTTCTTCTGGAAAGTGACAAATTGAGCCGGGTTGATAAAGCACTTTTTTCAGAACTTCTGACAAGAAATATGGAAGAAGACACCATTACCAGCAGTCTTCAGGAACTGACAGAACTGTTGGAAGTTCACTATGAACAGCAAGTGGTTGTCCTGATTGACGAATACGATGTTCCGATGGCAAAAGCCCATGAAAATGGATATTATGATGAAATGGTATTGCTGCTTCGAAATATGTTCGGAAATGTTTTAAAGACAAACAGCAGTCTTGCCTTTGCTGTTTTGACGGGCTGCCTGCGAATTGCAAAAGAAAGCATCTTTACAGGACTGAACAATTTCAAAGTATATTCGATTACAAATACAGAATTTGATGAAACCTTCGGTTTTACAGATGAAGAAGTAAAGATCATGCTACATGACTATGAAATGGATGACCGATATGACGAGGTAAAAGAATGGTATGACGGATACCGATTTGGAAAAGCAGATGTGTACTGTCCATGGGATGTTGTGAACTACTGCAATGATCATATCCATAATCCAGCGGCCGAGCCGGAAAATTACTGGATGAATACAAGCGGGAACAGTGTGATTCATCATTTTATCGACAGCATCAATGAACCGGATATGCTCACAAAAACAGAACTGGAATGGCTGGTAAATGGAAAAACAGTGATCAAACAAATCGACGAAATGGTTACCTACAATGACCTGTATTCGACCATGGATCACCTGTGGAGTACACTTTTCATGACAGGATACCTGACGCAGCGCGGAAGAGAAAGCGATGGCCGCTATTGCCTTGCAATTCCAAACCGGGAAATTCGAAATATCATAACAGAACGGATTCTTACACTGTTTCAGCAGGAAGTGAAAAAAGACGGGAAAATGGCAGAACAGTTCTGCCAGGCACTGCTTGGGGGAAAATCAGCAGAGGTGGAAAGCCTTTTGAATTTGTATTTGCAGAAGACAGTTAGCGTACGCGATACCTTTGTGCGGAAATCACTGAAAGAAAATTTCTATCATGGAATTCTGCTTGGAATCTTAAGCTATAAAAATGACTGGCGTGTATCTTCCAATCGAGAATCGGGAGAAGGATTCAGCGATATTGTGATTGAAACGGGAGATGCAGAAACAGGAATTGTGATAGAAGTGAAGTATACAGATGAGAAAAAAGATCTGGAAAGAGATTGCCGGAAGGCATTGGAGCAGATTCGGGATAAAGATTATACGCAGACACTGTGGCAGGAGGGCTATAAAAAAATGGTGTGGTATGGGATTGCATTTCATTTAAAACAGTGTTGTGTGATGAAAGAAGAGATGCAGCGTAAGCGGAATCGGGATGGGGCTCTGAATCGTTACAATTTGTTATAAAATTCAGGGCAGAGATATTGCCCTGAATTTTATATACGGACAAGTTTCTGTCAACATTTTCCGTTCGATATGAGATAAAATGGTAATATTCAAAAGAAAAAGCCTACCATGAGGAGAAAAAATGGAAGAAAAGACAGCAAACATGGCAGAGAATATTCGCGTTACATTCACCGGATTCCACTACATAAAGGATGGTGATTATCCAAATGACTTCGAGGTATGCTTACTGATCCTGAAAGACAACAGCTTATCAGCAGGCTGCTGGGATACAGGATTATATGCCACGGAAGGCGGCAAGCAGCCAGGTGCATTCCGACAGGCAAGGGGCTGCTTTATCGATGTGGACTATGTAAAAGCCTGGACGAAGCTGGAGGATAAGGTGTATGATTTTCAACAGAACAGCATTGTATGATAGGAATACGGGAGGAGAAGTGTAATGGATAGAAGAAGTAATAATATCGCGATCTTTCAGGACTCCATGGATTTGATAAAAGCAAACCAGAAGCTCCAGCAGGCAGTTCAGTTTTCGATTCAGAACCAAAAGCTGTATGTTCCATCGCAGGCAATTACGCTTCCAGAACCTGGAAAATCACCTTGCAAAACGATTGTTTCATCTAAAAGAAGCTTCGAAGCCGCCTCTGCATACGCAAAAGCCGGAAAACGAGTCTGTGTCCTGAATTTCGCCTCTGCAACCAACCCCGGCGGTGGTGTAACACGGGGAAGCACAGCACAGGAAGAATGTCTTTGTCGATGCAGCACACTTTATCCATGCCTGGGCACAGAAACGATGTGGCATCAGTTCTATCAACCGCATCGGAAAGCAGGCGATCCACTCTATAATGATGATCTGCTGTATACACCAGGAATTGTCGTATTTAAGACCGATACCTCTGCGCCGGAACGAATGGAAGAAAAAGACTGGTATCAGGTAGACATCATTACCTGCGCAGCCCCGAATCTCCGAAAGAAACCAAGCAATGCCATGAACCCGTCTGCAGGAAATGCGCCGGTTAAGATTAGTGAGAAAGCACTGTACGAACTTCAGATGCAAAGGCTGGAACGTGTTTTTCAGGCGGCAGCATCGAACGAAGCGGAAGTTCTGATTTTAGGAGCGTTTGGCTGCGGCGCTTTCTGCAACCCGCCAAGAATTGTAGCACGGGCATTTCGGAGCGTACAGGAAAAATATGCATCCTATTTCGACACGATAGAATATGCGGTGTTCTGCAGCAGAAACGACACGCAGAATTATGATGCATTCAATATGGTGCTTGGAAGTAGAAAATAGAATCTAAATGGTGTTCTGAAAGAACACAAAAGCGAACAGAAGATACGAGCGTATGAAAAGCACAAACAACAAAAATGAGAGGGACGGCTGTAGAATATGAAAGTTCTGAACTTCGAGGACAGTGTTTATAAGGCAAATGCAATTCGAAAAATATTAGGTAACCGCTGTGGTGTGGCATCGGTTGAGCAGGTGTCTAATGTGGAAGATGGTCTGAAAATGTTGAAAGATGCAGAAAACGCAGGAGAGCCGTTCAATCTGATCATCACAGATATGCATTTTCCAATGAGGTCAGGAGCCATCAGCGACACAGAAGCGGGAGAAAAATTAGTTCAGATTCTGCAGGCGCAGGGAAATCAAACCAACATTATCGTATGTTCTTCAAGGAATATGAAACTTCCAGGTGTGTATGGATGTATCTGGTATTCGGAAATCAGTGACTGGGAAGAAGAACTTTGTGATCTTGTAAGAGAGATGGAACAAATGATTTATGCGATGAGTGATATTCACGGACAATATGAGCTGTTCAGGAACCTGATGGAGCAGATACCCCTTGGAAAAGATGATACACTCTATGTACTGGGTGACGTAGTCGACCGGGGGCCGGATTCCATGAATACCTTGAAATATATGATGGCAAACCCTAATATCATTCCCATTATGGGCAACCATGAGCTCATGGCTCTTCCGTGTCTGAAACTTCTGGTATCGGAACTTTCGAAGGACTTTCTTCATAAACTGTCATCACAGGCACATCAGTCCTTTGCAGAATGGACGTTGAACGGCGGAATCAGCACAATTCAGGAGTTCTTGAAACTTCCGAAGGAAGAGCGGCGACAGGTAGTGGAATATATAGAATCATTTCGTCCGTATGGGAAGAAGATCATAAATAATGGGGAATATTGGCTGATTCACGCAGGGCTGGAACATTTTTCGGAATCAAGGCGGCTTGAGGAGTATTCCGTGGAGGAACTTGTGTGGAAAAGAACCGATTTTGACATCGCATATTTCAAAAACATTACTGTGGTAAGCGGACACACTCCTACGCAGAATATTCTTGGAAACAGCAGACCCGGATATATCTTTAAGAAAAATAATCTCATTGCGATCGACTGCGGAGCAGGCGAAAACAATGGAAGACTGGCGGCGATTTGCCTGGATACAGGGGAAGAATATTATGCAGAATAAAATGCATCAGAACAAATTAGGTGGGCAGAAGAGAAATACTTTATGGTGGAAAATATGAGAACAGTATTGCGATAAAGTTGCAGAAAAATTTCTTGTTTTCGCTTGCAGAATAACGGAAAGTGCGACATAATTTGAGTAAGAACATTGTGATGATACAAAGAAGCAGTTTTAGTGTTTACGCAGATCGCAACAGTCTCATTTAACTGAACCAAGCAAGCAGCGAAGCGGATTGTGAATATCTACTTCGACTAAGTAGATATTTTTCGTGACTGTTATTTAAGAAAATTTCAATACGCAGAGGAGGGAAGAAAACGAATTTTAATTTGAGTGTACAAAAATGGCATCTTGTTTCGGAAAAAGGATTGCCAAAGGATGGAACATGGTGTTTTCTGGTATGGAAAACTGCAAAAGATGAATATGAATGGACTATTGGCGGATACAACGAAGCTGAGAAGTATTTTTACGCAAATCTTGGCTTAGGCGGGATGATTGTTGATGCAGATGAAGTTGTTGCCTGGGCAGAACTTTTCAAGGACGAAACCTTTACGGCAGAGTAGGTTAAACAGCCAGGAAAAGAGGAAAACAAATGATTCAAAAGAGATCCAGAATAAAAATAAATACAGATCTAGCAAAAATCAGACAGGCAGGAAAAAATCCGCAGGAAGTGCAGAAAGAGCTTTTGGAGTTCTTTACAAAAAGAGGATTTGAATATGAAGTGCATGTTGGATATTTGTATCAGGAAGAGATTACGCGGGAGAAAGCGCAGCAGATTGCGGATGAATTGAAAGAATGTGGATTGGCGAAATTTGTGCATGATTTTTATGTTTATGATGTGGATGGGAAGATTCTTTTAAGAGAAAATAGAAACAACGAATACATATAGTGTGTCTGAAAGCATATGTAAAGTTAGTACAGAACATGGATGCAATATGAATTTTAGTCGCAGAGGTTACTACTCCCGTGAGTTGAATTGATCTGTTCATATGAGATTAGTAACATTAGATTTAACAAACATAATTACATAAAAACTATAACCGATAATAAGGAATGCGATGATAGAATATGGATAAAAATAAGATTATATATAGTAAATTAGGAGATGGAACAGAAATAAATAATATATGGAATTATATATGCAAACAGGGAGTTTGGGCGTTGTATGGTAAAAAAGATTTAAATTCAAAGTATATATGCTTAAATGTTGGAAAATCTGTAGACATTGGAAGAGAAATTCTTTATGATGTAGCCTGTATGCATTTTTTGACTCAAAGTGGAAATGGAACACAGGAGTATATTAATCAATTTGGAGAATATCAAGGATTCAATAGTGAGTCTGGCTGGACACAAGAATACCTATATCCTATATTAGATGAGTATGTTGAGAAGATTTTTGTTTATGTGTATGATAAATCGTGTTCGCAACATGAAAAAGAATTTGCATGGTTAACAAAGGCGAAATATTGGAGAAATGGAAAAGCATTTACAAAAGAGAAAGATAATTACTATGAAGAAAATAAGAAAGAAGTTTTAAAAGACAAAACAGGGTTTTATGAGTTCGAGTCCATAGGAGAAATACTGAGTAAGATTAAAGGTTATAATTGAAAAAATAATAGAAAATTGAGACAATTAGATGACGAGTAGAAAAGTACATATAATCGCTGAGGGAAGGTGACGGCAATAAACCGTCACCTTCCCCAATTATTCATTTCAAGCATCTCAAACTTTTAGCCCCATGCCCCATATCCTGGAGAATCCAGTATTTAGACGTATCAACATCACAAGCCTGTGATGGATCAATCAGGTGAAAGTCAAAATAGGAGAGAAATGCCTGGTTGACAGAAAATTTGATAAAGTTCCATTGACTTTCTCGGCTATAAGCTTCCATAATTTGCTCCTTCGTTTCCAGCCCCCATACGCAGCGTGGGAAATACCAGATGCTTCGCGCCCCTTTCGCATCATCAATACCATACCAGTTGAGGAGCTGACATCTATAGAGCAGTACAAATGTTTGACCTTTGGGATGGTATTTTTGACTTAAGAGATACGCGGCTATATTTTTGAGTAAGCGTTCACGTGTTTTTTCGTACAGCGTGTGTATTTTACCATCATTGCCAGCCTTCAGACTGTATAAATAAGAAAAACGAGACTGTGAGAAAAAGTCTGTAAATAAGATTCTTCTATGATAATAAAGGGTGAA
>ERZ827108.4448-NODE-4448-length-10057-cov-32.834533_pt1 | contig 10057 bp, 9 predicted proteins | sample MGYA00519921_ERZ827108 | MGnify/ENA primary metagenome ERZ827108 (study PRJEB31778, sample SAMEA3449258) | human gut metagenome | biome: human gut; feature: human-associated habitat; material: faeces | place: United Kingdom | collected 2010/2012 ... | reverse complement strand
CATTGTCCGTTAAAATCTTTAACCCTTTAGTCAAGATCTTTCAGGACTAGACACAACGTTACTTGTTCGTAACCACACCATATAGGTGACGAAATTGGCACGAATGGCAAAACAAGGCGTTGTGATATAGTGAGTTACTAACAACTCACGCGACAAATCCAGTTACGGAAAAAGATTGCGTCGTTCCTCCGTGTTTTGCGTACTGACGAAGGATTCTTCACCGACTAATTTTGAACCTAAAAAAATTAAGGACGATGAAGAGTACATTTTCAGTTATCTACTACCTCAAACGTCAGGTAGTGAAAAAGGACGGGACAGTACCCGTCATGGGACGTATCACGGTGGACGGCAGCCAAACACAGTTCAGCTGCAAACTGACCGTCGATCCTAAGCTGTGGGACACCAAAGGAGGACGTGTCACGGGCAGAAGCACGGCTGCACTCGAAACGAACCGTATGCTCGACAAGATGCGCGTACGCATCAACAAGCACTATCAGGAAATCATGGAGCGTGACAACTTCGTCACTGCGGAAAAGGTGAAAAACGCCTTTCTTGGACTGGAACACCGCTACCACACGCTATTGCAGGTGTTCCGGCAACACAACGAGGACTATGCCAAGCAGGTGGAGGCAGGCATGAAAGCCAAAGGCACGTTTGACAAATACAAGATCGTTTACAAGCACCTGCAAGAGTTCCCCACCATCCGCTACCACGTGAAGGACATCGCCCTGAAAGAGCTTACCCCCGCTTTCATTTCCGATTTTGAAATGTTCCTGCGCACGGACAAACACTGCTGCACCAACACCGTGTGGCTGTATGTCTGCCCGCTTCGGACGATGGTGTTCATCGCCATCAACAATGAGTGGCTCACGCGCGACCCGTTCCGCGAGTATGAAATCAAGAAGGAGGAAACGACCCGCAGCTTTCTGACGAAAGATGAAATCCGCCTGCTGATGGAAGGTAAGCTGAAGAATGCGAAGCAAGAACTGTATCGTGATTTATACCTGTTCTGCGCCTTCACGGGCTTGTCGTTCGCCGATATGCGCAACCTGACGGAAGAGAATATCCGCACCTACTTTGACGAACACGAGTGGATAAACATCAACCGCCAGAAGACGGGTGTGGTGTCCAACATCCGTATGCTCGACATAGCGAAGCGCATCATCGACAAATACCGTGGGCTGTGTGGGGACGGCAGGATATTCCCCGTACCCCACTATAACACGTGCCTTGCCGGAATCCGTGCCGTCGCCAAGCGTTGCGGTATCACCAAGCATATTACATGGCATCAAAGCCGCCACACGGCCGCCACGACGGTGTTCCTCTCCAACGGCGTACCCATCGAAACGGTCAGTTCCATGCTGGGACACAAAAGCATAAAGACAACGCAGATATACGCGAAAATAACCAAAGAGAAGCTCAATCAAGACATGGAGAACCTTGCCGCGAGATTGAACCAAATCGAAGAATTTGCAGGTCGTACCATCTAAAACAGAGAAGCCATGAAACGTGACATAATCATCATTGAGGACAAGGCGGTCAGCGTAACCGGTAACGATGTATGGATGACCGCCGGAGAAATCGCCAGACTGTTCCACACGGGTGTCCCGGCAGTGAACGCCGCCATCAAAGCCATCCTCAAAACGGACGTGCTGAACGACTACGAGGCATGCCGCTACATCCAACTTGAAAACGGTCTGTATGCGGATGTTTACTCGCTTGAGATAATCATCCCCGTCACCTTTCGGCTGAGCACATACCATGCCCATCTTTTCCGCCGCTGGCTGATGGACAAGGCACTTGCAAAAGACAAGCATACCGCCTACATGTTATTCGTACATAGCGGAAAAGGCGGTTACTGCTGAAAAGACGATGAAAATCAATTAAAAACGGACAACCATCAAGCTGTCCGTTTTAACTTTAAGATAGTCAATTTTGAATATACAAATTATGTGCTAAAGAATATGAGGTATCAAAATTGAGATGGCTTATATAACATCTCATACTTTAACGAGCCACAATCAATGTACATATCATATTCCGCAATTCCTTTTTCTTGTGCTATATAATGCAAAGTTTTCTTGTGGATGTTTGAAATTCTCTCTCCATAATAGATTGCTTTAGGAACAATTTTCAGGCTTGTTGCACGAGAATGTGCGGCAGGTTGTTTCTCTGAATGAATAATACGCCATTCATTTTCATATTCCCACTGTGTGGATTTGTGAATAGCCATTTTCAAATGCGATAGTGAATCTATATTTTTAACATCCAGCCCCAAGCTCTTTGCTATATACCATTGAATAAAACTATTTGCATCAAAACGGTCATTATCATATATAACAGGCAAAATACAACAATTCATTTCTCCTTGTTCCAATAAGAACCTTAAATCATATTCCAATGCAAACCCTTCATGATTTTGGGCATAGTGGCTCCACATTATAACAGAATCAATGCTTTCACTTAAACATGCTATTGTAGATACGACCTTTAATGTATCCCCCATTTTTAATAGGATTTCTTTCAATATGTTTTCCATTGCAACACTAAAAAGAGCTAATGTCAATGGATTTATACCATTACACGATATTACCTGTTCTTTTAAACCTGCCAAATTGTTTCTTCCAAAAAATTGGATTACACTTGGAGGAAAATCGAAATCTTTAGCTTCAAGTATCTGTTTGAATTGTTCAAGAAATTCTTCTGTACAACAAGCTCTCATTTGCTCTTGAATATTATCCAAACTATAATAAACAAGAGTGTCATAGGGATCATTAAACTTATCAGCAGTAACAGCATAAACCAGATCCTTGTCAAAAGCATCAAAGTTTAATGTTGAACAACTCCTATATCTATACAGTTTTTGTGGCAACATTGACATCAATGCTGTACTTATAGGATATATTCGGGATTTTATATCCTCTTGCTCAATTCCTTCAGGAATTATTGTGGATTCTAACAATTTTGCAAATTCACTCCGAAGCATAATGGTATTTCGTTTTAACTACAAAGGTACGCTTTTATTCCGAAATGCCGGAACATTATTCCATCGGCTTGCGGTAATTCGTCTCCAGCAGTTCACGCAATCCCGATTCGGGGTAAAGTACCTTTCCTCCTAAAAGGATAAAGGGCAACACCCTGTTGTTGCGGTATTCCTGCAAGGTACGGCGGCTCACACGGAGCAACTCCGCAACCTTCCTGTCCGTCAGGTAACGTTCCCCGTCCAGCGGCGGACGGTAACTTTCCAAAAATGCGGAGAGCCATTTAGAGCCTTTGCGCATATTCTGCACCACGGTGGCAAGCGGCTCGTCCTCTAGTGTAAAAACATCGTTGTTCTCGTTCATCATAACTTTGGATTCAGTGGGTGAATAATAAGATTATCTGCCGCCGGGATAGAGCGTACCGATAAGCGGAATCAGCCTTCTGACCTCTTCCGGCTTGTAATAGAACCTGCGGTTTATCTGCGAGTAGCCGATAAGCCGCTTGTCGCGCAAGGTCTGCAACGTGCGCGGGCTGATTCTCAACTACCCGCAGACCTCCTCGCCAGTGAGCCACCTTTCCAGTCGCCCACCGTCGCTCTTGCGCTTCAGGGCGGCAACCTTCTCCGAGAGGGCGTTGAAGGACGCCACCATCATCTCGAAGGTCTTTTTCTCGATAGATACAATTTCCATATTCAAAACATTTCAGAGTTTGCCGTAAAGAGATGATTTATAGATTTTATAATAATCCTACACATTCCCTGCGTTATTGTCCCGAATATCAGGTAAAAGATGTACCTTTGCATAAATTAGGATAATCGGGACATGGAAAGATATAACAAGCCTCCATTAACATATACAGAGCAAGTAGAGCTGCTGAAATCAAGAGGAATGGCCATTCCCGATGAGAAGCGTGCGGAAAGGCTACTTGCCAACATCAGCTATTACCGTTTGAGTGCTTATATGCTGCTATATAAGCAAAAAGAAAATGGAACGATTGTTGATGCGTTCAAAACGGGAACGACATGGGATATGGTATATAATCTGTATGTCTTTGACAGGAAGTTACGGCTATTGGTGTTCGATGCCATTGAACGGCTGGAGGTAGCCATACGGACACAAATCATATACCAGCTTAGCCATAAGTACGGCTCTCACTGGCAAGACAGACGGGACATCTTCAGTCCTCCGACAGAAATAACATTGAGGGACGGGCGGAAAGTTACGGTGGATGTATTTGGCGAAATACAGAAACACATTAAGGAGCAACTGCATAATAACAAGGCGGAAGTGTTCATACAGCATTACCGCAATAAATATGACACGCCGGAAAACCCGCCTTCATGGATGAGCGTTGAGATAATGTATTTCAACCATTTGTCACGGATATGCACAGGACTGAAACAACGTGCGGACATCAACGGAATCGCCTCTTACTTTGCATTGCCGCCCAAAACGTTCTGTTCATGGTTGCATACGATAAACTATGTGCGGAATATCTGTGCGCATCATGCGCGGTTGTGGAACCGCGACCTGAACATTGTTCCCGAACGTCTGTCATTCTCCAAGCGTTTGGAATGGATAAGCAATCCTGAGACGGCGAAAAGAAGCAAAATATATTATTTCCTGTGTATGCTGGACTATATGTTACAGACAGCCAACCCTACATCACCGTTCAAGAGCCGTCTCAAAGAATTGTTGAAGAATTACGAAGGCATTGTTTCGCTCAATGCAATGGGATTCCCTGAGAATTGGAATAATGAGAAAATTTGGAAAAACGAAAAATAACCCGTACAAGAACCTTGCGGATTGAGAAAAAAGCACTATCTTTGCATCATCTCACAAAGACAGTTGTTAAAACTAAAAGATAATAAGCCTCCCGGGCGCGTCGCAAGACAGCATACTTGGGAGGCGTTCTTCATTTTAAGAGGTAGCGATTCTAAAATGTGAACCACTACCTCTTTTTCTGTTATTACTTTTCCCAAATTAGATCATTGAAAGAAACTGTGTCAAAACTCAACCGTTTGCTAATCTGAGATATGCGGGTATTATCTTCACACAGTTTTTCAATGGCGTTCATTCGTTCTATGCTGCCTTTGCCTTTCCGCAGACCGCCATATTGCAATTGCAGGTCAATCTTGAGCATGACAAAATCCAAGGCTGAGGTTGTACCTCTATTTTCCGCAGAATTGAATGAATCGGCAAAGTAATTGTGAAAGTCCATAAGACTGCCCATCCAAAGATTCATGATGTTCAGGTACATCTCTTCAGACATCTCACTGCTAAGCTGTCTGGTAATAGACAGTTTTTTCAGTAATTCTTCTCCAGAATCGGCCTTTACGAATAGTACAAGTACGTCGTCACGTGTTTCCACCCATGTATCTCTTGAAAGACTTTCCTTTTCAACTGATGGATAGAGCCGCTCATTATGTCCAGGACTTCCTTGTCTTCTCTCCGGTGACACATCGGAATGCTTTCGCTTGCGTTCTTGACCTTTAGCGACTTTCCTTTCGCCTCTTTTTATAAGTTTTTGGCCAGATTCCACAAGGCTTTTGCCCAAGGCAATGTATGCTTCTCCTTGGCAAATGGTCATATCGCCCAGTATTTGTTGTATCATATTGATGTACTTGTTTACATCCTTTTCCTCATTATCCATAGCCGTATCAATTGAATGTTATTTGTTTTCTTGTTAAGGACAGTTGCTCCACCAAAGACTCTAGTTCTTTCATTTTTGTCTCTGTATTGGAAGCATTTGTGCGCATCTCGTTGAGCCTTGTCCTTATCATTTCGTCTATCTCGCACACTGATTGAAGAGAGATTGATGCGAATTTGCCCATGTATGCCTTTACGGTTTCTTCTATCCATTGTGACATGACTATCCAGAACAAGGTCTCCGACTGTGCCACTCCGTTCTGCCACTGCGAATACAGGCCGTTACTGTCGAGAAACTTGTCATATACGAATGTCGTTTCCGTTCTGAATTCCCCGACATCTCTCGTTCTTGTGGTAGGGCAACAGCTTCCTTCCTCATAAGTTTCAGTTCCTGTTTTCACCCATTTGCAATCCACCTTTTTTGTCGGGTCGAAATTGGGGGTTGTGAACAGGAATAGATTGTCTGGCAGTTTTATATCTTTGTCGTTCACATTTGCGAAAGCTTTTTCTATATACGAACCTAAAGAACCCGCTTCCTGCCCGAAGGATAAGTTCACTTTCGATATGATTCCATTGACTTCCTCCATCAAGAACTTCCTTAAAGCATTCACAAAGCGACCTGACTGCAACTCAAACGTTATATTCGTTTTGTTTGAGAGCAGTTCCCGAATGCGTAGATGCAGACTTCTGTAGATGTTCTCTATCTCTTTCTTTCTCTGTTCGTTCATCCTGGAAGAAAGCGCAATGACATAGTGGCTGTCCTTTCTCTGATAATAGTTTGAATCCCACGATTTGAAAAGGTTTAGCATTTGAGTATATGCAGGAATGAACGGTTCTACCAAGGGCATGGAGAGGTTCTTTCTCAACGCTTCTTTCATCGCTTCCGTTCCCCAATGTTTGTCCAATCCCTTATAGACTTTGGAGATAATCTGCACGTCCAACTTTTCCTTTATCTCACGTGGAACAAGTATCATTTCGTCGTATATCTTCACGGAAGAGTTAGTGCTACGTATGGACGAGAAGTATTTGGTCACTTCCGGAGCAAAATTTCCTTTCTTCTTAATAATTTCCAACAGTTTGTTTGCAATGCTCACAGTGTTGTTATCAATCTCGTCAAGCCTCTTGTCTATTTCCCCTACAGGCTTGCCCTCTATGATTTTCGCCAGTGCGTCAATTTCTTCGGACATAATGACTTTGTATTGGGCTTTGATGTCCTTAGCGGGAATTTGGTCCAGCTCTGCCCTGATGGCTGCAAGTTGTTCTTTGTAGGCTTTATAGTCTTCGTCGCCATTACAGACCTTGTCATTTTTCTTGTCTTTTTGGGGAGCGCATCCTACAAGTTTCACTCTTTCCTTCAACAAACTTATCTGACTCATAAGCAGATTAACCTTGTTGTCGTTCTTTTTAATTGCAGCGTAGGTTTTGAGTTTCGAGCAGAAGTTGTCTACGGACTTGAACACATTATTTATGGCCGGATAAATAATTACATACTCAAACGATTTTTCTATACGCTCTTTCAATGCTTCAAGGAATGCATTGGCATGACTCATCCGATAGGCTGCCTCAATCAATGTTATTGCATCATCTGTGCTTGGAGTTGAAATCTGCTCTATGCCGCAAAACTCATCAAATTTGTCATAGATAGACTTATAGCACATCTTCACACGATTGTAAGCCTCTACAACTTGGGAATCCCTGTTGTCCGCAAAACGGCTTGCATAGGTTTGTATGAGTTCGCCTATCTGCTTGAAATCTACACTAACGTTTCCGTCTTTGTAGTGGGCATTGCCTAATGCACCTTGGGCGTAGTACAACATTCCAGAGCTGAAAGGTATGATGTTGATGTCAGTACCGTCTTTCAGAGGCAGTGATTCTCTTATGGCGATTTCAAGCTCTCTAATCCTTTCGCTTAGCGGTTGGTCTGTATTCCTCCTTGAATCAACCTTATTCAATAGGAAGAGAATTGACCCGTCATTCCCATCCAAGGCTTCTATTATATCTTTCAGTTCTTCTAATAGTCTGTTTATAAGGCTTTCATCCACATCATTGTAATCCATTGCTATGATACAGACGGAGTTTGAAAGGTATCCTTTTATCACCTCCAAGTTCTTCTTGTCTGTAATGGTTTTCAGCCCAGGAAGATCAATGAAACGAAAGCCGACATCATTGGGAAGCCCTATCATTTCCGGGTGCTTACTCCACAAAAGCGGTCCTTTGACAGTTATTTCCGGCGGTGTCGTTATCTTTTCAAACCTATGATAACGTTGGAATATATCTGATATTTTTTGATAAGCCTCAGCATCCGTTATCGGATCGAACGTTCCATATTCCCAATTGCTTGACTTTTGGATATCAAGCGAAACGGTGTCACTTGGTAACAATTTCAGTACCCCTGCGCTCATCTCCTTGCTGTTCATCGGTGCAATGGTACGTCCGGCAAGCGCATTTACTATAGTCGATTTCCCTGCACTTGTCGTTCCAATCGTCGCCAGCGAAAGTACAGGGTGACGCAGTTGTTTTATCGCATCTTCTATCTTGGATACAATATCCTTGTATTCCCTGTTAAGGGTTCTGTTACCGTCAAAGACGGTCTTATTCTTGTCATGCATCTCCTGTACGACAAGTTTCATTTTGTTCAACGCACCTAATGCGATGTCAAGTTTTTCTTTATTAGTCATCATAAGTTTCAAGATTTGACCTTTGTAATATGGTGTTGGCATCCTTTACGAAAGGAGAGTTACGGTAATTCATCGCCACGATGGCTTTAATGGTATTCGGGTCTTCCAATCGTTTGATATATTCATCAGAACAGTATTTTTCATCTTGACTTTGTATGAATTTTGTTATCGCCTTGTTTGCAAAAGGCAATATAATTTCCTCCTGATTATCAAATGAGAAAGGCAACTTGGAAAAAGCATCCGCAATATTGATATACAGTTCGGACATCAGTTGCTTGTCTGTCTCTATCAGTTCCATGTTGGAAAGGAGCGTGAAATAGTATTCTTTCAGTGCTGGAATCATATATTCCACACCGGGAATATTCGGTAGCAGGCTCGGCAACTTGGGCAAAGTTTTGTATTCAAGCAGGTGGTATGCATCGGCATACATTCCTGCCATACAGCAAAAGATACCCGATACAGTTGCTTCCATCTTGGTCTTTACAGCCTCGTCAATCTCCGGAGCCCCTCCAAGGAACGACAGGAGTTTTTCCTTGCTCCGGCCTGTGAGATTCTTACTCTGTATCTCTTTGATTATAGATACATTGTGTTGCAATTTTTGCGAGAATAGTTTGGGAGCTTGGTTCAGTTCCTTTGCCAACTGCACCATCTGTAACGTCTCCTCATATATAGTTTTCAGATAAAGAGGCTTCAACTCTAATCTGCCGAATTCAAATCCGGCAGGATAATTGAGATCTTCACCCAATCCCCACGACCAGACTTTGAATATAAAGGTCTTCCCGTCGTTTATGAGCGTCGGTGCAACTACCATGACAGGCTGTTTCTTCAATCCGGCATATAGATAATTGACCGATGCGTCATTTGTCGGTGCTTCCTCTTTCCATGCACCTATCTCTGAGACAACAGCATGGATGCTGTTCGTCGGATAGTGGTTTACTACAAACGAGGATAGATTGCCGTTTATCGTCCTTGCATACGGGTGGTCGGTATCCTTCATTGCCGAAATGAGACGGCATGGTACAATCACATTTCCTCCGAAGAAGTCCTTGTCATCGGATATAGGACGGCATATTTGCATCTCAAACGGATTTCGAAGCGGCCAACACCTTTCATAATAGGTTTTCTGCTCCCAAAGCTTCATGGACAGTTCGTGGGCTTTCTCTGCCTCTTTCAACCTGTCCTCATGACTTTGCCGTTGCAACATCAGTTTGGTTGCGACATCTTCATGCACACGCTGAATGCGTTTTTCCTCGTCCTTGGCTTCGGCTTTAGTAATCTTCTTCCATCCGTCTTTGACCACCGGAGCGAGAAGGCGTGAGATTATCACACCTGTGAAAAATGTTATGGGTTCCATTGTTGTCTAAATATGTTTATTATAAAAATGTCCGCAGTTCTCGCAAGTGTCACCGAAACCAGCCCATTGTCCGCAACCACACACCCGGCAGCGTCCGTTGCCAGTGAAAGAGATTTCCGAGGAATGGTGTTCCTTATGCTGATAAGTGTCCGATGCTCCGCTTTCATCCGTATCTGCAAGTGAACTCAGTTCGGGCTCGTCCATATCCATTTCCTCTGATGAGAAATCAAATCCTAATGACTCATCATCAAATGAATCATAGAAGTCCGAATCGTCATCATTGCATCCATCGCACTCAATTTCAGAAGTATGTCTAGTCCTGAAAGATCTTGACTAAAGAGTTAAAGATTTTAACGGACAATGAGTGAAGAAAACAAAAGAAACTGGGACAATGG
>ERZ827108.4441-NODE-4441-length-10076-cov-2.513621_pt1 | contig 10076 bp, 10 predicted proteins | sample MGYA00519921_ERZ827108 | MGnify/ENA primary metagenome ERZ827108 (study PRJEB31778, sample SAMEA3449258) | human gut metagenome | biome: human gut; feature: human-associated habitat; material: faeces | place: United Kingdom | collected 2010/2012 ... | reverse complement strand
AAGAGGACCCGTTTTATCATGTAAAGCCGTTTGACGGCATTGTGGAGATGTTAAATGGATTAAAAAAAGAAGGCATTAAGATAGGTGTCTGCTCAAATAAACCACATCATGCAGCAGTAGATGTGGTAAATAAAATATTTGGAGAAGAATTGTTTGATAAAGTGCAGGGTCAGACTGCCGAAATTCCAAGAAAACCTTCTCCACTTGGACCACTTGCGATTGCGAAAGAGTTCAATGCCAAACCTTCAGAGTGTCTTTATATGGGAGATACCAATACAGATATGGATACCGGAAATGCCGCAGGAATGTTTACAATTGGTGTGACCTGGGGATTTCGTCCAAGAAAAGAACTGGAAGAACATCATGCAGCTAAAATTGTAGACAAACCGGAAGAAATTCTGGCTTATGCAAAAGCGCATAAAAATGTGTGACAGCATAACCATTAAGGTTTCAAAGGGAGTATCTCGATCTGAGATAAGAGTACAAAACACGTGAAAACGGTTTTTGAAAAAAAGATGATAGGATTAAGGAGGAAAAACGAATGAATGAATTTAGTGAGGAGTGCTTGATTACATTTTTAAGAAATCAGGAACAACTGTTTCCGGAGCCGGTTGCAGAAACCGTGGAAGAAGCAGAAGCATTTTTAGAAGATTGTATGGCAGTTGTTGTGGATACTTTAGAAGAAGTAAAAGAATATTTTGAAGAAAATGGTATGGATGTCGATGAAATGTCCATGAATGAACTTGAAGAAGCCAGTGAAGTATTTGCACTTCCAAATGGTCAGTATCTGATTGTAGAGGGCTAAGAGTCAAAAGAAGGCAGGTAGTTTTTTCGTAAGGAAAGACTGCCTGTTTTTCAAATATTTTGGGTGATTAAAAAAGAAAGTGAGGCAGACTGCATGGAAATAGAAAAAGTCTTAAAAGAGCAAAGAAACTTTTTTGAGACAGGAGCGACAAAATCAATCCAATTTCGCCAGAACGCATTAAAAAGGCTTGAAATCGTAATTAAAAAACATGAAAGAGAAATTGCAGATGCCTTAAAAAAAGATTTGCATAAAAGTGCGTTTGAAAGTTATATGACAGAAATCGGACTTCTTTTAAATGAGATTCGTTATGTAAAAAAACATCTGGCCGGCTGGATGAAAGAAAAGTGGGTGCCGACACCCTTTGCTCAGTTTCCGGCAAAAAGTATGGTAATTGCGGAGCCTTATGGTGTGGTCTTAATTATTGCACCGTGGAATTATCCGTTTTTGCTTTGTCTTCAGCCACTTATTGATGCAATTTCAGGAGGAAACTGTTGCGTGATAAAACCATCGGGAGCATCGACAGTGTCTTTTAAAATGATAAAAAAGATAATCGAAGAAGCATTTCCTTTAGAGTTTGTAGCTGTAATCAAAGACGGGGAAGAGGAAAATAAAAAGCTGTTAGAGCAGAAATTTGATTTTATTTTTTATACAGGCGGACCAAGAGTTGGAAAACTGATTATGGAGCAGGCAGCAAAACAGCTGACACCGGTTGTACTTGAATTGGGAGGAAAGAGTCCTTGTATTGTAGAAGAAAGTGCGGACTTAAATCTTGCGGCTAAAAGAATTGTGTTTGGAAAATTTTTAAATAGTGGTCAGACCTGTGTTGCGCCGGATTATGTGTTGGTTCAGGAATCCGTAAAAGAAGAATTGATTTTAAAAATGTGTAAATGGATTCACAGAATGTACGGAAAAGAACCATTAAAGTGCAAAGATTATCCTAAAATAATTTCAAGTTATCACTATGAAAGGCTGATGAAGCTGTTAAAAGAAGAACTGGTTGTAAGCGGAGGATATGGACGAAAAGAAACCTTGCAGATTGCACCGACTATTTTAAATGAAACTGACTTTGATGCGCCGGTGATGCAGGAGGAAATTTTTGGTCCCATTCTGCCGGTGATTGGATTTGAAACCATAGAGAGAGCCGTAAATCTGGTAAAACAAAAGGAAAAACCGCTTGCACTCTATTTATTTACAAAAGAGCAGTCTGTCAAAAAACAGGTGCTCTCACAGCTTTCCTTTGGGGGCGGATGTGTCAATGATACCATAGTACATCTGGCAACTTCCTATATGGGATTTGGAGGAGTCGGTGCAAGTGGAATGGGAAGTTATCATGGAAAAGCGGGATTTGATACGTTTAGTCATAAAAAGAGTCTGCTTGTAAGAAAAAGTAAAATAGATATTCCGATTCGCTATCTTCCTTATCGAAAGTATAAGAATTTATTCCTGCATTTGTTTTTGAGATAACTATTTTTTGACGTTCCAATCGAACACCCGTGAAATTGCATAGAGTTTATTCTTTGTTTAGAAAATTTATAAAAATTTGTTAGCACTCAACTAAAATGAGTGCTAATTTTTTCTTGACTTTTTACTCTTTAAGTATTAATATTGATTTTAGCAGCAGAAAAGAGAAGTTTTCTGCAAAAAGAGAAAGTAAAAGGAGATGTTTATATCATGGCTAGTAAGCGTGGTAGTTTATCAATTAACAGTGACAATATTTTTCCAATTATTAAAAAGTGGTTATATTCCGACCATGACATTTTCTTCCGTGAATTAATTTCCAACGGATGTGATGCAATTACAAAATTAAAAAAATTAGAGGTAATGGGAGAATATACATTTCCTGAAAATCATAAAAATCAGATTCAGGTAATTGTAAATCCAGAAGAAAAAACCCTGAAATTCATTGATACCGGTCTTGGTATGACTGCAGATGAAGTAGAAGAATACATTACTCAGATTGCTTTTTCAGGAGCAACCCAGTTCCTTGAAAAATATAAAGATAAAACAAATGAAGACCAGATTATCGGACACTTTGGTCTGGGATTCTACTCTGCATTTATGGTTGCCGATGTAGTTGAAATTGATACTCTTTCTTACAGAGAGGGAGCACAGGCAGTCCACTGGTCTTGTGATGGTGGTACAGAGTATGAACTTGAAGATAGTAATCGTACAGAAGTCGGTACTGAAATCACCCTGCATTTAAATGAAGAAAGTCTTGAGTTTGCAAATGAATACCGTGCAAGAGAAGTTATCGAAAAATACTGCTCATTCATGCCGGTAGAGATTTATCTTTCCAAGGCAAATGCTCCGCAGGAATATGAAACAATTGATGAAGCTGACTTAAGAGAAGATGATGTTGTTGTAGAGCATATTCATGAAGATGCCAAAACAGAAGAAAAAGAAAATGAAAATGGAGAAAAAGAAGTTGTAGAAGTATCACCTGCAAAAGATAAAGTAAAGATTAAAAAGCGTCCGGAATCCTTAAGTGATATTCATCCGCTTTGGACAAAACATCCGAATGAGTGCAGTGAAGAGGAATATAAAGAATTTTATCGTAAAGTATTTATGGATTACAAGGAGCCGTTGTTCTGGATTCATTTAAATATGGATTATCCGTTTAACTTAAAAGGTATCTTATATTTCCCGAAAATTAATACGGAATATGAATCCATTGAAGGAACCATTAAGTTATACAACAATCAGGTATTTATTGCAGACAACATTAAAGAAGTTATTCCGGAATTTTTAATGTTGTTAAAAGGCGTGATTGACTGCCCTGATTTACCACTGAATGTATCAAGAAGTGCTCTTCAGAATGATGGATTTGTTAAGAAAATTTCTGAATATATCAGTAAGAAGGTGGCAGATAAACTTTCCGGAATGTGCAAGACAGACCGTGAAACTTATGAAAAATACTGGGATGATATCAATCCGTTTATCAAATTTGGCTGTTTGAAAGACACTAAATTTTCAGACAGAATGATGGATTATATCCTGTATAAGAATCTGGATGGAAAATACCTGACTCTGGAAGATTACTTAAAGGAAAATGAGACAGAAGAAGAGGCAAAAGAGGAAGCTGAAACAGTAATCGAAGAGAATAAAGAAGAAACAGCAGAAGAAATTAAAAAAGATGCTGAAGAAGGAAAAGAACCGGAAAAAACAACGGTTTATTATGTAACAGACGAAGTACAGCAGAGCCAGTACATCAATATGTTTAAAGAAGAGGGACAGGACGCGCTCATCTTAAAGCATAACATTGATTCTGCATTTATTTCTCATGTAGAGCAGAAAAAAGAAACTGTAAAATTCATGCGTATTGATGCAGACATCAATGAATCTGTAAAAGCAGACGGCGAAGAAAACTTAGAAGATCAGACCAAAGAGTTAGGCGAAATCTTTAAGAAAGCATTAGGAAAAGAAAATCTGACAGTAAAAGCCGAAAAGCTGAAAAACGAAAGTGTTTCTTCTATGATGACAGTGACAGAAGAGAGCCGTCGTATGCAGGAAATGATGAAGATGTACAATATGTACGGCATGGATTCCTCTATGTTTGGCGGACAGGAAACACTGGTATTAAACTTAAATAATAAACTGGTGCAGTATGTGCTGGCAAACAAAGAAGGAGATTTAACCAAACTGGTATGCGAGCAGTTATATGATTTAGCTGTGATTACGCATAGACAGCTGACTCCGGAAGAGATGACAAAATTTGTTGCAAGAAGCAATGAAATTATGATGGAAATGACAAAATAATAAGGTGAACCATAAAAAAGTGTCCCTGAGTTTGTAGAAAAATTCAGGGGCACTTTTGCTTCATTTAAGAGTTAACAGTATTTTTTATCTTCTCCGTTTTTAAAGACGGTCATCATTTCACGGGTCAGGCTGATTTGTTCCGGGTCATCCGGAATATTTTCACGTTCCATCCAGACTGCCATGGAAAGTTCTTCTTCATCAAGAGAAATCGTATCTTCTCCATCCAAATCACAGAAAAATCCAAATAACAGTGTTCCGGAAAAAGACCAAGGCTGGCTTTTATAGAAATGCAGATTCTTAACCTTTAATCCAACTTCTTCCATTACTTCACGTTTTACGGTTTCTTCAATGGTTTCCCCAATTTCGGTAAAACCGGCAATCAGTGCGTAGTGAACGTATTCACGACCCGCATATTTAGATAAAAGCAGTTTGTTTCCATTTCGTACTGCTGTGATAACTGCCGGACAAATTTTTGGATATTCGATTGTGTTGCAGTTCGGACAGTGAAGCATACGTTCTTTTGTATCTGATTTCATTGGAGAACCGCATTTTCCACAGAATTTGTGTTCACTGTACCATGTAAATAACTGCCATCCGGTGATTCCGGCAAAGGCGAGGTCTTTTGGTCGCGCAGTACGGAAAAGACGATTATTTTCAAAGTGATAGTTTGAAAAAAGAGCTTCTGGAAGTTCAGGGATAAGATAATAAGAAACCTTATCAATAGAAAACAGATAGATAAATGTTTCTTTTGCTTTTGGATAAACGGAAACAACTTCAGAGAATTTTAAAAACGAAATATTTTGTTCTTCTTTTTTTACAAAAACAGTGTTGTCTTTATAATGAAGAACAATATCTTCAGGATTTGGTTCGTGAGGGGTATATTCGTTGTGATAAATATGTGGGTAAATATCTTGTATCATAAGTAAAATTCCTCCTGTAAAGTTATGTTAGATATTTATGAAGGCTTTTTAACCTTCACTTTGTGGTACATTTATATGCCATGTTTTAGACAGAAAGCATGGCAATCTGGTGTTTTTTAAAAAATGTGATGACAGCTTCATCCCAGAGAAGATCCAGTGATTTATCCATAGAAAATAGTTTCATGGAAGTGCCGGTGGTACAGATTAGGGAAGTACCATCATACTGCAGATTTAAATAAAGCCCATAAATATCGTTAATGCTCCAGTTTGAAGCATTTTTTAAGAGAAGCTGTTCGGAAGCCTGTCTGGATAATTGAAATACAATTTTAAAGGAAAGCGGTGTTTTTTTCCCTTTGATAACAGAAAAACAGTAGGGCTTTACTTCCTGCCACAGGCAATGGGTGCGACCGCTTTTTGTAAGGGCTTCGGCTTCTTCAGTGTCAAAAAATTCAGGGCGCAGGGTTCCATCAATTTGAAAGGTTGAAAATGTGGTAATTGAAGCCTCACAGAGCCAGAATGAGTCAAATTCTTCTGAAATTAAGAGCCGTGCCATAAAATCTTTGACATCTTGTACGTTTAATGCAATCATTGAAAAACCTCATCTTTTTTGTGTTTACTTTTTTAAGTATAAACGATTCGGTAAAAAAATCAAAGTCTTTTTAAGGAAAAAGCCTTTTCAAGTATAGTGTTTTATGGTATTATAAAACATAGTATTAGAAACTACATATAAGAGGGTGCAATATGAGATATAAAATTGTGATAGACAGTTGTGGAGAATTAGTAGAAAAATGGAAAGACAGTCCGGCTGTGGAAAGAGCATCGTTGACACTGACCGTGGATGATGAAGATATTATAGATGATGATACTTTTGACCAGGCATATTTTTTAAAACGAGTTGCAGAGAGTCCAAATTGCCCAAAATCATCCTGCCCGTCACCAGAACGTTATATGTCAGCGTATGATTGTGAGGCAGAACACGTATATGCAGTAACACTTTCTTCTGAATTGAGCGGTTCTTATAACAGCGCAGTTCTGGGAATGAATTTATTAAAGGAAACACATCCGGATAAAAAAATTCATGTGTTTAATTCTCACTCTGCGTCGGTTGGACAGACCTTAATTGCTTTAAAAATTGAAGAGTGTGAAGAACAGGGGATGGAATTTGAAGAAGTAATAAAAAAAGTAGATGCCTATATCAGTGAACAGAATACGTATTTTGTGCTTGAAACGCTCGAAACACTTCGTAAAAATGGCAGATTGAGCAATTTAAAAGCATTTGTGGCAACTGCTTTAAAAATCAAACCAGTGATGGGTTCTACACCGGAAGGTACGATTGTTCAGCTTGACCAGGCAAGAGGAATGAATAAAGCAGTGATGAAAATGGTTGATTATGTGGTAGAACGCACACCAAATCCGGCAGAAAAGGTGCTGGGAATTAGTCATTGTAACTGTCCGGCACGTGCACAGGCAGTAAAAGAGGCAATTTTAGAGCGGATTCCGGTAAAAGATGTGGTTTTGTTAGATACTGCGGGTGTCAGCAGTATGTACGCAAATGATGGCGGAATTATTATCGCAATGTAATTTTTGCAGATGAATGAAAATGAAATAGAAGCCTTAAGAAGTCGGAGAAACCGGCTTCTTTTTCTATGTGATAAGAAATCAGAAGAGGATAAGACAGATGTATGAAAAATTTTTAAAGCAGATAACAGATTTTATCTCTTGACGAACATATGTACTTCCTTTATAATAAAGCAGATATTATTTTTATTCCGGGAAATGGATTTCCGAATCCATCTGAGCGTGCAGCAGAGCTATACCGAGAAGGGTTTGCAAAAAAGCTTTTGCCATCCGGGCATTATAGTGTAGTGCTTGGTCATTTTGCAGGAGTTTTGCAAAAACAAGAACTGTATCAGGGAAAGTTTGAAACTGAATGGGAATTTTTACAGCAGGTATTAGTTCAAAACGGAGTGGATAAAAAAGACATCTTAAAAGAAGATAATGCAACGTATACTTATGAAAATGCAATTTATTCTAAGAAAGTGACGGATAAAGAAGGGATGGAAGTAAAAAAAGCGATTCTCTGCTGTATGCCGTATCATGCAAGAAGAGCGTTATTGTATTATCAACTCTTATATCCGGAAACTGAATTTTTCGTGTGTCCGGCAAAAGAAAGCCCGATAACAGCCGAGAACTGGTATTTATCAAAAGAGGGGATTGAGACTGTGCTTGGAGAAGTAGAGCGCTGTGGAAGTCAGTTTCATGAAATTTTAAATGAGATAAAAAAATAAGTCAGGTCATAGATTCAAGTTGAACATTCATGAGCAAGTAGCGAAGCGGATTGCGAATGTCCGCTTTACTCTATGACCTGACCTGTAAAAAATTTATTTTTCTTCGTTTGCTGTTTCGTTTACTTCTTCAGATTCAAATGAGGGTTCTTCCTCGTCTTCACTTGGTTCATATTTTGCAAATACAATCCGGAAGGAAATGGAATTTACATAAGCAACAAAGGAAACTCCCATTAAAAACCATAACAGGCTTCCATAAGCTAAGGTTGTCTTGGTTAAGAATGTAAAGACAACCAGACCAATTGGTAAAAGTACGATTAAAAGAGTACGCGGCAGGTTTAAGATACTGATTAAAACTGAATTTTTTATGGTATCTTTGATTCCGTTTTCAAATCTTGCAATGTATGGAAAGATATAGGAAAACAGCAAAATATAAAATGTAATAAATGCACCGACTAAAACACGGAAAACGTTCTGTAAAGCAGCCGGAAGCATATTTACCGCACGAAAGTCAAAGGCAAGCAGAGCACCGATAACAAGCAGAATCAGCCAGATAATCGTAGAGATTTTGAAGTTTTGGCGGAATCCTTTAAAAAAGCCTTTTGCAATATAGGAATCTTCTCCTTTTACCATCTTTAAAGTTACCGAATAAAGTGCGGTAATGGATGCACCAATTGTAACAATCGGAATACAGCAAATCAGGCATAAAATATTTAAAATCATCAAATCACATAAACGGGACAAGAACCTCATAACCGGACTGTCCATATTAAAAAAACTACTCATCGTTGTTTCAATCCTTCTTTCTGTGTGTTAATGTTCATTTTTGTCAGTTTTGTCATTTTTGTCAGAGAAAGTCTGGCTGTGCAAAGACTCCGGAAGATAAATATGAACGGTTTCAATTCGGTTCTTTTTGATTTTGTCAACCACCAGACGTATCTGGTCAGGGGTTGTGACAGATTCCCCGGTTTCTGGAAGTCGATCGAGCTGTTCAATAATATAACCGCCAATCGAATCATAATCTTCTGAGTCCATGTTAACATGGAGAAAATCACTTAAATCATCAAGTCGTGCAGAGCCTTTTGCTATGTATTCTCTGTCTGGAATGATTTCTGTTATATCATCCTCTTCTGAATCATCATATTCATCATGAATATCGCCTACAATTTCTTCTAACAGATTTTCCAGAGTAATAATTCCGGCAGTTGCACCGTATTCATCCAAAACAACGGCAAACGAAACTGATTCTTCTTTCATTTCCATAAGCAGTTCAGAAGTTTTTTTGTATTCAAAGGTAAAATACGGTTCTCTCATAATACTGGATAAACAAAATTCTTCCTGCTTGTCTAAGAGCAGTAAATCCTTGACGTTGACAATTCCAACGATATGGTCGGTTGTCTCTTTGTAGACTGGGAAACGTGTGTGTTTTTGTGCACGGAATAACTCAAATCTTCGTAAGAACTGTCCTCATCAATAAAAGTGACGTCAATACGAGGAATCATAATATCACGTGCTAAAGAATCACCGAAATCGAATACATTATTAATCATTTCATGTTCTTCATTTTCAAGCACGCCCTCTTGATGACTGACATTTACAATGGTACGCAGTTCATGTTCTGTAATGGTGCTTCCCTTTTTACTGGAATCCACCCGAAGAATGGTAAGGATTCCCTGTGCAAGCTGATTGACGATAAAAATAACCGGAGTTAAAACCGTCATAAGCGCATAAATCGGTTTTGCATAAACCAGTGCAATTTTTTCAGCATGAATTGTAGCAAGTGTCTTTGGGGTGATTTCACCAAAAAGTAAAACCAGCAGGGTAAGAAGTCCGGTGCAGACTCCGACGGCTGCATTTCCAAAAAAGCGGATAGCCATAGAGGTTGCAAGGGAAGAGGCTCCAATATTGACGATATTGTTACCGATTAAGATTGTGCTTAAAAGTTTTCCGGAATTATCGGTTATTTTAAGCAGGATTTTGGCATTGTTATCACCAAGTTCAGCAAGACTTTGAATACGAATTCGGTTTGCAGTTGTCATAGATGTCTCTGCAGATGAAAAAAATGCAGATAAAGCCAGCAGGATAATCAAAATGAGAAACTGTATGGCATCGCTGGAATCCAATGAATCTTCACTCCTTTTTGTTTAAATTCGCCGGAAAAAAACTTTAACCAGCATAGTATTTAATCTATGATACATGATTTTTGATAGGATTGCAAGGAAAATGGCTTTTCCAAAAAATATAAATTTGGGGACTGTTGAAAAAAGCAAAAGTATGCTATAATATGTCGGATGTAAAGTGGAAGATGAA
>ERZ827108.4435-NODE-4435-length-10094-cov-10.115848_pt1 | contig 10094 bp, 9 predicted proteins | sample MGYA00519921_ERZ827108 | MGnify/ENA primary metagenome ERZ827108 (study PRJEB31778, sample SAMEA3449258) | human gut metagenome | biome: human gut; feature: human-associated habitat; material: faeces | place: United Kingdom | collected 2010/2012 ... | reverse complement strand
GTTCATCATATTTGGTGTGGTATCTTTAACTATGGGAAACTCCCCGCTCCCATTTAGAAATCGTCTTGTCGCTGATTCCCAGACGGTCTGCCAACTGCCGCTGTGTATAGTTCTTTTGCTTTCGCTCTTGGGCGATAAACCTGCCAATTTTAATCTGGTCCATGGCTAACCTCCTTTCTGTCTCTATTATGTTTGGGGGATATTCTCATTGACACCCATGCTGCGTAGAATATGGTGAATTTATGCGGTTTCTACGATGCGTAGAGTGTATGTTAGCGAATAAAATGTGTCCATGCATGCTCCTCTGTTTCCGGAAGCCCAAATTGTTCTTTTCCGAGAGCAATGCTCTTCATTAAGAAGGTCATATTTCTGGCAAGCACCCGCATGGTCTGTTTACCTTCCTCGTCCATATCTGCCTGTCCCGGCTCTCTGCCATGGATACTGTTCCAATACTGGCTGGAGGCTATCGGCATATTGCAAATCGTAAAATATTTATTTAATTCATCAAAGGTTGCGGAGCAGCCGCCACGTCTGGCACAGACCACGCTTGCTCCAACCTTCATTGCTTTATTGAAATGTGTACTATAAAATAAGCGGTCCAGACAAGCAATCAAAGTTGCATTTGCAGATGCATAATAAACCGGACTGGCAATCACAAGACCGTCTGCCGCTTCGAATTTCGGAGCAAGCTCATTTACTATATCATCAAATACACACCTGCCAAGCTCTGCACAGCGTCCGCAGGCAATACAGCCCCGTACATCCTTCATGCCTATCTGTACAGTTTCTGTCTCTACACCATTTTCCGCAAAAATCTTTTCCATTTCCCGAATTGCTATCGTAGTATTTCCGTTTAATCTCGGACTTCCGTTCAAAATTAATACTTTCATGCGTTCCACTCCTTTTTTCTATCCTTTTACCTTTTTATAAAAATTACAATTTTTCCGACCATTCGGCTTCCTTAAAGCCGGTTAAAATCGTAGCTCCGTCAACAATCAGCGGACGCTTTACCAACATTCCGTTGGTTGCAAGCAGCTTTAACTGCTCCTCCTCACTCATATCTGCCAGCTTGTCCTTCAGCTTCATTTCCTTATATAAGAGTCCACTGGTGTTAAAAAACTTTTTCAGCGGCATTCCGCTTCTCTGATACCAATCCTTTAATTCTTCATAGGTTGGATGTTCCTCCACAATATGTCGGTCCGTATACTTTATTTCATGCTCATCTAACCATTTTTTTGCTTTTTGGCAGGTGGAGCATTTCGGATATTCCAGAAACAGCATTCTTTTAACCTCCTGTATTTATGATTTTTATAGTTTATTATAAACCCTGTTACCGTCTTTATTATATCTAAAATTTCTGTTATTTCCAAGTGAATGTATTACTTTTGGGCTGTTTTCCTTGTCTTTCCCTATAACTCATAGTATAATTATAGCATCTATAACGAAAAGAGGAGGAAACTATATATGAGAAAATATCTGGCAATTTTATTGTCTGTAACTCTTGTGCTGGGACTTAGTGCATGCAGCTTAAGCAATAATACAGAAGCATCTTCGGAAGCTACAGAAAACACAGAAGCTGTAACTACAGAAGCTCCGGAACCCGCACAGGTAGACCCTGAGGTACAGCGTGGCGTTACCTTAGGCTTAGTGAGTGCAGACTATCTGGATGATCCAACCGCTCCTGCCACTACTGCTGACCTTGAAGATATGGGAGCTAAGATTCTGGAATTGAGAGGGGCTGAGGCTCCAGTTATAACGAAATGGGATGTATGTGCATCCGGCAGTGACCGTACTGCCCGTAACAGCGACGTTGCCAAGGCTGCATATTATATTTGTTCGTATCTTTCCGAGGACGGTATTCCTAAAACGAATGCAAATGATAACGCCGGCACCGGAAGATGGCTGCCGGGAGACTGGCATAAGGATCCACACAGTATTGATTGGGATAATTTTATTAAAAACGAGAACGGTGAGTTTTCATTTTACAACCGCCAGGAAGCCGCTCATGGTAATGACCCTATCACAACTAATGAAGTCAACTCAACAACCGCCGTTATGTTTTCGATTGCTCTGGTTTCTCATTACAGCGGTCAATACGTTCTTCCGCAGGACTTAGAAACCGGAACCCTGCTTCTGGAAACCGAGCTGACCAGAGCCGATTTGCTGTTACGCATGGTGCGTCTGTATGACAGCTTTGAGGACGAGGCGGAATACATAGCACTTGATTCCATCGGAGCAGAAAATCCGATTACAGACAGCGAGATTGCCAATGCAGCAGCCGTACCGGAGGTGAATGCCAGCGGTTCCTCCGATGAATGGATTGGTTCTATAATGGAAAACTATAATCTTTTTGGAAATCCGGATGGAGATAACAGCATATATTCTACTGACCTTACATGGAACTATCGGGAAGCCGATTTTGCCGCTGCCGCCGACGTGGGAATGAATTATATGAGACTTTCGCTTGCTCTTCCGGTATTAGCGTATCCGGACTACAGCGAGGACCGTTCCTCTGTAAACAAAGCCATTATTGAGGATTTCGATAATGCGGTTCGATGGGGCATGAAATATGGTCTTCATATCTCCATTGGCTTTCAGGGATACTTAGACGATGATATTGACGGCATTAACTGCGTAACTTCCGATGGAAGAATAGATAATCTGTTTACTCCGGATTATCTGGCACCTGCCGAAAGCTATGAAGCAAAAGCCGAACTGCTGAATGCCTTTGCAAAACGATACAGTAATGTACCGGCTAAATATCTATCATTTGAATTACAAAATGAGAATTGTGCTTTAGACAATGACAGTGCTGCCAATGATACTATGGCAGACCAGTTCATTATGCTGGCAAATTCCATATGGTCTGTAACGCCGGAGCGTAGTGTTTCCTTATCAACCGATACCCACACACTTACAGAAACCGAATATGCTTACTGGAGCAAGATTGCGGAAGCAGGGATTAATCTTGACTTCCATTGTTATGAACCACGAAGCTTTCTGGCTCCAAACGATTATAAGCAGGTAGATGCCTCTGAAATGGTGTGGCCGGGCTTTGTCGATGAACATGGGGAAAGCTGGGATATGGATAAGGTATATGATACCTATATTGCACCATGGAAAGAATTGGCAGATGAATATCAGGTAGGTCTTAGAATCGGTGAATGTGTTCCTTTTATGGAATCATGGGATTTATTTGATACCCCTCCACGGACTCAGGATGCCATGGTTGCATGGGCAACCGATTTTTCTAAGAAAATGCAGGAAAATCATATCAGCTATACCTTGAACAATGCCGTAAACGGCTTTTCTGCCATCCATGATATACTTCCGGCAGAAACAGATATTCACGGCTATATGACAGGAGCCGATTATACCCTTAGAACCTATTATTTGGATAATTATACCTGTACCCTTTATATTAACGAGGATTATGCGGAAGCATGTTACAGCAAGAAATAATTAAAAAATAAAATACCTTTATTGACAAAGGAGCCCCCTTCAAAACCGGAAGGAGGCTTCTTTTCTGTTTTATTTTATTCCCGATTCTTTAATACTTCTGCCGGAAGCATTTGTTTAATGCGTCGTACCAATAAATGATTGATAATGAAATACAGTATAAAAATTACTGCATATACCACGATGTAGACCCATATCGGAAATGCTTTATCGATTCCACAGGCTACATTCGATACGAATGCCGGTTCATATACAGCATCCATAATAAGCTTTGCCAGAGGTACCGAAATCAAAGCTCCGATTGCTACCACGTAGAAATTTCCGTCCAGATACATCTTCTTAAGCTCTTTTTGCCGATACCCGAATATCTTAATTAATGCAATACTGAATGCGGAGCGGTCAATCATTACCTTCATCATCAGATATAATACAATCGCAAAGATTAATGCCGACACACCACCAAGTGTAAGAATCAAGGACTTCATCTGGTTTACGAAGATACCTGCTGCCTTTTCCACATCTTCTTTCGTCGTTGTAGAATACAGCCGTCCCGGTTCAATATCCAGTTCATGGTCTGCAAACACAACATTATAGTAATCATCCTGCTCTCCAAACAATTCCAAGGCTTTATCATATGGCATAAATACCATGAAGCCCGGTGCATACTGTGTAATATCACTTATTTCAAAGGCATAGAACTTATCATTTTCCTCATCCTTTAATGTAATAACATCTCCCACCTGTAAGCCGTATTTATAGGAAATCGAGGAGCTGATTGTTACCTGACTGGAGGAATCCGCAAGGTCTGTATCAAAGAATGGGTTATCCTCTGTAATTCCCAGCAACGTTACATCAAAATTATATCCGTAGATTTCCTTTTTCAGCGTCTTGGCATAAGCCTCATATCCTCCCTGCGGCGGATTTTCAGATGGATATTTGTAGGTATACATATATTCATACTTTGTATCCTCCGGATACTGTATCCGCACATTGTTACAATATACAAAGATTTCCAGTGACATAACTCCAATCAACAGGCTGACAAACATTCCGAATACTACCGTAAATGCGGTTCTGCGTTCCCTTAATATCTGACGCAGCTTAAAGAGCCGCATGAATTTCATATTTTTTAGTTTAATATCCTTACCCTTACTTACCTTCTGTTCGTTCTTAATTAACATCAGTACCTGACGCGACAAACGCTTATTGATAACCAGACTGGTTACTGCCCAGCAGATAACCGGTGGAACGATGATTCCGTATACAATCAAATACGGCATTACAATAACATCCAGATTTGGAAGGGAATAGTAGTTATAGCAATCCTGCATTTGTACCCGCACTCCGGCATTGCTGTAGGCAATCGCAGTTCCGATGATACCGGATACCGCAGCAATGATTGTCGGCAGGGTAACATAATGCCTCATCAAATCCTTTTTCTTGACTCCCAGTGCATACAAGGCTCCGATTACAGAGCTTTCCCGGTCAATGGAATGTACTACGAATACAGATAATACATACGAAATCAGAACCAAAATTATACATCCGGCTATCGTTCCCACGCTCCGGTATAACTCCTGGTCTCCGGAGGCTGCCTGTATTCTTACATTATCCTTTGCCTTGATAAAGGCTAACAGATTGCCCGCATCCGAATCAAATATCTCATCAATAATTTCATCCGTATCATCCTTTAATTCCTGTACTCCGTCCCGGACTTCTTCCGCTCCGTCTGCCGCTTCCTGCACACCATCTGCATATTCATCCACACCGTCTGCATATTCCTTTAATTCCGTTAGCTCTGTCAACAGGTTGTTCATGGACATCTTTAGCAGTGCATTGCTTTCCGACCGGATTTGACTTTCAAGCACCTGTTCAAAATTATCTCTTGTTAAGGTCTTAATTCCATATCCGCCTAATGCCTTATTGGCTTCCAACAAATAAGCATCCAGCACAGCCCCTGCTCCGTCCTTTAAGTCTTCGTTATTGTCTGCCAGTTCCTGTAAGCCGTCCCGAAGCTCCTCTGCTCCGTCTAACAGGTCATTTATACCATCCCTCAGCTCGTCTTTCCTGCCAAGAGTTCTGTCCCAGTATTCCTGAAAGTATTTATCGTTTACATCATCCGATGAAAATTCCAAGTTTTTCAGCTCTTCCTTTAGTTCATCATTTGTCATTTTATCATTTAAGAGATACGCATAATAGTATTCCTCCGACTTTGCAGCCTTTCCTTCTTTTTGCATAGCCGTATAGGTATCTGCGGTTACAAATGCCAGTCCGAAATGCTGACTATCGCAGCTGGCATCTCCCAAAGACTTCAGCATGGAATCATAGTCCGGTACCGTACCGATTCCGGTAACGGTAAATTCCCTGCCGCCGATTTTCACAGCATCCCCTAACTGAATGTCATGTACCTCTGCATATCTGCGTTCCAGAACTACTTCATCCTCTTTTTCTGCCAGACCGCCTTCCATCAAAATCATCCGGTTAATCTGTTCCCGGTTTTGGAATACTCGCAGTGTTATATCATCCTCTACGCTATAGTCCATGAAGAACATTTTCTCAAGAGTAATCCCTTTATCTTCCAGCTTTTCCCATTCATAGTCCTTCATCGGTACAAATAATGAAAATTCTCCATCTTCCACATTTGACTCCTTATCAGACTTCTGACTTCCCCGGATAATTGTCTCTGCGGCTGCCAGCATACTGACTACCAGATACATACTAAGGATAATTAGGAAGCCAAGTGCCAGATACCGTACAATATTTGTCTTAAAGTCACGTAAAATCCTCTTTCGCAATACTTTCTGCATCTTACAAGTCCTCCAATTCCGCTGCCGGCACCTTTGTTTCATTACGGTAATTCTTTTTAATCAGACCATCCTTTAAAATAATGACTTGGTCTACCATGTCCTTAATGGCATTGTTATGTGTTACAATCAGCATGGTGGTTCCATACTGTGCATTAATTTTTTCAAGCAGTATCAGAATATCTCTGGAGGTCTTGGAATCCAAGGCTCCGGTTGGTTCATCGCAAAGAAGAAGCTTCGGATTCTTAATCAATGCCCTTGCAATCGCACATCTTTGCTGCTGTCCTCCCGACAACTGTGATGGGAATTTATTCTGATGCTCCGTTAAGCCCAGAATCTCTAATAACTCATCCATATTTAACGGATTCTCTGTCAGATATTCACATACCTGTATGTTTTCCCGAACAGTCAGGTTCGGCACCAGATTATAAAACTGAAAAATAAATCCCAGATAGTCCCGACGGTAATCGGATAAGGCTTCTGCCTTTAAGCCTACCATTTCCTTACCGTCTACCTGTATGGAGCCGGAGTCTACGATATCCAGTCCGCCAATACAATTTAACAGTGTCGATTTACCGGAACCGCTGGTTCCCTGTATGACACACATACTTCCTTTTTCAATCCCTACGGATACCCCTTTTAACACCTGAATAAAGCTGCCGCCTTCTCCATAACTTTTCTTTACATCTGATACTTCCACATACATTGATTCTTCCTCCTTATTTTTCTGTAACATAACACCGTTATGTTTTGTTATGTAATTTGGCTATGCCCGAAATGAGACATAGCCGCTTTCTTTTATTGTTTGGTTTGAAATAGTGCCGTCCAGCCGGATACCAGATATTCTATAATCTGTCCCATATGCTTTAATGCCTGCTCCTCATCTTTCTCATGAAGCAATACATGTACATAGGCATCCATTTCGATATGAATTACCCAGTGAAGAATATAATCATCGGGTGGCTGAACTCCTAATTGCTTTGCCTGCTCCTCTGCCAAGGCTCTCTGTCCGTTTTCAAAAATGTCCACAAATTCATCAATGCAATTCTCATATCGACTGCCCTGACTCTTTGTCAACAACAGTTGGCAGATGTCATAGTTCTGATACAGAACATGAAGTATCTGTTCAGTGGCATTCCTGTCATCATGCATATTATCCTTATCTGCTCCCGGAAGCTTCTGAAGTGCCATCAGCTCCTGCTTCACATGCTGCTCTGCCATAGTTCGTACCTGATTCAATGTCGGTTGCACGATAGCCGCAAATAAGTCCTCTTTATCCTGAAAGAAGAAATATAATGCACCGGTTGTCACTCCTGCCTTTTTACAAATACTGCGTAAGGATGCACCCTGATAGCCCTTTTCCAGAAATTCTTCTCTGGCACAGGCAATCAGCCGTTCCTTTGTTTCCCGCTCATCCTTCATGTTTCTACCTCAAACTCACCTATTTTATACGTTCTCTTCAATATGACCTCAACATATTTTTAACATAACACCGTTATGTTACTATGAATAAATGAATACGTCAAGGGGAAATTTAGGTTCTTTGTATTTTCAAATACCTGCCCGCTCCACTGTTAACGGCTCTTCCTACCTTGATTTTTAATTTCGGATAATCCTTATTTAAAACCACTTTCAAGATATTAGAAGCCTTGTAGCCTTCTGAATATCTGTAGTTTCCGGCATTTATTCTGACTCTGCCTGAGTATCCCAACACGCTAATTTCATACACACCATACGGAAGAGTAATCGTTCTGTCAGCCGTAAGCAGACTGGTAACATCAATTCCTTCTATGTAGTATAATGTAGGTTTTCCCTGTTTCTCGCCATAATCACTTCCTACAAAATTTTCTTTCAAAAATTCTACAGTAGCAATACCTGCTTGGTTTTTACGAAGATTTTCTGTCATAGTCTCCGGTTCTTCACCGCACTCCACTTGTTTTAACAGCTCTTCTACATTCTTTTTACAGGTATTATCGGACTTTTCATAGCCCATAGTCTTCAATATCTTCTGCTGCCGGATATAATGTATGCCTTCTGCCAAGACAGTCACCATCAAAAATACAGTGAATATCGGCATTGTCCATGCTAGCCATATCGGAACGATTTGCAGACTGCGGTTTGCTTCTCCATTATAACTTTCTTTGTAAGAAACAATCTCGCCGCTAACCATTACTTTACTACCACTTGTCAATCCGGATTTGCTTCCGTTATACATATAGCTAAATGCAACCGGTGTTCCGTCCTCGGTGTAATATTTTAAATCGTCATGTCCGTAGGTTCCTTCCGTGTCTGCAAAAACCACTTCTGCTGTCACGCTTCCCGGCAGATAGATATGAATATGCCAAAACATCCAAACGAGACATACCAGAAATGGTATTGATAACACTATTAATATTGTGGGCTTTTTTATTTTCATTTCGTCTTTCTCCCTGCTATATATTGCAAACCATATCGTATTCACTGGGTACTATTATATGTGATTATACAGACAAAATCAATTTACAAAAGCATTTTTCCCAAAAAATTCCGGTAAGATAAGAATCAATTCCCATATCTGTCTTTAATTTTTTCAATCGCTCCTCAAGAACAAATATATTATCTAAACTATAGCAAACGTAGGATGTTATTTCTTTTTTACCATAATCCTTGCTCCATTTCAACAAGAGCAATTCCGGATCAATAACCTTATAACCATCCGGCAGCTTTTCTACTCATGCATTTTCCACCAGAACTTTCATCAGTTTTGATACCTGTCCAATGCTACAATTTACCTTTTCCGATAGATATCTAAGCCTCCATATCTTCGTTCCATCTGCAAACAGCTCACGCAAAATGCAGGAAGACACTATGGAAGTCCTTTCAAATATGGACACAGACCTTTGCTCTTTGGACCTTGGATTCTTATTTCCTTTTTCAGACAAATAAATAGAATGACCGGCAAACCAACAGTTTCCGGCATAGTCAAAATAACCCATTCCGTTATCTTCGCATAATTGTGCGGTTCTCTCTGAAATATATGGAGCAAGCCGGAATAGAAATCCCGGAATAATTATCATGCACTAATGACCGGAAAGCGTGCACTGTATCGGCGGAAGTTATGCACTGCACGGTCATCGAGTGCATGCTTTCCGGTATTTCAGGGCATGCTCTCCGCTACATAGTACATGAACATAGATTAGCCCTATAATTAAAGATGGCACACACATGTGTGACTATCATTTATAGGAGGTCGATAACCATGGTTGATTATCGAGAAATTCTGAGGCTTGATAACCTCGGATACACTAAGAAAGACGTTGCATCTAGTGTGCACAGCTCCAGAAACACCGTTTCTGAAGTTCTGACACTAGCCGGAAATCTTCATATTTGCTGGCCACTAGATGACGATGTCACTAATCAGTCTCTGGAATGTATGTTTTATCCAGGACGAAATAAGGATAATGAGGAACGTCTTATGCCTGATTATCCTAAGATTCACAGGGAACTCGCAAAAAAAAGGAATTACTCTTACACTTCTCTGGACGGAATACTGTCTGGAAGCCAGTGCAACTGGGAAAAAACCGTACATGAGCACACAGTTCAATGATAACTATCATAAGTGGCCCGTATCACCAATACAAGCCTTGTAGGGGATTTACCTATTTATTCAAACTCCTCTTTGCCAAGTTGTTATGAAGTGTTTTTCGTTGGTTTTGATGGCAGAAACCAGAAAGTTTCGTCTGGTTTCTACGTGTTGCGTAGATTTTCAGAGACCGTTTCAAGTTTTGTGTAAACGTTAAAAACTGATATAAGATTTGTGAATAGTTACAAATGGGCAGAGCCGATTTTCCG
>ERZ827108.4427-NODE-4427-length-10125-cov-3.296624_pt1 | contig 10125 bp, 7 predicted proteins | sample MGYA00519921_ERZ827108 | MGnify/ENA primary metagenome ERZ827108 (study PRJEB31778, sample SAMEA3449258) | human gut metagenome | biome: human gut; feature: human-associated habitat; material: faeces | place: United Kingdom | collected 2010/2012 ... | reverse complement strand
CCCCCGAAGTCGCCGCGATGATCGGCGCTTCCACCGCCGTTTCCATTTCCGATATCCCGTTCAACGGCCCCATCGCCGGTATCGTCCTCGGCTGGGACGGTGAGAAGTTCCTCTTCAACCCCACCGCCGCCGAGAAGGAAACCAACCGCATGACAACGACCATCGCCGCCACGCACAAGAAGATCGTTATGATCGAGTCCGAGGCTGACCAGGTCCCCGACGATGTCATGTACGAGGGCATTGTGCAGGCGCACGAGATGGTGCAGCCGATGCTCGATCTTATCGACCGCATGGTCGCCGAGATCGGCAAGCCCAAGTTCTCTTACGAGCACGCCGCGTTCGACGATGAGCTTTTTGAAAAGCTTGTCGAGAACGAGTTTGCCGGCATGGAGTACTGCATGGACACCGACGACAAGAACGTCCGCGAAGCCCGCGTGAACGAGTGGGTCACCGCGATGCAGGAAAAGTATGAGGCCGACCATCCCGAGATCATGCAGTACATGGACGAGATCCTCTACAAGCTGCAGAAGAAGGTCGTCAAGAAGTGGCTGCTCGCCGGCAAGCGTGTGGACGGCCGCGCCATGAACGAGATCCGTCCGCTCGGCGCGGAAGTCGGCGTGCTGCCCGTTGTGCACGGCTCCGCTCTCTTCACCCGCGGCCAGACGCAGGTGCTCTCCATCGCCACGCTGAACACGCTCTCCGCCGCCCAGAAGCTCGACACCATCTGGGACGAGACCGAGAAGCGCTTCATGCACCACTACAACATGCCCTCCTACTCTACCGGCGAGGCGCGCGCCGCCCGCAGCACCGGCCGCCGCGAATACGGCCACGGCGCTCTCGTGGAGAAGGCTCTCCAGTCCGTCATCCCGTCCGTGGAGGACTTCCCCTACGCCATCCGCGTGGTGAGCGAAGTGCTCTCCTCCAACGGCTCCACCTCGCAGGGCTCCATCTGCGGCACGACGCTCGCGCTCATGGACGCCGGTGTGCCTCTGAAGGCCCCCGTTGCCGGCATCAGCTGCGGCCTTATTCAGGACGGCGACAACTTCACCACATTCATCGACATTCAGGGCGTCGAGGACTTCCACGGCGAGATGGACTTCAAGGTCGCCGGTACGAAGGAAGGCATCACCGCCATCCAGATGGATCTGAAGAACGACGGTCTCAAGCACGAGATCATCAAGGAAGCCTTCGCCATCACGAAGGAAGCCCGCTTCCAGATCCTCGACGAGGTCATGCTCAAGGCCATCCCCGAACCGCGCCGTGAGCTTGCCAAGACCGCGCCCAAGATGATCCAGATGAAGATCAACCCCGATAAGATCCGCGAGGTCATCGGCTCCGGCGGCAAGGTCATCCAGAAGATCACCGCCGACACCAACACCAAGATCGACATCACCGACGACGGCAACATCTACATTGCCTCCGAGGATATTGAGGCCTGCCGCGCCGCGCGCAAGACCATCGAGAACATCGTCTTTGAGCCGGAAATCGGCGCTCTCTACTACGGCCGTGTTTCCAACATCCGCTCCGACTTCGGCGCGTGGGTCGAGCTGGCCCCCGGCAAGGACGGCCTTGTGAAGATCAAGGATCTTGAGTTCAAGCGCACCGAGAAGGTCGAGGACGTGCTCAACATCGGCGATATGACCTGGGTCAAGGTCATGAACGTCGGTCCCAAGGGCATTGACCTCAGCCGCAAGGACGCTCTGAAAGAGCGCGGCGAAGCCTGATTCTACGCGGTTTTATTGACAATATGTGCGGCGGGGGCTTTGCTCCCGCCGTTTTTATCCGGAGGATCCCATGTACGAAATTATTACGTTACCGAACGGCGTGCGCATCGCCCACGAGAAAATGTCCGGCGTCCGCTCCGCCGCCGTCGGCATCTGGGTCGGCGTCGGCTCGCGCTATGAAAAGCGCGGCGAGGAGGGCAGCGCCCACTTCATTGAGCACATGCTCTTCAAGGGCACGGCCCACAGCACCGCCGCGGAGCTTGCCGGGCGCATGGACGCCATCGGCGGGCAGGTCAACGCCTTCACCTCCCGCGATTCCACCTGCTTCTACGCCCGCGTGCTGGACAGCCATCTGGACGAGGCGTCTGATATTCTCTGCGAAATGTTCTTCGATTCTCTCTTCTCGGAATCGGACGTCGTCAATGAGCGCGGCGTCGTGCTTGAGGAGATCGACATGTACCGCGACACGCCGGAGGATATTGTCGTGGAGCAGCTCATGGGCAGGATCTTCCCCGGCGCGCTCGGAAAGCCGGTGCTGGGCCGTCCCGCTTCGCTCAACGGCATGACGGGCGCTTCGCTGCGCGCGTTCAAGGAACGCGAGTACAGCCCCGAGCGGATCGTCGTTTCCGTGTGCGGCAGCTTTACGGAGGATAACCTCGCGCGGCTGTGCAGCCGGTTTTCCGCGCTCGCGCCGTCGCGTCCCGCGGCGTGCCGCAAGAGCGCTTACACGCCCGCCGTGGTCGTAAAGCGCAAGGCAACGGAGCAGAACCACTTCTGTCTCTCCTTCCCCGGTCTGCCGGACGGCGATGCGGACCGCTTCTCGTGGCAGGTGCTCTCCATGGCCCTCGGCGGCATGTCCTCCCGCCTCTTCCAGACCGTCCGCGAAAAGCACGGCCTCTGCTACAGCATCGGCAGCTTCACGGCCGCCTATAAGGAGACCGGCATGCTCGCCATCTCCACCGCCGTGGGCCGCGATTCCGAGGAAAAAGCACTCGCGCTCATCCGGGAGGAGATCGAGAAGTTCCGGCAGGACGGCATTACGGATAAGGAGCTTCGCACCGCGCGCGAGCTCATCAAGTCCAGCATCATCCTCTCGCTCGAATCGAGCTCCAGCCGCATGAACCGGCTCGGCTCGGGACTGCTGCTGCTCGGCAAATGCCTCACCGCCGACGAGATCATTGAGCGCTACGACGCCGTGACCACGGAGAGCGTTCTCGCTCTCGCGCGCGAAAAGCTTGCGCCTGAGATGATGGGCTTTTCTGCCGTCGGCCGTCTCGCCCCGGCAGAGGATTATCTCTCCGTTTTCGGGAAATAATGCGTAAAATCGGCAGAATCTATGATTCTGCCGATTCAGTCTGTCGAAAATGCCTCGCAGAGTTTGCGCCCGCAGGCGCAAATAGAGTGTTAACCATTTTCTCCGGCGACATGTGCGTCGGAGAAAATACTTTTCGGCTCGCAAACGTGCGAGCGTAAGCGAGTGCGCTGCGGCGAGCCGCAGCCCCTTCAAACGAGAGCCCAACGCAGTGGGTCTCGTTTGAGAGCTTGTCAAAAATACTTTTTTGACAAGCTCAATCGGCAGAATCTATGATTCTGCCGATTTTATCTATATTTCTAATATATCTGCCGCGAAAAATGTGGTATTCTCTTCGTAGAAAATACCGATCAGGAGGTCTTTTATATGATTACCGTAAACGCTCTCGGCGAAGCCTGCCCGATGCCGGTCGTAAAGGCGAAGAAGGCGATCGACGCGCTCACTGCGCCGGAGACCGTGCAGGTGCTCGTCGATAACGACGCCGCCGTGCAGAATCTCATCCGTCTCGCCGGACAGTACGGCTTCGCCGTTCGCGCCGAAAAGCAGGGCGAAGCGCAGTTTTCTGTCACGATCGACGCCGCCGGCGCCAAAAAGGACGTGGCCGACGAAGCCGTCGTATGCGCGCCTCTCAAGCAGGGGGAGAAAAACATCGTAGTCGCCATTTCCAAAGACCACATGGGCGAGGGCGAGGAAGCGCTCGGCAAGACGCTGCTCAAGGCCTTCATTTTCGCGCTGACGCAGCAGGACGCGCTGCCGAAAACGATCCTCTTCTATAATAGCGGCGCTTTCGTCACCAGCACGGAGGGCCCGTCCATCGAAGATCTCAAAACGCTCGAAGCGCAGGGCGTGGACATTCTCACCTGCGGCACGTGCCTTGACTACTACCATCGCAAGGATAAGCTCCTTGTCGGCGGCATCACGAACATGTACTCCATCGTAGAAACGCTCGAAAAGGCCGACGTTGTTGTCAAGCCCTGAATCATAAACGCCGTATACAACAGCAGCGCCGCGGAACGCAATGTTCCGCGGCGCTGGTTTTTATTCTCTTATCTCCCGTTTGTCATGCCCTGCAGCTGCTGGCGGAGGATGGCGGGAGTAAAGAACAGTCCCGCGCCGTGGTCGGCGCGGAGGCCGAGCCATGCGCCGCTGCACGCCTGATTCTTTGCCGCAAACGCGATCGGGAGCGCCGCGCAGCCGGTAAGCACCATATCCTCCATCTCCCGCTCGAGCGCGTCGCGCCCGGCGGAGGAGGCAAACGTCAGCTCTTCATACAGCGCGTCAAACTCGCCGTTTGCGTAGCCGGAAATGTTCCATCCCGGCGACGCCGCGCCGTTCCAGAACGCGCCGTTCCCATCGTTCCAGTAAAAGGACGCAAGGGAGAGATATGCGTCATAGTAGCTCTGCGAGGCGGTCAGGAAGAGATCAAAGTCTCCCGCCTCCGCCGCGGCGAGCGCCCTGTCCGGCGATAGGACGGTGATCTCCAGCGCGATACCCGCCGGGGCGCACATATCTTTCAGGAGATTGGCCGCGCGCACCCACGCGGTTGAGGAATCGCTGCACAGAATGCGGAAGGAAAGGTTCTCCCCTTCCGGCGATTCGCGCACGCCGTCGCCGTCCGCGTCCGTGTATCCTGCGCTTTCAAGAAGCGCCGCGGCACTCTCCGCGCTGCATACCGCGGCAACGGAGCCTTCTGTCCCGTAAGGAACGGAAAATCCGTAAGCAGGCATCGCACCGCCGAAGCCGGTGAGCGCAAGCGTCTCCCGGTCGGCGCAGAGCGTGACAGCCTCGCGGACGGTCTTATCGAGAAGCAGGGCGTTTCCCCCGGAAGTATCGTCCGTACGCTGGTTGAACTCCACGAGCAGCAGCTCGCCGGACGTGCCGTACGCCGTGCTGCGCCCCTCGGCCAGCTCCTCTGCGGCAGCCCGGGAGAGATTCCACGCCGCGTCGATCGCATTGTTCTCCAGCGCCGCGGCCAGATCGTCACAGCCGAAATGCAGCTCCACGATCTCGGCGCGGGCGGTGCCGTTCCAATAATCCTCGCTGCGGCGCAGCGTCAGGACGCCGTTTTCGTATTTGTCCCAGATGTACAGCCCCGAGCCGGTCATCGTCTCCGGCGTCAGGACAAGAGCGGCAAGGCTCTTCTTCGCCTGCGATGCGTCCTTCGGAATGCCGGAGGTCGTATACTCCATACCGGGCAGCGTGTTCCAAACGCTCTTCGGCACGATCGGCACGCGGGAAAGGCATTCCTCCACCGCCGCAACGTCACCCCAGGCGAGGAACGAGAGGTGCGTATCGTCCGTGACCGAAATGCCGATCGTGTCGATCAGCTCGCAGCCCGGATAGCCATAGAGCAGCGAAAAGTCCTTCATGGACTGGAGCGAGAACTCCACATCCCGCGCCGTGAGCGCCGTTCCGTCGTGGAAATATACGTCGTTCCGCAGCGTCAGCGTCCAGAGCCGGGCCCCGTCCGCGGCGGCGGGCTGCACCGTGTATTCCTGACAGACGCTGTTGATGTACCGCCCGGTCTCGATATCGGCATAAAAGAGCGTATCGTACAAAAGCGAGATCGCCGCGGCTGCGGCATCCGTTTCGGCGGTGTACGGATCGAGCGACGACGGAGTTTCGGAAAAGCCGAGGCGGAACACCGTCTGACCGCTCTCCGTTTTCTCCGGTTCGGGACGGTAGCCGCACGCGCCGATCGACGCCGTGAGCGCGAGAACAAGAAGCAGTATCCAGAGTTTGGATCGGTAAAATTTCATATAGTCATCCTTAAAAAAGCCGGCCGGCGTTTATTCATATGACGCGCACGGCCGGCTTTTCGTTCAGCGCGGGGATTATTCGATGCCGGTGAGATCGTAATTATCCAGCCAACTCTTCGCCGTTTCGCACACGGTGCGCAGGCAGTTTTCATCAAACGGGCTTTCGAGCCCGGCGTTTTTGAGAAGCGTCGTGAAGACTTCACTGCCGCCCTGACGGGTGTACGCCATGTAGCGCTCCCAGGCTTCCTTGCGGTCCTTCTGCAGCAGCGCCCAGATCTCCAGCGCGACGGTCTGCGCGAGGCAGTAGTCAATATAGTAGAACGGGCTCTGGTAGATGTGGAGCTGGCGCTGCCATCCCTCGCCCTCGCTGTAGACGGGGATGTCGCCGTCGAGCTTCATCCACGGCATGTATACGCCGAGCAGCTCCTTCCAGACGCCGTGGCGCTCCGCCGGGGTCATGTCCGGTTTTTCGTAAACGACGTGCTGGAAGTGATCGACCATCGTGCCATAGGGGATGAACGTAAGCGCTTTGGCGAGATGGCTGTAAAGATACTTGCGGGTATCCTTGCCGAAGAAGCCCTCCGCCCACGGCCACGCCATGAACTCCATGGACATGGAATGGACTTCGCACGCTTCCATGCTCGGATCGTCCATCGGGACGCGCCATGCATTGAGATATGCCTCGAATGCGTGGCCGGCCTCGTGTGTCACGACCTCAACATCATGCTGCGTGCCGTTGAAATTGGCAAAGATGAACGGGACGTCATAATCGGGAATCGTGCAGCAATAGCCGCCGGCGGCCTTGCCCTCGGTGGAGAGTATATCGAGCAGCTCGCGTTCTCTCATCATGCGGAAGAACGCGCTCGTCTCCGGAGAGAGCTCATCATAGAATTTCTGGCCGTGAGCGAGAATGTGCTCGGCGTCGCCGCAGGGACGCGGGTTGCCGCTGCGGAAGGAGAGCGCCGCGTCCGCAAAGCTCAGCGGATACGTTTTGCCGAGACGCTTGGCCTGTTCCTGATAGATGCTCTCGGCGACCGGCACAAGATACTTGCGCACGGCGGCGCGGAACTTCTCCACATCGGCCTTGCCGTAGCAGTTGCGGCCCATGCGGTAGTAGCCGAGCTCCGTATAACCCTTGTAGCCGAGCTTTTTGCCCATCGTGTCACGCAGGTGGACAAGCTCATCGTAAATGCGGTCAAGCTCACTCTGGTGTTCCTTATACCATCCGCCCTCGGCCTTCCACGCGGCGAGGCGCTGCGCGTCGTCCGCGCCGGTCTTGAACGGCGAGAGCTGCGAGAGCGTGTATACGCCGCCCTCAAACGGGATCTGCGCCGAGGCGATGAGCTTATCGTAATCGGTCGTAAGATCGTTTTCCTTCTGCAGCTCCGGGATGATCTCCGGCGAGAACGTTTTGAGAGCGATCTCGGCGTTGAGGAACATCAGCGTGCCGTATTCCTTTTCAAAGTCCGCGCGGTACGGCGAGGCAAGCATCGCCTTCGTCCACTCCTGCGAATACTCCTCCAGTTCCGGGGAAAGCTGGTTCCAGAAGCCGTTCTCCTCGTCATAAAACTTGTCGCGCGTGTCGATCGTGTGGCGCACCTGCGCGAGCGTTGCAAGCGTCTGGATGTGTTTGGAGAGCGTTTCCTTTTCAAGGAACACGGCCTTCGCCGCATCATAGCTCCCCGCGGCGCGCAGCTTTTCCGTCAGAGTGCGCATGGAGGTTTTCAGCGCCTCGCCGTCGGGACGTTCGTAGGGCATTTCGCGAAATTTCAAGGCTTCCATAAAAAAGCTCCTTATCTATAAAAATGATCCGAAAAGCATTTTAGCCTACTTTCCGGATAATTTCAACCTTATTGCGTTTTTCCGCCGGTCACGACGGCGACGGAGAAGCTCTTCCCGGCAGCCGTCACAGGACATACCGCCATGCCGACGCCGTAGAGCTTTGTGAGCGTTTCGCTTGTGAGCGCTTCCTCCGGCCGTCCCGCGGCGAGTACGCCGCCGCCCTGGAGGGCGAGCACCTGCGTAGCATACCGGAACGCCTGATTGGGGTCGTGCGTGGAGAAGATCACCGTAAATCCCTCCCCGGCCAGAGCGCTCACGCGCTCCATTACGAGCGCGCTGTTGCCGCAGTCAAGATTGGCTGTCGGCTCGTCCATAACGAGGACGCGGGCGTTCTGCACCATGGCGCGCGCCAGCAGCGCGAGCTGCCGCTCGCCGCCGCTCACGCGGCCGGATTCCCGGTGCGCCAGATGCGCGATGCCAAGACTTTCCATGGCTTCGAGCGCCGCGGTCTTATGCTCCGGACGCGGGGCGTCGAAAACGCCGATCTGGTTGGTGAGTCCCATCATAACGACTTCGAGCAGCGTATAGTTAAAGGACGGGACGCACGACTGCGGGATATAGGCGATCTCGCGCGCCGCGGCACGGCGGTCAAGCGTGCGCATGTCCTTGCCGTTTACAAGGATACCGCCCTCCGACGGTGCAAGAAAGCCGAGCACGCAGCGGAAAAGCGTGCTCTTGCCGACGCCGTTCGGCCCGAGTACGGCGGCAATGTCGCCGTCGGCGGCGGTGAAGGTGATATCATGCAGCACGTCCGTGCTGCCGTAGGAAAAGCCGAGACGGCGGATCTCAATGCTCACGGTCCGTACCTCCCCGCAAAATGAGCCAGACGAATACCGGCGCGCCGACGACCGACGTCAAAATGCCGAGCGGGATCTCTCCCGACGTGGCCAGACGGGCGATATTGTCCACGACCATAAGAAACGCCCCGCCGAGCAGCATGGACGCCGGGATGAGGCGCTTATAATCATGCCCGAAAAGCATCCGCGCAAAGTGCGGGATGACAAGGCCGACCCACCCGATCATACCGCTTACGGAAACGCAGGCGGACGTGATGAGCGTAGCGCACACAACGATCACAAGACGGAGCCGCGTCGTATGCACGCCGAGACTGCGCGCTTCCTCCTCGCCGAGCGTGAGCAGGTTGATGCGCCAGCGCAGCAAAAAGAGCGGCACCATGCCGATGAGCGCCGGGATGAGAGCAAACTGCAGATCGCGCGTTTTGGCTGAAGAGAGCGAGCCCATCAGCCAGTATGTGATGGCCGGGAGCTGCTGTTCGGTGTCCGCGACGAGCTTTATAAACGATGTGCCTGCCGAGAACAGCGAGCCGACAACGATGCCGGCGAGCACCATGGCGAGCGTGCCGTTCATGCGGCTTGCCCGGCTGATGCACCACGCGAGCGCCACCGCGCCCACGCCGCAGACGAACGCGCTCACTGTCACGCCGAAATAGTTGAACGACAAAAGAATGCCGAGCGCCGCGCCGAAGCCCGCGCCGTTGGATGCGCCGAGAATGTCCGGCGAAACCATCGGGTTTCGGAACATGCCCTGATATGCCGTACCCGCAACGGAAAGTCCCGCGCCGACCAGCGCAGAGAGAGCCACGCGCGGCAGACGGATGTTCAGAACGACCGCCTTTTCCTGGCCGGAATACAGTTCCCCCGGCACTTCCGCGCTGAAGAGCTTGCACACCCACTCGCGCAGCGCGTCCCACAAAATGCGGAAAAGCGTTCCCGGCGCAACGGCAAACCGCCCCAGCAGGAACGAACCGAAAAACAGCAGCAGAAACGCCGCCGCAAGCACCCGGAACCGCCGGGCATAGACCGATGTTTTATCCGCCGTAACAGCGCCCCTCCCTTTCATGTATTTTCACCAGAGAATAGTACCACGCCGCACACGTCTCTGTCAACGAAATAAAAATGCCCCGGTACGGTTTGTGATCCGTACCGGGGCAGAAAAGCCTTTTCAGGGATAGTATTTGCGGAATACCGCCTGCGCCGCGGCGTCGGCGGCGTCAAGCGCCTCGTGATACTGCCGGATCAGCGCATGTGCCTCATCCGTCAGGTGCGAGCCGTGCGCGCCCTCCCGGTCGATGAGACGGACATCAAATTCCTTTTCGATGGAATTGATGATCTTCCATGCCTTGGAATACGCCATGCCCATGGAGGCGGTGGCGCGGTTGATGGAGCCAAGCTCCTCCACGCCTTCGAGAAGCTGAACGATGCCCCGGCCGAAGCCGAGATCGTTCGGATCGTCGCTGTTGCGGAATTTGATGATCGTTCTGCAGCGCATGGTGTATCCCCCTTTTTATTATCAGCCCTTAACGGTCTCGCGGACAACTTCGGCGATATGCGAAGCGCACAGGCCCATCTCTTCGAGCAGCGCCGCCGCCGGGCCGGAGTGGCCGAACTCGTCGTTCACGCCGACGCGGCGCACCGGCACAGGATGCTTCTCGCTTACGAGAGAGCACACGGCCTCGCCGAGACCGCCG
>ERZ827108.4426-NODE-4426-length-10135-cov-2.727480_pt1 | contig 10135 bp, 14 predicted proteins | sample MGYA00519921_ERZ827108 | MGnify/ENA primary metagenome ERZ827108 (study PRJEB31778, sample SAMEA3449258) | human gut metagenome | biome: human gut; feature: human-associated habitat; material: faeces | place: United Kingdom | collected 2010/2012 ... | reverse complement strand
CATTCACAATGACTCTGCTTAAAAGCTGTTCATACAAAGCCTTGTACAAGTTTCGCTCAATTTCTGCTTCGGAAACAGCCGCAGGAGCCGGTGTAGAAACTTGAGTCCCCCCCCCCGACAGCCGCAGGAGCGTGAATCCCCAGCGAACACAGCAGAGCAGTATCAATCTTCTTCATTTCCTCAGTCGTGCAGGAGCGGACGAAGCCATCGAGCCGTTCCTTCGAGACCGTTTGAATGTTTTCACACAAGGCGGTCGAAGGGACTTTGCACAGAACCGGCACATGAGTAGGCATTGGTTTCTTCTCCTGAGAGGTGAGGAACACTACCTCTACATTCGGAGAATACCGATTGGCGAGGTCATTGGAGACGATAACACCGGGTCTGTGACCGCCCTGTTCAGAGCCAGCGACAGGAGCCGAGCTGATGAAGAAAATATCTCCTCGGCAATAATCTTGAATCATAATGTATTCCTCCTCGTTATATCCTATCTCTTATAGCGAGTCACGCTGTTACAGATTGTTCGGATTTCGTTGCGGTCGAGAGGTGGGTCGCAAGCAACCATGTTGGCGTACAACAGCTCGTCATAGATTTGCTGTTTGCTGTACCCCTGATTGTGGAGCATACCTGCGAGAGAAGTCAGACAGATGTTCCGACTTCCATCGGGAATCCGAGGATAAACGGGACGGAGCTTTATACGGTTGTTCTCAGGAAGACTCCATATCGGAGAGTAAATCCTGCCGCCGTATCGCTCCCCGGCCTTTTCCTCTCTGGTCTCAGGGAAGTACTTTTCCACCACACAATCAATGGCTCCTTGGTCTTCCACAATGGTGTCGTACAGGAGCGTATCTCCGGTCATGATGAAGTACCGAGCCGCTTTGTAAATCTCCACCCCTGCGAGGTTGTTCTTGCCCTTGAAGGGGAGAGTCCCCCTGAGCAGTATGTGAAAGCCCCTGCCGCTCTTGGACTTCTCGGTGTAGCTCTCACACAGCCCTATGATTTCTGCCGCCAGAGGGGAGAGGAAACCGTCTTGGTCATACCCATCGTCAATGTCAATCCCCACATAGCCATTATCATCGAACACGAACCCGCAGTAGTCATAGTGTCCCTCCGACACGGCCTTGCAAGCCGTGTCGAAGGAAGACCATGTTTCAGGATTGGTAGAGGAAGCGGCTTCTGGTGCGGTCGCTTTCATCGGAACTTTGCTGTCGCTACGAGTACAGACCCACTGATTCAGTTGTTTCAGTTCTTCGGGAATGTTCTCGTAGCGTGTCAAATCAGGTTCCTCCTCTTAGCGACCTTGCGCTCCAACTCGTTGACCAAAGCCCACACTCTGTCCTGCTTGATGTTCTTGGTCACGGAGACCTTGTAGACATTGTCAGGAATGGTATCGCCCTCCTGATAGATGAACAGCAGAATCTCTCTTTCGCTGTCGGTGAAGCTCTTCAAGGCGTTCTCACAGGCGTACCAGTTCTGCTTATCAGCGTCAGAGCGGAACTTGGGGTTGGGGTGTCGAGCGTAGAACTTCATGCAGCGCTGGATGTAATCGGTATAGAAAGTTCTCATTGCTCAACCTCCGCTTTGTCCTCAGTCTTCTTGGGAGTGGTGCGCTTAAAGACCTCGCCCTCGAAGTACCACTCGTTGTTGATGTTGATGGGGTAGCCCTCCACATCGGACTTTTTCATCTCACCGTGGTCGATGATGTGCTGAGCGGAAGCAACCGCCATCTGGTTTTTCACCAAGTCCTTGCCGGTGCGAAGCAGGAAAGTCACCTTCCCGTTCACACTTTTCAGCTTATAATTCATCGTTTGCCCTCCTTACTCCATTCGGCAATGTCAATGCCGTACTCTTTCAGCTTGTACCTGCACAGCCAAGCTATGTCCTCGTTACCCATTTCGTACCGTTTTTCCAGAGCGTCCAGTTCTGCGGCGTAGCTGTCGAAGAATTTTCTCAGCCGCTTTTCCCCGAAGCCGAACCGCTCGTGCAGAACCCACAGAATGACGGAATCCATTTCGAGTTCGTTCTTCCTGTCAAACTCTGCGCACTGACGGAGAATTTCTGCGTCAATGGCTTTCTGCTCCTTGGAGCTGAACTACACACCGAAGATGTGACCTCGGTTTTTCTTAAACACAGGCATGTCAAACACCCACTACATGAGACGCAATCATATCCGCTTGGTGTGTCCAGAGTACATTCGGGAACCTGTGAACAGCGTCAGTGAAGCTCCTCCACTGTTCTCTGTCGGTGAAAGCACCCATGTGGTAGAGAATACACATGGACTCCTCCTCGGTCAGCGTCATGTGCTGAGACAGGAGAATGACCGATTTATCTCCATGTCCCTTGACGAGCGTGTTGGGGTTGTACTCCCACGCTTGCTCGTCATAGATGGTGGTCTCCTCGGAGCCGACATAAAGCGTCTCCTTGATGGGGTGGCGGTACTGGTCGATTTTGCACAGGTCGTGGAACATACCCACAATGAAGGGGCTTTCCACTCTGCGCCATTTCAGACCATTCTTCGCAGACAGGTCTACGAGCGTGTTCATTACCATCAGCGAATGGTCGAACAGACCGCCCTCGTATGCCCCGTGGTACTTGGTGCTTGCCGGGGCGTGAAAGAAGCCGTTTTCCATCAGGTAGGTCTTGAACTCACGAGACACGATTCTGTCCAGACCTGCGGCTTCAAAAAGCTGTACTCGCTCTAATTCAGTCATTGGCTTTCTCCTTCATCAGTTCACAGATGAACGCCATGTTGCAAGCCATGTGCTTGTAATGCTCGATACCGCTCTCAGCGTCCTTGGAGTTGTTGTCTTCGATGAAGGACAGCCAGTGCCGGTAAAAAGCGTCAATATAGCGTTGCAGTTCGACTTTCTTCCAGTTGTCGGGGTCGTGGTACTTCTCCGTGCCATACTCCCGAACGACCGCAATGTCACGAATGATTTGAACCGGGACGAGGGAGAGCTTCGCTTTTCCCATATCGTCCTTTGCAATCTCCATATCATTTCCTCCTACTCCGCAAAGCCCTGCGTAAAGCCCGCTCCCTCTGCGTGTAAAGGCCATTCATGGTTTCACGCCACTTGCGCTCCTTCTCCTTGAGCTTTTCATATTCTTGCTTCTCAGACAGGTATTGAGCGCAAGTGTTGTGACAACCGACATGGCGTTTAGGTGCTACACAGTCTTTGTAACACTTAATGCCCACGAATTACAGACCACCGAGCAGAGCGTCAAGGTCAAGACCCTTTGTTGCCTGTGCCGCAGGAGCGGGAGCGGCGGTTGCAGTAGTAGGAGCCGGTTTCTGAGCGGCGGTAGCACCCTCTTTACCAAGGGTCAGCGCACGAGCAACAGGTTCAGTGTCAAAGTACTCTGCCGGGGACTTGTCACCGAGATTGGCGAAAGTCACCATCTTGTTCGGGTCTTTGTTGGACGGGAGCTTGGTGTGAACGACCTCGGCACAGATGAAATGGTCGATAAGCTCTGCCGGGTCGATGTCCTCCAAGGCATAGTCACCCATCACGGTCTTGGCGAAGTAGGAGAAAGCGTTCAGAGCCTTTTCGTTCAGTTCGTCATTCTTATCCTTGATGGAGAAACGCTCGGTGTGCGTCATACCAGCGGCATTTACCAGCTTTACTTCAATCTTGCCAAACTCCTCGTCATAGGTAGCGGCGTATACACGAAACACATAGGTTCCTTCGGGAATGAGTGTGAAACCGCTCGTCATAGGGATTCTTGCCATTGTTTTTGTCCTCCTTATTTCTTCTTTACGCTCACATACATGGCGTAGCCCACAATCAGAATCAGCTCAGCCAGAATGGTAGAGACCACGCCAGCCACAAACGGGTTAATATACATGGTCTTCACCTCATTCCTCGTAATCGGTCGGAAAAATCAAACCGATTACTTCCTCGTCAGAGACGAAATTGGCGGGACACTTGATAACCAGAGCCTTGCCCTCGCTGGTCTCGCTCTCGGTATCAAACTGAGCGTACATTTCAACAATATCTTTTCGCTCAATGAGGGCATAGGAGCCGTTATCAATAGCAACCTTGCTCTGCCTGTCCTCGGTCTCGTAAATGCGAACGCAGTCCTTAATGACCCCATCGGCATACGGCATGATAGCTTTGGCGAGGTCGCAGGGGTTGGTAAAGCTGTCGTAGTTGATGATGTTCTCCACGAAATCGGGCATGTCAGCAATGTCGGCACAGGTGACGCTACGGATGTCCTCCGGGATTTTCATGAACACCCGCTCAGAAGCAAGCCAGCGTTCACCATTCTTGCGATTGTACACGATACCGTCAGAGCCAAGAGCCTTTACGAATTTCTGAAACTTCATGATAATCCTCCTTACTTTACAGTCATGCGGTACTGCTCGGACTTCTTCTGGTACTTCTCAAGCAGACCGTCAGCTTCCAGAGCTTTCTTGTCGATGGTGGTGGTCTCGGAACGAGAAACCGTCCAAGTGTAGGTGCTACCCTTGACCTCGACCTTCTTGTCACCCTCACGAAACTGCTTCATAGCGTGTTCCTTGATGATGTCGTTGACCTCTTTCAGACGCTTCTCTTTGTCAGCGATTGCGGCAGTAGCCTTGTCAACCTCAGTCTTGAGGGATTCAGCTTCCGCAATCAAAGCGGTGATGTCAGTGTCCGGGGTGAGGTTGTGAGTACGGAGAGCTTTGAGGATTTCAGCGTCCTTCTTCTCGTCAAAAGCAGGGGAAATACCTGTATCAACGTAGTCAGCCCACCATTTCTCGACCTGTGCCACTTTGTCAGCGAAGTCGGGGTAACGCTCGGAAACCTTGAACTCAACCGTAATGGTGTTCTTGATGTTCGGGACGAATTTCGCAGGGTCGTTGTAGTCCTTCTCCTCAAGGAAGGAAGCTACCATGATTACGTTATCCACACTGAGCAGATAAGCGTAGAGAGCCGCCTGTAGTGCGTAGTATTCGGGAACATCGTTCTGCCAGTCCTCGATACGCTTTGTGGTCTTCATTTCGAGAACCGTATCGACCTTGCCCTCCTCGTCAACACCAAGGTAGTCCCACATACCGCCGAGGTGAGGGTTGTCCCCAAAGAAGTCACCCCACGTCTTGTTGAAGTAATCAGCACCGTAGCGGTCAGTAGGAGAAATCAAGTCCATTCCGTAGGACTTCTTCATATACTCAGCCTGTTTGGGTTCGATGGTCTTACCAGCCACAGTGTAGATGGTGTCCTCGAAGGGAAGCTCGAAGGTCTTCGTGATTGCACACCACATTTCAAATGCGGTAGACCAAGGGTTCAAACCGAGAATTGTTGCAAAACGAGTACCAGTGATTTTCTTGGTTCGCTTCGGAGGAGCAATCTGTAAGCGATTGCCCTCAAGCCATTTGATGTCAGCCATTAGTTAGTACCTCCTTCCAGCATTGCGGTGATTCTCTGAATGAGAGCTTCGCAATCAGCCTTGGAAATCACAGTGAAACCGTTGGTCTGCACCGCAATCTGAGCAATCAGCTCCTCCTTGGTGGGGTCGCTGTCCTTGAGCTTCTTGAGGACGCTCTTGAGACCCTTAATCTGCAAGGTGGTGGCATTGTCAGCCGGTGCGGTCAGCTCCTCCTTGACCTCCTGACGCTGTTGGGGAGTAGCGGGAGCCTTGGGAGCGGCGGGGGCGGGAGCGGTGTCAGCAGGGACAGGCTTGCCAGCGTTTGCGTCAATGGTGTCGCTCTCGCAGATGTCCAGTGCCATCATGTAGAGGTAGCGGCGCATGTAGGTGATGGACGAACCAAGGGCTTGCATTTCGTTGGTGGCCTGTTTGCCGGTGTTGCTCATGATAGGAGCAATCTGGTTGAAGGGAGCCACGAACGAAACGGTGTCCTCCGGGTTGTCGGTGTTGATAATCGTCATAGTGCCGGTATCAGCGGTGAAGTTCACCACAGGCACGAGACCGATTGCCGAGAAGATACGGATTGCCGGGGGAACAATATCGTCCAGCTCGAAGTACTTGAACAACAGGTGCATGTTCTTGCCGGTCTTCTGGACATCGGCGTTGAGGAACTGCTCTCTCGCCTTAATGAGTTTCTGATAGACATTCTCGGTTTTAGTGGTCGTTGCCATTGCTTTTGTCCTCCTTGTTGTTTTCTTCTTTTCGGGCTTGATACCCAAAAAGTCATTGACTCGCTTTCGTGCCATGTCGATGTAGAACTGCTTGTCCACATCGGCAATGGTCAGGTGGTTATCGTTGTCGATGATACAATGCTCCGGGAGCATTTCGATTTTGGCGGTAGACTCGTTCTCAGCCTTGACTTTGAACAGCTTCCCGTATCGCTCGTCTGCCGTTGCATATACCCGGTTCACTCGCTGTACCGGGACTTGTACGCCATCGACAAGGTGATATGCTTCACGATATTTCGCCCCAGCCTTTGCAATAATCTGGAACTGGAAAATATCGTCACAGCCATTGATGGTGTCTTCCACGGGTGTACCGTGAACGAAGTACTCTCGGAGAGCGGTCGCAACGATACAGCAGGAATTGTTGATTTTCCAAGCACCCACGCTGGAAATGCCCTTGACAAGATAGCCGCCCTTTTCTTTGACCTCTCCGCTCGGTTGCACTTCGATATAGTTGTTCACATCCTTCTGCGCAATCTTCATCACGGAGTCTTCTTCTAGCTCAAAGCCGGTGCGCTTCTGCCACTCGTCACAGATTTCGTCCAGCTTTCCGAGGTCGGCTCGATTGCACTCGACCATGATACCGTCCGTGTTGAGCTGGACGATTTTCAGCCCCGGAATGTCAGCGTACAGGTGTTCAGCCAGCTCAAGGAGGAACAACTGCCCGGTGATACACACAGAGCGTCCCATGAGGGGGTCAAACAGGTCGTTGTACCTGTTGAGCAGTGCGCCGTAGGTCGTGTTCACAACCAGCTTGAGGGCGTTTGCGGTGGCCTTGTCTCCGCTTGCCTTGGCTTTCATACGGGTTTCCAGCACTTCCTCGAAGACCTGCGCCGAGGGGATGTTGCGGGAGGTGTAACCACACAGCGTCATGAGGTGCGGGTAGTAACTCGCCACATCCTTGTTGCGGATAACCCGTTCATCGGTCTCCTCGAAGAAGTAGTTCGGGATTGCGGCGTGAATACCACCATATCCCACGACACCGGGACACTCACCGATGGAGAATGTCTGCTTCTCGCTGAACAGCTCCGTGTCCGAGATTGACGGGTCGTACATCTTGTCAAAGAAATCGAAAATCTCCTGCGGGATGTACTCTCGCTTGAGGTGCGAAGGGTACACATACTTGCGTTCATCGTCATGGGGTTGCTTGGTCGCTTTCAGCAGGGCGGCGGTCAGCTTGGCGTTGGTCATGCCCATGGCTTTCACATCGTCCAGCCCCGCCAGTTTGCCAATGTGGACTTTGTTCTTGAGATAGTCCTTCCGAAGCTCCACAAGCCGCTCAGTCGTGTCAACATCGTGCATACAGTACTTGGCGGCCTCTTTCAGCTCGTCTTCGGTCAAAGCCCGGTCGATGTCGAAGGGGACGGTGGACTCCTCAACGGACAGTCCTAAGTGACCCTCAATGGCCTTGAGGGACAAGCCCATCTGCATATCGTCTTTGATGTCCACATTGTTGAAGCGGAAGAAGAAATCCCTCAGGGCGGGGTATTCCCAACCCTGACCACCTCCAATGAGGTAGTCATTGACCGCTTTCACTTCCTGCGGTACGAAGCCACAGCAGATAGCCTTGATGATGAATTGGTCGTAGTGTTTGGAGTTGAAACCCACATAGATGTTGTCCTCGGTAATGCACTGTTTCAGCTCCTCGTTGTCGTTGTGGACGATGGTGTACTTGCCGGTCTCTGTGTCCTTGAAGACCACAAGCCAGTCTTCGCAGAAGACCTCCACATCGTAGACAATCAGTCTCACTGGTTCACCTCCTATTCCACGAAATAACAACCGTTTTTACGGTAGGTAGTACAACGCTTTTTGTAGGACTTCACGAGGTATGCGACATCGTCAACGAAGTCATAGGCGATAGGTTCTGCCTTACCATCGAAGACACGAGCGATTCTGCCAATGCTCTGCGTCACGACAGCGTAGTCCTTCTGAGGGGTGGTGAGGAACAGCCGCTCCAAGCGGGGTATGTCCAACCCCTCTTTCGCCAGAGAGTAGGTTGCGAACAGGTACTTTTTCCTACCTGAGCGCATGTCCTCAATGGCTTTCTCTCGCTCCGCTTTGCCCTTCTTCGTTGTCATTTTGCCGCTCACCATCACAGCGTCCCGTCTCATGTGCGCTGGTAGCCAGTTCATGAGGTGTTCCAAGTGACTGAGCCGGTCGGAGAGAATCAGACAGCTCTTGCCCTCGTTGAGCTTGATGGTGTTCACAATCACTTCCTCCCGGCGTAGGTTTTCGGTGAGGTAAGTGACCATCTTCATGTAGTTCAGTGTCCCATCGGTGTTCAGGCAATCTCGGCTAAGTTCCACCCCTGTCGCAACGGGGAGAATACCAACCTTCATGATTTTGTCACCCACCGCCTTGTCAGGAACGGTGTATATAACATGACCGAGCAGGGCGTAGGTGGCTTCAATCATGCCGTCAGACCGATGTACCGTTGCCGAGAGACCGATTTTGTGCCGAGCGGACAAACTGTTCAGCACCTTGTAGAACTGCGTCATGGCGGTCGGTGTCCCGGAACAGCGGTGGCACTCGTCCACGATGATGGTGTCCCACAGGTCTTTGTACTGAGCCAGATTGAGCTTGCACATGGTCTGGATGGTGGCAAAGGTGATACCGCTTCCGATATTGACCTTGCCCTCGGTGATGGTTCCGATAACCCGCTTGTCCATGTACAGTTCTGCTCGTTCTTTGCTCTGCCTGAGCAAGTCCAGCGTGTGAGTCAGCCAAAGGGCTTTCTTCCCAAACCGCTTCACAAGGGCAATGCCCATTTGGGTTTTTCCGCTTCCTGCGGGGCTTTGCAAAATACCGTACTGTCCAGCCGCCACAGCGTCCACAGCGGCCTTTTGGTAGTCATAGAGGGGAATATCCACCCCTCCATAAGAGACCTCCTCAGCGGCCTTAAAATCGCCTATGAAGACAGCATTCTTTCGGACGGACTCAGGGAGTGACCTCAGCGTTCCGAACGGTAGAACGATACTGGTTCCTCTCTGCTCGTATAAGCAGAGGGTCTTCGGTGTGTTGCCGAGCCACAAGTTCATGCGGACTTTCTTCTGGTACTCAGGGTTCGCAATCCGCATGTGCTTACTGCACCACACGAGCAGTTCTGCCGAGGGGTTGTCGATGGTCAGAGTGTTCGAGACGGTGATTATCATGCAAACACCACCCACGCTTCCAGTACTCGCCCATAGAAGCACATGTCCTTGAAGCTGATACTCGATTGAGTCTTGGACAGGCGTTTCAGCGTGTCATAATCGAGCATGAAGATGTATCCTTCGCACTTGAGGGCGAACCAGCCAGTTCCGTTCCCGCTTTCCTGCCAAGCTCTCATGGCGGTGTGCTGATTGTCCTCGATACGGGAGAATGGGAATCTCCCTCTCGAACAGACTTTGCAGTCAATCAGATAAGACTTGCCGTCTCTGACCGCAATCACATCGGCGGGTTGCCCAGCTTGGTTTTGAGCGAGGTTGTGACACCAGAACCCCTCCCGAAAGAGGATTTCGCAGAAGACGGACTCGAAGCTATTTCCGAGCTTCTTGTTTGTCATTGCGTAACACCTCCTCGTACTCGTCCATAAGACCGAGAATCTTGGTGGAATAGGCGGTGCTTGTGACCCCATTCTCCCATGCCTTTTGCGCTCCGTAATTTCCCATGTTGTATGCCATGAGAGCCTTGCCGTAATCACCGTACTTCTCAATGTAGCTACCGATGATGGTGATACCGCAGAAAGCGTTCTGGTACGGATTGAGGAAGTCAGCCGTTCTGTACTTCTCCTCAAGCCACTCGTGGTTTATGGCATTGATTTGCATGAGACCGTAATCGTTGGTGGAGCTTACCACCTCCGGGTTGAATCCGCTCTCATGTTCAATCATGGCGAGAGCCAGTGTCACCGGGACACCTTCGTCTGCGCAGATTTCGTAGATGTACCTCTGCAAAGAGTCTGACAGGGGAACATCGAACAGGAACACTTCGGTCTCCTGCGGTAAACCGTCCGTCTCGTGAACCGG
>ERZ827108.4406-NODE-4406-length-10195-cov-2.798126_pt1 | contig 10195 bp, 8 predicted proteins | sample MGYA00519921_ERZ827108 | MGnify/ENA primary metagenome ERZ827108 (study PRJEB31778, sample SAMEA3449258) | human gut metagenome | biome: human gut; feature: human-associated habitat; material: faeces | place: United Kingdom | collected 2010/2012 ... | reverse complement strand
CGCAGGCTGCCCTTTGATTCCCAGCTGGAGCAAGGGAGCGGACACCGCCATGGTCCGGCTGTTCTCACGGGCAAAAACCTGACGGGGTTCCTTCTCCCCACAGTCTCTGGGAATGGGAGGCTTGGCCTGGCTGGGTAAGATCTCTCGGGCCATGTCACAGACTTTTTGCGGCTCTACATTCCCTGCCACACAAAGGACCATGTTGGAGGGGGTATAAAATGCCTCATGGCACTGATATAAGGTCTCTGCGGTAATCTCAGCGATGGATTCCACGGAACCAGCCACAGAATTTCGCACCGGGTGATACTGGTACAGAGCTTCCAGCAGCAAATGATAGGCCTGCCACCCAGGCTGATCCTCAATCATGCGGATTTCCTGCCCAATGATCCCTTGCTCTTTGTCCACACTTTCCTTGGTAAAATAGGGAACCGAAACAAACTCCAACAAGGTCCGCAGATTGTCCCAAAACTGATCCGCGCACTCAAAGTGATATCCGGTGATCGCCGTACTGGTAAAAGCATTGGGAGAGGCTCCCGTGGAGGAGAGTGTTTGCAGTGCGTTCCCTCCATCCGGCGTGTCAAACATCTTGTGCTCCAGATAATGTGCAATTCCCATTGGCGTGTCCAGCCATTGCCCATTTTTCTGAAACCGGGTATCCATCCCGCCGTACCGGGTGGCAAAGAACGCATAGTACTTTCCAAACTCCGGCTTAGGAAACACAAAAACCCGCAGCCCATTTTCCAGCGTCTCCTCGAAAACGGTCTCTCCGATTCGCGCATAGTCTCGTTTGACCATCACAATCAGCCCTCCTTTCCCCGCAGGGTATAGACGCTGTCCAACTGGACGCGCTGTGCCACCTGCACCACGTCTTCCCGTGAAACGGCCTTGACTGCCTCTGCCAGCTCTTCTGGCGCGAACCGCGTGCCGGAGACCGCGCGGTTCAGCCAATATTCCTCCAAGCGCCCCTGGGCATCCAAGGTAGTGCGCAGACTTCCCACCACAGACCGGCGGGCGGCCTCCAGCTCATCCGGAGAGATTTCTCCCTTCTGGCATGCTGACAGCTGCGCTAAAATTTCCTCCGCCGCTTTTTGGAAATTGGAAAATTCCACCCCAGAATATACCTGGAGCAGTCCCTTGTTCTGTGCCAAGGAACTATTGGCAAAATAACACAGGGAGAGCTTCTCACGGACATGGAGGAAAAGCTTGGAGTTCGTCGTCCCCCCGAAAATGGCGTTGAACAGCAATCCTTTGGCAACTGTGGAGACGTCCTGAAACCCTCCGCCTGTCCGAAATCCCAGGATCAGCTTTCCTTGGTTGACATCCAGGTTATCGTGGAAGCGGCGGACGGGGCCCTCCGGTTCCATTTGGACTTTTGTCTTGGGGACAGCATGACGCTGTGTGTTGGGAAGGCCGGCAAACGCCTTCCGAAAGGCCCGTTCCACACGGTCAGCGTCTGCCGAACCGCAGTAATAGAAACAAACGGGAGCGGTTTCCAGTATCTCACGATACCGGTCATAGAGGGCTTCCCCTGTAATGGCCTGGACTTGTGCCTCTGTTCCCAGCTTGTCTAAACCATACGCTTCCCCTTGGCACATTTGCGTGCGCAGGCGCGAGAGCGCATATTGAAGTTTATCATTGACCTGGCTGCGGATCTTTTGGAGCAAATTTTCCTTCTCACTCTCCACATAAGCCGGCAGGAATCCCTCCTTCCCTCCGGCGGGCGCCAAAACCAGTTCTCCAAGCAGCGCGGTGGCCTCCTCCAAGATGTGGGTCTTTTGAGGGACAAAGGCATCGTCTAAAAAACTCCCCCAAAAGCCGATGCACTGCACTTCTCCCTTTTTGCGGAGAATGGGCTCGATTCCCCCGCCGTAGAGATCATCCAGGGCAGCGGACAGCGATTCCATGTCCGGGTGACGCTGGGTTCCCCGGCGCAGGACTTTCGGTAGCAGGGCATTGAGGGAGGCGTGGTCTGCAGTCAATGGTTCCAGAAAGGTAACCGACAGCATAGATGTTTTGAACTTTTTAGTCTGCACCGCCCGGAGAATCACCCCGGGGGCCAAGACAGATTCCGTCATTGGGAGCATCATCTTGCCCTCCTTTGTGCTGGTAGTTAAAGATATTCTACCATAATTTATGAGAAAGTAAAGGACTGCCAAAGCTTCTAAGAAAATCCTGTCCAGATAAACCGGATTTCATACAAATTTCTCTTGACAAAACCTGTCATCTGCGGTAGGATAATTCCTGTTGTAAAGGAAATCAGCTTTACATGTTCTGGAAGGGAGGAGCCCCATGAAAAATCAAGCCTATCGGATGGCCATGCTCTATGACTTTTATGGGGATCTTCTCACGCCGCGGCAAAAAGAGTTCTATGATCTGTACTATAACGATGATCTTTCCCTGGCGGAAATCGCGGAGAACTATGACATCACCCGGCAAGGGGTGCGGGATATTATTGTTCGGGCGGAGAAAACCCTGGAAGACATCGAGGAAAAAACCGGCCTGATCCAGCGTTACCACCGGACACGGGCCACCACTGCCGCGCTCCGCAGCCTGTGCAGTCAGCTTCAAGCCCTGAATCAGGCCAGATTTATGGACCGGGAGCTGGATGACTTGGGCAGACAGCTCAGCGACGCCATTGACGATTTGGAGAGGGAGTGAGGTTCCATGGCATTTGAAGGTTTGACTGAAAAACTCTCCTCCGCATTTAAAAAACTGCGGAACAAAGGCCGTCTGACAGAATCAGACGTCAAGGAAGCCATGCGGGAAATCCGTCTGGCTCTGTTAGAAGCCGATGTAAGCTACAAGGTTGTCAAAGATTTTATCAAAGCAGTGACGGAAAAAGCGGTGGGCACAGAGGTGCTGGAAAGCCTAACCCCTGCGCAAGCCATTGTGAAAATTGTCAATCAGGAGTTGGTTTCCCTTATGGGAGGCGGCAGTGCAAAAATTACCATTGCCTCCCAGCCACCAACTGTGGTGATGATGGTGGGTCTGCAGGGCGCTGGTAAGACCACCAACGCCGCAAAGCTGGCCGGCCTGATGCGGAAGCAGAATGGGAAACGCCCTCTTTTAGCTGCCTGTGATATCTATCGTCCCGCCGCGATCCAGCAGCTGGAGGTGGTAGGAAAGCAACTGGACATTCCAGTATTTCAAATGGGGCAGGAAAATCCCGTTACCATTGCGGAGGCTGCCATTGCCCATGCGAAAAAGCACGGAAACGATATGGTGTTTCTGGATACTGCCGGTCGGCTGCATGTGGACGAAGCCCTGATGGAGGAACTGCAAGCGATCAAGCAGGCCGTGCAGCCCAGTGAGATCCTGCTGGTGGTTGACGCGATGATCGGTCAGGATGCCGTCAATGCGGCTAAGGCCTTTGACGACGCATTGGACATTGATGGTGTGGTTCTCACCAAATTAGACGGCGATGCCCGTGGCGGCGCCGCCCTGTCCATTAAGGCGGTGACCGGCAAGCCCATTAAGTTTGTGGGCATGGGGGAAAAGCTGGATAATATCGAGGTGTTCCACCCAGACCGGATGGCCTCTCGAATCCTGGGTATGGGCGATGTGCTGACGCTGATTGAAAAAGCAGAGCAGCAGTTTGACATGCAGAAGGCCCAGGAACTGGCAGAGAAGCTGAAGAAAAACCGCTTTACCCTGCAGGACTATTACGATCAGTTGGTCCAGGTTAAGGGAATGGGTTCGATGGATGAACTGCTGGGCATGATGCCTGGCCTCAATGCCAAGGCTCTGGAGGGAGCCACCATCAACGAAAAGGCGCTTTCCCGGACAGAGGCTATTATTCTCTCTATGACACCACAGGAGCGGGAAAATCCCGCCATTTTGAACAGCAGCCGGAAAAAGCGGATTGCCGCCGGCTGTGGTTTGCAGGTGGTGGATGTGAACCGTCTGCTGAAAGAATTTGGCATGATGCAGCAGATGACCAAACAAATGACCAAGCTCTCCGGCAAGCGCCGGAAAGGAAAATTTGGGAAATTTCCTGGCGGGCTTCCCGGTCTCCCCTTTTAGGTAACTTGGTTGGTATCCGCATACGCGGTTCCATAGATAAGAACGCAATTTATTTGGAGGTGAAAGAATATGGTTAAGATTAGACTTCGCAGAATGGGCTCCAAGAAGAACCCCTTCTATCGTATTGTGGTGGCAGATTCCCGGTATCCCCGCAACGGCCGCTTTATCGAGGAGATTGGCACCTACGATCCTCTGCAGGAGCCCTCTGCCGTTAAGGTGGATGCCGAGCGTGCGCAGGCTTGGATCAAAACCGGCGCTCAGCCCACTGAGACCGTGAAGGCGCTGCTGAAAAAGGCCAACGCCATCTGATTTGGAGGGCACATGAAGGACTTGCTCACTTATATCGCCCAAAATCTGGTGGAACACCCCCAGGCCGTGGACGTACAGGAGACGGAAACGGACGGTAATGTTGTGCTTGAGCTCCGGGTCGATCCCAGCGACATGGGAAAGGTAATTGGCCGGCAGGGCCGGATTGCCAAGGAAATCCGCACGCTGATGCGCTCTGTGGCCCAGCGCCAGGGCAAAAAGGTTTCCGTCGAAATTATGGACTAAAGAATGGCGGCGCTTTTTGCGTCCGCCATTTTTTCATGGAAAAGGAGGGCGTTGCCTTGAAACACCGATATTTGGAAGCCGGTAAAATTGTCAATACCCATGGGATTGCAGGTGAAGTAAAAATTCTGCCCTGGGCAGATGACCCTGCGTTCCTGTTGGATTTCGATACCCTTTACATTGACGGCCAGCCTGTGTCTCTGCTGGGGGCCAGGGTCCATAAAAACTGTGTGCTGGCCAAGCTGGCTGGGATCCATGACATCAATGAAGCCATGAAACTGAAGAATAAGGTGGTTTTCATCGACCGTGAGGATGCAGAATTGGAAGAGGGCGCGTTTTTTCTGGCCGACCTAATGGGGCTGGAGGTCAGAGATGCCGACAGCGGAGAGGTGTTGGGGCAGATTGCGGATATCCTCACCCCTCCTGCCAGCAATGTCTATGTGGTAACAGGGGGGAAGCAGGATCACATGATTCCCGCTGTCCCGGAGTTTATTGTCGAGACCAATATTGACGAGGGATATCTCAGGGTTCGCCTCATTGAAGGGATGTGAACGGGATGGATTTTCTCTATCACATTCATATTATGACGTTATTCCCCGATGTGGTTGGTGACATGCTCTGTGAATCCATCCTGGGGCGTGCCCAAGAGCGGGGCATCATTCGTGTCGATTGCCACCAAATTCGGGACTATACCCTCAACAAGCAAAAGCAAGTGGACAACTATCCCTACGGCGGCGGCCATGGGGCAGTGATGCAGGCCGATCCTCTCTACCAGTGTTGGAATCATATCTGTCAGGAGGCAGGAGAACGGCTTCACACCATCTACCTCTCCCCTGCCGGCACGGTGTTTCAACAGGCGGATGCCAAGCGCCTTCAGCGGGATTACCAAAGCCTGATTCTCGTCTGCGGCCACTACGAAGGCATTGACGAACGGTTTATTGAGGAATGTGTGGACGAAGAAATTTCTTTGGGTGATTTTGTTTTGACCGGCGGCGAAATCCCCGCCATGGCTGTGGCTGATGCGGTCTGCCGTCTGGTGCCTGGGGTTTTATCGGATGCCGCGTGCTTTACCGATGAGAGTCATTGGGACGGCCTATTGGAATATCCTCAGTATTCCCGCCCAGAGGTCTGGCATGACAGACGAGTTCCGCCCATCCTTCTCTCCGGTCACCATGCCAACATTGCTAAATGGCGTCGAAAACAGGCCCTGATCCGAACCCGAGACCGTCGTCCGGATCTCTATCAAAAACTGGACCTCACTTCCAAGGCAGATCAAAAGCTGCTGAAGGAAATTGCGTTGGAAGAACAAAACAGTTAAAAATCACGGCTGCGTTTGATCGTAGCCGTGATTTTTTCGTGTCTGAAACGCCTCAGATCTTATTTATTTACAACGAAGGTTTCCTCTGTCAACTCATTGTACTTGCCGCGCTTGACATAGTGCGTGTGCAGATACTCATGAGAGGCATGACATCCGGGCTCACCCCACTCTTTATAGAAGTCCATCAAGGACTTGTTCTCGTGGGACTTACGAACAACTTTGCGCTCATCCTCGCCATAAATCGCTTCCATTCTCTTCTGGCGGACAATGTTGATGTCCTCCTGGGGCCTGGGCTGCCCGCCGCCGGTGATACAGCCGCCGGGACATCCCATTACCTCAATGAAGTGGTATGGAGAGGTCCCCTCCTTGATCTGTTCCATCAGCTTGCGAGCTCCGGCAAAACCACTGGTAACAGCAATTTTTACCTCAAATCCCTCTGCGGCACGCCATTCTGGCTTCACATTTTCCAGCTTGATGGTCGCCTCCCGAATCTCCTCCAAGCCCACAATGGGAGAGACATGGAGGTTGGGGAACGGAAGCTCCCGTCCCGTGATAATCTCATACACGGTACGCAGAGCCGCCTCCATCACACCGCCGGTGACACCGAAGATGTCGGCCGCGCCAGTGGAGAACCCGAGAGGATCATCGAACTTTTCTTCTGGCAGCCCCAGGAAGTTGATGCCCATGGCCTTAATCATGTCTCCCAGTTCTCGGGTGGTGAGCACCGCATCCACGTTGGGGACACCGTCATTCTGCATTTCAGGACGGGCACACTCCGTCTTCTTGGCCGTGCAGGGCATAATGGAGACCACATACATATCCTCCGGTTTTTTGCCCAGCTTCTTGGCGTAGTAGCTTTTCACCACTGCCCCAAACATCTGGTGAGGAGACTTGCAGGTGGAGAGGTTCTCCAAATGTTCCGGATAGTTGTGCTCAATAAACTGAATCCAGCCGGGGGAACAAGAGGTCATCATGGGCAGCGTAGCCACACCGCCGGAGAGAACCGCCCGGAACCGCTCCAGGAATTAGGTCCCCTCCTCCAGAATGGTCAGGTCTGCTCCCCAGTTGGTGTCAAAGACATCGTCAAATCCCATCCGATGGAGTGCCGCAGCCAGTTTCCCGGTCTCACAGGTTCCAGCGGGGAGACCAAAACATTCCCCAATGCCCACACGCACCGCAGGCGCAGGCTGTACCACCACGTGCTTATTGGGGTCATTGATCGCCCGAAGGACACGATCCTTATGGCTGGTCTCCTTCAGAGCGCCTACCGGGCAAACCACGACGCACTGACCGCAATAGGTACAGGCTGTGTTGCCAATGGGAAGCCCAAAGGCAGGCGTAATCACCGTCTGGAAACCGCGGTTTTCCGCAGTCAGGATGGAGGTGGTTTGAATCTTGTTGCAGACACTGACGCAGCGGCGGCACAAGATACACTTATTGGGGTCCCGGGTGAGGGATTCACTGACATCAATGGGACGCAGATCGCGCTCCCCCTCATAGGGAGACTCCTCTACCCCCAGTTCCCGGCCCAGCGCCTGAAATTCACAGTCCTGGTTTCTGGCACAGGTCAAGCACTTTTTGTCGTGATTGGAGAGGAGCAGCTCATACATGGTTTTCCGGGCTTCCTGTACCTTGGCGTTGTTGGTCTCAATAACCATACCGTTCCGGGCCTCCACCATGCAGGAGGCCTGCAAATTCTTTGCAGGAGGGTTGATCTGTTCCACCACACAGATCCGGCAGGCGCCATATTGGTGGATGCCCTCCAGATAACACAGTTTCGGGATATGAATGCCGTTGCGCTCCGCCGCCTGCAGGATGGTGCTGCCGGCGGGTGCGGTACATTCTTTCCCGTTGATCGTGAGTTTAATCTCTGCCATGACTCTTACCTCCTGTCGCAACGCAGGCAGCGGCTGGCTTCGGCACGGGCATCCAGCTCATGCATGCCAAGGTTTCGTTCACAGAAGCTGCCAACTGCTTTTTCCGCCTCGATCTGTCTTGTCAGGAAGCGGTTATGGGGAACAATATCACCTTCAATGTGATAATCTGTAATCTCTTGATCAAAGCCCTTTGCCAGGACACCTGTCCCGCCCAAATACTTGTCAATTCCGGAGGCCGCCACTTTTGCCTCGTGGACCGCATTGACAATATCCTTGGGACCGCGGTGGGCGTCTCCGCCGACAAAAACACCGGGCATTGAGGTTGCCTGGGTATAGCGGTCCGCCACAACCCGGTCTCCATTGAGCTGAATGGTCCCTTTGATGAACTTGGTGTCAGGGGTCTGGGAGATGGCGGGAATGGCAATATCGAATTCCTCCACATAAGTCTCTCCGCTGGGGACCGCTTTACGGCGGCCGGAGCTGTCAAACTGCCCCAGCTTCTGCTTCATAATGCAAATGCTGTTGAGTTTGCCGCCGATTCCCACAAAGTCAGTGGGGTTGACCAGAGTGCGAATTTTTACGCCCTCTTCCAGTGCGTCTTTAATCTCCACTTTGTCTGCGGGCATATCTTCCTCTGTCCGACGATAGAGCATCACCACTTCTCTGGCCCCCAGGCGAACCGCTGTTCGGGCGGAGTCGATGGCGGTGTTGCCGCCGCCGATGACTGCAACCTTCTTTCCCGTGAAGTCCAGGTCCCGCTGGAGGATAACCCGTTTCAGGAAGTCCAACCCGTGATAGACCCCTTCCAGATCCTCTCCGGGGATTCCCAGCTGCAGTGTTTTCTGTGCGCCGATGGCAATGAAAATCGCATCATAGTTCTTTTGCAGGGAACGGAACGACACATCTACGCCAATCTTGGTGTTCAAAATGATGTTGACGCCTGTCTTCTTGATATTTTCAATCTCCCGCTCAATGATATTCAGGGGCAGGCGGTAATCCGGAATGCCATAGGTCATAATACCGCCCGGCCGGTTCTCTGCCTCATACACGTCCACATGGTAGCCCAGCCGTGCCAAATAATATGCACAGGTCAAACCAGACGGTCCGGCACCAATGATTGCCACATTCTTGTTCAGCTGTGCCACAGGCTTAAACTCCTCATCGGAGGGGAAGCCCTGGGCATAGGCCCAGTCGGTGGCAAACCGTTTCAGCTCACAGATGTTCATGGCTTCATCCACACTGCCGCGGCGGCAGCGGCTCTCGCAGGGATGGGTGCAGACACGGCCGCAGATGCCGGAGAACGGGTTATCCCGAAGCATAATCCGGGCGGCTCCCATGTAATCTCCGGTGGCAATTAGGCTCATATAACCGGGGATGTTGATGCCCGCAGGGCAGGTGTTTTCACAGGGGCTGGAGACAAGCTCTCCGCAGACCCCTGCGGAACATCGCTTCTCCACAATGTGCTCCTCGTACTCCTTTCGGAAATACTTGATGGTGGACAGGACTGGATTGGGTGCGGTCTGACCTAAGCCGCACATGGCGGTGTCTTTGATGATAGCCCCCAAATGTTCCAAGGTTTCGATGTCCCCCGGCTTTCCTTCTCCAGCAGTAATCCGGTTGAGGATCTCCAGCATCCGTTTGGTGCCAATTCGGCAGGCGGTGCATTTTCCGCAGGATTCCTCCTGAATAAAGTCCAGATAGAACCGGGCGGTATCCACCATGCAGGTGTCCTCGTCCATGACAATCAAACCGCCGGACCCCACAATCGAACCCAGCGCGGCCAAGGATTCATAGTCCAGAGGCGTATTGATATTTTCCGCAGTGATACAGCCGCCGGAAGGACCGCCCGTCTGCGCGGATTTGAACTTCTTTCCGTTGGGAATCCCCCCACCGATGGAATAAATCACCTCAGACAGCGGGGTCCCCATGGGCACTTCTACCAGACCGGTGTTGACAATGTTGCCGGAAAGAGCAAATACCTTTGTGCCAGGGCTCTTCTCCGTCCCGAACTGACGGAACCAGTCTGCCCCCTGCAGCATAATGGCGGGCACGGTGGCCAAGGTTTCCACGTTGTTAATGATGGTGGGCTTGCCAAACAAACCGCTCTGGAAGGGGAACGGCGGTTTCTGTCGGGGTTCCCCTCTCTGCCCTTCCACAGACGCCATCAGCGCAGTTTCCTCACCACAGACGAAAGCACCTGCGCCAATCCGAATTTCGATGTCAAAGTCAAAACCAGAGCCGAAGATATCTTTCCCCAGCAGGCCTTCCTCCCGAGCCATCTCCAGTGCCGCCTGGAGACGCTCCACGGCAATGGGATACTCCGCCCGGATATATACAACGCCGTGGGCCGCGCCAATGGCATAGCCGCCGATGAGCATTCCCTCAATGACACTGTGGGGGTCTCCCTCAAAGACAGAGCGGTCCATAA
>ERZ827108.4386-NODE-4386-length-10272-cov-2.464814_pt1 | contig 10272 bp, 11 predicted proteins | sample MGYA00519921_ERZ827108 | MGnify/ENA primary metagenome ERZ827108 (study PRJEB31778, sample SAMEA3449258) | human gut metagenome | biome: human gut; feature: human-associated habitat; material: faeces | place: United Kingdom | collected 2010/2012 ... | reverse complement strand
CACTCCCAGGCTGCTCTCCCGGTGTGCCTCCCGCAGGGAGACGATCAGCTCCTCCCCCGGTATCAGGTTCCCCTGTCCCTGCAGGAAAATATTGTTCTGATACAGCTCCCGGACCGGGATGCCGTGGGCCCTTGCGATGGAGTATACCGTGTCCCCCGGCCGCACGGTGTGAATCGTTTCCGGCAGCAGCACCACCAGAGTCTGCCCCGGCACCAGGGCTCCGTCCGGCGGCACCTCATTCTGCTTTTGCAGCAGCCGGGCGGACACGCCGTACTGCTTTGCAATGGAGAAAAGCGTCTCCCCCTTTTTCACCACATGGATCCTCATTCTTTTCCTCCTCCCTGCTGCCACGCAGCACACCGGTATTATATGCGCCGTCCGGTGGATTTAGACGGCACCGGCGGCCCCAGCGCGGCATACAATGGGGAAACATCTGCGTCAAGGAGGAAGCGGTATGAGAGAGTTCACGGTGGCCCTGGCGGGCAATCCCAACGTGGGCAAGTCCACGGTTTTCAACGCCCTGACGGGCATGCACCAGCACACGGGGAACTGGCCGGGGAAGACGGTGGCCTCGGCAGAGGGCAGCTTCCGCCGGGGAGACATGCTGGTGCACCTGGTGGATCTGCCCGGCACCTATTCCCTCAGCGCCGATTCTCCGGAGGAAGAGGTGACCCGGGACTACCTCCTCTCCGGCCGGGCGCATGTGACATTGGCGGTGGTGGATGCCACCTGCCTGCAGCGGAACCTGAACCTGGTGCTGCAGATCCGGCAGATCACCGGCCGCCTGGTGGTGTGCGTGAATCTGCTGGACGAGGCGGAAAAGGAGGGTGTGGAGATCGACCTGTCCGCCCTGTCCCGGCTGCTTGCCTGCCCGGTGGTAGGGGCCGCCGCCCGCAGCAGGCGGGGACTCACGGAGCTGATAGATGCCGCCGCGGCGGAGGCCGCCCGGCCGGAAAAGGCCGATGACTGGTGCATCCGCTACCCCGCCCCCATCGAATATGCCCTGTCCCTTCTGCCGTCCTGTCCCCGGCACAGAGGGCTGGAGCTGCTGTGCGGGGAGCTGCCGCCACAGCCCCGGGAGCAGGCGGCGCTAAAGCAGGCCCTTGCCTCCCTGGGCGCTCTCACAGGCCGTGCCCTCCGGGACACAGTCACCGCCGCCCGGGTGCGTCAGGCAGAAAAGATCGGCGCGGCCTGCCTGCGCCGCAGGAAGCCGCCCCACCGCCGGGATCGGCTGCTGGACCGGCTGCTGACGGGGCGGCTGGTGGGCATCCCTGCCATGCTGCTTTTGCTGGGCGGGGTGTTTTACCTCACTATTTGGGGTGCCAACGCCCCCTCGGAGCTTTTGCAGTCGGCGCTCTTTTCCCTGCTGGAGCCCATCCGGCATGGCCTGGCCTCTTTGGGTGCTCCGGATTGGCTGCAGGGGCTGGTGGCCGACGGGCTGTACCGCACCACCGCCTGGGTGGTGGCGGTGATGCTGCCGCCCATGGCCATCTTTTTCCCGCTGTTCACCCTGCTGGAGGACGCGGGCTACCTGCCCCGGGTGGCCTTCAACTTAGACGGGCTCATGTGCCGCTGCGGCGGCCACGGACGGCAGAGTCTGACCATGTGTATGGGCTTCGGCTGCAACGCCTGCGGTGTCACCGGCTGCCGCATCATTGACTCCCCCCGGGAGCGGCTCACAGCCCAGCTGACCAATTCTCTGGTGCCCTGCAACGGGCGGTTCCCCACCCTGGCGGTGTTCATCTCCCTGTTTTTCCTGGGAAATGCCGCCGGCCCCGGGCGGCGGCTGCTGGCAGCGGCGATATTTCTGGGCGTCATTCTCTTTGCCGTGGGCATGACGATGCTGTGCTCCAAGCTCCTGTCCCTCACGCTGCTGCGGGGTCAGGTTTCCTCCTTTTCTCTGGAGCTGCCCCCCTATCGCCTGCCGCAGATCGGAAAGGTGCTGGTGCGCTCCCTGCTGGATCGGACGCTGTTCGTGCTGGGGCGGGCTGTGACCGTGGCGATGCCGGCGGGCGCAGTCATCTGGGTGCTGGCCAATCTCACGGTTTCCGGGCAGCCGCTTCTGACAGTCCTGGCCGGTTTTTTGCAGCCCCTGGGCCGGGTCATGGGGCTGGACGGTATGATTTTGCTGGCGTTCCTCCTGGCCTTCCCCGCCAACGAGATCATGCTGCCCATCCTGGCCATGGGCTACCTCTCCACCTCCGTCATGGCGGAGGTGGATACCCTCCGGCTGGGGGCTGTCCTCCTTTCCCACGGCTGGTCGTGGCAGACGGCGGTCTGCGCTACGGTGCTGTGTCTTTTGCACCTGCCGTGCGGCACCACCTGCCTGACCCTCCTGCGGGAAACGGGCAGCCGGAAGTGGACTCTGGTGGGGATGCTGCTGCCGCTGGGCATGGGCGTGCTGCTCTGCTGCCTGCTCAGCGCCCTGTTCCACATACTCTGAGCACGACCATAAAGGCAGCATTTTACCCGACAATTAACCCAGCATTTACACCACATACTGTACTGCCAGATATGCCAGAACGGCGGAGATAGCCGCCTGAAGACCTTTTCCGAAAAAATAGCGGGTCATTTTCAGGCCCGTCCCGTCCAGCACCGCCGCCGTCTGGCCGTGAACCGACAGACCGCCCCAGCCCAGAAGCACCGCCGCCCACACAAAGTCCCCGGGGCCGTTTCCCAGCTGGGCGACACCGCCGGTGAGTTCGATAAAGCCCAGGGCCGCCGGGTGGCGCAGGCCCGTCAGGCCCGCCAGCAGGGTCTGCACCACCAGCGCAAAAACTACGAAGGCGCACAGGCGGAGCATGGCATCGGCGGACTCCTGCACGGAACGGAGGAAGGTGGGGAGGAATTTCTCCGGCGGCGACAGCGGGAGGCGGAAATTCACCCGGGGACGGTCCCTTTCCTTCAGGAGCACCCCCACCAGAAGGGCAGAGAGAATATGGAGCAGATACAAAATCACCCCCGCCCGAAGGCTCCCAAAGCAGCCCAGACCCACCACACCCAGGATGAAGGAGGGGCCGGCATTGTTGCAGAAGGCCAACAGGCGCTCCGCCTCCGGCTGGGACAGTGCCCCAGACCGGAACAGCTGCCCCACGGTGCGCCCGCCCACCGGATAACCGCCCAGAAAGCCCAGAAACAGGGCCGATGCTCCGGCGCCGCCCACGCCGAACAGCCGCTCCGTCACCGGCGCCAGACGGCGGCCTATGCCGTCGGCAAAGCCCAGAGAGGTGAACAGCCCCGACACCACAAAATAGGGAAACAGTGCCGGGATCACTGATCGGACGCACAGGGCAAGGCCCCGGCGCACCGCCTCGGCCGCCGCCGCGCTGCTCACAAGCAGCAGCACCAGAACACCCGCAAGAAGCAGTGCCTGCCATTTTCGTCGGTTCAACGCATCGCCCCCTTACGCCACCACTGTATGCACCGGGGGAGCGGGGCTTGCCTGTTTTCCGGGGGGCATTTTCCCGGACAGGCAAGTTTTTCCCCGCCGGGGCATAGGATTTGCAAGCGGAAAGTAAAGATTGGCAAGGAAAAAACGAATTGCCACGGCCGCGGTGCGCCCTCGCAATGACAGGTTTTTTGGCATGGGATACGGCGGGTACAGCCGCCCTATAGGGGCGCGGAAAGGGAATATTCGGTCTTGAGCGGGCAGGAGGAGGAAGCAGGGATGCAGAAACGGAAGCTATCACAGGTGGGTCTGGAGGCGGTGGAGCGGATGGATCTGCCGCTGGAGGAGGCGGCGGGGCTGCCCCAGATGGAGCTGTACGGCAACAGGCAGCTCTACCTCTCCGGCCACAGGGGCGTGATCTCCTACGGCACGGAGGAGGTGGCCGTGGCCGGAGGGCGGCTGACGGGGCGCATAACAGGAAAAAATTTACAGCTGGCGGCCATGACCGAGGGGGAACTGCGGCTGACGGGATATATTACGCAGGTGGAGCTGATGGAGTAATATGTATAAGAAAGTGATCCACTTTCTCCAGGGCAGCGAGTGGGTGGAGATCCAGTGTGCCTGCCCGGAACGGGTGCTGAATCTGCTGGGGACGAGAAACATCCTGTTCTGGGATCTGACATGGGAATCGGAGATCTGCATGCGAATGCGCCTGCCGGTGCGGCAGGACGCCCTGCTGCGGCAGGTGGCCCAGCAGACCGGGGCGGAGATCACCGTGCTGCGGCGGCGGGGCGCGCCGGCGGTATGGAAGCGGATGCGGAAGCGGTATGTGCTGCTGGCCGGATTTGCCCTGTTCTGGCTGCTGCTGTTCGGCGGAAATCTCTTCATCTGGGAGTTCCGGGTCAGCGGCAACGAGACCGTGCCCACGGAGACGGTGCTCCGGGCCCTGGAGAACTATGGCATCACCATCGGCTCCCCGGGGCTGGAGATCGACCAGGAGGATATGCGCAACCACGTGCTGCTGGAGCTGCACGACATATCCTGGCTGACGGTGAACGTGAAGGGCTGCGTGGCCCATGTGCAGGTGGTGGAGCGGCAAAGGCCGCCGGAGATCGCGGAGAAAACGGGCGTGTGGAACATCGTGGCCAAGCGGGACGGCCTGGTGACCCAGGTGCAGGCCCTGAACGGCAGGGCTATGGCGGCCCCCGGCAGCACCGTGGTGGAGGGGCAGCTGCTCATCTCCGGCATCTACGAGCCAAAGGAGGGCCGCACCTACATGACCCACAGCTTGGGAACGGTGACGGCCCGGACGTGGTACACGATGTCCGTATCCGTGCCGCTCGAAATACGCGAAAAGAGCGGAGAAAAACGGGAAAAGTCCGCCATCTCCGTGGATCTGGGCAAAAAAAGAATAAAATTGTGGGGCAGGGGTAGCATATGCGGTGCAAACTGTGATAAAATAACATATTATCATCCGCTGTCACTGCCGGGTGGTCTGCGGCTGCCCATCACCGTGGTCAAGGAGACGGTGACGACCTATGACGCGCAGACGGCCAAGCGCAGCCGGGAGCAGGCGCAGAAGGAGGGGGAGGCCCTCCTCCTGCAGCAGCTGAAGAGCCAACTGGATAAGGACGCCGCCGTGACGGAGACGAAATTTTCCGCCGTGGAGGCGGGAGACTATCTGGTGGTGGAGCTGCGGGCAGAGTGCCTGGAGCAGATCGGCAGGCCCGTGCAGGTGCAGCAGGCAGAGGAAACGAACTGAGGAGGATACCCATGGAGCAGCGCATCAGTCTGGAGCGCATGGAGGAAGCAGTGAGCCTGTTCGGCTCTTTTGACGAGAACATCAGACTGCTGGAGAACGAATTTCATGTATCGGTGGTGAACCGGGAGGAGCAGCTCATCATCAGCGGCGAGCCGGAGGACACCATGCTGGCGGAAAAGGCTATTGAGGCCCTGCTGCGGCTCATCTCCCGGGGGGAGAATGTGGGCGAACAGCACGTGCGCTACGTCATCGGTCTGTGCCGCAGCGGGCAATTGGACCGCATCGACGAGCTGACAAGGGACGTGGTGTGCATCAGCGCCAAGGGCAGGCCCATCAAGCCCAAGACCATCGGGCAAAAGGACTACATAAAGACTATTCAGACCTGCCCGGTGACCATCGGCGTGGGGCCGGCGGGCACGGGCAAGACCTATCTGGCCGTAGCGGCGGCTGTGAAGGCCTTCCGGGAAAAGGAGGTCAGCCGCATCATCCTCACCCGGCCGGCAGTGGAGGCCGGAGAGCGGCTGGGCTTTCTGCCCGGGGACTTGCAGAGTAAAGTCGACCCCTACCTGCGGCCCCTGTACGACGCCCTGTTTGATATGCTGGGGCCGGAGACCTATCAGAAATATCTGGAAAAGGGGAACATTGAGGTGGCACCCCTGGCCTACATGCGGGGGCGCACTCTGGACGACAGCTTCATCATTCTGGATGAGGCCCAGAACACCAGCCGGGAGCAGATGAAAATGTTCCTGACGAGAATGGGCTTTGGCTCCCGGGTAGTCATCACCGGCGACGTGACACAGATCGACCTGCCCAGCGACAAGCCCAGCGGCCTGAAGGAGGCCATGCGGGTGCTGGACGGCGTGGAGGGCGTGGGCATCTGCCGCCTGACCCAGAACGACGTGGTGCGGCACGTCATGGTGCAGCGGATCATCGAGGCCTACGCCAAGTTTGAGGAGAAGAAAAAGAAATGAGAAAGACTCACTACATCCCCGTTACCGCCGACGTGCCCGGGGCGGCATCGGACGGCAACTGCGCCCTCATCCGCCGGACCATCCGCACGGCCCTGGCGGCGGAGGGGATGGCCTTGCCCTGTGAGATCGATGTGCTGCTCACCGGGGACGAGGGCATCCATCAGATCAACCTGGATATGCGCAATGTGGACAGGCCCACGGATGTGCTGAGCTTCCCGGAGTTTGACCTGACGCCGGGGGAGCTGCCCGCGGCGGAGGACGCAGACCCGGGGACGGGACTGATCCCCCTGGGGGACATGGTTCTGTCCATGGAGCGGGTAGCAGCCCAGGCCAAGGAGTACGGACACTCCAAGCGGCGGGAGCTGGCGTACCTGGTGACCCACTCGGTGCTGCATCTGCTGGGGTATGACCACCTGGACGAGGGGGCTATGAAAAAGCAGATGCGGGAGCGGGAGGAAGCCATTATGGCGGCGCTGGGACTGGAGAGGTAAGAAGGGGGAACGGATTGCCACGAGTGCGGTGCGCCCTTGCAATGACAAATCCTTGCGCATTTACAAAAGATGCGGAGAAAGGGCGGAGGTATGACGAAGAAGAAAGGGATCCTGCTGGGTTCTCTGGCGCTTTTTGCGCTGGCTTTGATCTATGTGCTGTACCGCTTTAACTATCTGCCCCACCGGAAGTATACCAACGCGGACTTCGGCATCACGCCCTACACAAGCGCCGTGGACAAGGACGGCGACGGGGTAGACGACCAGACGGATATCTTGCAGAGTGCCTGGGAATATCTGGCCACGAAGCCCAAATACAAGAGCAAATACTACGGCACGGGCTATCCCGACGACGAATACGGCGTGTGCACGGATGTGGTGGCCTTCGGGCTGCGGGGCGCTGGGTACGACCTGATGCCGCTGGTGGATGCGGATGTACACGCCCACCGGGAGCAGTACGGCATTGAGGATGTGGACAAGAACATCGACTTCCGCAGGGTCAGCAATCTGCGGATCTATTTTAAAAATAATGCCACGGCACTGACCACCGACCTGGGCCAGATCGACCAGTGGCAGGGCGGGGACATCGTGATCTTCACGGGGCACATCGGCATTGTGTCCGACAAGCGCAATGGCCGGGGCGTCCCCTTTGTGATCCACCACGCCCACCCGTACCAGCGGTATTACGAGGAGGATATTTTAGAGGGCCGGGATGACATCGTGGGTCATTACCGGGTCAGCTGAGAAAAGGAGACGGTTCTATGGCAACATTTGACGATTTTATGAAGCTGGACATCCGCGTGGGGACGATCACGGAGGCAAAGGTCTTTGCAAAGGCCCGGAAGCCGGCCTATCAGCTGCTGGTGGATCTGGGGGAGGAGATCGGCGTCAAGAAATCCTCCGCACAGATCACGGACCACTACAGCCCCGAGGAGCTGGTGGGCAAGCAGGTGCTGGCGGTTGTCAATTTCCCGCCGCGGCAGATCGCGGATTTTATGTCCGAAATTCTGGTGCTGGGTACATACAGCGAGGGGGGCGTGGTGCTGATCGCCCCGGACAAGAAGGTCAAAAACGGAGACAAGCTGGGCTGATGCCCGGCTGCCGATACATGCAAAAAATGCTCAAAAGAAAGTTGAGGATCACCTATGAGTAACATTACGAAAACCGCTATGATCACCGTGTGCGGGCGGCCCAATGTGGGCAAGTCCAGCCTGACCAACGCCCTGGTGGGGGAGAAGATCGCCATCGTGTCGAGCAAGCCCCAGACCACGAGAAACCGCATTTACGGCGTGGTGAACCGGGGGGACACCCAGTTCGTACTGCTGGACACCCCGGGCCTGCACAAGCCCCGCAGTCGGCTGGGGGACTACATGGTAAAGGTGGTGCGGGAGAGCCTGGCGGACGTGGAGTGCGCGGTGCTGCTGGTGGAGCCCATCGCCCATGTGGGAGAGCCGGAGAAGATCCTGCTGGAGCGCATCCGGGAGGAGAAGCTGCCGTGCATTTTGTGCATCAATAAAATTGACACCGTTGCCAAAAAGGACGAGCTGCTGGCGGTGATCGCCGCGTACAGCGAGGTTTATCCGGATTTCGCGGCCATCGTGCCTATCTCGGCCCGGAAGGGCGACGGGCTGGAGGAGCTGATGGGCCTGCTGGCGGGCTACGCCCAGGAGGGGCCGCAGCTCTTCCCCGACGGCATGACCACCGACCAGGCCGACAGCCAGGTCTGCGCCGAGACGGTGCGGGAGAAGATGCTGCTGTGCCTGGACAAGGAAATTCCCCACGGCACGGCGGTGGAGGTGACACGGTTTTCCGAGCGGGATAACGGCATCATCGACCTGGATGTGACCATCTACTGCGAAAAGGCCAGCCACAAGGGCATCATCATCGGCAAAAACGGGGAGATGATCAAGCGCATCAGCTCCTTGGCCCGGCGGGATATCGAAAAGTTCATGGGCACAAAGGTGTACATGGAGACCTGGGTGAAGGTGAAGGAAAACTGGCGGGACAATGTGAATTTTATCCGCAGCCAGGGGTACAACGAGAATTAAGCCGGTGAAAAGCGGGCGGTCTCGGCCGGTTTTCCTGCGAGCGTAAGCGAGCCGGTTTCGAGGAAGTGCCCCGATTGGCGGACACGGCAGTGGCCGGGAATCGGCTGGCACGACGGTGGGCAGGAGAACCCCGCCCCTATGGATGGCAAGGAAGCTCGTGCAGGCGGGCGACCACGAGGGTCGCCCCTACGGGTGCGTGACATGAAGTGCGACGGGTTCTCCGTCTGCGCGGTAGGCGCAGATGGCATCCCTGTTCCACCTGGGCAGCGCGGGTCCGCGTGAGTGGCCAGCGGACGGTGGCGCAGAAACGATACGAAAGCTCGGCGTTATACTTGAGTACTTGGTTCGCGTGGCAGGAGGTTTTCCACATAGACGGCACTCCAGCCGCGCAAAGGATTTTAAAATCTTGGTTTTAACGGCGTTCTTTGGGTACTTTCTGCCGCTGTTGGCAGAAAGTGCCACGCAGTCGGCATGACCGCAAGTGCGGTGCGTAGGGCTGTTTTTTGTCAGCGAAGAATGACCATTTCTTTCCACGGGTAAAATACGCGGCTCTATGGCATGCTAAGCTCAAAGGAGGCGGCGGCTGTGGAGGACTATTGGAGTTTATTTTTGGAGACGGGGGCGCCGGAGCTGTATGTGCTCTACCGGGCCTGCCAGGAGGAAGAAGCATGCCGGGAGAACAGGGAAAAACCGTCGCCCACGGGCTGATCCTGCGGGAAACGGAGACAAAGGAGGCGGACAAGATCCTCACCGTGCTGACGGCGGAAATTGGGAAAATCCCCGTCATCGCCCGGGGCGCCCGGCGGAAAAACAGCCGCCTGGCCGCGGCCTGCCAGCTGTTTGCCTGGTCGGAGATGACCCTGTATAAGCGGGGAAGCTGGTACTATCTGGACGGGGCCGACCCGGTGGAGCTGTTCACGGGGCTGCAGACGGATCTGGTAAGGCTGTCCCTGGCGGCGTATCTGGCGGAGCTGACAGAATTCGTGGCGGGAGAGGAAAACCCTGTGCCGGAGCTGCTGCGGCTGCTGCTGAACGGGCTGTACGCTTTGGCAAAATTGAACAAAGACCCGGCGCTGGTGAAGCCGGCGTTTACCCTCCGGCTGCTGGCCCTGGCGGGGTTCGAGCCCATGATCGAGGGCTGCGCCGTGTGCGGGGCAGAGAAGGCCGTGCAGCCGGTGCTGGACGTGGTGCAGGGCGTGGTGCACTGCCGCAGGTGCGGCGGCGTGGGCTGGGACAACCTGCCCCTGTCGGAGCAGTGCCTGGCGGCCATGGAGCACATCCTCCACGGGCCGGACAAGCGGCTCTACGCCTTCTCCCTGCCGGAGGAGGATCTGCGGCTGCTGGATCGGGCGGCGGAGGCCTTCGCCGGTGCGCAGCTGGAGCGGAGCTTCCGGACGCTGGGGTACTATAAGGCGGTACTTATTTGAGAGAACAGGCGACCCTGTCCGCCAGGGCCCGATAACGCAACACCTTGTAGGGCAGGGCCCGTGTGCCCTGCCGTGGGCGCGGAAAAAGAAGAATCCCCCAGTCACGGCTTCGCCGTGCCAACCCTCTTTAGGCAAGGGGCCAAAGAGATACGGATTGCCACAACCAGTGACATCGGTCACTGGTTTCG
>ERZ827108.4384-NODE-4384-length-10279-cov-2.933001_pt1 | contig 10279 bp, 10 predicted proteins | sample MGYA00519921_ERZ827108 | MGnify/ENA primary metagenome ERZ827108 (study PRJEB31778, sample SAMEA3449258) | human gut metagenome | biome: human gut; feature: human-associated habitat; material: faeces | place: United Kingdom | collected 2010/2012 ... | reverse complement strand
CGCTTTAAACATATTAGTAAAAACAGAATAACGGTTATTTTCAGTCATGGTTTTAAGGTAGGACCACTCCTTCATCCCAACCAATTGAATACGCTCTGGCGAATAAAAATCAAAATATCCTGTCATTTCTAGACCAGGGCGAGAGATATCAGCGGTTGTTATTGGTTTTGACAAAAGTTTTTCGTTCCCATAGATAACCTTAAGCTTAAGCTTATCAACCAGCATTTTAACAGTTACTGTCATGTTATTTCCTCCGATTATTTACTAGTTTCATTGTATCATAAAAAGGTTTTCAATGCGGTTCTCAAAGCAAAAAAGACCTGTGACTAGCACCAAGGCCAATCGCAGGTCAATGTCTTTTAACAGTTACTTACCAATTCCACTCATCTTCGACAGGTTCAGCGTTTTTGCGTTTTCTTCCGTCCTTAAGTTTGATTTCGGGATAAATATCTTCTTTGTAAGGAAGGAGAAAGGCTAAAACCAAGTATAGAAAGATTCCAAACTGTGTTGAAACCATGAGAATAATAGCCAAGATACGAGCCAAAGCTAGGTCCCAACCAAACTTATCTGCCAAACCTGCAACAACACCGGCGACGAGTCTATTTTTTCGCGTCTTATAAAAACGATTTGACATGGTCTTCTTCTCCCATCATTTCTTTGATTTAATTATATGATTTTTTTAAACTAAAAAAATCAGCCCTAGGACTGATTTAGAAAAATGAGCTTGCCTCGACACAAACCGCAGCCAAATTTCCGTGTATTGACACGGCGTTTGCGACGGTAGATATGACCACAAGATTGGCATTGATAAAGGTAGTAGTTCTCCTCCTGACCTTGTATCTTTGGGGCGTATCTAAGGCCGTCAACCTTGGCTAGTAAATCCTTGAAATCTCTATCCGCATGCTTGTACCCCTTGCCCTGAAAATAAAGGTGATAATGACAGAGTTCGTGGCGGACGATTTTTCGAAAAGTCTCAAGACCATGTTCCTCATAGAGTTTTGGGTTGAAATCTAAGTGTCCATCCTTGGGAAAGAACCGCCCTCCAGTGGTCCGGAGACGCTTGTTCCACAAGGCTTGATGCTTAAATTCCCAGCCAAAATCTTCTATAGAAACAGTCTTAACATAATCAGTTAGATTCACGCGGATTCACCAAGGAGAGATTGAGTTTTTCATGCTCTAAATCAACTTTTGATACCCATACAGTAACCAAATCCCCAACAGAAACGACCTGACTTGGATGGTTAACGAAGCTCTTACTCATCTCTGAAATGTGGATAAGACCATCCTCATGGACACCGATATCCACAAAGGCACCAAAGTCCACAACGTTACGGACCGTTCCTTCAAGTTTTTGTCCTACTGACAAGTCTTTGAGTTCAAGAACATCTTGACGAAGCACTGGTGCTTCAAAATCGTCACGGAGGTCACGGCCTGGTTTCAAAAGGTCAGCAATGATATCTTTGAGGGTTTCCTGTCCAAGTCCCAATCCTTCCGCTGTTTCTTTAAGATTAAGAGCCTGCAATTTTGCCTTGGCAGAGTCGTCCAAGTCTGTGATATCCAACTGCTTAAAGAGGGCTTTTACCGCTGGATAAGACTCTGGGTGGACCCCTGTATTATCCAAGATATTCTTAGCGTTTGGAATACGAAGGAAACCGGCAGCTTGTTCGAAGGCCTTGGCACCAAGACGTGGGACCTTCTTGATTTCCGCACGTGATGCAATCTCACCATTTTCCTCACGGTAGGCGACGATATTTTCAGAGATGGTCTTGTTGAGTCCTGACACGTGTGACAAGAGGGTACTACTTGCCGTATTGACATTAACACCGACCTGGTTAACCACGGTATCGACGACGAAATCAAGATTTTCAGAGAGTTTCTTCTGACTAACATCATGCTGGTATTGGCCTACTCCGATTGATTTAGGGTCAATCTTAACCAACTCAGCCAATGGATCTTGAAGACGACGGGCAATGGAAATGGCAGAGCGTTTTTCGACCGTCAAGTCTGGGAACTCATGGCGGGCCAACTCTGATGCAGAGTAGACAGAGGCACCACTTTCATTGACAATGACATAAGAAGTCTCTGGAAAATCCTTGAGAACTTCTGCCACAAAAGCTTCACTTTCACGACTGGCTGTTCCATTACCAATAGCGATAATCTCAATGGCATGCTTTTTAATGAGGTCAGCCAAGTCTTTCTTAGCTTGGGCAATCTTAGCCTGACTGGCTGGAGCCACTGGATAGATAACTTGCGTTGTAATGAGCTTACCAGTTTGGTCAACTACGGCCAACTTAGCCCCTGTACGAAAGGCTGGGTCAAAACCGAGTACCATCTTACCTTTAAGTGGTGAAACTAAAAGAAGGCTTCGAAGGTTTTGAGAGAAAAGTTGAATTGCACCATCTTCTGCCGCTTCAGTCAACTCGCTACGGATACGTCGCTCCATAGCTGGAATGATTTTCTTCTTGAGAGATTGGTTGATGACTTCCTCAATATAGTCATTTTTTTGTTTGAAACGGGCACTGTAGAAACGGTGCATTTTCTCAAGATTGTGTTTAAAGGCTACTTTAATAACGCCTAGTTTTTCCCCACGGTTAAGGGCTAAGGTACGGTAACCTTGAAGTTTAGAAACCTTATCCTCAAAATCATAGTAGATTTTGAAAGTTTCTTTTTCATCCAGTGATTGATCCTTAAGGGTTGAAGTGATATCACTGTTGTTCCAGATCTCGTTGTAGGTCCAAGAGCGCAAGCTATTGTCCTCAGAAAAGGCCTCAACCAAAATATCCACAGCACCAGCAAGAGCCTTGTCAGCTGTTGGAAAGGCTTCAGATATCAGCTTTTCAGCTTCAGCCTTGAGGTTTGGACTATTTTGCAAGATAAGACGGGCCAAGGGGAAAAGACCTGCTTCACGGGCAACCGTCGCCTTGGTGCGGCGTTTTTCCTTGTAGGGAAGGTAGAGATCTTCCACATCTGCCAACTTCTCAGCAGCTTCAATGGCTGCCTTGAGTTGGTCGGTCAATTTGCCCTGAGCCTCAATCTTGGCAAGAACTGTTTCCTTACGGTCTTGAAGAGCAGTCAAGGACTTGTCCATATCAATGATGGCCTTGATTTGCGTTTCATCCAGATTGCCCGTTTTTTCCTTACGGTAACGGGCGATAAAGGGGATGGTATTGCCTTCTGCAGTCAATTCCAAAACAGTTTCAACTTGTTGTTTTTTTAGGCCCAATTCCTGAGCCAATGTCTCTAAATTACGATTTTCCATAAGTTCTATTATACCACGAGAGGAGATTTGCTTGGTCAGAAAACCTTGTAGCTGAAGCGAGAATTTTTAAGCAAGAGGTAGTATAATAGAAAAGTAAACCTATTGTTAGGGGCTATTTCTTTCGGAAAATAGATGCATCCTCCTAGAAGCAGAGCTTCTTCGTCTGATGCCCTCTTTTCTGTCAGAAATAACGCCCTTAGTATCTTAATTAACTCGGAGGCTTTTTATGGCAGTTATTCAGAAAAAAACAAATGAACTTGAAAGCATGATGGCATCTTTTGCGGCTATCCCTGATTTTGAAAAGGCGGGAACTGATCCTAAGAAGGACAAACGTCTTCAAGAAGATAAGAAGAAATAATTTTTATGGCTATTTTTCATCAACTACCAGATAGCGTTTTGCAGCTTCTGGCAGTTTTTCTATCGATTATTATCGAAGCCCTGCCCTTTGTTTTACTGGGAAGTATCCTATCTGGCTTTATCGAGGTCTTTGTGACTCCTGAAAAGGTCCAAAACTTCCTTCCTAAAAACAAGGTCCTGGCTATTCTCTTTGGAACTCTTATTGGTTTTATTTTCCCTTCTTGTGAGTGTGGGATTGTTCCTATTATCACGCGCTTTTTAGAGAAAAAAGTGCCTAGCTACACGGCTATTCCTTTCATGGCAACTGCCCCTATCATTAATCCAGTTGTTCTCTTTGCGACATACACGGCCTTTGGGAACTCTTGGTACTACGTGCTTTTACGTTTCGTCGGGGCTTTCTTGATTGCCATGATTTTGGGAATCTTGCTGGGCTTTGTGGTGGATGACCAGATTCTCAAGGACAATCGTAAGGCTAGTCATGTTCACGACTATAGTGGTTTGTCAGCTGGTAAGAAAGTCTTTCAAGCCCTGGTTCATGCGGTTGACGAGTTCTTTGACACTGGGCGTTACTTGATTTTCGGAAGCTTGGTGGCAGCAAGTATGCAGACCTACCTACCGACCCGTATCCTCACGACCATCGGTCATAATTCAGTGACAGCCATCCTGATCATGATGCTCTTGGCTTTCATCCTCTCGCTCTGTTCAGAGGCGGATGCCTTTATCGGAGCTTCACTACTCTCTAGTTTCGGAGTAGCACCAACGGTTGCCTTTCTCATCATTGGTCCTATGGTTGATATCAAGAACTTGATTATGATGAAACACCAGTTTAAAACACGCTTTGTTGGTCTCTTCGTAGGAACTGCTAGTCTGGCGACAATCATTTACTGTCTGGTATTGGGGGTGATTTAATGTTACGTTTTCTCATCTTATCTGGGTACTTTGAGCTCGTCATGTACTTGCAAGTTTCTGGCAAGCTCAACCAGTACATTAACATCCACTACTCCTACTTGGCCTACATTTCCATGGTGCTTTCCTTTATTCTTGCTGTGGTTCAACTCATCGTTTGGATGAAGCAGATGAAGGTTCACTCGCATTTGTCAGGTCGAGTAGCCAAGGTAGCCAGCATCGTTCTCTTGGCCTTTCCAGTCCTCACGGGGCTCTTGGTTCCAACAGTAACCTTGGATGCCAATACCGTATCAGCTAAGGGCTATCATTTCCCACTGGCGGCAGGGAGCGATCCTAATCAGGCCGACCAAGAGGGAACGACTATTCAGTACTTGAAGCCAGACACCAGCTCCTACTTCACCTCCTCAGCTTATGAGAAGGAAATGACCAGAGAGCTCGCCAAGTACAAGGGACGTGAGACCATCCAGATTACCACGGAAAATTACATGGAAGTCATGGAGCTCATCTACCTCTATCCTAACGATTTTGTGGGCAAGAAGGTCACCTATACCGGTTTTGTCTACAATGACCCACAAACCAAGGGTTATCAGTTCATCTTCCGTTTCGGAATTATCCACTGTATCGCCGATTCAGGTGTTTACGGACTGGCGACGACAGGAAGTGACCAAACCTTTAAGGACAATACGTGGGTAAAAGTCACTGGTACCATCACTGTGGATTATTATCAAAATCTCAAACAGAGCCTGCCTATCCTTAATTTGACTGAGGTCAAAGAGGTCGGACAGCCTGACAATCCTTATGTATATCGTGTATTTTAAAAAGCCAAGTTCAGTTGAACTGGCTTTTTCTTCTTGTATTAAAAACATTTGTCTAGGTTTCTTGTGCTAGTGCTGCTGCTTTTTCAAGGGCTTGATCGGTCGACTCGCAGATATGGTCTGGTCCAATAGTTAGGATAAAGCCTGATTTTTCAAGCACTCGGTAGGGTTGTGGATTGACGTGAGAAAGAAGCAAGGTCATGCCACGTTTTTGGCAGATAGCTAAGGTTTCCTCAAGGGCATCTAAGCCTGAGATATCCATGGCTGGAACGTTTCGCATGCGTAGAATGAGAACATTCTTAGTTTCATCATTGATCACATTCAAGAAGTTATTGGCTGCACCAAAGAAGAGGGCACCAAAAACTTCATAGACGACAGTATTTTTTGGAACTTGTTTCAAGTCGCTATCTTCGGACAAAACTGGATCATCCAGATTCTCCTTGTCCACCCACTGACGGATTTGAGCCACGTCAGACATGCGTTTGAGAAAAAGGAAGGCTGCTAGGACCATACCAAATTCGATGGCAACTACTAGGTCAAAGAAAACGGTTAAGACAAAGGTCACTAGCAGAACCGCCACATCACTCTTAGGGGCACGTTTGATCATACGACCAACTGTACGCCAACCGCTCATGTTATACCCGACAATCATAAGGATTGAGGCTAGACAGGTCATGGGAATCAATGAGGCGTAAGGCATGAGGAAGAGTAAAATCAGAAGCAAGGTGAAGGCATGAACCATACCTGCTACTGGTGTTCGGCCACCATTTTTGACGTTGGCTGCGGTACGGGCAATAGCTCCCGTTGCCGGAATCCCACCAAAGAAGGCTGACATGATATTCCCAACACCTTGGCCGACCAATTCTGCATTAGAACGGTGATTACCACCAATCATGCCATCTGAAACCACACAAGAAAGGAGCGATTCGATAGCTGCTAGTATGGCAATGGTGAAGGCTGGCGAAATCATTTGACGAATCAAAGAAAATGATAGGTCAGGAACCGTGAAACTTGGAAGTCCCGCCTTGATGGTGTAAAGGTCACCAATGGTTTTGACGGGGAGATGACCAAAAGCAACGATAGCTGTGGTCACAAAGATAGCAACCAGAGAACCCGGAATTTTCTGAGAAAGGCGTGGCCAAAAGATTTGAATGAGCAGGGCCAAAATACCGATAGCTAGGGTCGCCCAACTAATACTCGAAAGATACTCTCCATAGGCAATCATCTTTTCCAGAAACTCAGCTGGCACGGACTTCATCTCAAGGCCTAGAAAATCCTTAATCTGTCCAGACACAATCCCAACGGCAATCCCCAAGGTAAAGCCCAGTGTGATGGTTTTGGGAATGAATTTAATCAGGTCGCCAAAACGCAGGAGCCCCATGATAATAAGCATGAGTCCCGCCATGAGCGTGGCAACAGTCCGACCCGCCATGCCATACTGGGCGATGATGCCATAGATGATGACAACGAAGGCTGCGGTAGGTCCACCGATCTGAACTCGGCTACCTCCTAAAAAGGAAATAAAAAAGCCTGCAACCACTGCTGTGTAAAGACCTTGTTCGGGATTAACACCAGAGGCAATCGCTAGGGCAATCGACAAGGGCAGGGCAATGATAGCCACGATAACTCCTGCAATCAGGTCCTTGATGAACTGTCCCTTGGAATAATCCTTGATAGTGGTGAAAAATTTGGGTGTGATATATTTTAAAGCGTCCATTTGTTCCTCCTAACTATTATCCTAAAACTCTTTGACTTAACTCTTTTTGCAATGAGTGTCAGACGCTTATCATTTTTACAGTCTAATGATAGCACAGGACCCCCCCATTTTCTAGGGGATTGGGAGATGTAAACGTATTATTTCAAGAATTTTTTAACTTTCTTAGTTTAGAAGTGAAGGCATCAAAAAACAAGTCCAGACTATGGACTTGTTTTGACTTATCATGGATTGATAGATTCCTCTTAAATTACCAACTGGTTGGCAAGGAAATCGGAATGTTAAGCTTGACCTTCATCTTGCTGTTGGTCACAGTGGCTTGCTCAATTTCGTAGCCGATTTCAGGAAGCTTGAGCTGAATTTGGTTGTTAACCATGCGAACACCACTGCTTGACTGGGCAATACTCTTCTTGAGGTAAGGCAGAACCAGTGATTTAGGTACAGGGAGGCGACCCAGTTGGGCACCTGCCAAGTCTAGTAGAATGACTTCCTTGTTAGTGCTGACCGTGAAATCAAGGCTGAATGTTGATTCGATAGGTCCAAGAGACACCGGTACCTTAGCTGTCAGATAAGAATCATTCAACTCTACAGTACTGTTTTGCAAGGTCTCGTCATTAGAATCAGCCATGCTTGCTTTTAGGATTTGACGAAACTGGTTGCTATCAAGATTAATCTCGGTTGAAACTCCACCTGATGAAAGGGACGCCCCACCAATACCCGCCTGGGCTAAATCGGCAAGGGATGTTTGTGTTGATACATTTTTTAATTGGTCCTGACTGTCGATCTTGTCCGGAATGAGCAGAGCCGCCACTGCAAAAAAGACCACAATGACGAGGACAATGAGTCGTTTAAACCATTTCCACATAGGGATACCTCATTTCAATTTTTCACTTTTGACGTCTATTGTACTGTAATCAAAGGAAAAAAGCGAGTAAGAACTGGAAATTCTCTCATATTTTCTTAATTCAAGAGGTAGGGTTCAAGAGCCTCATAGACTTTTAAGTAAGCATTGGCATAAAGGTGGACACCGTCATAGGTGTGCTCAGCCTTCTGCTCTTTCCTATCATTGACCAGCCCAGCATTACAATTAATAAAGTGGCAGCCATAGGTTTGGGCAATTTCCTCAAGAGCCTGGTTACAACGGTCAAGATTTTCAGGTGTCCGCAGTTTCATCCACTGGATTGAAGCCTTGGTCTGCCAAGGCAAATGAAGATTGGCTGGGTAGAAAGCCATGAGGTAAATCTTTGTATGAGGCAAGACAGCTTGTGTTTGCTCCATAATCCGCCTGATATTTGCTGTCAGATGCTGGAACCACTGGTCTCCATAAGGCTCCTCGATCATGTCATTGGTACCGATATTGATGAAAACCTTAGCCGGTTGCAGATCCAAAAGTAGGGGATGGATATGCTGAAGAAACTCATCCGTATTCAGGCCGCTGATGCCTCGATTGTAGATGATGTCGTCGACACCTCTACTCCTAGCGATTTCACAAATGGGAAAAAGCTCCATGAGAGATGATCCCGTGAAGAGCGTCTCCCCCTTGATGGCAACCTCATTTAAATACTGATAATTTTTAAGTTTGATTTCTTTTAATTCATCCATGATAACTTTCTTCTATATAATTTTATCTAAATGAGGAAGAAAAAAACTCATTCTCACCAATCTTGCCAGGTTTCTATGGCACGAATCACACGGTCCTGCTTATAGTCAATATGGTAAACACGCCAGCCACGAAATGAAGACTGATGTCAGAGAAACTGATTCCGGCTATGAAGTTGATATTGATTTACCTGGCTTTAAGAAAGACGAAATCAATATACAGCTTGATAATGGTTACCTTTCAATCAGTGCCGCTAAAGGTCTTGATAAGGACGAACAGGACAAGGAAGGCAAGTATATCAGAAAGGAACGTTATGCCGGCTCTATGAGCAGAAGTTTCTACGTTGGTAATGCAATTACTCAGGACGACATAAAGGCTAAATATGAAAGTGGTATTTTAAGACTTTCTGTACCAAAGAAAGCTGCTGAGGAAATTGAAAGTGCTAAGAGGATTGCTATTGAGGGATAATCCGTACAGAAATGTGTGAATTGGACTAATTGATAGTGTACTTAGCATCTGTGACTGCTGTTGCTAATGTAGTCCTTAGCCAAGATATGAGTTGTAATTGAATAATTAAGAAATGCCAGTAACTAAGGTTGAACTTAGAGACTGGCATTTTTATATTTTGCCATAACAAGATATCCATTATCCCACTCAACTACTTTCGTATATCTCTACAATTTATCAGAAGTGATAAAACGAACTCTTTGATTATTAAATTCAAAAATTGTACACACAGAACACCTAAAACGGAATATAATGGTGTGAACACGCTATTTTATAGGAGTTTGAGATGTTCGAGGATTGCGGGAATTGCATAGCAATGAAGCAATCCGGTTACATCAGCGAGTAGCAAAATTTACTTTTGACACTCTCATCATTTATATTGTATCATTAGATTTAATGATGCCGGTGTCAAAAATCCACGGCTTTAACGCCTACGGATTGTTCCGTGCTACGCACTATTATATTTAATTTTAGCAGAATCAGTATTGTGAAAATGGAGGGCAGTATGGCTATTGTTGTTGCTGAAAAAATAATTGAAATGGTTTTTATAATGCTTTGCGGAATAGTTCTATATAAAACTGGTCTGATTGATTATAAGACTGTTCCAAGGCTGTCAAACATTCTTCTTATGCTGGTTTCACCTCTTATGATATTCCAATCTTACCAGATGGACTTTGATGGACATCTTATGTGGGGGCTTGGTCTTACACTCATTGCAGCTTTAACAACATTTACAGTTATTATAATATTAACAAATATACTAATCAGAAATACTGAATATAGCAAAAACGGTATAAGTATAAGTTCTGATTATAACCTGCAAAAAAACAGAATTCCAGTTGAGAAAATTGCCCTTATATATTCAAATAGTGGTTTTATAGGACTACCTCTTATCAATGGCGTCATTGGCCAGGAAGGGGTTTTCTATATGACAGCTTACCTTACTGTATTCAATCTGTTATTATGGACACACGGCGTTATAGTCATGGGTGGAGCAGGTGACTTAAAAACTATATGCAGGAATCTTTGCACACCAACCATTATAGCCATATTCGCTGGTGTTATATGCTTCGTTACTGGCATAAAAATACCTGCTGTTATAGATAATCCTATTCAATACA
>ERZ827108.4383-NODE-4383-length-10281-cov-3.712889_pt1 | contig 10281 bp, 9 predicted proteins | sample MGYA00519921_ERZ827108 | MGnify/ENA primary metagenome ERZ827108 (study PRJEB31778, sample SAMEA3449258) | human gut metagenome | biome: human gut; feature: human-associated habitat; material: faeces | place: United Kingdom | collected 2010/2012 ... | reverse complement strand
CTCCGCCACAGACCCGGATCCCCTGCGCCAGGCTATGAACTTCCTTGGTTATGTGGAAGGCTGGGCCACTTATGCCGAAAATATGTCTTACACATGGACCGGTCTGGATGTCAATCTGGCCCGCTGCCTGCAGCTGAACGAAGACCTGACAGAAGCCATCGCTCTGGGCCACGATCTGGGGCATACGCCCTTCGGGCACATCGGCGAAAACACGCTGAACAAGCGGATGCCCGGCGGCTTCCGCCACAACGAGCAAAGCCTGCGCATGGTGGAGCGGCTGGAGCGGGAAGGGGCCGGGCTGAACCTGTGTCAGGAGACGCGGGACGGCATTCTATGTCACTCCGGGCCGCAGGAGCCTTCCACGCTGGAGGGCTGGTGCGTGCGCCGGGCTGACCGCATCGCCTACATCAGCCACGACATCGACGACGCTATCCGCGGCGGCATTCTGAAGGAATACGAGCTGCCTCGGCCCTGCGTGGAGGTGCTGGGCAAGACCCATGGCGAGCGGATCAACACCATGATTGCCGACGTAGTGCGCAACAGCGAAGGTCAGAACCGGGTGGTCATGTCCGACGAGGTGCGGGAAGCCAGCGATCGGCTGCGGGAATTTCTGTTTGAGAACGTCTATCTGGACGAATGGCGCAAGCAGGAGGAGCAGCGCTGCGACCATGTGGTCAACGGCCTGTTTGACCACTATGTGGCCCACCCCGAGCAGCTGCCCGGCGAATATCTGGAAATCCTTTATCTGGAAGGGGCGGAGCGGGCTATATGCGACTTTATCGCCGGCATGACCGACCGTTACGCCATCTGCCTGTACCAGAGCATTTTTATTCCGAAGGCCTTCAACCGTTATTGACCGCAGGGAAAAACACGGATTTTTTCCTGCCGGAAAGGGGCGCAAGCCGAAGAAATGTCGGAAATTGTGGAATCCGCGGCAGGAAAACGCTCCGCCGTGGAGAATCATTTGAGAGTGGGTGACGAATAGCATGGCGGGAAGATACCCACAGGAATGGCTGGAAGAACTGCGGCAGCGGGCTGACATCGTCAGTGTGATCGGCTCCTACGTGCAGTTGAAGAAGAACGGGCATAGATATGTTGGTCTGTGCCCGTTTCACAACGAAAAGTCCCCTTCGTTCTACGTGGACGGGCAAAAGCAGGTCTATCACTGCTTTGGCTGCAAGGCGGGCGGAAGCGTTATCCAGTTTGTGATGGACATCGAGCGTCTCACCTTTCCGGAGGCGGTCGAGTTTCTCGCCAACCAGCTGCACATGCCCCTGCCGGAACTGCAAAACGACCCTGCCTACGAAAAACGCCGTTCGCTCAAGGAGCGCATCTATCTGGCCAACAAGGCAGCCGCAAGATTGTATCATCAGCATTTATGGCAGGAGGACGGTGCGGACATTCTAGCCTATGTAAAGAAACGGGGCCTGTCCGACGCGGTGATCCGCCGCTTCGGCATCGGTGCGGCCCCGGCGCGGCCCAACATCGGCAGTACGCTGATGAGCGAGGGCTTTACCAAAGAGGAACTGATCTCCGCCGGGCTGATGCTGGAAAGGGATGGCCGGGTCTTCGACATGTTCCGCAATCGAGCCATGTTCCCCATCATCGACGCCTACGGCAACGTGCTCGGCTTCGGCGGGCGCGCCATCGGCGACGTGCAGCCCAAGTACCTCAACACCTCCGATACCCCCGCCTTCAATAAGCGATACAACGTTTTCGCAGCCAATCTGCTGCGCAAGGCGCGAGGGCTCAAGCGGGTGATCCTGGTGGAGGGCTACATGGACGTGGTCTCCCTGAGCCAGTTCGGCGTGGAAGGTGTAGCCGCCACGCTGGGCACGGCGCTGACGCCGGAACAGGCCAAGCTCCTGTCCCGCTACGCGCCGGAGGTCTGGCTCTCCTACGACGGCGACAGCGCCGGGCAGCACGCCATTCTCCGAGGGCTGGACATTCTCGAGGAGGCGGGCGTTCCGGTGAAGGTGCTGGATTTTCCCGGCGGGCTGGACCCGGACGAGTTCATCCGTCAGGAAGGGCTGGAAGCTTTCGAGGCCCTGAAGCCCATCTCCGGCGTGTACTACCGTATGCTTCGGGAAAAAGAGAAGCACGATATGTCCGCCGAGGAAGGCCGCACCGAGTACGCCAAAGCCTGCGCAGGGTTCCTCCGCAAGGTCAGGGAGCCCGTGGAGCTGGAAAACTATGTCCGGCGGCTGGCCATGGAGACCGGCTTTGACCGGGAAGTGTTGCTGGAACAGATCGGCGTTCGGCCTGCCGCCCCTGAAAAGGTGGACGTGCCCAAGCGGGAGAGCTTCCGCCAAAAGGCCAAAGAGGTCTCTCAGGTGGACTGGGCGGCCCGGACGCTGCTGGCGGTGCTTTCCACAGGCCGACTACCGGAAGGCAGCGTTTCCCCGGACGACTTTGACGACCCCGCCTACCGAAGCCTCTGCGAGGCCCTGCTGGGCGGCGAAAGCCCGGCGGCGCTGATGGAGCGCCAGCCGGATGACGAAGGCCGGGCGGTCATCGGCGACATTCTCAGCATCAGCACCGATCTGGAAGACGAAGGGCTGATGCAGATGGCGCAGGACTGCCTGAAAAAGCTCCGCCGGGAACGGCTGGAGAAGGAAATGGACAAGCTGCAGAAAAGCCTGTCCACCCTGCCCGAGGAACAAAGGGCTGCGGCGACGCAGCGCGCCTTTCAGCTGGCGCAGCAGCTGACGGAACTGAAGTAAACGATTCCCCCCTGTGTACATAGAAGGAGTGAGACGGTTGAGTGAAAATCCATCGCGGGAAGCGGTCAAAGTAAAGCTCAACGAACTGTACGAGGAAGCCAAGACCAAGGGCTCCATTACCAAGGAAGAAGTAGCGAACCAGCTCATGGAGCTGGAGATCGACGCCGACCAGATCAACAAGGTCTATGAAGTGCTGGAAAGCCTGGGCGTGGACGTGGTGAACGAATTTGACCCCGTTCCCCCGGAGGAGCTGATCGAGCCGGAAAACATCGACCTGAGCGTGCCCGAAGGCATCAGCGTGGACGACCCTGTCCGCATGTACCTGAAGGAGATCGGCAAGGTTCCCCTGCTGTCCGCAGAGGAAGAGATTGAGATCGCCAAGCGCATGGAAGAGGGCGACGAGGAAGCGAAGAAAAAGCTGACCGAGTCCAACCTGCGTCTGGTGGTTTCCATCGCCAAGCGCTACGTGGGCCGCGGAATGCTGTTTCTCGATCTGATTCAGGAGGGCAACCTGGGCCTCATCAAGGCGGTGGACAAGTTCGACTACCGCAAGGGCTACAAGTTCTCCACCTATGCCACGTGGTGGATCCGTCAGGCCATCACCCGCGCCATCGCCGATCAGGCCCGCACCATCCGCATCCCCGTGCACATGGTGGAGACCATCAACAAGCTGATCCGGGTCTCCCGCCAGCTTTTGCAGGAATATGGCCGTGAGCCTACGCCGGAAGAGATCGCCAAGGTGATGAACATTTCCGAGAGCAAGGTTCGGGAGATCATCAAGATCGCGCAGGAGCCCGTGTCTCTGGAAACGCCCATCGGCGAGGAGGAGGACAGCCACTTGGGCGACTTCATCCCCGACGACGACGCTCCCGCCCCCGCCGAGGCCGCCAGCTTCACCCTGATGAAGGAGCAGCTGCTGGACGTGTTGGACACCCTGACCCCCCGTGAGGAAAAGGTGCTGCGGCTCCGTTTCGGTCTGGACGACGGACACCAGCGCACGCTGGAAGAAGTGGGCAAGGAATTCAAGGTAACTCGTGAGCGCATCCGTCAGATCGAGGCCAAGGCTCTGCGGAAGCTGCGTCACCCAAGCCGCAGCAAGAAACTGCGGGATTATCTGGACTAAGATGAGTATGATCCATCTGGACAGCCGTCTGCAGGCGGCCCTTCTGCTGGCGCATCCCTGCGGGGTATGCGCCGACATCGGAGCCGACCACGGCCGGCTCAGCGCCGCGCTTTTGCAAAGCGGCCGGGCAAAACAGGTTCTGGTCGCGGATGTCAGCGCGCCTTCACTGAACAAAGCAAAGATTCTTTTAGGTGGCCTGGGGCTGTCAGACCGGGCCACCTTCGCCGTCGCAGACGGACTGCGGGCGCTGGACGCGCTGAACGTCCCGGCGGAAACCGTTTTTGTCCTAGGCATGGGCGGGCAGACCCTCTCCCGGATTTTGGAAGAAGGCTGCGGGCGGCTCCACGGCGCATCGCTGGTGCTGGGCGCTCAAACCGACCTGCCCCTTGTGCGGGATACCCTGTGCCGGATCGGCTACCGCATCCGTCAGGAACAGCCTGTCAAGGAAAATCGGCGATATTATCTGTTGATGCAATGCACCCCCGCGTCGAACGGCGAGCCCGTCTACGACGAGCGGGAGCTGCTGCTGGGACCGGTACTGCTCCGGGAACGTCCGCCGCTGTGGCGCGACCTGCTGGAACGGCGGGAACGCCTGCTCCATGGCGCTATCTCATCCATGGAACAGGCCAAAACGCCCGTGGACGGAAGCCAGCTTGCCCTGTACCGGCGGGAGCTTTCCTATGTCCGGCGGGAGCTGGAAAAGTTTTACTGACACCTGCCCCAGGCCGAAAGGAGACGAGCTTATGAGCCTGATGACCGTTCGGGACGCGCTGGACTGGCTGAACGCCCTTGCGTCCTTTGACAGTGCCGAGGATTTCGACAACGTGGGGCTTTTGATTGGTGACGAACGGCTGCCGGTGCAGACGGTGGTCTTCGGGCTGGACGCGACCCCCGCGCTGGTACGGGAGGCGGTTCGTCTCCATGCACAGCTGATCGTGACCCATCATCCGCTCATATTCAACCCGCTGCGGCGCATACACTATGCGGACCCCATCGGACAGGCCGTTTCCCAGATCGTGGAAAACCGCATGTCCCTGATCGCCGCCCACACCAACTGGGACAAGGCGGAAGGCGGCGTGGGCGATTCGCTGGCCGCTGCGCTGGGGCTGGAACAGGTGCGTTCTGCGGACGGCTACCTGCGGGTAGGTCGTCTGCCCTCCCCCATGGCTCCCGAGGCTTTCTGCGCCCTGGTAGCCGAAAGGCTGGGAATGCGTCCCCAGCTATATGGGCATGGAGAAGAAACCATCGAGACCGTAGCCGTGGCGGGCGGCGCTTACGGCGAAGCGACGGTGCAGGCCTCGCAGGCCGGGGCGCAGGCTTTTGTGGTGGGCGAAATCCATCACCATGAAATTCTTGACGCGGCGGCCCGCGGCCTGTGGGTGCTGGACGCGGGGCATCACGCCACGGAACAGCCCGGCATTGCCGCGCTCTATCAACGTTTTCTCCGGGATGCGTCTCAAACCGGCTGGGCGGTTCAGGCGTGCCTGATCGACACCGCTCCTTTCCCCAGGGAGCCTGTCCGCTGACCCGTTTTCTCCCAGAACCTTAAAGGAGGTTGCCTTATGGAACAGATGGAAATGCTTTGGCAGTATCAGCAGGCCGACGTGGCCGTTGATGCGCTGGAAACCGAGATCAAGCGCGATCCCGCCCGGTTGGCGCTGAAGAAGAACCGGGAATTTTTGGTGGAGCAGCAGAACGCCGTCAAAAAGATGGAAGAAGAAGTGGCCCAGATGGTGGACCGGGTGGACGTGATCAAGGTCGCCATTGCCCGGATGGAGGAGCAACTGACCGCGCTGACCAAAAAGATGGAGGCCACGCCGCCCACCGACCTGAATCTGGCGCAGGATATGAGCCGGGACGCGCAGAAGCTTCTGGGCGACCTGACCGAGTACGAGCAGGAGCTCAAGCGCATCCAGAAGGACGCGGCGGATCGTGACCGGATGGAAAAGGATATCCGGGTCAAGTACGCCAAGGTGAAGGCCGCCTACGACAAGCAGAAGGTGGAATACGAGGCGCTCTACAAGGAGCAGATGAAAGGGCTGGAGCAGAAGCGCGCCGAGGCCGAAAAAAAGACCGAGGGCATCGACCCGGAGCTGCTGGCCAAGTATCGGGCCATCAAGCAGCATTGCGCCCGCCCCATCGCCAAGCTGTACGGCGACCAGTGTGGCGGCTGCAACATGAACATTCCGCAGGCCTCCCTCCGCGCCTTCAAGAGCGGCGCGAAGATGATCGAATGCGAAAACTGCGGCAGAATGCTGATCCAACTGTGAGGTACTTCCGATGAACATGGTGGAGATCATTGAAAAAAAGAAATTCGGCCAGGCGCTCTCCGCGGAGGAGATCGACTATTTCGTCAAGGGCGCGGCGGACGGTTCCATCCCGGATTACCAGCTTTCCGCGCTGCTGATGGCTATCCGTCTGAACGGCATGAACCGGGAAGAAACGGTGCGGCTGACCCTGTCGATGGCTCATTCCGGCGATATGATGGATCTGTCCATGCTGAAGGGCGTTCCCACGGACAAGCACTCCACCGGCGGCGTGGGCGACACCACCTCGCTGGTGCTGGCCCCGCTGGTGGCCGCCTGCGGCGTGCCCGTGGCCAAGATGAGCGGCCGGGGTTTGGGACATACCGGCGGTACGCTGGATAAGCTGGAAAGCATCTCCGGCTTCCGCATCGGACTGAGCGAAGAAGAATTTATCCGGCAGGTGCAGGACATCGGCATCGCCATCATCGGCCAGACGAAGAATCTGGCCCCTGCCGACAAGGCCCTGTACGCCCTGCGGGACGTGACCGCTACGGTGGACAGTCTGCCGCTGATCGCTTCCAGCATCGTCTCCAAAAAGCTGGCCAGCGGCGCACAGGCCATCGTGCTGGACGTAAAGACCGGCGCGGGCGCGCTGATGCACACCACCGAAGCCAGCATCGAGCTGGCCCAGACCATGGTTCGTATCGGCTGCGACGCGGGCCGCAGGATGGTGGCGCTGGTGACCGACATGGGCGAACCGCTGGGCAGTCACATCGGCAACGCTCTGGAAGTAAAAGAAGCCATCGATGTGCTGAACAACCGGGTCGAAGGCCCGCTGCTGACCGTGGCAGTGGAGCTTGGCGCGCGGATGCTGCTGCTGGGCGGCGCTGCGTCCTCCGTAGCCGAGGGCCGGGACAAGCTGATGGCGGCGCTTCACAGCGGCGCGGGTCTGGAAAAGCTGCGGCAGATGATTGTGGCGCAGGGCGGCGACCCCGCCTGCTGCGATGACGTGAGCCAGCTGCCCCAGGCCAAGATCATCCGGGACGTTCCTGCCGTGGAGGGCGGCTACATCCGGAGCATGGATACCATCCGTCTGGGCAACACGGCTCAGGCCATGGGCGCGGGCCGCAAGCAGAAGACCGACCCCATCGACTACAGCGTTGGTTTCGTGATGCACAAGCGCATCGGCGACGAGCTTCGCCCCGGCGAGGCAGTCGCGACCGTTCATGCCTCCAGCGAGGAAAGCGCCGCCCGAGCGGCCAGCGAAATTCTGGCCTGTCTGACGCTCTCCCCCACGCCCGTTCCCCGGTGCAAGCTGATCCACGCCTTTGTGGACAGCGACCACGTGGAGCGGCTGTAAACAACGTTTTCATTCCCGGTTCGCCGTGACAGGCGGGCCGGGTCTTGTTTTTAGGGAAAGATTCCGCTATACTATTTTCCAGCGGGCCAAGCCCGCACAGGGAGGAACGCCATGCGGCTGCAAAAGTATCTGGCCTCCTGCGGAGTGGCTTCCCGCCGGGCGGCGGAAAAGCTGATCGCCGAGGGCCACGTCACGGTAGACGGTCAGAAAATTACGGAAATGGGCGTGCAGGTGGAGGACGATCAGGTCATCTGCGTGGACGGGAAGCGCGTCCGGCCCGAAGTGGAAAAGCATTATATCATATATCACAAGCCCGCTGGCGAGGTAACGACCGTCAGCGACCCGGAGGGACGCGCCACAGTGCTGGATCGTTTCCGGGATTATCCCGTCCGGCTGTACCCGGTGGGGCGGCTGGACTACGACAGCGAGGGGCTGCTGCTGCTCACCAACGACGGCGACCTGACCGAACGGATGCTGCATCCCTCCATGGAGGTGGACAAGACCTATCTGGCGCGGGTCAGCAATCAGGTCACGCCGGAGGAAGCCCGGCAGCTGGAACGAGGCGTGATGGTGGACGGACGCAAGACCGCCCGGGCCAAGGTGCATATTTTAAGCGTGCAGAACCTTTTCACCGATATGATCATCACCATTCATGAAGGCCGCAACCGGCAGGTGCGTAAAATGGTGGAGCAGATCGGTCATCAGGTGGTCATGCTGCGGCGCATCCGCTTCGGCCCTCTGAAGCTGGGCGAGCTGCCCCGGGGCATGTGGCGGCCGCTGACGCAGGAAGAACTGGACGCTTTGAAAAAACTTTAAGATCAATTTTAAGAAGGGGTTCGTCATGGCCAAAAAGGGACTGCTGGAATCCATCGTAAGCGATATGCTGGGCGAAGGCTCCGTCTCCACCGGCGATTTTCTGGATACCATCGAGGACGCGCTCTCCGATCTGGCGGGGAACGCTGCGTCCTCCGGCGGGCTGTTGGAGGGCATTGGCAATGCGCTGTCCGGGCTGACCGGCGCCGAGGAAACGAAGCAGAAGAAGACTTCTTCCAGCAAAAAAACAACGACGAAGAAAGCTTCGACCACGGCAAAATCCACAACGGCGAAAAAGAATCCTTCTGCTGCGAAGTCCACGGCTGCGAAGAAGACGACTTCTGCCGCAAAGTCTGCGACGGCAAAGAAGACCACCTCTGCTGTGAAGTCTACGCCAGCGAAGAAAACCACCTCTGCCGCCAAGACTTCGACTGCGAAAAAGACGGCTTCCGCCACGAAATCCGCGGTAACGAAGAAAACGTCTTCTGCTGCTAAGTCCACAGCTGCGAAAAAGACCACTTCCGCTGCGAAGTCTACGACAGCGAAGAAAACCACCTCTGCTGCAAAGTCCACGGCAACGAAGAAAACCACGACTACTGCAGCTAAATCCACGTCCGCGAAGAATACGGCGACTTCTGCCGCGAAGTCCTCGTCTGCGAAGAAGACGACTTCTGCCGCAAAGTCTACGTCCGCAAAGAAGACCACTTCCGCTGCCAAGACTTCGACCGCGAAAAAGACGGCTTCCACCGCTAAGTCCATGTCCGCAAAGAAGTCCCAGAAGGGAACGAACCCATGAGCGCCTTTGAATGCTGGGAAGAGCAGCGGGAATCCCTGCGGGCGGCGCTGAAAGACCAGACCAGCGTAGCCGATCAGGTGTATGCCATCCGCCACGCTTTGATGCAGACCGAGCAGAACACACTGGCTCAACAGAGCGACGAAGTGCTTCGGCAGCAGATGGGCGTGCTGTTCAGTCTGGTGAAGGGTTCTGTGGGCTTTTTGGAAACGCCGGTGGCTGCCACCTCATGGGTGGCGCAGTCCCGGAAGACTGAAAAGCAGGGTGGCAAGGCTTGGCTGGTGGTGCTGACGGCGCTTTTGATGATCTTCAGCGGGCTGTGCTGCTATTTCCGCGGCATCGTGTTGGGCTGGGTCTCCGCGCTGGCAGCGCTGATCGCCGGTTCGGCGGCATTGCTGACCGAGCGCCGGAAAAGCCGAAAAGCCACCGGGCACGACGAGGTGCGCGTGACCCTTCAGCCGGATGTTGAACGGCTGCTGGCCGTTCTGGACGGGCAGTTACGCGCTATCGACCGCTGCGCCAACGACTTTGCCTATCTCAACGACAGCCTGCGGGGCCATGAGCAGGGCAGCTCCGCTACGGCGGAGCGTCTGGCCGACCTGATGGAGGCCGTTTACGATCTGGGCGGCGACGAGCGGGACGAAATAGCCGGCGCTGTGGACGGGCTGTTGAACGGGCTGGGCTTCCGGGCCATGGAATATTCGGAGGAAAACAGCCGTCTGTTCACCGTTCTCCCCAGCAAAAACGAAACTCGTACTCTCTCCCCCGCCATCGTTTCTGCGGAGGACTTTCGCCTGATCCGCCGGGGCACCGCCGCCGTGCGGCAGGGGTAGACTCCTTCTTTTTCGGAACCAGAGACAACAAAGGAGCATTCATGCGCTACATCGGATTTGACGTGGGCGATGGCGAAAGCGCCATCGCCGCTTTTGAACAGGGTTCCGGGATCGAACCCGTCATTCTGCCGGTAGGCGGCTCCCGCAGCTTTTTAAGCGCCGTGGGAATGCTGAACGGGGAAATCGTTGTGGGCGAACGGGCCTATACAGACGCGCTGGCCGACGGGCTCAGCGTGCGCTTCAAGAGCCGCTTTACCTACGACCCGGCCCGGAATGAGGACATTGTCCGCTTTGTGCGGGGCACGGTGCGGGATCTGCAGGATAACGGGCTGCTGGGGCCTGAGGACGCCTTTGTGGTGGGCTGCCCCGCCGGCTGGAACGCCACGGCTC
>ERZ827108.4374-NODE-4374-length-10310-cov-3.007411_pt1 | contig 10310 bp, 9 predicted proteins | sample MGYA00519921_ERZ827108 | MGnify/ENA primary metagenome ERZ827108 (study PRJEB31778, sample SAMEA3449258) | human gut metagenome | biome: human gut; feature: human-associated habitat; material: faeces | place: United Kingdom | collected 2010/2012 ... | reverse complement strand
CATCGCATCCTAACTCACTGTATCCCAGGGAATCTTTTACGATCTGCTCCCGCTGCAGATACTGTTTCATCTGCCATCTTAAAATAAGTTTCACTCATATTTACAATATCTGTATTTTCATATCCTCTGCTTCTCACCGCTTCAATTTCTACTTTTAATTTTTCCCAGTAGTCACTCTGAACCTGTAATTTATCCTGATATTCTTTATCATGAAGCTTTACCAGATCATAATGTCCATCCTGGTATTTTAATCCGCTCAGAATATCATCCAGATACTGAACTAATTCTTCATTCTGGTTTCCTGTAATTTCTAACTTTACTTCACGCTGTGTGGCTCCACGTACCAGACCTGCATAATTTATTACCCGTGCAGTCCCCTGTAACCTGTTGATCTGTACCATCATAAAGACAATAAGAACTACCAATACCAATATAAGACCGCTTTGTGTAATGCCAATTATATTTTTCTTTTTCTTATTCAACTCCATCTCTCCGTTTACCCCTATACCTTCAATAACCTTCATTTCACCTTTAACTGGATTTGTTTTTAATAATGATTATATCCTCTCTCTGACTGTGTGTCAAAAAAACAGGGAGCAGATTCTGCCCTGCAGAATCTGCTCCCTGTTTGGAACTCATATTCTATCTTTTATACTTCCATCTTACAATGACAAAACGATAAACAATACGTTCACCGCACAACAGACAACTGTCAGCGCCGTCAGGAACACTGCGGACGGCACTGACGCTTTGGAATCCGGCGCAGTCACGCCCGCATCCGCCGCCGGCTCTGCTTTCCGTCCAGATACCGCCACTGCCGCCGGCTCCTTCCAGACGCTGCGCTGCCGGCAGATGCCAAACAGTGTGACCGCCAGAAGAATCCCGTACAGCGGCGCATACACGCGCTCTCCCGAGACGTAGATCGTCGCCATAAAGCCCAGCACCATCCCGGCACCAAAACCGCACCCCACCAGAAGCAGCACGCTGATGAAAGCAAACAGATCGTCGCCGAACAGCTGGTACAGCGCATAGACCATCGCCGCCACCGTCACTGCCAGATACACCATGGGAATCCACGTCGACAGATCGCTCCAGCTCCACTCCAGAATCTCCCCCGGCATCACGAACAGCCCCGAGAGCCCCGGATATGCAGTTCTTAACACTGTCTGCCCGAACAGAATGAGCAGCGGAAGCGCCGAGAGAAACGTCCTGCGGTAATCTTTTGTCTTCTCCCAGACAAGCCATGTCCAGATCAGCACCACCAGAAAAAATACAATGTCTGCATTGGCGATAAACACGCGCTCAATACTCAAAAGTCCCAGATACAGCTTCTGTCCGAATCCAAACGTCGCATAAATTGGAAGATCCGCAATACTGACTGCATTGCGTCCGGCATTGCCCGGGCAGAGTGCAATCACAAGCAGTGAAACCACATCGATCACTGCAAGAATCCCAAATATCACTGCATTTCCCGGCCTTCTGTGCGCTTTCCACAGATACACGCCGCTAAGCACGAGCAGCAGCGTCATAATCACGGCATACTGTTCATGACTTCCTGTCACAACCGCGACAGGAACCGCGGACACTGCCGCTGCCGGGTGAATTTTCTCCGCAAGCGCAAGCTTCCTTATCACCCACGCCACATAAAAAAATCCCCAGAACGGCCAGAAATGTGTAACTGTTGTCGTAATCCATCCCGCCGTACCCATATCATGAAACGGAAAAATCAGAACCGCCGCTGCCGCGCACCAGTTCATCATCTTCCCGCCGCCGAAAAGACCGGACAGCAGAAGAGGCAGCGTCGCAACAGCAGAAAATCAATGATTCTCCACAAAACCGGGCACTGTATGACATTGACCAGTACACACTCCGACACCACGCGCGACGTCCAGGTCAGATAGCGCTGCGTCAGATACGCCCACAGCGTCGTGTCTTTTGTGGCATCCCGGAAAAAAATGTCGTCCCCCGCCATCGGCTTCATCCCGACGTGGTAGACCAGTCCGATCACCGCCACCAGCACAAACGGAAGGTATGCCGCGTATCTGCTACTCTTCCTCATACATATCATCCATCTTCGTACCACAGTTGCTGCAATATACAGCACCTTCCGGCATCTTCGCACCGCACTTCGGACATTCTGCAGAACCCTGGATCCGCAGAACCTCGGCTTTCATGCGCTCGATCTCCTCCACAGCTTCCCTGATCAGGAAAAACTGCTCTGCTTCTTCACATTCTTCCTCATCCTTGTGCTTCTCATAATAAGAGCGTCCCAGCTCCTCATACTGCTTCTGCACATAGTCCTCCTTGGACTTGATATCCAGCTTTAACTTTGCAATCTCGGATACATCCTTCGCCTTCTGGCTGACATCCTTCCCCGCACTTACCAGTGACTCGCTTAACTTATCAAAAAATTCCATGAAGTTTTCCTCCCTGTCGTTTTCTTTTCCCCAGTATAACGCCAATTTTCCTTTACAGCAATCGAAAAAACAGGAAAAATCTTTTTCTTCAAAATCTTTTCATGCTACCGCATGCAGATATACACAAGATAGACCGCATAGAGCGCCAGCATCACAATGCCCTCGAAGCGGTCCAGCTTCTTCTTCGTCCAGGCGAACGCCCACACCAGTACGCTCATCACAACCAGAATCACAATATCGATCACATTTTCCATGATAAATGTGATCGGACTGATCGTTGCTGCGATACCGAGCACAAACAGAATATTGAAAATATTGGAGCCGATCACATTACCGAGCGCCATATCCAGTTCATTTTTGCGCGCTGCAACCACTGAGGTCACAAGTTCTGGCAGGCTGGTTCCACAGGCAACAATCGTAAGTCCGATCAGATTCTGGCTGAGTCCCAGCTTCGCAGCAACCGTGGATGCGCCGTTTACAACAAAATCCCCACCGAACTTGATCGCCACAATACCGCCGACGATAAACACAATACATTTCCACACCGGCAATACCTCATACTCATCATCTCCGGCAGCAGCACGCGCTTTCAGTGCCGAGCGCACCATCCAGACCAGAAAAGCGACAAATACAATAAAAAGGATGATTCCGTCTGCCCTGCCAAGCTGCATTCCCAGATATCCGCAGACTAAAAGCAGGACTGCACAGACCACAGAAAACGGAAACTCTTTTTTCAGCGTACTCTTTTCCACATAGAGCGGATTAAAAAGGGCACAGAATCCACAGACCACCATCAGATTAAAAATATTAGAGCCAATAGCATTGCTGACTGCAAGTGCATTATTGTTCGTTACCGATGCCGTAATACTGACCGCACATTCCGGAAGGCTTGTTCCCATCGCCACGATCGTAAGTCCTATAATGATCGAGGGCACTTTCAGCATCTTTGCCACGGAAGAGCTTCCCTCCACAAAAAAATCTGCTCCCTTAATCAGAAGCACAAATCCAACAACAAGCAGCACAGCTGCCCAAAGCATTTCTGTCATAATAATCTCCATTCCTCTCTGTTTTCTCTACTGTAATTATTTTCTCAAAGTTATCTCGACTTCCGGTAATCCGGCACCTATCCCACAAATCCGAGATGCTCCAGCAGAATCTTCACGCCGATCAGCACCAGGATAATACCTCCAGCAAGTTCTGCCTTTTTCTTATAGCGGTTTCCAAAAAAATTGCCAACATAGACGCCGCCGATGGAGATACAAAACGTGGTAAGACCGATGATCGTGACTGCCTCCCCGATCGGGTAATTCAAAAATGCGAATGTAATTCCGACCGCAAGTGCATCGATACTGGTCGCCACCGCCAGCACAAGCATCTCTTTTAAGTCGAGTGGCGGATCCAGCTTGTCGATCTCCACATTCTCATCCTCCGGACGCACCGCCTCGGCGATCATCTTGCCGCCGATGAATACCAGCAGCACAAAGGCAATCCAGTGATCAATACTGGTAATGTAGCTCTCAAACTGTGTGCCGAGCGCCCAGCCAATAAACGGCATCAGCGCCTGAAATCCTCCAAAAAACAGACCGATCACAAACGCCTGTTTTTTGTTTACCCTGCGCATCGCAAGACCTTTACAGATCGACACTGCAAACGCGTCCATCGAAAGGCCCACTCCAATGAGCAGCAATTCAATAAAAACAGCCATACCAACCTCCACATTTTATTCTGCCCCTGCCACAGGGCGCACATACACATTCAGCCCGGATGATGCATTTTCCGCCGGCGCACACATAAAAAAGAGACTGATGTATATCCTCTGCGCACCGCTCCCGTCTCCGTCTGCGATATAACACCAAAGATATACATGAGTCTCATTCTTTAAGATTTGCCAGGTCAGGCTGTCCGACCGGTCTGTTGACAAATCACGCTCTGCGCGAACTACTCCCTCACGGAATCTGCATTCACCAATAATGCTGTTTCCTTACTATATAGCAGCCCGCATTTTTTGTCAACCAAATTTGTCAAAAAAACAACCTTTTTATCCCAGAAGTTCGAGAATTTCCTCCTTGGTAAAGGAAACGGAATCCATTCCCTCCCCCTCGAGCACCTGTTTTGCCAGTTCTTTTTTGCGCTCCTGGATCGCAATGATCTTCTCCTCGATCGTTCCCTCGGATACCAGCTTGTAGACCGTCACGACATGCTTCTGCCCGATGCGGTGGGCGCGGTCCGTCGCCTGGTTCTGCACCGCCACGTTCCACCACGGATCATAGTGGATCACAATATCCGCAGCCGTCAGGTTCAGCCCGGTTCCCCCCGCCTTTAGGGAGATGCAGAACACCGGCACGTCGTCCTCGTTAAAACTCTCCACCATCTGCATGCGCTTTTCCTTGCCGACAGAACCGGTCAGCATGTAGTAGTCAATCCCGGTCTTCTTAAGTCCCGCTGCCAGACGTTCCAGCATGGACGTAAACTGTGAGAACAGTAACACCTTGTGCCCGGCACTGACCGCATTCTCGATCAGTTCCATACACATCTGCGCCTTCGCGGATTCTCCCTTATAGCCCTCAAACAGAAGTCCCGGGTCACAGCAGATCTGCCGCAGTCTCGTCAGCTCCGCCAGAATCTGAATCTTATCGGAGCGGAATTCCTTCTCGGATTTGCCCTCCAGGCTCTCTTTCATGCGCTGCACATGGGCATCATAGAGCGCAAGCTGCTCTCCTTCGAGCTTCGCGAAGACATTCTCCTCCAGCTTCGCCGGAAGATCCCGCAGCACTTCCCCCTTCAGACGGCGCAGGATAAATGGCCGGATCATGCGCTGCAGGCGCTGCATACGGTTTTCATCCCCATTTACCACGACCGGGATCTCGATCTCCTCCCGGAACCGCTGATAAGTATATAAAAATCCCGGCATCAGATAATCAAAAATACTCCACAGTTCACTCAGCCGGTTCTCAATCGGCGTTCCGGTCAGCGCCAGCTTGAAACCCGCGGTAATCTGCTTGACGCCTTTTGCCGCCTGGGTTCCAGGGTTCTTGATATACTGCGCCTCGTCGATGACCTGGATCGCAAACACCATATCGCGGTACAGCTCCACGTCGCGTTTTAGCAGATCATAGGACGTAATCAGCACCTCCCCTTCCTTCGTGTGTCTGACAATCCTCTGACGCTCTGCGGCGAGTCCGGTCACGAGCGTCGTCTTGATCTGCGGAGCAAAACGGCTGATCTCTTTCTGCCAATTGTAGACAAGCGACGCCGGACATACGATGAGGGAACGGTGCCACTCCCGCTCTCCTGCCTTAGCACTCTCCTGCTCCGACAAGAGCAGGCTGATAACCTGCAGAGTCTTGCCCAATCCCATATCGTCCGCAAGGATTCCACCGAATCCGTTCTCGCGCAGCGTCTTTAACCACAGAAAACCGCTCTTCTGGTAGCCGCGCATAATGCTGCGGAGCGAATCCGGCACCTCATAATCACTGTCCTCAATCGTCTTCATATTGCGGACCATGCCCTTGAACTCGCGGTTTTTCTCCACGGAAAGTTCCTGATTGCTCTTTAATGCCGCATCCAAATACATCGCGCGGTATTTTGGTACATTCACATGACCTTTTTTCAGTCCGGATTCTGTCAGGCGGAGATCCTCGCTGATCTCCGCAAGCAGTCCCAGACCATCCTCGCGCACATCAAGAAAATCTCCGTTTTTCAGACGGACGTATTTCTTTTTCCGGTCGTACCGGGTCAGAAGATATGCCAGCTCCTCGCGCGACATCTCATCCGAGTGGATCTGCAATTCCAGAAGATCGCTCTTTAGCGCAACGCCCACCGAAACCGACGGCGATGAGACGACCTTCATTCCCCGGAAATCCTCCGTCGTGTAGATCGACATATACTCGCTGAGGCGCTGCAGACCGCTGCTTATGAGCTGATAGAGCATGTCCTCGTTGTGCGAGAGAATGAAGATCGTCTGCCCGAGTCCGTATTCGTTGAAGTACGGCTCGACCAGCGTGCGCACGCGCATCTCCTCCCCAAGATCCCGCACCTCGCCCGGCTCAATCTTCTGCAATACGTTATATTTGTCGTCCCCGTAGGCAGCGACCAGCTTCGCACCGACCGTCTGGTTGTCCTGCTTGTCCAGATACAGTTCAAACTCCGGCTTTTTCGGGACGTAGAGCGTCTCATCGAAGCCCTCCGCCGTCACCCGGAACGTCTCTCTTAAAAGCGGCAGCAGATCCCGGCAGAACGACGGCAGTTCATCCGCCGCAATGTAACATTCCCCGCCGGCCTGACGCTCCATATAGTCGAAAAAGTCTCCCGTCTTCGCCTTTAACGCCTCACTGCTGCGATAGATCATGCCATCTTCATAAAAATAGTAAAATCTGCTTCCCCTTATGACCTGCAGATCCTCCAGCAGAACGAAAACACCAGACGCCCCTGCGCGGATCTCAAGCTTCGGCTTGCGCTCTCCCTCCTGCACATGATACTCCTCCTCCGGCAGATACCCGATTTCGGCAGATAAAGGCATTTCCCCGATGGCGTCAAAAAAACGGTCGATGCCGACCTCATCGAGCTCCATCGTGCGCTCATATCCCCCAGTGTAAGCATAATAGGCATGAAATCTGCTCTGGCGTTTCTTGTCGTCATCCTGCATCCGCATGAACTCTACCATCCGCCATGCATCTTCTGTAAATGCCTGTCTGTTGTGATAAAAGTCCAGCTTTTTACCGTAATGCACCTTTTCATTCCGCTCGATGGAATGTAAAAAGGCAGAAATATTCTTTAATACATACTTCTGCTCCATTCCGATCTTAAATTCCACCGTCGCATAACTGTAATCCAGCTTAAAATAAGGCTCCAGTTCCACCTTTCCATAGACGCTCTCTGGAATCAGATAGCTCACACCGGCACGCAGTGAATACTGGTTCAAAAGCGTCTTGAACGCTCCTGCCGTCTGCATCGGGGCGACAGGCTTCTCCTCCGCGGCGCTTCCCTGCTCTCCCGCCTCATGTCCGGTGCGCTTCGCAGCCAGAATGTCCTTCGCCTGCCTTCGGTTAACATAAGCAAGAAGCGCTGCGACACAGTGTTTGCACATTCCCTCATAATTATAAAACGCTTCGCAGGTACAGTTGCTGCTTGACACCGTGCCGTACTCCTCATCGACAACCGCCGTCACCCGGTAGCTGCTCTGTTCCTTCCCACGTACCTCCGCTCGCACCTCGGCAACGGGCAGATCATGCTCCAGATAAATATCATACGCGAAATCCAGCACGCCCCCTGTCTCATATAATTCCTTTCCTCTCCGGTAGACTGCCGGATACACATCCTCTTTGATATCCGATACGGAAAACATAACCTCTCCTCCTGCTTTTGCCCTCTGTTCTCTGACATATAATTGTACCATAAAATCCTTTTTTCTTCATTCTTTTCTTTTAATTTTTTTGTCAAAATATGGTACAATGGTACATATCTTGTGATTGAAATACTTCTTATTTTTTATGGGGGTCTGTCATGATACAATATACAATCCATGAAGTTGCCGGTTTGCTTAATATCTCCACCGACGCCATCCGGCTCTACGAGAAGGAGGGTCTTGTCTCACCCACCCGCAATCCGGAGAACGGCTACCGCTGCTATGACACCGAACAGATCCACCGCATCATGGGAGTCTGTCTCTACCGCAAGCTCAACGTGAGCATCGCGGAGATCAAGCGGCTTCTCGCTGTCTCCACCCTTGGTGATCTTTCCGAAAGCTTTTCCGGTTTCATTGATTCGCGCAAAAAAGAGATCGAGCGGCTTACCCTGGAAGTCGAAAAAATGTCTTATATGAAACAGCACCTGGATACCCTGGATGAAGGCAGCCGCACTATAAGCATCCGGACGCTTCCCGCTGTCTATCCGCTCTACCATCAGGATTCCGCTTTTTTAGGTTACCGCACGCTAAAGGATGTCTTTCATTCTCCGCTGTTTTCGATGGGGAATTTCAGCTACATCCTCTCCGTGGAACCGTCCGGTTCCTGCCAGGTCAGCGCCTTCCAGTTTGCCATCCGCGAGCCGATGCTTGCACTCACCCAGCTCAATTCCACCAATCTGCCCAGCCGGGACAGCTGCCGCTGTCTCTACACCGTAGTCGCATTCCCGACCGAGCATGAGATGTGCTGGGATCTCTCCGCCGTCCTGAAATACGCCGGGGAGCATCAGCTTTCCTGCAAACCGGAAGCTTACGCTTTCTACGTCTTCAGCATAGCACAGCCAGATGTCATCCTGGATTATTACGAAGTATATCTTCCGCTGGAAGACTCCTGATTTTTTCAACCTCCTATTGACCTTAGACCTGCACCAAGGTCTATGTTAGTATCACAAACATCTGGTACTTTCGTACAGGAAAAGGAGGTCTATCATGAACGATTCAAGAGAGTTAACGTTACAGGAACGCTCCACAAAGCGTGCCAACTATTGTCTGATGCTTACAGTTCTCATCATTTCCATCTATATGATGTTTCTGTTTATCGGAACCATTCTGCAGGGAAATCATGCTCTTTTCCGTCTTTTTGTCATTGCTGGCATGATTGCCCTCCCTGCAGCTGTTAGTACATTGTTCTATTTTTTTAATCCAGTTTCCATACGCTACCGCAATGTCGCGCTTACATGCTTTCTGATCATTTATGAAGTCAGCTGTCTATCCTCAAAACTTTTTGTCTATAATCTCTTTATGATTCCCATACTTGTCGCACTATTAATGTACTTTGACCTGAAGCTGGAAATCTGCGCCGGTGTATTAAATATGGTCTGCTGTATTTTAAACGGTGTTTACTCTGTCCATGTGCTTGGAACCAACTCTCTTTCCGAAACCAATATGATCTTTGTCATCTGCTCCATTATTATTGTCATCAACACAATCACCTGCCTGGCGTCCCGCGTGGCCGTCCTGCACAACACAGAGGAGCTCGCCGAACTGGAAGCCCACAAGAAAAAGCAGGAGGATATGATGAATTCCATCGTGACCGTCGGCACATCCGTCAATGAATCCACCCAGTCCATTCATGCGCTGATCGAGGAGATGACAGAGGCAACCGGCTGCGTCAGCCAGGCAATGGGCGACATTACCGTAAGCATGGAGAGCACAGTCGCAAGCATTCAGGAACAGGCTTCCATGACCGGACGGATTCAGGACATCATTGCCGATACCGTGTCGATCGCAGACGCACTTACCAACATCTCCCAGTCTTCTGGTAAAAATGTAGAGACCGGTCAGGCGCTTGTGAGCAATATTGTCTCCCAGACGGAGGAAGTAGAATCCGAGAATAAGCTCGTCAAGAAAAATATGACTGCACTGCAGGCACATACGCAGGACATGTTAAAAATTATCAGCATTATCCAGCAGATCTCCGCACAGACCAATCTTCTCGCCTTGAACGCCACGATAGAAGCAGCGCGCGCAGGGGAAGCAGGCAGGGGGTTCGCTGTTGTCGCGGAGGAGATCCGCATGCTCTCCGAGCAGACCAAGCAGTCCACTGAAAATATTGAGGAAATCATCACAAAGCTGAATCAAAATGCCGGTGACACAATCGCCTCGATGGATCATGTCATGGACAAGATCGGCAATCAGGTCAGCATGATTCATGATATTGAAGAAAATTTCAGCGGCATCCGCTCCCGGCTCACCGGAATATTGTACGGTAGTCAATGCCGCCGCCATCTCAGAGAAGACACGCATTTTAAGAGAAACCAACACCATGCTGGTCGATGAGACCAACACGCTTTCCTCCACCAGCGAGGAGATCAGTGCCTCCGCGGAGGAGACCAACGCGATGTGCACCGACAATGCCGAGCGCTTCAAGAGTGTCAACAATGTCATCGCGGAGCTTGCCGCCGAAGCCGGCAAAATGAACGGTTTTATTG
>ERZ827108.4373-NODE-4373-length-10311-cov-2.425897_pt1 | contig 10311 bp, 9 predicted proteins | sample MGYA00519921_ERZ827108 | MGnify/ENA primary metagenome ERZ827108 (study PRJEB31778, sample SAMEA3449258) | human gut metagenome | biome: human gut; feature: human-associated habitat; material: faeces | place: United Kingdom | collected 2010/2012 ... | reverse complement strand
TGGACGGAGAGGAGGTGGCTTCTGGCCCCCTGACCCTTGGAAGCGGTCCGGCAACGCTGGTGTATCGCTATGATTATTACTACGGTATGCCGGAGACCAGTACCGTCTCTTATCGTCTGACATACACAACCCAGGATGGCAGAGCGCAGGAAGTAACCGGGGCCTCTCAGCTGACCCTGGAAAATTTCCCGGATAACGGCATCGCCCGGGCGACAGCCACACTCCAAGCCCCTGCCAAGCTGGAGGCGGGAAAGACACTGGAGGTGACAGCTTCCATTCAGTATCCGGAGGCGGGGAAGGCTTGTACGGGGACTTGGTATGTGGACGGTGCGCAGGTTGCTGTTCAGCCGGTTTTGCTGGGTACGGATACCCCGAAGCTGTCTCACAAATACAAATATACTGAGGATATGAAGCTGACCTCGGAGATCAAGTTTGTCCTCTCCTATACCACAGCCGATGGCCGGGCACAGAAAGTTACTGCGACAAAAACCATCCAGCTGGAAAATTATGATTATCTGTACTACCATGGTCTGACCGCTGAAGATGTGCTGAAGACTGTCACCAGTGGTTATGCCGGCAACTATACATTGGCATGGGCGCAGTCTCACGATTATAAACCAGAGATCAAAACTGCTTGGGTCAATCTCAAGGGATATAAGAGTGATACAAAATATCTTGTTTGGGTCAATTTGACCTACCAGCGTGTGAATATTTTTGAGGGATCGCAAGGGAAGTGGAAGCTCATTCGAACCTGCCTGTGCGGCTCGGGCACCAATGCCACGCCTACTATCCGCGGGGTCTTTACCACCTCCTATAAGCAGTCGGCCTGGGATTATGGATCGTACTACTGTGGCCCTATTGTCCGGTTCTATGGCTCCTCTGGCTATGCCTTCCACTCCCGGCTGCAATACTGGCCGATGAATTCTGACCGGTACTACGATGCCCGAATTGGATTCCCGATCAGCCATGGATGCCTGCGGATGTATAATGAGGATATCTGGTGGATGTACAATAACATTCCCAATGGAACCACGGTGGTGGTCTATTGATGGGGAACGGGAACCAAGGAAAGTCGGAGAAACAACGAGTAAAGTAAGATGGCGGCTTTCTATATACAAAGGAGAAAATGGTCCCCCCGGCTTACAGCCGGGGGGACCATTTTATAGGTGTGTTTTTTGGTTGTTATCTATTTTTTGCACTGGTTTTTGTGAGACAAAGGTTTCAAACAGACGAACCAGCATTTCCCAGGTGTTTTGATCCAGAACGCCGGTTTGCGGAAGGCCGGAGTGTCCCTGGAGCCAGCGAAGGTTAGCTGTGGTGTCCTCATCCAGGACACCTGTGGAGGGGGTAGATGCGATTCCCTCCAGAATTTCAGCCAATGCACGGAACATATCTTGGAGAGGACGGAGTAGGGGAGAACTTTGGCCGGGGTGGATCAGTTCCGCACCTTGGGAAAAAATGGTGACAGTGCGGGGCGGTGCCAGATGACTGTAAGCCTGCAAAAAGGCGTTCATGATAGCGTCCCAAGTTCGCCGGTCTACGATACCAGTCACCGGGAAACCGTTTATCTTTTGAAACATCATTACCGCTTCCAGGGTTTCTTCGTCAAACCGGCCGGTGGGACGGAGAAAGGGGAGGGAACGGTTCACAAAGGCGATGGTACGCAGCATCTCCTGCAGGGTACTGACCGGCCCCAGGGAAAAAGCAGGGGGAAGTGAGGTGCTCATGATTCGCTCCTTTCTTGGTCATTGTCACTGGCCCCCAGTTCCAAGGGAAAGCCAGGGAACTGACCGGGCCGGGCAGAAAAATAGGAATGAAGGAGCTCTGGCTCGACTTCTCCAGAAGAGGGACTTTGGTAAGGGAAAAACTTGGGGTTGCTGAGAACGGTTCGGTCGATGCCAATGAACCGGTCTATAATAACGTCCCAAGTTTCCTCATCCACCGTTCCTGTCTGTGGCAGACCGGCGTCTAACTGAAGTGCTTGCACTGCGGCCTGGGTCTCATCTCCGAAGACGCCGTCAATGGTAAGGAATGGGATGGTGAGATAGAACTGTGCCAGAATCGAGAGAAGATACTGGAGAAGGGTGACGCTTTCTCCCCTTTGTCCATAGACAATGGCTTGGTGGTATTCGAAATCCAACTGAAAGAAGGTCTGCCCCTCGCTTACCAGTTCAGACAAGCGAAGAATTCCGGTATATAGATGGACCATCATGTACCAGGTGGATTTTCCAATGATCCCATCCACCGTTAAATTGAAAATGTGCTGCAGTTCCCGTACTGCGTCTTCAGTGGAAGAAGAAAAAATTCCGTCCACCTGCCAAATTTTTGGAATGGCGGGGTAGGCAACAGAAATACGGTTGATCATGATTTGAGCGACCTGGACCTCTGGGCTGATGTCTCCCAGGCGAAGGGGGGCGCCAGGATAGGAATATTGAATGTCTTGCATGGGGGCGTTTGTCACCAACTCAATGTTGTCACCGTAATAGTGACGCAAAATTTGTACCGAATCATATCCCTGCTGGGCCATGTTTTCACTCCCCCACTGTGAGAGTCCATCACAGACTGTGGTAGTGCCGTTGCAGAAACTGGCAGCCAGCGGCTCCACAAATCCCTGCCGTCGGATATAGACGGTAAAGAGCTCATCCACTAAGGTGCTGACGCTGTCAAAGATGTTTCTTCCTTTGATGAACTTTTGATCGTAAGCTGTGGACGCTGTGATATTGAAAGAGTATCCCTGACTGGGATAGAATTCCGTATAGACGCGATTTAGCGCAAAAGAGACTTGTGCCAGAATGTTGGCGCGAAGGGCGGAGTTGTGCCAAGTTGGGTAGACCTCGCTGGAAGCTACGTTTTTGATGTACTCTCGGAAGGAGATAGTCAGATTTTCCGCGTCGCTGTCTGGTGTACCTAAATGAACGGTGATATAGGTTGGAATATACGGTGTGACGATAATTGGCATAGAACCGCTCCTTCCTTTATAGGTCCTGTGGAGAGATATCCACTTTGCTGGCCGGCCGGCCGCCTGTTTCCGCCAAGGGGATCAGGGGCAAATCTTGAATACTGGCGATTCCAGGGAAAATTTGAACGTTTTGAATGAGCAAAAGCTGGTAGCCAGGGCACTCGACCCAGATATCGCAGAGGGAAAACGGAGTTTCCTGCCCGGGGGATTGGCTGTTTTGGGCGTCTGGCGTCTCAATGATGGTGGGGACGGTGTTGCCGCTGCGGTCACTGGTCTGAATGTTGATCAGCCGCTGACGTCCGCCCGGCTCATGCTGAAGAATGGAGACGGCGGCATCTTCCACAGGAAGTTGGCTTCGGCTGGTGAAGACACGGGTCATTAAAGTTCCGGAATAGGGCATAGCAATGACCTCCTTTCTCCCCAGTCTATGCGCAGGGCCGGTCCCCGTTGCAGGTCAAGGGAGAAGATTGACATTTCTACGAATATCCCGTAAACTGGGACAAAAATAAGCAGCCAGTCCCTTCTGCCAGCGATTTGGTATGGGGCGGCCGACGTTTTGGGGGGAGACACATGTTGAAGGTTACCTTTCTCTACCACAGTGCGTTTTTGGTGGAGCTGTCCCACTGCAGCCTTCTGTTTGACTGGTATGGGGGAGCAATCCCTGCATTTGACCGCCATAAACCACTCTATGTTTTTGCCAGTCATCATCATGGGGACCATTATTCCCCGGAGATTTTTTCCCTTCTGGGAATGGACAATGTCTGGTATGTACTGGCCAATTGCATTCGCCTGTCCGCCAAACGGAAAGCAGCCTTGGGTATTGAGGAGACGCATGTACTTCGGGTGTCTGCAGGGCGGACATTCCCGTTGGAAGAACTGCGGATTACGACCTTTCGTTCCACAGATGCCGGCGTTTCTCGTTGAGACGGAGGGAAAAACCTTATTCCACGCAGGGGATTTGCAATGGTGGCATTGGGAAGAGGAACCGAAACACTGGAATGATGAGATGGAACGGGAGTTCAAAAAGGAAGGCGCAAAGCTGATGGGGCGGAAAATAGATGTGGCTTTCCTGGTTTTGGATCCCCGTCAGGAGTCGTACTTTTGGTGGGGATTTGACTGGTGGATGCGCACCATGCAGGTGCAGTTGGCCTTTCCCATGCACAGTTGGGAGTCTTTTTCCTTGACACAGAAGTTGAAGGCGCTTCCATGCAGCGAACCGTATCGGGATCGCGTGATGGAGATTTTTTACAATGGGCAGTCGTTTCTTCTGGAGGAATGAATGGGGAATGCTTGCCTTTTTCTTGCGTTGACCGTCTCTATATCGTATAATTAACCTAACAGTATGAAACGAAAAAGAGAGATTTTTTTCGTGGGAGGAAAGAAAGATGAGAAAGTATATCTTCCTGGCTGGCACGTTGGCACTTCTGCTGGCAGGCTGCGGGACCTCTGCGCCGGAGCAAACAGAAGCGTTGACTTCCATTGCGGCTTATCCGGAGACCAAGCCATGAGGGGATTCAAGTGGTACTGACCCCCTCCGATGCCTCGGAGCAGGAGCTGGTCTGGGCCAGCAGCAATAAAGCTGTGGCCACGGTGGATGAGGCAGGAATGGTCTCCGCTCTGTCCCAGGGAACCTGCACGGTGACGGTTGCATCCAAAGCATACAGCACGGTCTCCTGCCATGTGGAAGTCACTGTGGGGGAGGATGGCACCTCTGATGCCGCTGATAACTCTGGCGATGCTTCAGAAGAGGCGGAGGTCTCCTACGTGGAGGAGACCAATGCCGCTGCGGTGTACCCCACCTATTACCTGTCAGAGCGTGAAGTGGCGGCCATGGATGGAGAGCAGATTCAATTTATTATCAACCAGATCTATGCCAAAAACGGCTATGTCTTCCAGACGGGGAGTATTCAGAGCTACTTTAGTCGGATGCCCTGGTATGTGGCAGTGTCCAATGACGCATCCCGCCTGCAGATGTCATCCCTGGACCGCAGTAATTTGAATCTCTTGGTTCGTTACCGGGACAGCGGCGCGCAGGAAACCTCCTCCCTGGGATGGATTTGGACCCGGCACGCAGTGGATCAGGCTTTGACAGAGGATTACATTCGGAATCTGTCCCGCTATGATATTCAACTGCTCATCAATACCATTTATGCCAAGAACGGTTATATTTTTGAGACAGACACCCTCCAGATGATGTTCCAGGGACAGCCTTGGTACCACGGTTGGACCAGAGAGACGGATCAGTTGGAGTTCTCCTCGTTGGATCAGCAGAATCTTCGTTTACTGACTGCCTACCGTTAAAGATTCTGAAAGGAGAAGAAAAGAATGGAGTATCGTATTATCCCCATGGAGACCTACCCGCGGCGGGCGCACTTTGCCTATTTCAGCACAATGGCACAGCCGTATGCCGGTGTGACCGTTTCCGTTGAAATTACCCACTTTTTAGAGAGCGTACAGGAAAAGGGCAGCCCTTTCTTCCTCTCTTTCCTCTACTGCGTCTCCCGGGCGGCCAATCAAGTTCCAGAGCTTCGGCAGCGAATTTGGAAGGGTGAGATTATAGAATATCAAAACTGCCCAACCTCCCACACGGTGGCCTTGCCGGATGGGACCTACTGCTACTGCATGTTGCGCAGTGAAAAACCATTTCAAGAATATTTGCCGGAGGCGGTACAGGCCCAGGAGGCAGCGAAGCGCCGGCAGAGCTTGGAGGATGGAACAGAGGAGGAGTCTCTGCCTCTTTTGTTTGTCTCCTCCCTGCCTTGGATCACCTATGATGGCATTGTGCAGCCCACGCCTTCTCCCGCCGACTCCAATCCCCGGATTACTTGGGGGCGTTACCGCCGGGAGGGAACACGGGCCTTTCTCCCGGTTTCCCTTCTCTGCCACCACGCATTGGTAGACGGTCTGCATATGGCCCGCTTTTATCAGAATTTAGAGGCGGAGCTGGAACGGTGGAGCGGATAAGAAAGCTCCCTTCCCAAAATTACATGGGAAGGGAGCTTTTTCTGTTAGGAGGGATAGGGCTCTTTGAATCTCCGCTCGTAGGCTTCCTTGAGCTGATCCCGGAAGGAAGGGTGGGCAATGGCAATGAGTGCTTGGGCCCTCTGACGAAGGGTTTTTCCACGAAGCTGTGCGATGCCGTATTCCGTGACCACATAGTGGGTCTCAAAGCGGGAGAGGGTCACTGGGCGTCCCGCCTCAAATTGATCGACAATTCGGGAGGCTTTCCCGCCCATTGCGGTAGAGGGCATGGCGATAATGGATTTCCCTCCCTTGGAGAAGGAGGCACCCCGGACGAAATCCACAAACCCGCCCGCACCGCTGAAAATTTTATCGGCAGAGATGGCATCTGCTGCAACCTGCCCGATCAGGTCTACGCTGAGGGCGGAATTGACAGAGACCACATTGTCATTTTGGCCGATGATACGGGGATCGTTGACATAGTTGACAGGGAAAATTTGAAGTTTGGGGTTTAGGTGCGCATACTCGTATAATTCATCGCGGCCATAGAGGTAGGTGACCACGGACACCCCTTTGTTGATCTGCTTCCGGCTATTGTTGATGTTGCCTGCCTTGAGCAGGCCCAGTGCCCCGTCACAGAGCATTTCCGAATGAACTCCCAGGTCGTTTTTCTCCCCCAGGAAATGAAGAATGGCGTCGGGAATGGTGCCAATGCCCAGCTGAATGGCAGCACCGTCCTCAATCAGGCTGGCACAGTGCTGTCCAATGCGCTCTTCAATCTCTCCCACAGGGAGAATGGGACGGTGGAAGAGGGGCTCATCACATTCTACGGCCAGGTCAATGTCATCGATATGGACCAGAGTGTCACCGTATGTCCGGGGCATGTAACGATTGATCTGTGCGATGACCAGTTTGGCACATTCGGTGATGCACTTCGTATAGTCCACCGTCACGCCATAGGAACAGTACCCCCGTTCATCGGGAGGGGAGAGGGTAATTAAGGCTACGTCAATGGGAAGAAACCCTTCGTAAAAAAGGCGGGGAGATTCCCCGAAGAGATTGGGTGTGTAGTCAGCTCTTCCCTCGTTGACAGCATCCCGGCTGCCCGGCCCGGCAAAGAGCGAGTTATGCCAGAAGTGTCCCGCCATCTCCGGTCGGGTGTATTTGCAGGGGCCCAAGGCCAGCATGTGACAGATTTCCACCTGCTGATAGGCCTGATAGTTGTCCAGCATGGCGTTGACCAGGGCCTGGGGTTCCCCCACACTGTGGGCCAGGGCAACCCGGTCTCCGGAGTGAATATACTGCACTGCCTCTTGGGCTGTGACGAATTTTGCCATAACCATTCTCCTTCCTGTTGTCCGGCGGAGGCCCCGCCGCATCCTCATTTGCAGTATAACGGCCTGAAAGGAGAATGTAAAACGCGGAATCTTGAAACCAGGTATCAAGAAAATTGAGGGCATGGGCTCAGAGAGGCGCAGCCTGCTTGATGTGATGAAGAAACTGCCGGGCCGCAGGTGGAAGGGCCTGCGGGTTTTTGCAAGCCACACCAATCTGCCGGGTGGCAGGTGGAGACAGTTCCCGTTTGGCCAGACGATAGGGTGTGCGTTTGAGAAGGAGTTCCGGCAGAATGCTGATCCCCAGACCGCGCTCTACCATAGCCATAACGGCGTAGTCATCCTTCGCGGAATAGGTGATTCTGGGATTGCAAAGGGTTTTGCGAAAGATTTCTCGGGTCTCATTGTCCAGGGAGTCCGGACGGAGGATGTATGGCGCCTGCTTCAGTGCTTCCACAGGGAAGGTATCTTCTTCCGGGGCCTGGTCCTCGGGGAAAATTGCCAAGATACGTTCCTCCAGCAAAAGGGTACATTCAAAGTGACTGTTGGTTGGCAAACGGAGAAAACCAAGGTCGATGCGGCCCTCGCTGAGCCATCGCTCAATATCCTCGTAACTGCCCTGAAGAAGCTCAAACGTAATGTTGGGATGCCGCTGGGAAAAGGTGTGAAGCAGGTCAGGAAGAATATGCACGGAAACACTGAGGAAGGTGCCGATGCGCACCTGTCCAATCTCTAAGCCATGGAACTGGGCGGCCTGACGGGTGACCTCTTGATTTTGCTGGCAGACAGCGCGGATGGCGGGAAGAAGGGCCTCTCCCTCCGGTGTAAGCCGCACGCCGAACCGGTCGCGGGTCAAAAGTTTCAGACCCAGCTCGTCCTCCAATCCGGTAACAATGTGACTGATGGCGGACTGTGTGTAACCGAGGACCTCGGAAGCCTTGGTAAAGCTGCCCAGATCTGCTGTCTGCAATAAGACTTCGTACTTTTTAATGCTCATGGTGGGTGCCTCCCTGTTTTTTTCAATCGTATCCCTCACGTGTTGTAGTATATCATAAATCTTGTATCCTGTCCTGATTGGGGGTATGAAGGGTTTTGAAATCAAGTTTCAAAAAACGTAGTTTTACAAATCCTACGGAGCAAGGATATACTGACTTTAGAGATTCCCGGCGGGAAAGCCGGAAGAAAACCAACCGAACAGGAGGACTGACCATGCAGAAGCAAGCGATGCCGCGCACATCCAAGGAATGGGTGGATGAGATGCTGCGGGACCATTACCGGGATGCCCGGCAGGCCAAAGAGGACGGGCGTCTGGTGTGCTGGAGCACCTCCATTGCGCCCCAGGAATTGCTGACTACCATGGACATTGTGACCATGTATCCGGAAAACCATGCTGCGGCCATTGGCGCGCGCCGGGATACAGAGCCCTTTATTGCCTATACGGAGCGCAAGGGGTATTCTTCGGATTTATGTTCCTATGCTCGGGTCAACCTGGCGTATGCGGAGTTGCAGCACAGTGAGGCGGAGAATATGCCCATGCCGGATTTCCTCCTGTGCACCAGCAATATCTGCCACACGGTGATCAAGTGGTATGAAAACTTGTCCAAAGAGCTTAATATTCCGCTGATTATGTTTGACACGCCGTTTAACCACACCGACCAGGTGCAGGATCACAACGCCAAATATATGAAGGGACAGTTGTATCACATCATTGACCAGCTGGAGGAGATTACCGGCCGAAAGTTCGACTATGAGCGGCTGCGTGAAGTCATGGAGATCTCCAATGAGACGTGTTACTGGTGGAAAAAAGCCACGGAGCTGGCAGCTGCCCACCCCTCACCGCTGGATGGGTTTGACATCTTTAACTACATGGCCATCATTGTTTTCGCCCGGGGGACCACCCAGGCGAGGGATCTGTTCCATCTCTGGCACGATGAACTGCAGGAAAAAATCCGCCTTCACCAGGGACCTTGGAAGGATCAGGAGGAAAAATACCGGGTTCTGTGGGATGGGATTGCTTGCTGGCCCTACCTGCGTTACACTTACAAAACCTTAAAAAAATTGGGCATCAATATGGTGACCTCAACTTATCCCAAGTCCTGGACGGTGAGCTATGAAACCGGGGATATTGAAGGAATGGCACGGGCCTATTCCGGCAATGTCTATCCCAACCGGAATTTGAACTACGACGTGGATAATATGGTGGGCCTGGCGCGGAAGTTTGACCTGGATGGGATCATTTTTCACTCCAACCGCAGCTGTAAACTGATGGATTTCCGGCAGTATGAGGTGCAGCGCCGGGTTTTGGAGGCGTGCGGGGTTCCCTCTGTGATTTTTGATGGAGACCAGACGGACCCGCGGCTGTTCTCGGAGGCCCAGTATGAAACCCGGGTGCAGGCACTGGCAGAGATGATGGAGACCAACCGGGCGAAGAAAGGACGTGCGGCACAATGAAAACTTTGGAGATGATGATTCAGACACTCTGTCAGGCAGGTCGCTGTCCGGAAGAAACCATTCGGTCCAGTGTGAAAGAGACGGGCAAGCCTGCCGTGGGCTGTTTCCCTCTCTTCGTTCCAGAGGAGCTGGTCTATGCTGCCGGGTTCCTGCCGGTGGGGCTATGGGGGGGCATTTCCTCTTTCCAGAAGTCCAATCAGTACATTCAGAGCTTTGCCTGCTCTATCATGCGGGCCAACCTGGAACTGGGGCTCTCTGGAAAATATGATATGTTGAAGGCTGCGCTCATTCCGTCCCAGTGTGATACGCTGAAATGCGTTTGTGAAAACTTTAAGGTGGCGGTGCCCAAGGTCCCCGTCATCGGCGTCACCATTCCCAATAACCGGACCATTCAGGCAGCCCATGGGCAGTTGCTGGATGAGTTTGACTATCTGTCCCAGGCGCTGGAGCAGGTGCAGACAGCGGACTGCCGCCCCATGCCTCTGGAAGAGGCATTTGCGGTCTATGAGGAATACCGGGCCGTTATGATGGAATTCATTAACACTGTCCCAGATTACTTAACAACCATCTCTCCTAAAGTTCGTCACCTGATTCTGAAGGCAGCTT
>ERZ827108.4372-NODE-4372-length-10315-cov-10.063548_pt1 | contig 10315 bp, 7 predicted proteins | sample MGYA00519921_ERZ827108 | MGnify/ENA primary metagenome ERZ827108 (study PRJEB31778, sample SAMEA3449258) | human gut metagenome | biome: human gut; feature: human-associated habitat; material: faeces | place: United Kingdom | collected 2010/2012 ... | reverse complement strand
TGTGGGTAAAACCCGAACTGGTCTGTACAGTAAAATATATGATGAAAACCGAAAACGGCGGAATGCGGCAGCCTGTGTTTAAGGGACTGAGAGATGATAAATCACCGGAAGAATGTATAGATAAAAGTAAAATGCCTGAGCAATAAAAAACTCAGGCATTATTTTAACTGTTAACAGCATTAAGAAATATCGAATTAAATTTTTCAAGTTCGTCATAAGTAATTCCATGACCGCTGTTTGACAAGGTTATAAGCTTTGAACCGCATATACCCTTATGCTGAATTTCTGCAAGCTCATTTGAAACAATAATATCTTTATCACCGTGAATAATAAATGCAGGAACACGAACACAGGATAAATCCTTTCGGCCGTCTTCTTCACGCAAAGCGATACCGCATTTTATTGTTCCCAAACCCGAAGCTGATAAAGCTATATTTCTGAACCAATCAATAACCGCTTCCGAGTGAGGACTTGCAAAAAGCTGTTTGCTGAAATTGAGACACAGCTGCGGTCTGTCAGTCTCGGCAAGGTTTATCAGACTGTTAACTTCTTTAACAGTCTTGCCGTACGGGAAATCGGAACGCTGTGTAAAGCATGGAGCAGCGGCAGAGAGCAATATCAGCTTGCATACACCGAAACCTTTGAAAATGTTCATATATCTGAGAGCAATTGCTCCTCCCATTGAAAACCCGACTAATATAAAGTTTCTGAGTTTAAGTCTCTGAACAACACTGAATATATCGGCAGCCATTTGATTGTAAGTATATCCGCAAGTAGGAGTATCTGATTTTCCGAAGCCTCTCAAATCAACAGCAACAACTCTGAAACCGCAGTTTGTAAGAAGGCTTATCTGATATTCATAAATCTTATGAGAAAGAGGCCATCCGTGAATTAAAAAAACCGTCTGCTTTCCTTTGGGATTATAATCATAAACAGCTATTTTTATTCCGTCATTAGATTTAATATACTGCATAAAACACCTCCGTTTTAATATTAATATATTTTATGCAGTGTTTAAAGATAGCGTTTCTAATTAAAAAAACTCATAGGATGAATAATATGGTCGTTTTTAGGATTAAGATTAGATAGTTCCGTATCACAAAGCATCATGCCTTTCTGTACAGAGAAGTGACCAAAACGATTTCTCAGACTGTCCATAGCAGTTTCAAGTTCTTCTTGTTTCTGTAGCTGTGCAACATCCGGGAGCAAAGAAAGCTGAACAAAATCAACAGGCTGTAAATCACAAGCTCTGACGCTTAAACTTCTTATCGGCTTTCCGTTGGTGTGTTTTTTGAAAAGTGAGAAAGCAAGTTCAAATATGGACTTAGCCGTTCTGTTTGGGATTTCAAGTTTTCCTTGTCTTTCAAACCATTCAAGCTCGTTATCACGAATGCCTATTTGAACAGTTCGGCAGATAAAGCCATATTCACGAAGTCTTGCGGAAACGCTTTCGCTTAGCACCATAAGTGTAATTTTTATGTCCTCATCGGTAATCAAATCTCTGGGAGCAGTTGTACTGTTGCCTACAGTCTTTATAAGAGATTTTGCTCCGATATTGGAAACAGGGGAAGTATCAAGACCGTTTGCAAACTGCCAAAGTACAACTCCCATTTTGCCTAACCAAAATCGAAGATTATCGGGATTTGAATTTGCAAGATCGCCTATAGTAAAGATACCCTTGCGTTTCAATTTTGCGTGGGTTGCACGACCTACATACAATAGTTCTTTTACAGGCAAAGGCCAAACGATTTCTTTAAAATGATTGCTTTCGATAATGGTAGTATCGTCAGGTTTTTTCATATCAGAACCGAGCTTTGCAAAAATCTTATTGAAAGAAACTCCGACAGAAACCGAAACGCCTAACTCAAATTTAACCCGTTTGCGTATTTCATTTGCAATATCCTCTCCCGAACCGAAAAGCATTGTACTTCCCGAAACATCAAGCCAACACTCATCAAGACCGTAAGGCTCGACTTTATCGGTGTATTCAGAATAGATTTCACGGATCAGCTTGGAATGCTTCATGTACAAGTCATAATGCGGAGGAATGAAAACAATATCGGGACACTTTTTCTGAGCCATCCACATAGGATCACCTGTCTGAACACCATAGGCTTTAGCTTCGTAATTTTTAGCAAGAACAATACCGTGACGAGCTTCGGGATCACCAAGTACGGCAAGCGGTTTCCCTCTGTATTCAGGATGATACAGGCATTCCACAGAGGCATAGAAATTATTTAAATCAGAATGCAGAATAACTCTTTTTTTCATAAAATCCCTCAAATTTAAAACATATGTTCCAACTTATTATACCACCGAATTAATGCGGAGTATACAGGTAATGTGAGGTAATAGTTAATTGTGTTGACATAAATTAGTATTTATGGTAATATATTAATACAGAGTGTAATAAATGGAAATAAGTTTATTCACGATGATATATACCGGAAGGAAGAAAAAATGAAAATTAGAAGCAGTAAGGACAGAATAATATCAATGGCAATAGCCGTATCAATAATATCAACATGTACAATACCTAATGTAATAGCCGAATCACGCAATGATATAAATGAACCTGAACAGACTATATCGGAATCAGATTCACAGGAAGAAGTATACATAACAGGTGAAATAGCAGAATTAAGAAGTGAATACAGTAAAACCTACGAGCAGTCGGACGGCGGAAGAATATCCGTTGTATCGGCTGCTCCTATTTGTTTATACGATGAGGAAAAGGAAGAATGGAAAGAATATGATAATAGATTAAATTTTAATGAAGAAACAGGCTCGGATATGCAGGTGTCACTGCCGAAAAATATTGATGAACAAAATGATATTGAAGTTGAAGGTGAAGGATATAAAGTTTCAATCACTCCGATTGATATGAATTCATCATCTTCCCAAAAAACAAATGAGAAAAAGAAAATAAAGAGTATAAGTGAAAAAAGCCTAAAAAAATACAGCTTGGAGGATTATGTGTCTGATTCCGTTTTAGACGGTAAGGTAGAGTATACACAGGATGAAGCCTCAAAGGTAGAGTACATATTCTCAGGAAGCGGACTAAAGGAAAATATAATCTTATCGGAAGCGCCGATAAATAAACAGACATATTCATTCAGAATTAAAGCAGATGGGTTAACGGCAAAGCTTAATATAAAAACAGCAGACAATAACGGCAGTAAAATAAATGCATATAAAATAAAGTCCGACTGGAGTTTAAAAAATGTGTATAAAACAGCTCCGGAGGTATCAGATACAATACTTGATGTGTGTGATGTCCCGGACGCAAAGGATAAATGGGTGCATTGGGACATAACCAATGTGGTAAACAGCTGGTGTAACGGAGAAGCCAATTATGGAATAAAGCTGTCGGCAGCTAATGTAACCAACAGCGAGTCTGCATTTTATTCGTCAGAGGAAGCAGATTCAGAAAAAATTCCGTTTTTAGCAATAAAATATAATATGGTTTCAGCAGCACAGAGGGGAGAAAATAAAACAGTAGATATAAGCAGAGCGGGGAAAGCGGAAATAGATGACTTCTCGGGAAATCTTGTACTGTCAAGAGAAGATATCGGTTATAACGGAAAAGTAATGCCTGTAAATATATCGATGATATACAACCTTAATAACGGAAGTAATCCTACATTTGGATTTGGTTTTAAAACCAATTATACTCAGACGATAAAGTCAGTCTATAATTCCGGAAAGCTTCAGTACTATGAGTATGTGTGCGGTGACGGAAGTACAATATTCTTTAATTATAACAATATAGCCGATAAATATATTGATATGAGCGGAAGCGGATACACTATAAAGTGTAAGGATAAAAATAAAACAGGTTGTAATCGATTCGGGAGGAAAAGAGCATCATTTTGAAAAGTACGGACGGGTTGTAAAAATAGTAGATACAAGCGTAACTTCAAAATCGGCAATAGAAATAAAGTATAATGACAGCATTAGTAATTTCTATCAAATAGAGTATATTATCGATGGTGCGGGAAGAAAGTATAAGTTTAGTTATAACGGCATAAAACTGACCGATATTTCATATTACGGAAAGAAAAATACAGTTATACAGAAGGTTTCGTATGAGTATGACAGTAATTCAAATTTAATTAAAGTCAAATATCCGGACGGAAAGTCGATAAGTTACAGTTGGAATAATCATGATATGATTTCCGCATGTAATACAGACGGCTACAGGGTAAATTTCAGTTACACCAAAAATCCAAAAAGACTGTCGGGAATAAAGGAATACGGAACAGCAGGAACAAAGGGAGCAGATATATCAATTGAATATACACCATATCAAACAAAATATATCAATAACAAAACAGGCGATACTGAAACTAAGGTATTTAACAACAGCGGAGATTTGATTTCTTCTTTCAATTCAAAGGGAGATGTAACATTAAATGAATACTCTAAAAATGCAAGTGGCTTGAATAGTCTGGTTAATACATATGAGCATACGGTTCGGGATGATAACCTACTGGAAAACGGAGAGTTCGAAAACGGTCTGCAGGGATGGTCAATGTCTAATGATACAAATACAATTTGTAATTAAACTGGACACTGCGGAAGTGACAAGGCAGTAAAGCTTGTAGGAGAACCGAATGAAAGATGTTCAATCTCTCAAAGCTTCGGAGGAATGAGTACAGGAGAAACCTTCGAAGTAGGTGGCTGGGCAAAATCAAATGCCTCTCCGCAGAATCCGTTTAACATAACGGTTACTTTTTACAATGCGGCAAGGGTAGCAGATGTTCAGACGATCAAATTTAATCCGTATTGCACCGATTGGCAGTATGTGATAAAGACATTTAAAGCCGATATATTTTATACTCATTTTGTTGTTTCGGTAAATTACTCAAATCAGATAAATGAAGCCTTATTTGACGGAATTGTTGTATACAAAAGTGATTACACATACAATGACAGTACACCGAGTACCGAGCCTTCTGATAATGAAAGCGAAAGTACAAATGAAAACTTTTCATCGTCGGTAAACTCTGATAACAGTGTGACTGAAACTATAAAAAAAGACGATATGAAAACAGTCAATGTGTTTGATAAGTACGGAAATAATCTGAGGAATGAAACTGAAGTTGACGGTAAATCCGTGCTGAAAAGCAATGAGTATACGGAAGATGGAAATTATCCGAAATCATCAACCGATTCATTAGGATTCAAGACATCTTACAGCTATGATTTAAATACAGGTTACCTCAACAGCGTAACAGACGCTGAAGGAAATTCAGTCAATTACTCATACAACAACAGCGGAAAAGTACAGAAAGTATCGCAGGGTACGGTTATTGAAAATTCGTTTTCTTATGACAGCGGAGACAGGCTGAGTAAAATAACTCATAACGATTTTGACTATGATATCGGTTATACTGAGTTTGGATTGCTTAAATCAATTAAAGCAGGAAACAGAAATCTGGTTAATTACAGTTATGACAGTAAAGGAGCATTGACAAAAACCGATTACGGAAACGGACAGTCAATAGATTACAAATACAATGAAAACGGAAGCAGTTCGGCGGTAAAACAAGGCGATGAAACCCTTTACAGCTATAAGTATGACAAAGACGGAAATCTAAAATCAGTACAGGATAACTTTTCAAATAGAAAAACAGAATATTCAACTGACAAGGACGAATACAGAGTCACCGAGGAAACAGGCAGCGGAGTATATCATAAGATATATTGTACAAATGAAAAACTAACCGAAATCATCGGCAATAAAGAAAAAACACTTCAGACAGATCTAGGAGATAATTCATATAAGATTTACTGGACGCTTGCAGACGATATTTATTCAACCTATTTTAATGCAAAAGACAAATTCGGAAGGAAGTCTAAAGAAGGTATATACGCCATTTACCGCAATTCAAACGGCAAAGAGGTTGAACTTTCTAAAAAAGAAGTGTACAATAAGGAATATAGATATGTATCTAGCAGCCCGAACAGAACATCCGAATTGGTATCCGAGATAAAATATACAGGAGCATATAACAACACCATACACTATGGATATGACGGGAATAAACGCATTTCCGAAGTAAATGATGTCTGTTACACATATGACGAAGCAGGTCATCTAACGACAGAGGTAAATGTCATAACAAGAACAGGAGTAAATTTTGTATATGACAAAGGTGGAAATGTAGTTGAAATAAAACCTTTTGTTAGGGAAAATTACGGTGAATCTCAAACCCTTGTATATGGTGACTCAAAGTGGAAGGACTTACTGACTGCATACAACGGTAATGAGATAACCTATGATGAGATAGGAAATCCGCTGACTTATTACAACGGTACTGAGTTTAAATGGACAATGGGGCAAAGACTCAAATCTGCAAAAAGGTCAGACGGAGTAAAGATAAAATACACCTACAACGCAGACGGACTTAGAACAAGCAAGACGATACACAACGTTAAGTTCAACTATTTTTGGAACGGCGATAAGCTTACAGCACAGACATGCGGTGATAACACATGGTATTTCCGCTATGACGGTGACACACCGATAGGCTTTGAGTACAATGACAGTCAGTATTATTATGTAACAGATTTGCTTGGAAGTATTATAGCTGTGCTTGATGCAGACGGAGAGATTGCTGCCGAGTATAGCTATGACGCTTGGGGAAATTGTACGATTATAAACAACAAAAATGATATTGCCTATACAAATCCTCTGAGATTCAAAGGGTATTATTATGACAGTGATACAGGTTTGTATTGTATTCAGTCAAGATACTATGACAGCAATACAGGCAGGTACATTAATGCAAATTCAGCTAATGCAGTTTTACAAGGCGAATTAAACTTATTCGAGTATGATACAAATCCAATGAAGTTTGTATCTCAGCAAACCACAGATTTATCCGGTATGGGTTCAGAGGGTAAGATTAGTTCATGTGGGTATTTTGATCTGAAACCGCCTAGAACTAACAACATAAAAAAAGTTTTTCATACTTATGTATTTACAATGGAAGAATTTCATGATGAATCAGATATAATTATGTTGAATTTGAAAAAATATTTTAAGAGCGTATATGGTCGTGTATACGACACTAATTGTGTAGATTATTTTAGTGAGTATTGGGACGGAATCGGAAATGCAGATGTAATTGTTTTAAATACTCATTCAAGTCAAGAAGTTATGTTTAATAATTTATATATACAGGATGTCAGAAAACTAAGGAAAGTTAATTGCAAGGCTTTAATAATATTGGGTTGTGAGGCAGGACATTATAAGTACATTTGGGAAAACATAGCGTATGAATTTTCTAAAAAAATTACTGGGCTTGTTGTTGCAAGTGATGGATATGTTACATCTGATCCACCGATAGATGAACCGAATTTTACATCTGTTGATGAAAACAGAGAAATTTTAGGATGGTTAATATATAAAACTGAAAAAGTAAATACAACAATGTATTATACAAATTTAATGTCTATATCAATACCATCAATCTTAGATTATCTTCAAAATACAAGATTAGTAAAGTTTTAATAAAGGAGGGAATGAATATGAAAAAAATAGCGGCAATAACAACAGTATTAGCCTTATCAATAACGATGTTAGGTACAATTCCGGCATCGGCTAAGAGTGTTAAAGTACCAAAAGCCAAAATAGCAAAATTGCAGTCTGCTAAATCCGGAAATCTTACAATGAAAATCAAGAAGATTAAAAAGGTTTCTGGATATAAGGTGAAGATATCACAGAACAAAAAGTTTAAAAAATCAAAAACTTATAAAATAAAAAAGAACCAAAAAACTGTTAAAGGGTTAAAGCAGGGTAAAAAGTATTTCGTTAAAGTCAGAGCATATAAGAAGATAAAGGTCAAAGGTAAATCTAAAACTGTTTATGGCAAATGGAGTAAGGTAAAATCAGTAAAAGAAAGTGAAGAAAAACCAGTGAAAATTGATGAAAAAACTAAAGAACGAATAAAGCAGATAGAAAAATCATCAGGTATAATGCTTTCAGATAGCGTACGGTTTTTGAATTATTCATATATTAAACGCATATATGAAAATAATATTGTAGATTATGAAATTTATGCTAAACTGCAAATAAAAGAAACAGAATTAAATTCTATAGTAAGTAATTATCATAAACGAGATAAAGAATTTATTCCTTATGGATTAGGTCGTATGAACGAGTATTGTGACTGGTGGGATTTGAAAATATCTGATATAAAAGATAGTTATTGTCAACTGTATGTTAAGCGATTATCCGAGGATTATATAATAAACTCTACAAATAGAGAAATTGTAGTAACAAACGAATATGCAGGAAATGGCTATTTAACAGTTTATTTGGTACTTCAATAAAATAGATAGTAATAAATGTGGATGTAAACATGGAAAAAAACAAGAGAACTAAAATTATTATGTTAATTTTAGTTATATTACTTAGTTTAATAGCTTTAATTTTTTTAATAGACGGAATATTAGGATATAAACAGCATAAATGTAATCAGGAATATATTCATCCGAATGATGTTACCATGTGGACTTGTAAAGAAATTAATATGAAAATAACATATGACAATAATAGTGACATAATATTTGACGGAGGTAAAAGCATTGAAGAAATTAATATCAAAATTGCTGTCAGGGACACTGGCGCTGATGTTTGTAGGTCAGATAATGATCTACGGTGACGGCAGTTCACAGGGCATAGCCCATGCGGAAACTATCAATCAGATCAAGAAAGATATTCAGCTGTCAAAAAATGCAGACGAACTTTCACAGGAATTTGACTCGGCGATCAAAGGACTTGGAGAAGTAGACTATTTCAGCGTAAATGAAAATAAGTCAAAAGCCGTAAAAAAGGCACAGTCGAAAGCAGCAAGCGGACTGAACATTACAGGATATGTGGGTCAGTACGGTACAAATTCCGACCTTTCAAAAGTAAAAATCCTTATCTTTAATGATTGGGATTTAGCAGCAGAAGCCTATGCAAATGCAGACGGTTCATTCAGCGTATCGGCAGGAGGACTCGGAGCGTCAACTAATGTAAAAATAGAATGTGACGGATATCTTCCGAGATTCTATAAGAACATGGGACACGGTTCATATCAGTTCGGTACAGCAGACAATCCGGAAATGCTTTATCCCGGTGACAGTACATACAACGAGAATGATAATGACCAGTGGAGTGATGAGGTTATAAATGCCAATGACGCTTCATATGTTCGTGGATTTATCGGACTTCGCAAGGCAACAGGAGATTATGTTGCCGATTTCGATATGAACGGTGACGGCAGCATTGACTCAGAAGATTTTGATATTATCGACCGTGACCATTATGAGAAAAAAGAGGGCGAGGACGGATATATATCTGAACTTGATATTGACGGCGATGGAATTATCGACGCTGATGATTACAATTATATTCTTGAAAATCACGGCGGTTCTTATGTAGGCGATGATGACTTTAAGGAATACATGGATAAGGATAAGGACGGAGTTATCACAGAAGCAGATTACAATTGGTTCGCAGGATATGCAAGTCAGTTTAACGGTTACACACCCGGAGCAAATTATATTTACAACATCAAGCTTACAGGCGATTGCTATAACGAAACGGGAATGTGGCTGTACAATACGAATCTGGATTTGAACGGTCATGAGCTTGTAATTGTTGGAAATATGGCGTTTATGACAAGCAATCTTGATTTGCTTGATGGTGTCACGCTAAACCTTAACGGCGGTCAGCTTGGTATAATCGGTGAATTTAACTTCGGACAGGCACAGAGCTATGATAAGCTTATTATGACAAACTCTGCCGATGTTTTGATGGTAACTGAAAACTGGTACTATACAACTCTTGCAGACTGCAAGGGGTTATGGACAGACGGATTAATTCTGTTTTACGGACAGCACTGGAATGTAAATGAAGCTGCGGGAGAAAAAGCAATATACTCAAGCGGAAATCATTCTATAGTTTTCTATTATCCTTACGGCAAACAGACTATTTTGTGGGACAACCCCGAAACATACATAAACAACGAGGACGGAAGTCTGAATACTCAAAGAAGATTTAACTTTGACAATCCAAACGGACTTATTTTCCCATATGGATACTCATCGGACAGGTACTGGTTCCGCCCATGGTTCAGACCGTATGACGAGCCTGACTATACACTTTACAGAAAAGGCATGGAAATAGGTGACGGAGTTCACATTGCAACAGGTAACTATACAAAATCCTTCACGGATTTAAGCATCGCCTCACCCGGTGTCAAGTCGGATTTTGTTCGTACCTACAACTCAATGAACGAAGAAGAAGGAAGTTTCG
>ERZ827108.4361-NODE-4361-length-10349-cov-3.300952_pt1 | contig 10349 bp, 9 predicted proteins | sample MGYA00519921_ERZ827108 | MGnify/ENA primary metagenome ERZ827108 (study PRJEB31778, sample SAMEA3449258) | human gut metagenome | biome: human gut; feature: human-associated habitat; material: faeces | place: United Kingdom | collected 2010/2012 ... | reverse complement strand
CCAGCAGGCCAATGCAGATCAGCACCCCATACACCCCATAGGGGGGATGGAGCACAGAGGTCAGGCAGGTAATAAAATCGGGCGACGCTGCCGCCGGAGATGTGCCGTCTCCGGGGATGCCGCCGCCCTGTTTCCATGCTGCGTAGTTGCCCAATATCTGCCCCAGAAAGCCGCCTGCATAGAGGATCGCAAGGATGGCGAACGGCGCAGCGATCAGGCCTGCAATGAGTTTCTTCTTATCTATGGGAACAACCTCCCCTCGAATTTTGTGAAATCAATGGTTTGAAAGCGGACCCGGCCGCCGCAGTAGCGGCGCAGCATCTCTGCCTGGAAATCAAAGCAGATCAGCGTGCCGGGGCGCTCCATCAGGTCGAGGGAGGTGTTAAAGCGTGCGATCCGGGGCAAATCGCAGAAGTAGCCGAACAGCACCGGCGTGCCGTCCCGCTCCGCGGCATCCTGCTCTATGGCCCTTCCGGCATTTCCGGTAATCAAGCCCTGGGACAGAATGCGGTTAAGCTCTGCGGTTTTCAAGGGGTCACACAGTAAAGCAAGGATCACCTCCCCCTGGTGGTTATTTGTGAGAAAATAAAAATGGTCGTAGCTGCCGTCCAGCATGAAATAGTCGTGCTTGGCCCCGCCGGTGCTGGTGAGCATCTGGTAGGCCAGTTCCATGTTGTCGCCCAGCACCAGCCCATGCACATCTTCGGCGCGGTACTGCCCGGCCAAACGCTGCTGGCACAGGACGCTCCACATCAGCGCCTTTACCCGCATCTCAGACTTGCAGCGCCATTTCATCAGGGCTGCGCCGCTGTTGTAGGTGACAAAAATGCCGGTGGGCGCAAGAAGCACCCCTGTAAACCGGGAGCTGCGAATCTGCGTGGCGTCGATTCCCATTTCCTTAACTTCACGGGAACTGTAAAAGGCAGGATATTCGACAGCTTCGCCACAATAGCCCTGTGGCGAAAAGACCTTCGGCTTTTCATCCTGAAAGAGCCCGATCCCCGCATTGTCCATCGTGACATAGGTTTCCGCGAGGCGGTGGAGCCGGAGCCGCCGGTTCACCTCGCTCTTGAGGCGGTTGGTGTCGGTGTCGCCGGTCAGGTAGGGAGAGAAACGATCCGGCCAGCCGTCCAGCAGGGCGGCCTTGGCCTTTGCCCCCAACCGATAGCCCCGGAGCCTGTCACGGTAGTAGGTTCGCAGCAGCCCGCTCTTTTTGAGCGAGGTCACGACCGCCTCCAAATAGTAGGGGCTGGATAGACGGTTCAGCTGGCTGGTGGGGAACTCTCCAGAGATGGCGGTCAGCGATAAAAGCCGGAACGGGAGCGTATCCGGCTGTGGAAAAGTGCGGCTGTTTTTCCCAAGGGATCACCTCCTTTGTCGGTGCTGGATTTTTACCGTAATGACTGAGAACTTCGGTAAAATAAAGCCTCACCCAAATGGCCGCAAGCCCCGAAAATCCGGGGCTTTCAGCGGCTTCGCGGGATGTCGGGCCGGAAGGGGCCTAAAATGCTCAAAAATCCGAGATGGATTTCAGGCTTGATTTATGCTCCGCAAGCCACCCGGGAAAGCGGTGCTTCTCCATGACGAAAATCATCGTGCAGTCCTGCTCGCCCAGCTCGGCAGTGTTATAGGCATCACACAACAGGCCGGTATCATCAGCCATTACAAAAGAGGACAGCAGATCTAAAATCTGCTTTTCCTCCAGATTGTCATAGTCACGCACCCGCCTGGTGGGGAGCGCCTGGTCATATACCTGGGCGAAGCAGACAACACATTCCCGGTAGTGAGGCAAAGTGTTCTCTTTGGCGTACTGCTCCAGGGCAAAATAGAGGGGGTCCAGCAGAAACTCGGCGCTCTGCCGCTGCCTGCGCTTTGGCAGAAGGCTGGGCAGCGTCACCGCAAGCACCTCGTTCTCATAGGTGATGGTGATGCCGTGCATCACACTGGCGGATTTGAGGTAATCGCCCTTGCGGATGGTCGTGCTGGAATAAATCAGATGCCGCAGCCGGCAGGCAATACGCTCTGCCCGCAGCGCGGCATCGGTGGAAAGGGTCTCATAGTTATCGGGATAACGCTGGATGTCGGTGGTGTCCATCGCATACAGCGCGTTGCTCAGCCGGGATATATCGTCAAGGATACTCCCGATCCGGCGGGATATAAGTTTTCGGTCCAATCATGTGCCTCCTGCTTTCTTGAAATAGTGTGTCTGGCCGTTTTCCTCTACGGTGCAGAACCCGGAAATGCCGGGGCAGTCGATTTTGGCAATCTGCGCCGGTGAATCGACCAGAATAATGCGGCGGCTGTCACCTTTGTTGCCCCGCAGGGCATGGCAGACAAGCGCCTCCTGTCCGTCCTCAACGCAGGCCACCTCGTAGAGTTCGCCATCGGCAAAGAAAACGAGCTTGACAGGAAAATCAGCGGGAGCATGGTAATCGGCCCGCTGAATGAAGTCCAGCAGGACCCATACTGCCCGGACAAGCGCCCGGTCAATTTTTGCTGACTGGCCGGCCGGGAAATAGCCGCCGCTCTCTGTTTGAAAAATGCGACCCTGCCTCTCCAGGTGGGAGAGCAGGGCCTTTGCCGTATCTTCTTTGCCAGGGAGAAAACAAAGAAGCTGCTGTTCACTGAGGCCAGGGTACATTGTTACCGTCCGCAGCAAGTCCGCAGCCTCATTTCCATAGATTTCAGCCCTGGTCTTCATGGGGCTCACCTCCTTTATCAAATGGCGTCATCAAGGCGTCATCGGAACGCCTTATCGAATATTGGAACGCCGGAAAGACGCCATCCGGGCGTCAAACCGGCGCTTTTCTTCATGGAAGGCGTCATATAGACGCACACCCAGCGCAGTACATCAAAACAAGGGATTCACCTCGCATATATATCATTTGAACCTATGCAGATTCCTGTTCGCGGCGCTTGCGCTCCAAAATTTCACGCAGCTCGCGGCGGTCGGTGGTGATCAGGTCCTTTTCCAGCGGGCTGGCCTTAAATTCCACCATGATGTTGTTGTTATTGGTGGAAATCAGGCCGTTGCCGCGTTCAAAGTGGGTGACCTCCATCGTTTCCACATCGGACAGGTGCAGGGTCTCCTGGACCCGTTCTGCCTCGTCATCCTCCAGATTGAGGATGATCTTGGTCTTGCTGTTGTTGATGATGCCTTTCCCAAAACGGCCCTCGTCCAGATTGAAAAAGTCGTTCAGGTCCTGGCTGGCGCAGACCGCTGAACCGCCATAGCCGCGGATGGTTTTGAAAATTTCCAGTACGAAATCGCCGGCCAGCCGGGTGCCCGTGGCGCCGGCGCCGGAAAGAAGCTGCCAGCACTCGTCGATAAAAATGGCTTTTTCCTCGGTGCGGTCAGCTTTGGCGCGGTCCCACACAAAGTCGAGCACGACAAACATCCCCACAGTCAGCAAGTCGCCGGTGAGGGAGGAAATGTCCAGTACGGTGTATTTGTTATCCAACCGCACATTGGTGGCCTTGTTAAAGGTGCTGGCGGAACCGTTCACCAGACGGTTGAGGATATGGGCCATTCGTGTGGTTTCCGGGGCGGCCTTCAAAATCTCATACAGGTCGCCCAGCACCGGCATCTCCCGGTAGTGGCCCGGATTGGCCGGGTCTTCCAGAGAGGCGTTGTCATGGGTAATGCCTTTGGCATTGTAGGTGCGGATCAGCGCCTCATCCAGAAGCTGCCGCTCCTCATGGCTCATATCGGGAATGAGTAAGCTGAAGAAAATGTGAAGCTGCTGGATCTTCGCCGCCAGTTCCGAGAGTTGGATACCGGGGCCATCCAGTATTTCATTGACCGACCGATCCACCTTGCGGATTTCCATGACATTGATGCAGTGCGGGCTGGCCGGGGAGATCTGGATAAATTCTCCGCCCACATTGGCACAGGCCCGGTGGAACTCGTGCCCTTTTAGCGGCGCAATGATAAAAACGGGGATGTTCTTGCGCCTCATCCTGAGCCCCATCAGTTGAAGAGTAAAGGTCTTACCGGCACCGCTGGTGCCCAGGATCGCCATATTGGCGTTCTTATAGATCGCGGAATTGAAAATATCCACGATAATCAGGGAGCTGTTATATTTGTTGACTCCCAAAAGAATGCCATTGTCATCGCACATCTCAAACGAGGTGAAGGGATAGCAGCTGGCCGCGCCGCCCGTCAGCAGGTTGCGCTTGCCGCGCTCATAGAGCCCTTTCTCCATAGAGACCAGCGGGAGGGCAGAAAGAAACGCCTGCTCTTCACGGAAGTGGCAGGCGCTGACATTCATATCCTGCGAAAGCAGGAGCTTTTTCATTTCGCTGACTTTCCACTCCAAATCCTCCACAGAGGGGGCTGTCACAGTAATCAGCAGATTCAGGTAATAAAAATCTTCGTTGTTGGCAAGACCCTCCTTTAAGAAATATCCGCTCCGGATGGCGCCGTCAATGTCGTCAAAATCGGTGTTTGTGTCGCTGGCGTCTTTGATTTTAGAGCGGTTGATACGGAGCTGCTGGCCCACCCGTTGGATGATTCGCTCTTTGGGCTGGCGGGCGAGGAACATATCCATGTCGATGCCGTCGCCGGCGTTGACGATCAGGCTCAGCCAGCCTGCGGGCACCTGCGTTTTGTACCCGTCCGAGGGGATCAGCAGGTAGGCATAGTACAAGCCGTCAATGCAGATATAGCGCCCGTGGGAAAAATCAATGCTTCGGGGGGCGGCAAACTCCGCCGCCGGGATATGGTCTATTTCATTCTCCCGCCCTTGCTCCATATACTGCGCCACCACCTCCTGTGCCCGTACCGACAGCGGCTTGACGGCGCTCTCGTTCCGGCACAGCAGGTTGTAGAGGACATCAACGGTAAATTCGTCCTCGTTTTCGGGGACGATGACCTCGTTCCCACACTGGCGCAGGTAGTTGGAGGCCGTATGGACGGCGCTCTGGAGGGACTGGATCGCTTCATCTTCCTGCTCTGACCGCCGGGTATTGGCCCAGGGCTCATACTCGAAAATCAGGAAAAACCGCCGTGTAACAGCCTCACGGGAGCCGACCTGCTGCACAAAGGCCAGGTAATCCTCCTGCATCAAGCGGCACTGCTCGTTTTCCTCATGGGCCATCTCCCGGCGCACTGTGTCCAGGTGGCGGTTGATGTCCGCACGGCGGGTCAGGACCTTGATTTGCAGCTTGATGGGCGAGATTTTCAAGTACGAAACGAAGGAGTAGATGATATTCCTCTGCTCTCTTGCGCTCCGCAGCATGAAATTGATGGGGACGACCTCGACCACCTTGACAAACCGATGGTCTTTGGTGTAGATAATGCCGTTCTCCACCTTCTCAATGGGCAGATAATCCGCCACCGGATTGAGGCAGGCGGGCTTCTGCTCCTTGATATGGGCGGAGCGTCTGGGCAGGCGTTCCTTTTCAGGGCGCTTCTTTGCTTTCTTTTTCGCCTTATGGGCCTTGGCAGGGCGCTCCTTTTTGGCTTTTTTCTTGGGCCGGAGCTTTTCACGGATCTCATAGCCGCGTACTTCGTCAAACTCGGCCGGGAAATCCGCTTCACCGGACCGCCGGCGCTTCGGGGCCTTGGGCTTTTTCTCCTTGGGAGGCCGCTGTTTGAGATGCTTGCCTGCCGATTTGGAGGGCGCCGCTTTTTCCTCCGGCTGTTCACCGTCACCGCCGACAACGCGGCGGTTCCGCAGGTACTTCAAAAAAATGACCAGGAACTGCGAAAGGCTCTCACCGGATATGCCGATCAAGGCAACCAGCCCTACCGGAAGAGCGGTCAGGCACAAAATAATGATGCGGGTGGTCAGCCCAAACGGAAGGAACAGAAAAACCGGCGCCCCGATGGCAAACACCAGGATGCCGGCCTCGATTACATTCCGCGCACGGAACATACCGCCGAAAAAAGTGCCTGTTTCTATAAAATTCGGCGGTATGATATAAGTATCATGGTCGTTTTTGTTGCTCATGTATTACCTCGTTTCCGCAGCCGAGGGGCAGATCAGCCGATGATCCAAAAAGGACCGCCCGCTCCTGCACGGCGGCTTGCTTCATTTAGGATGATGGACAGATCCCAGAGCTGTTCGCTGCGCTTATAGCTGGCCGGGTCTGCCACCATGATCTGGCCGTCTTTCACGCCACGGAGAACGATAAAATGCCCGGACGAAGTAAAATGACCTTCTGACATGATCGCCACGACCAGCTTTCCATCGGCGAGGGAATCCAATATCCGCTGGGGCTCGGAAGTCGTACAGCCGGATACCGGCAGGCCCCATGCCTCAGCGGCAGCGGGGATCAATGCGTGATAGGAGCCGCTGCTCTTGCACCAGTAGCCGTTTTCGTAGGACCACTGGGCCATCGCAACCGGGTCCACAGTTTCGTCCGTGAGAGAGGACACCACAATGGACATGGCGGTAGGCCCGCACCCGTAGCCGCCGATATTGTCGGTGCCGTAGGGCTGGCTGGCATAACGCTCGTCCAGCTGGTTGAAATAGACCACCGGCGTCACGCCATCTGTAAAGGTAACATCGCCCAGGGAGGGGATGCTGTTTCCAGTCCATTCTGTCAAGTTCTGCAGCAGGCCGTCCCCCAGGAACATGCTCAGGTTTGAGGCATAATCGGAGGCAAGCTCTTTCTGCTCATCCGTAAGCGCGAAAACATGGTCGGCAAGATAGGACTCGCCGTTGTAACGGATGGTGTAGACCATCCAGATCTCGGTGGTTGTAGTTTCTTCCCCGGTCTCCGGGTCTTCCGATGTGACCTCACGGCTCTCCCGCACACTGGTATAGGAGTAAAGATGCTCCTTGTTCTCCCGCAGGACAGCGGCCAGGTCATCCAGGGAAATGCTCTCAAAGTCTTCATCCCGGGCAGCGCAATACTGCGAGACGATGAGATTGGCGTTGTAGACAGGGCCGGAGGAATAGGGATTTTTAACCTCCATCTGGTCAGCGCCGGAAGCAGCAAAGTCCGCTTCAATGCGGGCCATCACATCGTCCAGCGCCTCACCCAAGATAGAGTTAATGGTAAAAGTGATGTCGTTGGCGTTCTCTACGATTGCAGTTTCGCTGTTGAGGACAGGCTGCTCCGTGTCTGCCGGCGAAAAAGCATTGATCAAACCGCCGAAAATCAGCCCGGGCAGCATCAAAACAAACAGGACCGGCAACAGAAGCAAAATGACAATAACGGCGATAATCTTGCCGATATGCTTACGCCCGGCCCAGACCGCCCCGGCCACAGCCCCATAGGGGCCGCCGGCGGCCGCGCCCTTGGCCGCGCCGGAAATCGCCTTGCCGGCCTTGATGGCGCCCTTGACCGTATGCGCTGCGGAGGCCGCAGTGTTTACCGTTTCAGCAAAGCTGTCCTTGCGTTCTTCAGCCATCAGATCTTATCCTTTCGTTTGGGGGTGGGCGGCAGCTTCTTTACGATGGACTCATTGTAGGCAATCGAACCGTCCGGCGCCATGTAGGGCGTCTTGTCCACAGCGTCCACTGCATACTGCTTATACCAAGCGGTACCGTCTACTGCATGAACGGTCGTGTACTGGCCCTCCGGCGCAACATACTGGTCCGCATGGTACATACCGAAGGCAATGCCCTCCGGGTGTTCCGGAGTGACCTCCGTGCCGGTGATGCGACCGCCGCCGATCTCGACATTCTGATAGGTGGGGATATTCTCTGCTCCAGCCCCCAGTGCCGTGTGGCCCATATAGGAGTGTAGGGCTTCAACGGCCTTTTCGCCGGTGATCGAGCCCATTTGAGTGATGTTCCCGGTAGCCACGGAACCGATGACATGATTGGCGAAACTGCCGCCCTTGCTTACCGAGGAAGAATAAATGTGGCCGCCGACACCGCCAGCAGCACCACCCACAAGACCGCCGAGACCTGAAGGTTTGGCGTCCGAGGGCGTTGTGGCCGTCTTGATGGCGTTGTTCGTGACATTCCGCTTGATTACGCCTGCCAGACCGCCGCTGGCAAAGCCTGCGCCAAATCCGGCGGCACCGCTTTTTCCACCGCCGCCATTGGCATTGACATGGGTGGAACTGCTGCTGCGGCCGCCGCCAAAGTGGTGGCTGGAAAAGTTCTTAAAGCCGCCGATACCCTTGGCCGCAATCATGGCCTCAGCCAGCATACTGCCGCCGGTGTGGCCTACATTGACGCCCAGGCTTGCCATGAACGAGTCGATTTTCTGCGATACCTTCAAGAAGCCTATCGCACACATGAACCAGATCAGGACATTGCCGGAAACCGTCTCCTTACCTACAGCGTCCACTTGAGCCTGCACCTCTTCCTCGGAGATGGCAAAAGCAGGCTGACAAAACAGGCAGGAGAGGGCAGCAACCATCAGCGCAAGGAACAAAATTTTCTTGAATTTTTTCAAAACGCCCCTCCTTACAAAGAGAGCGGATTGGCAATAAAAGAGCCAACCATGCTCGTGAACAGGCGCAGGCACCAGGCGTTCATAATCAGCAGAAAAATCTGCCCGCCCAGCATCCGGCACCAGGATTTCCAAATATTCGATGTAGTCTGGCTTGCGCCCATCGAAAAAGCGACCGGCGCCGTATAGACCAGCACACCCAGCAGAACATACCGTTCCGCCGCTTCCAGCAGTAATTTCAGATAATTCCAGGCCAAGATGATGACGAGGATCAGGGTGATCAGCGCAACAGCGCCATTGGCACAGACGCCGATGATCACCAGCATGACCGAGTTAAAATCGGCAAAGCTGAGGGGCGGCAGCTCCGAATCCATGATCCAGCGGTACGGCGTGCCGCCGATGGTCAGGACGATGTTGACGATTTCATCGGAAAAGAGCGCCAGCAGGATGAAAATGACCGACCGGATGCTCAACTTGACCGGATCTTCCGCCTCGATTCCTGCGCCCAGGCCAAAGTTTTTGAACAGCTGCCAGACCCAGTTCAGCAGGATAATGCCGACAGCCAGCGCCACAAAGACGCTATACATCGTTTCGGCAGCGGGAAAGTACCGCAGAAAAACAGCCATGTCACAGCCCAGAGCGCCCAAAACCGAAGTGGTCACCAGGTCAAGGCCGGCCATTACCTGCTCCGCGATCCATTCAACGATGCCATCCAGGATACCCATAGCTTACGCCTCCTTCCAGTGGGTATATTGCGGCGGCCATCAGCCTGTCCACTGACCACCAGAGAACAGAGGCGTCACATAAGCCATGATGAATCCGAGACCATTGAGGACGGCCCAGGTAATGCAGATGCGCTTCAGCCACGCCCGGCTCTCATCGACTGTCCGGCCGGAGCGCGAAAAGTTCATAAGCAGAAGCGCCACCGAGGCGGTCACGATGGCCGCAATGGTGGAGATGGCGAGAATCTGCGTGTAGACATCCTGCATAATTTCCTTGGCCTTCGTCCAAACATCGGTTGCAGCAAATGCCGGCTGACAGAACATCATCGCCATCATCACACAGAGGAACGCCGTATAGGCGATCCGGCCGATGGAAACTCGACGAGGCGGGCTGCTGTCATCTTCCCGCCGCTGCTGTTGAGGTGTTCTCAGTTTTTTCAATTTTGCGGACCTCCAATCCAAATGTGATGTTCATTGCTCAAAAAGCAAAGAAGGAGCCCGCATCCGTTGTGCAGATGTGGACTCCTTCTCAGGCCAAAGACCGTTTGGGCAGCAAAAAAGCACCTCGAAAAAGGTGCTGTTCACTGCCTGTATTCAGTTTTGGGTGCAAGTTTGAGCATATTCAGTCTAACACATAGGGATTTACGGCTCAAGGGCAGGAACGCGCCAATTTCAGTCCCGAATTGTGCCAATTACTTGCCCGCCTTTTTTTCGGTGGCTTTTGGCTCCGGGAAGAACTGCTCCAGCACATCCAGACTGTCCTTAGAGGTGTAGCCCCACAGCACCGAACTGAGGGCGTCAATGGCCTCCCGCCGCTTGCGGTAGTAGGTGCGGAAGGAGATGTCCCGAATGTGCGGACGCAGGTTCTCGATGATTTCCTCCACATTCTTCAGCTGCTGAGGGGAGAGGAAGGAGTAGTACAGCAGCCAGTAATATGCCTCGCCGTTCTTATGCCGGGTACGGAGCAATTCGACTGCCGAATCCAGGAGCTTTAGCATCTTGTGGCTGCGCTCAATGCACTTGGCATGGTGCTCAATGTCGCTCCCGTTCAGGTCTGCGCCGGCCAGGTAGACGGAATCCAGAAATTCCTCGATGGAAGTGCCGTATTCGATCTCGAACTTGGCCCGCACATGCTGGACGGAAATCTCCAAGCTCCAAACCACATCGCGGTATTTTTTCAGCAGTTTCCAGGTATCATGGTACAGAGGATTCTCTGTGACATCTTTTTCAACAAATTTTTTCATGGTAAGACCTCTCCGTTCAATTCTC
>ERZ827108.4356-NODE-4356-length-10370-cov-6.973437_pt1 | contig 10370 bp, 12 predicted proteins | sample MGYA00519921_ERZ827108 | MGnify/ENA primary metagenome ERZ827108 (study PRJEB31778, sample SAMEA3449258) | human gut metagenome | biome: human gut; feature: human-associated habitat; material: faeces | place: United Kingdom | collected 2010/2012 ... | reverse complement strand
GAAAACGTGCGGAGCAGGGCTATTCTTTTGCCTTTTGGCTGAAAAATCTCCAGACCTTCCCGTTGGTCGGCTCGTATTTTTAACCCAAAGGGCGAACAGCCCTTCTTTTTCTCCGCACGGCAGTCTTTCAACGAGCAAGCAAAACTTCGATAGTGGATAAGACGCATAAAAAAAATGTCGCACGATGAAAACGAACAACAACATATCAAATCCGGTGCCAATGAGCGCAAAAACGAAGCTTGCTTCGGATTTGCCGAATGCAGCCCGGATTGCCGATTTCGGAATTAGACGAGGCAGAGCATCCATCTCCAGTCTCAACCGCATAAAAAGGGTTCTCCTTTGGTTGGTGGGGATAATCGGGGCAATACTCGGATTGGTGTTGTGGATGTTTCTCCGACCGATATTCCGAGGCGTGGGCTGGGTCATCAGCCTTATATCTGCCCTAATGATAATCTTTTGGTTACTGACAAATCTCTAAAAACTCAACTGATATGGCTACTACAATGAAATCCAACAACGCTGCAATAGCAGCAATGCAGCAGATGCTCCAGGAGCGTTGCATCGCAGAACCTATTTTTGCTATCAAGATGGCGAACCCATCCAAGAGTATGGAGGGCGCCGTGAACTATCTCTGTTCCCAAATCCAAAAGAGCGGAATGTGTTGCGTGGACGACACTACCGTGATGAACATTTTAGTCCACTATTTCGACGAGAACGAGATTGAGGACTGCGGAAAGGTCAACTGCAACATCGTGGTATCAAAGCCGGAACTCTCCGATGAGGACAAGGCAGAACTCAAGGAGCAGGCTATGGAGCAATACCGAGAGGAGCAACTCAGAGAAATAAGACGGCAGTCAGCACCGAAGGCTCAACCCAAGCCTAACACGGCACCCAAAGCCGGAGAAGAAATCAATGTTCAACCCAGTCTTTTCGACCTCTAAAATCCCAAGAAGATGAAACCGAGAAACAAGAAGCAACAGCATATCGTGGAACTGAGTGGGCGACTTCGCCCGCTCACCACCGCCCAAAAGAAATGGGCATTCAGCCACACCATAGACCATTACGCCTATCGTCTCAAATCTGGCAAGGCGGTATGTATGGACTGCGGACACGAATGGCAGGAGGTAGGCTTCGGTATCTATCGTTGCCCCAACTGCGGAGAGAGGGTCGAGATACGTAACACCAAAGAACGTGTACGCCAAGATAAATCCTATTTCAACGTAATCACCACTATGGAGGACTATCAGGTAATCCGTATGTTCCTGATGATAGTTGAGATGCGCAAGGGAATGAAGGCAAAACCCGCCTATCTTGAAATCGGTCAGTATTGGATTGACGCCAAGGGACACGCCACAGTCGTGGGACTTCAGCGCACACTCGGCTATTATGTTGACTCATTCGCATTCGGCTCTCCGTTGGAGATAAGGGGCGACAACGATGCTTTCCGTCACATCGCAGGAGAATGGGTATATCCCCGCATCAAGTCAACCGACACCATCAAGCGCAACGGGTTCAAGGGATGTTGTCACGCAATGCACCCCGTGACACTCTTTCAGCAGTTGCTGACCAATCCCAAAGCCGAGACACTGATGAAATCCGGCGACATTGAAATGCTCCGCTATCTCTGCCAGCATCCGCAGGAGGTTGACAAGTATTGGAACTCCATCAAGGTAGCCAAGAGAGTCCGATATACATTCAAGGCACCGAGTATGTGGTTCGACTACATCAAGATGCTGGAGCGTATGGGCAGAGACCTCCATTCCCCGTCATTGGTAGCACCGAAAGACCTCAAGCAAGCCCACGATGAATATGTGGAAAAGGTCACCCGACAGAGAGTGAAGGAGCAGAGAGAAGCCAACCGTAAGAAAGCAGAAGCCGACCAAGCCGAATTTGAGAAACTCAAAGGTCGTTTCATCGGATTGGCAATGACAGACGGAACAATCGTACTACACACGCTTAATAGTGTAGGTGAATATTACGATGAAGGCACAAAGCAACACATCTGTGTCGGTTCAGCAGGTTACTATCTCAAAGCCGATACGCTGGTATTCACCGCCACAATGGAAGGTAGGACAATCGCCACCGTTGAAATCTCGCTGAAGGACTACTCAATCATCCAGTGCCGAGCCTTTGCCAACGGCATCTGCGAATACACCGAGCAGATAGCGGGCATCATCAACGCCAACAAGAAGATGATAGCCGAGCGCAAGAGAGCATAAGTTAAACCCGACCACCGCCAGCTCCGGCGGTGGTCACAAAACCTCCAGGACTATGACACGTATGACTCAAAACGGAATATCGACCACCCAAGCAGGACAGGAACAATACGAGACCTTCTACTCCGCTCACAGAGGACGCAAGGTATCAAGGGTAATGTACGATTACAGAACAGCCGAGGGAGACCTCTTTTCAGTAGTCGCTCCGACTCTTCAAGAATGCCGTCTCAAACGGGACGAGTGGCTCGCCAGACGTAACAAGTAACCAAAGCCATATCAGCGAAGAAGGCGATGAAGCGTAATGCTCCATCGCCTTCAATTTGCCAAAAATTTCGGCCGCCACAGGCGGCGATGTATTGGTAAAATCTCCGAAAGGGGAATTAGTTGATTGAAAATAATGCCTAAAAAATTTGGTCATGTCAGATAATGTTTGTAATTTTGCGAACAACTAACAATAAAGATATGACGAAATTGGAGATAACGCCTGAACAGGAGCGTCTTGCGAGGTTTGCAAAGGCAATGGGACATCCTACCCGTATTGCAATCCTGCATTTCCTTGCTCAGAGAAACGAATGTTTTTTCGGCGACATACACGAGGTGCTTCCTGTTGCGAAAGCGACAGTATCGCAACATCTGAGCGAATTGAAAGAAGCCGGGCTGATACAGGGCACCATCGAGCCGCCTAAAGTAAAATACTGTATCAATCCGGAGAACTGGAAACTTGCCAAGCAACTGTTTTCTCAGATGCTTGATGAGTGTTGTCCCTCTAAAAAGAATAGCTGCTGTTCATAAGCACTATTTTTTTATCATCAATGTTCGTAATTCGGCAAATAACAATCTAAATACTTTCAAGAACATGAAAAAGCTATTGATGATTTTCGCCCTTCTGATAGGGCTGGTATCATGCGGCAGCGGTGAGAACACCGCCAACGCAAAATCTCCGGTGAACGACAGAGTGGAGGTCATATACTTCCACGGCAAACAACGCTGTGCCACCTGCATGGCAATCGAGAAGAATACCCGCGAAGTTCTCAATTCGCTGTTTGCCAATGAACTGAAAAGCGGCAAGGTAGTATTCAAAATCGTGGATATATCTACTCCGGATGGAGAAAAGGTTGCCGATAGATACGAAGTGACTTGGTCGTCTCTCTTTGTCAATAAATGGAAAGGAGGGAAAGAAACACGTGACAATATGACTGAATTCGCCTTCGGCAATGCCCGCAAGAACCCGGATGCGTTCAAGAAAACTCTTGCTGAAAAAATCCGTCAATCCCTGAAATAATGGACTGGTTACAGACACTGCTCGACAATAGCACGGCCCCGGCTTTGACTGCCTTCCTTTTGGGATTGCTCACGGCTATTTCGCCGTGTCCGCTTGCCACAAATATCGCCGCAATAGGCTATATCAGCAAGGACATAGAGAACCGTAACCGCATATTCAGAAACGGAGTGCTCTATACCGTCGGGCGTATCATAGCCTACACAGTCCTCGGTATCGTGCTGATCTCGATACTTAAAGAGGGGGCAAGTGTTTTCGGCATACAGAAAGCCATAGGCAAATGGGGTGAATTGCTTATCGGACCATTGCTATTGCTTATCGGACTTTTCATGCTGACAGGTCATAAGCTCAACCTGCCTCAGTTCGGTTTCGGTGGAAACGGCGAAGGTCTTGCACGAAAAGGGGGGATGGGGAGCTTTGATGCTCGGCATCCTTTTCGCAATGGCTTTCTGTCCTACAAGCGGAGTGCTGTATTTCGGTATGCTCATTCCTATGTCTGTAACTGCAAGCGCAGGCTGGCTATTGCCCGTCCTTTTTGCAGTCGCCACAGCCCTCCCGGTGCTTGCGGTTGCGTGGATTCTCGCTTTTAGTGTTGAGAAAGTCGGCGAGTTTTACGGCAAACTACGCATAATCCAGAAATGGCTCAACATTATTGTCGGTATCATTTTCATCGCCGTAGGAATATACTACTGCGTAATGATGTATCTCTAAGAATTTTATAATCTGTAAATAACAAGAATATGGATAAAAAAGAAAAGAAAGGTTTCTGGTCGACGCTCTTCGCGCCCAAAAAGAAAAGCTCATGCTGCTGCAATAGCAACATAATCGTCGGTGACGATATAAAGCCCGCCCCTTCATGCGGATGCTCTGAAGAATCTGTCGAGTCCACAGAGACAACATGCTGTGCAACCGCGTCCGGCACTAAGGTAAGCGAAGTTCTTGTCCTCGGTCCCGGCTGCGCCAAGTGCAAGGAGACCTACAAGGTGGTGGAACGTGTCATCAGCGAAAACAATCTCGATGTCAGGCTCTCCAAAATCGAGGACATTGCCGAGATGATGAGATACAACATCATGGCGACTCCCGCCGTAGTCGTTGACGGCACCGTCAAAATCAAGGGACATGTTCCCTCGGCTGACGAAGTGAAAAAGGTTCTCGGCATCTGAACTTTAACAACCGGAGACTGATATGGAAACGCGAAAGGAAATCAAGTTTCTGATTTGGACCGTTGTCATATTCTTGACAGCATTCTTTCTGCCTGTCAACAGCGACACGCTGATGACGGCGATACACTCGACCCTTGACCTCGCCAAATGGTACGCCCGTGAGCATATCGTTCTCTGCCTTCTCCCGGCATTTTTCATCGCCGGTGTGATTGCTGTGTTCGTGAGTCAGGGTGCCGTGCTTAAGTATTTCGGAGCAAACGCCAGGAAATGGGTATCATACACCGTAGCATCGGTTTCCGGTGGTATTCTCGCGGTGTGTTCCTGTACCATTCTCCCGTTGTTTACCAGCATATACAAACGTGGCGCGGGTCTCGGTCCGGCGATAGCGTTCCTGTATTCCGGCCCCGCCATCAGCATCCTGTCCATTATCCTCACAGCCCGTATCCTCGGACTGGAAATGGGCCTTGCACGTATCATCGGCGCAGTAACGTTTGCGGTGGTGATCGGCCTTGTAATGTCGTTCATCTTCCGTAAGGAGGAGCGGGACAAGGAAGTGGAGCAGATGAACATCGTGCCGCCTCCCGAAAAACGCCCGCTTTGGCAGACGGCAGTTTTCTTCTTTACCCTTGTCGCAATCCTCGTGTTTGCCAACTGGGGCGTTCCGGCTGCAATCGACCGCGGAATATGGGCCGCGATCTACAATGCCAAATGGTGGATTACTTCCGCACTCGCCATAGCGTTATGCGTAATACTTGTGAAAATACTCCATCTGAAAGCTCGGTGGATTATCCTCGGAGCTATCGCAGTGGCAATATCTGCCTTCCTCGCCAATGTTTTCATTCCCGACTCAAAACTTGCGCCGCTTGTGCCGATGGTTGTTTCCGTCGCTGTGCTTGCCATTGTGTTGTTATGTGACAAAAACGATGATGAAAACCGCGAGTGGGCTTTGTCATCGTGGGGATTCGCCAAACTGATATTGCCGTTGCTTGCAGTAGGCGTACTGACGGCGGGATTTCTGTTGGGTTCGACTCATGACGGAATAGAGTTGCCCGGCATCATTCCCAACAGTTGGGTTGAATGGGCTGTCGGTGGCAATTCGCTGCTGTCGAATTTCTTTGCGAGTTTCACGGGAGCCTTCATGTATTTCGCAACACTTACCGAGGTGCCTATTATTCAGGGATTGCTCGCTTCCGGTATGGGCAAAGGCCCGGCTCTTGCCCTTCTGCTTGCCGGTCCCTCGCTGTCACTTCCCAATATGCTCGTCATCCGTAGCGTGATGGGAACGAAAAAGACGGTTATATATGTCGCTCTTGTTATCGTCATGGCAACCATCTCCGGATGGGTTTACGGATATTTCTTCTAAATGAACTGCGAATGAAAGTTTTGATATTATGCACCGGCAACAGTTGCCGCAGTCAGATGGCGCATGGCGTTCTCCAGTCGCTTGATTCTGAGATTGAAGTGCTTTCCGCCGGAACTAAGCCTGCGGAAAAGGTCAATCCTCGCGCCGTGGAGGTTATGAAGGAAATAGGCATCGACATAAGCGGACATACACCGCACAATGTCGGTGAATATCTCAACGAATCGTGGGATTATGTCATAACTGTGTGCGGAGGAGCTAATGAAAGCTGTCCGGCTTTTGCCGGTAACGTAAAGCATCGTATTCATATCGGATTCGATGATCCTTCCGACGCTGTCGGTTCCGAGGAGTATATCATGAGCGAGTTCCGACGTGTACGCAATGAGATAGCAAAACGGTTTGAAGCATTTTATAAGGGTAGTCAGAAATGAACACTTTACTCGATACGCTTTGGTATTTCTGCTACATCACGGTTGAACTTGTTGTATTGTTCATCGTTATTACGGCGATTGTTGAAATCATCCTGATGTATATTCCGCAGGAAAAAATCAGCAAGAAGATTGAAAAGGCTGGATTTTTCGGCAACGTGATTGCTGCGGGTTTCGGTGCGCTAACACCATTCTGCGCCTGTTCCACCCTGCCTATGACGGTCGGATTCTTAAATGCAGGCGTGCCATTTGGAGCCACTATGTCGTTTCTAATAGCCTCCCCGTTACTGAATCCCATAATAATAGCGATGCTTGGCGCACTGGTCGGAATCAAGGCTATGTTGATTTATGTGGCGATTGCCTTCCTCTGTGCGGTGTTCTTCGGCTGGGGACTGCAAAAGGTCGATGCGCAGAAATATGTAAAGAACGTAAGATTGAAAAAGCAGTCCTGTTGTTCAGCTGACGAAGGTTCGATAGACAGGAAACAACTTCCGTGGAGTCAGAAAATCGCATTGTCACTTCGAGCCGGTTGGGACACACTTCGCCCGATTATCTGGTATCTAATCATCGGCGTTGCATTAGGAGCGGTGATATACGGATATATGCCGAGTGATTGGGTATTGAAAATCGCAGGACCTGACAATCCTCTTGCAGTGCCTGTCGCTGCCATCATAGGTGTACCTTTGTATATCCGGGCAGAGACTGCAATTCCTATCGGCGTGGCATTGATGGGTAAAGGCATGAGCATAGGTGCCGTCATAGCACTTGTTATAGGTGGCGCCGGCATGGCAATTCCTGAAATGTCGATGCTCGCAAGTATCTTCAAGAAGAAACTTGTCGCCATGATTGTCGCCGTCATATTCCTCACTGCTGTAATATCAGGCTATTTGTTCAATATAATACTCTAACAGCACAATAATAGGAAGGCGGTGAAGCGTGATGCTCCATCGCCTTCAATTTGCCAAAAATTTGAGCCGCCAAAAGGCGGCGTTGGGAATGCCATTCGTTCCGAAATCCACGGATTTTTAGTAATTTTGTAATCTATAAACTTATCAATTTCAAGATAAAATGACTAAAGCAGATATAGTTAACGAGATAGCTAAAACGACCGGCATCGACAAGCCTACCGTTCTCTCAGTGGTAGAACAATTCATGTGCGTGGTGAAGGACAGTCTCGCACACGGCGAGAACGTTTATCTTCGCGGCTTCGGCTCATTCATCGTAAAAACCCGTGCCGAGAAAACCGCCCGCAACATCAGCAAGAATACTACTCTCATTATCCCGGCTCACAACATCCCGGCGTTCAAACCCGTCAACACCTTCAAGGAGGAAGTCGCTAAGTAAATGTCATCACGATGCTCGATAGATGACTTTAACTAAATAACGACTCTTATCTGATATTTATCAATATAAAAACTCTTAAGTTATGATCAATCTTTTTTCTTATTTACGACTGAAACTAAAAGATTATATTGCTCGTCGAGAAAAAAGAAAAATACTCATTAGGATAGCAGCTGAGAGAGCGCTTAATCTTAAGGATTTTAAAGGACCAGATTATACAAAAATTAAGTTTGATGCAGAATTGACAGATTATCAATATGCTATTGTTCTGAAAATTATTGAACAGATTAAAGATTTTGACGTCAAGAACGATAAACTTGAAGAATATTGGCGTAAGTATCATCTTCCTATTCCTGTTAAACCTTTAGGCTTCGAAGATTTGCTTATTTCGATAGACTCTCACTCATTTATATGTATTCAAGACAACAAGGCAAAGCGTCATATTGATTATTTCAATCATAGACATTATATGCCGTCATTGTTAATGAATGAGCATATAAGAGTTTTAAATGAAGCAATCGGTAAATTTAGGTCAATGACGAATCCGGATGGCGAAAATATACGTGTTTTATCGCAGACTTTATCCCAGACACTCGTTTTACTCAATAGTAATATTTCTCAATTTCTTTTGAATAATAATTTTGAACTTGGAAATGAACTGAGTCTTGAAGAAGTAAGCAGGTTTTATCCTATTAAAGGTTTTATCAAAGATGCTAAAGCACTCCATTCAAATATAAATTTTGTTCTTGATTTAAAACAATTAAAACCTGAAGAATTGCCATTAATGGCGATTAGTGCATTAAATGCGTATTTAATTATGGAAAAGCAATTTTGTGCTTTTACCGCTTTGTGTGGATTAATGCTCGACGCGGCAGCTGGAACGGAAGGGTATTTCAAACCCCTAAGAAATATTGAAAATGTTATACGCTTATTATTTCAAGATTCAGAGCTATACAGGTTGGAATTTCCTGCTTCGCAAGTTGATAAAACGGTAGCTATCGGTTCAAGAGGGCCTAAGTCTCATACGACAATTATGAAGCTTTATCTTATAGATAAATACGATAATAGGGTTATATTGCGAATAGATTTGCCTCATGTCAGAAGTGATAAATTTCATTTCAATATTATTAGCCCGGATGATAATAGATACAATAATTTAAACCATAATGTTATTGATTCAAGCAACCATGACGATAGCCTTATTCAGGTTCTTGATATATTCAAAGCATCAATATTTGATCAAATGCCTAATCTATGCATAGTTGAAGATACGTAAGCATTAACTGAAGTACACCTTGCAGGTACAACATATAGTAATATCGGCTACAACTCATTGCGGTTGTAGCCGATGTCGTGTTATGTAGGGGGTCTCACTTTGCGAGTTGTCGTACCGGTGTCTCCATGATTGCTTCGGGATGGTATTCTTTCCATCGATGCGGCAGCAGCTGTATCAGGTCAGACTCCTTTGCTTTCTCGAAGTATGGCATCGAGGATATGACGCTGTTGAGATAGAGCCGTGGATTTATGTCGTGGTTCCTGCATGTGGCCAGCAATGACTGGATGACACACATATTCTCCGCCGATTCGTGGTTGCCGCAGAAGAGATAGTTCTTGCGTCCGAGCGTGATGGGGCGGATTTCGTTCTCGGCAAGGTTGTTGTCCAGTTTCAGACGTCCGTCTTCAAGGACACGCATCATGTTTCCCCAACGGGTATAGGCATATGTGACGGCTTGACCGGTGAGGGTGCGTTCGCTATAATGGATTCCTTCGGTCTCCATCCACTTCTTCATCTCCTCCATAATGGGTTTCATCCGTGACTGACGTTCCGATTTGCGCGCATCTGCATCGAGACCGCAAGCGTCGCACTCATGCTCAATGTGGTAGATGTCACGGATCTTGCCGAGGAACCATGAGGCGGCCTGTCGGTTTTCGCCCAACGCGGGCTCCCAGTGTCGGCGGATATGTACCATGCAGTTGACAAGGCGCACGTCGGCGCTCGACCCGAAGGCGGCTGTATAGCCTCCGAAGCCGTCACATTGGAGATATCCTTTGAAGTTGTGTTCGTCTGTCTTTGCTTTTATGACGCTGCCTGCTCTCGATCCCTCTTCATAGAAGAAGACCACAAGTCTTTCCATCACCGCCCGGCTCATCCACAGATATTCCTTGTCGGCCTGATGCCTTTCCCCGTTGATCACCGGAACCGTGCTCTCGTCGGCCTGAACATAGTCGCTGCGGAACACTTCGGTCACCATAAGGTCGTACAGTGGTCGCAGAAGTTCCATCGTCCTCTTGTACCATCCGACCATTGTGGCTTCCTTGACTCCGGTCATTCCCATATGAGCCATCTGTTTTATCTGACGGTAGAACGGCATGTGGTATTCGTACTTCTGTAGCATGATCTCCGTCAGCAGACTGGCATCGGGAACGCCTTTGTAAATCGGGAACTTGGGAAGAGGGGCTATAATGATACCTTTTCCTTTTTCCACCGGCTCGGTCGGGTCGATAAGTCCGTACTTGGGACGGACAACCTCTATGCGGTAGTATTTGCCCGGCTCGAAGCCGACGAGCGTCGTGACCTCCTCG
>ERZ827108.4355-NODE-4355-length-10370-cov-157.780126_pt1 | contig 10370 bp, 12 predicted proteins | sample MGYA00519921_ERZ827108 | MGnify/ENA primary metagenome ERZ827108 (study PRJEB31778, sample SAMEA3449258) | human gut metagenome | biome: human gut; feature: human-associated habitat; material: faeces | place: United Kingdom | collected 2010/2012 ... | reverse complement strand
CAGATGTAATGCCCAATCCAGAATGTGAACATGAGAGCCGAAACGCCGTTCCATCTCCACGAAGAAATCCGTCACGACTTTCAGCAGAACATCAGGCGAAACATGGTCGCCCATCTTTCCGATCTGATAGATGGTTTCCTCCGGGCAAGTCCTTTTGTCTTTAAGCAAATCCGTTGTGGTGCGGTTGCGTTCCGAGTGCCTGTTCTTATCGTTTCTGGCGTTCTGTGCTTCGACATAAGCACCGTATTTTGCGGAGTAGAACAGTTCCTCCACTTCCTCGAAAGTGTCTGCAAGCTCGCTCTGGACTTGCTTCTCTGCAAAGGTGCGATAGCCGTTGAAGCAGTCCCAATAGACATTGTGCTTGGCTCGTTCTTCGTCAATGTGTTCGCTGTTGCTCACATCAAAAGTGCGGTCATTGTGCTTCGGGTTGTAAGTGCCATGCTTGCCGGAGCGACCGTTGTGTCTTGTTAATTTCAAACCATTTCTAACCTCCGTTCAGATTTTCCCCGCAGGGGAAAGGGGCAGCGAAGCTGCCATCCTTGCTGCAATTTTGCGACAAGTAATACCCAGTACTAAGTGGCGAAACGCCACTTAACTGGGCAAGGCTGCCGCCCTTGACCTGCACAGGGATATTGCATTCCCTGTACCCATGCACAAAGGGCTTGCCGCCCTCTGTACTCCTGCCCGATAAACTGCTTCACATCGTCAGCTGCCGACATTTGCAGTCCATCGGTTTTTGCGAAACTCTCCATCGGAGACTTTCACAAAAAAATGGAGAAGTCCAATTTCGTCAAATCGGATTTCTCCACTTTTCGGATATGCCGTTTCCGACACATCCGCTTTGCAAATGAGCAAAGCAAAAGCGACCAACTTTTTACGGTTAGTCGCCTTTGGTTTGTTCATTCTATTCAGTTTTTACGAAACAAGAGAGTTTCTACCATTACCTTTCTAACGCTAAGTATTCTTGCCCCATAAAGAAGATTGTCAATTCGTCATGATCTACTTCTATCTCAAATTCTACACTACTATCTCCCTGTGTCACGCAGATTATATCCGAGTAAGAAAAACCATAAGATGCGTTACCGCAGGACAGACCCGAATCGGGCATATCTTTACTCACAGCAAGTTCCCCGTTCTCTTGAAAGGTAAATACCTCCTCCGCATTTGTATCCTTCCATGTGCCAATAATATCTTTTTCGTTCTGAATGCGATTTACTTTACCGACACATACAATGGCAAGTATAACTACACCAACAGTCAAAGCAATGCCTGCAACTCTCTTTACCAGTTTCTTTTTACGCAATTTCTATTACCTCCGTTTCAGTTGCTTTGTTAGATTGAATGATTACATATTGCTCAATTTCAGTTCCTCTACAATTTCCACCTTTGATACGCTTCTGACAGCAAACAGCATAGCGATACATACCATAGCACCGACCGCCAGAACTGCAAGAGCATAAATACCACCGTTGATATAAAAAGCAAATGGTGTCATACCCGACGATATGAAGTAGTAGATGGCACAATGAATCAAAAAGCTCACAGGCAACGCAAGAACCAATGCTTTTACGCCGTACAAAACAGCTTCAAGCAATAGCGTACATTTCAATCCTTTGGCAGTCATACCAACAGAACGCAGAACAGCAAATTCGCTTCTTCTCAAATGAATTGTATTTGAGATAGTGTTGCAAACATTCAAACTGATAATAACCGTCATCAGGATCGAGAACAGGCAGATTACCAGTTTTGCAATCGTATATACCTGTCTGGAATTATTCGTTGCGGCTGCAATGTCCACAGTTTGCGGAAATCCTCTGTCAGCCAGACAGTCCATTGCTTCTTTATGCTGTGCTGTCTGTATTCTCATTTCCACATAGGCGTTATCATCTATCAGCCAGTTAAAATAACTTAAAGGCACAATGAGGACAGCTCGATCTCTCACAAACATGGATTGGATATTTGCATTTTCTTCTGAAACGATTTCTTCCACGATAATCGGCAAGGCATCCTCGGATGCCCCCAACGGAATGATTTCAGTTCCCGGTTCAATAAGAAACGGGGAGCCTGCAATCACTCGATTTTGACCCGCATTATAATATCCCATTGTCTGATTGAGCAGGATTCCACGATTGGAGCTGCCAGTCATAATATGAAAGCCATTTTCCTCACAAAAGGAAGTAAAATGTTCTTCGTCCAGTCCTACGACATATACCTCTGCTTTCGTACCATTGATAAAATATCCCTGCATATCAGGATTGATTTGTTCCTGCGAAAATTCAGCAGTCATATATCGCTGAAAAGAATAGGAAACATCCGCAGTGATATTTTCATCCGATAATGCCCCGATTGCGGTAGGAATATCTTTGTATTGAATCGTCGAAATCACATCAGTATAACAGGAACCGTCCTCCTTCATGTCCAAGGATGTCTGATAAAGCATAAAATCAGACAAACTGTATAAGGAAAGGGCAATTACCACCGACAAGAAAATAGAGCCAGTAATTGCTCGGAAGCGTTTTGGATTACGCTTAATATTTTTAGCTGCCAGCGAACCATAAATGCCAAAAACCAAAGAAACGATTTTTCCATCACGGAATTTCTTTTTTGATACCGCATTGTTAGACTGGCGGATAGCTTCAATAACTGTAATTTTAGCAGCTTGCTTCACAGGCTTTCTGCTTCCGAAGTACAAAGAAGCAATGCCGGATAATCCGCTGACGAGTAGGATAAGTCCGTTTACCTTTAAGGACAGTTCTACAATGCCAAAAGTGAATGTTTCTCCAAAAGCTGCCCTGACCACACTTAACAACAGAGCAGACAGCAGTATGCCGACAACCAATCCCAAAGGTATGCTTACCACACCCAAAAGAAAGGCTTCTAAATATACACTAAGGCGTTTTTGCCCTTTTGTGGCTCCAATACTGGATAACATTCCCATCTGCTTAATTCGTTCCTGCAAGGAAATGGAGAGGGCGTTGCTGATCATTGAAGCGGATGCAGCCATCAAAAGGCAAATGACCATGACTACCAAAGCAATCAGTTTGGCAGCTCCTTTGCCGCCGGTAATTCCATGATAGACTAACAGTTCAGAATGAAACTTTGCTACATGACTGTCTACTGCCGCAGCCACTTCTTCGGCTTCTGTATAGATCGAATTGGATAAATTCTTTGCCTTGACATACGCAGCAAAATCGGATGCCGTTTTGTCAACGCCTGCAAAGGCATTATAGTTTGCTGCGATTTTTGAGTCATTCACATCTGACAGAATACCAACAACTACATACGCTTTCTCTTTCGTTGGAACGAAACTTTCTTCTTCGCCCCTATAATTTGTCAGCCCGGAAAGCTGGGCATTATATTCATCCCAAATTCTTGAACCAAGGGTTAAAGAAATCGTATCTCCAATCTCTGTGTTCATATTGTTTTTCTTCAAAAAAGATTCTGAAATAACAAGCTCATTTTCATCTTGCGGGAAACGCCCCGCAAGCAAATACTGATTTAACGAAAATCTTTGGGTAAAGTTCTCGTCAATCTCGCCAACGGAGAGCATTGTACTGTTGGATTTCTCCCCGTAAAAACTGTTTCCGGCAAAGCGGAGAAGCGAAACCTCGCCTACATTGTTTTGACTATATAGCTCTTGAACCTGCTCCCAAGTCAAATCCTCCATGTAGTAGTCATAATCGCCACCATACACTTTTTCTTTCTCTTTCAAAAAATCAACCAACGACCATCCCCCACAGAGAATAGCGGTTATCATACTGATTGACAAAAGAATGGTTAAAAGTGTGAGTAGGGTACGCTTTTTATTCGACAGCAGATTCCTGAGTGTAAGCGTGAAAATCATATTCATCAGCGTATCACCTCATCCCTCACAAGTCTGCCATCCTGAATTTCCAGAATACGGTCTGCCTGCATTGCGATTTCACGGTCATGGGTAATCAGGATCATTGTCTGGCGATAGACTTCATTGGATTCACGCAGAAGTTTCATAATATCCCTTGTGTTCTCCGTGTCCAGATTTCCCGTCGGCTCGTCCGCAAGGATAATCGCAGGTGCGTTAATCAACGCTCGTCCGATTGCCACTCTTTGTTGTTGACCGCCGGATAACTGACTTGGCAGGTGCTTTCTACGCTTTACCAGTTTGAGCGTGGATAGCAGTTCTTTCAAACGCTCCTTATTGATTTTACGCCCATCCAATCGAATCGGCAGCGTGATATTTTCCTCGACAGTCAAAACCGGGATCAGATTATAAAACTGATAGACAAGCCCAACCTGCCTTCTTCTGAATACAGCCAATTCATCTTCGTTTTGCTCATAAACATCCTGTCCATCCACAAATACTTTTCCCGAAGTTGGTCTGTCAACACCACCTAAAATGTGCAACAGGGTAGACTTGCCAGACCCAGATGCTCCAATGATTGCAACAAACTCTCCTTTATCGACGGAAAAAGAAACATCTGACAAAGCATGGACAGGAGCATTGTCCATTTCATAGGTTTTGCAGATATTCTCTACTCTTAATATTTCCATAAAAAGTTCCTCCATATATTTTTGCAATTCAGTATAGCAAAGCCAAGTGACTGCTTCATTACTTTTTCATTACAAAAATGTCACTTAAAAAGGGGCTGCATTAAGCAGTCCCCCGATAAAAGCAGATTTCAAATTCTGCACCGCCTGACTTCCGGTTTTTCGCCTGGATGACGCCGCCCTGATTGACGATGATTGTTTTTGCCAGAGCCAACCCCAAACCGGCATTACCGATTGTAGAGCCACTTCCTTGATAAAATCGGTCAAATAGATGCGGTATATCCTTTTTCCGAAAACCTGCTCCATTATCCGCTATAATGATCTGTGTCAAAAGAGGTCTTTCTATTGCCTTGATTTCAATACTGCTGCTCTCTGGTGAATGTTCGATACAGTTTTTAATTACATTCCCCAAGGCTTCAGCAGTCCAATCAGCATCAAGAGCAAGTTTCAGTTCTGCCGGAATCACTTGCGTTATTGTCTGCATTTTTAATTCTGCCGCAATCTCCAGAGGACGAATTGCTTTTTCTACCACATCTTTTAAGTATATCTCCTGTGGCTTTAGAGTAATCGTTCCTGCATCCAGCTTGGATATTTTCAGAAGTGTGGCTATCAGCCACTCCATTCTTGATAAGAGCATAGTCTGTTTGCGGATCAGCTCATACCTTTCTTCGTCAGTCAGTTCCTCATTACACAGAGAAGCATTTAGGATATTCAGCGATGTCAAAGGTGTTTTTAATTGATGTGAAATATCGGCTAAAGCATTCGCCAAATTACCTTTCTCCATTTTCAGAGCTTCTGCCTGTTCAATAAGTCGTCTTGTCATCTTAGATATTTCATCATGTAAAACAGATAATTCGCCTTCTTGAAACTGCCCAAAAGAAATCGTTTCATCTCCATGCAGCAGCCTATCAATATGCAAACTAAAATCAGCAATTTTCTTGTATCTCTGATATGTAAAAAAGAGGGAAACTGCACTTGATGAAATGATAGCCGACAGAACAATCCACACAGCTTTGCTATCAACGATAATGCCAATGCCGCCCCAAAATAGAATAAGAATACTGCTGACAACAATCTGCCTTTTAACTTCTTTATTTCTGATAAAGTCCATATCAACCCACCTTATAGCCAAGCCCACGAACGGTAATTATGATTTCCGGCTCCTGTGGATTTGTTTCAATTTTGTCACGCAGCCTTTTCATGTAAACAGTCAGCGTATTATCATTGATAAACTCTCCGGTAGTGTCCCATAAAAGCTCCAACAATCTTCTGCGAGAAAGGACAATACCTTTGTTACGCAAAAAGACTAACAGCAACTTATATTCCATAGCAGACAATAAAATCTCTGTTCCGTTTTTTACCACGGTTGCTTGATTTGTGTCCACAACTAAGTCATGGTAGCTGATAATGTTTTGCGTGTTCTTAGTTCTCCTTAATACGCTGTTGATCCTTGAAAGAAGCTCCCTTGGTCTAAATGGTTTACTGATATAATCGTCAGCTCCCATGTCCAGTCCTGCCACAACACTATATTCATCATCAGACGCCGTTAAGAAAATAACCGGCATAGTTCCTCTTTCTTTAATTGCAGAACAAACAGAAAAGCCATTTCCATTTGATAATTGAATATCCACCAAGGCTATATCGTATTGGTCGTTATCCAATTTTTCTATTGCTTCTTTTTGCCCGGAAGCACTTTCGATTTTGAACCCTTCATTTCCTAAATAGTCCGATAATGAGGATACGATACTTTGGTCATCCTCCACTAATAATAATTTACTCATCATGTATTCTCCTTGCTGAAAGGATTTCTGGCATCATTGCCTTTTTCGTTAGGTATAAATTCAAGAATATCATCAACTCCGCAATGGAGTGTGTTGCATATCTTTTCGATGGTGTCAAGGGAAAGGTAATTATCTCGTTTCAATCGGGTTATGATGTTGGCACTAAAACCTGCCTGTTCCATCAATTCCGCATTGCTCATACCCTTGTCAATCATTAAATGAAACAACTTTTTATATGTTACCGCCATAGCTTACCCTCCTTGTGCTTACATATTCTATTATTATATCACGCAAGTGTGAATAAATCAACACTCTTGCGGTAAATTCGTAGTTCATATTAGCTCCATAACGCATACTTTTCCTTTTTTGGGTAGGTAAGGACTTTATACCTTGACGATATGTAACAGTCAAAACATCGGGTACAGACCCGACATTTTGACCGCAAACAGACCCGAAAAGCTACATTATCCGTTCTGACCGTTAAAACCGTTTTGCTTCGCCAATTCGCTTGCTTTTCGTCTGCGTTCCTCGCTCATGGGCGGCTGAAAGCGGATAGACAATCTGGACTTGTCAATCCAATAGGACACACCGCCTTGCCCCATACTCATATCCAAACGGCAGAGGTCGGGGTACTTCTTGCTGAACGCTTCAAGGCGTTTCCGAAGTCCGGCATTGTAAGTCTGGATATGAGCTTCTTCGTCTGCTTCATTAAACAGGACGATTGTTTCTTTCTCATACTTCGTCAGCTTACTCATAAAGCCCCTCCATAATCGGAACAGGATAGCTGTCCGGCACATACTTGTGGTGAGCAAAGCGTTCCATTTCCACCCTCATGTTGTAGAAGAAACAGCGATACCAACGGTCACAGTCCTTGTCATTCAACTTGACTGCCAGAGCGAAAAACAGCTTCTTAGCCGCAGGGTCGGGAGCAAGTGCAGCCACAAGACGCAAGCGTTGAACGGTCGCTTCTCGATTCGGACAGCCAAAAGCATAAAGAGCTTTCTTTTCATTGATGTTCATATTCATAGTGGGTTCCTCCTTGAAAGATTAAGATTTAAGGTTAATAAAAGCAACAAGCATTTCACGAAGAACGAAACACTTGCCGCTTGAATTACGGTATTAAATTGTCGGGTTCAGACCTTGTTTTTTTAATCCTCTTTGGGATTGAGTGGATATTCATAGGCTTCTTTCATAAGTAGCAATCCTGTGGACAGTCCGCACTTAAAATGCTCGGTGCTTTCGTACTGCTGAATAATCGTCATTCGCTGATGAAGCTCCTCCACTTTGGAAAAGTCAGCTTTTGAAAACCTGTTCGCCAGTTCGTCCATAAGGTCGGCAATGGCTTTGACCTCTGCCTTGTAGCCGTCCTGTTGCGGTACAATGTTCTCCAATGGGTACATATCGCCGCCGAAAATCGCTTCCATAATCATTTAATCACCCCCTCCGCTATAATGGCAGTAAATCATTTCATGCTTGACAATTTCCTCGGCTCGGTTGCGGATAGAGTTCATAGACTGCACCCACAACATCTGATTTTCCGCTTTCATTTGCTCTGTCACGCCCTCGGCTCTTGCCATCTGCTCCATAATCAGAGAGAAGCGGTCATTTGCCTGTTCGTTCAGATCCGCAAGGACGGAATGAAGCCGACAGGACAAAACAAGCTCGTTGTAAACGGTGGGGCGGTAGTTCTGCAAATAGGCTTTGTGAAGTCTGCCCCAATGCCCGATAGGTCGCTTTTCCTCCGGCAGCTTCAAATCCGGCACATAGTAATCTCCCACAAGGACATAGTCAATGCCGTTTTCATGGATTCTCGCTTTCAGTTCGTTCATGCTGTGATAGCTCCTTTCTGTGGTTCTCGCTTCGGAAGATTGCTGACAGGGATAAATACGCCCCTTGCAATATCCTCGGCTCGAATGGCATTTTTCTTTTCGTCCATCTCGGCTTTCTTTGCCGCCTTGATTTTGTCCTCATAACGCTTCTGGGCACCGCTGGCTTTACGCTTCAAGTAGTTCTGATGAAGTTTGTCCTTGCGTTCCTCACGCTTGCGGATTTCCTCTAATTCTTCCGGTGTAAGCTCCACTTCGGCAAATGCCGGAGGGACGAAACGCCCGACAAAGTTAAAGAAGATTTCAACCTCTTGCGTAGTCTCTCGACTGCCTTTTCTGGCTCGCTCATGGACAAGGATTTTATCGACAAACTCATTGAGCATGGTATTTGTCAGCTTGTCGAAGTTCTGATACTTGTCAATCAGAGCGATAAAGCGGTCTGCGGATTTCTCATGCTTCTCATAATCTCCGACAGCCTTTTCAAGTGTTGCAATCTCGGCGGTAAGTGCCGCCTGTTCCTTTGCGTACTGTGCATCCAGAACGGCATATCTGGCATCGGGGAGCTTGCCCAATACATTGTCCTCATAAATTTTACAGAGCAAAACTTCCAGTTCTGAAACACGCTGTTTTGCCGTAGCAAGCCTTGTGCGTTGCTTCTTGACCTCGCTTGTCTGCTGACTGGACTGTGCTTCTTGTACCACTCGGACAAACTCGGCTCGCTCATGCTTTGCATACTCGGCTATGGCTCGGAGCATATCGGAGACAAGGGAAAGTACCACATCTTCATTGATACGGTGCTGTGTCTTGCAGAGCGTTCCACAAGGGACTTTTGTGTACTGTGAGCAAGTGTATTGAGAGATACGCTTGCCGTTGTTAGTGCGGTGGACATACATCTTGCCGCCGCAATCGGCACAGTAGAGCAAGCCTGTGAGGGGAGCAGCTTCGCCCCATCCATCGGGGTATCGTCTGACCTTGCTTCGGATTTTCTGTGCAAGGTCGAAAGTCTCTTGGCTGATAATGGCTTCGTGGGTATTCTCGAAAATCGTCCATTCGTCCTCCGGGACATAATGGCTTTTCTTGTCCTTAAAGTGCTTTCGGGTCTTGAAATTGACGGTATGACCGAGATATTCACGCTTGTCCAACAGATTGACGATAGTGGAAGAACCCCAACCGTACACATCCTTGAAAGTCTTGTTTTTGTTCACGCCCTCGTTATGCTGTGCAAGGTAGGCAGAGGGAATGAGTATCTTGTCCTCGGACAGCTTCTTTGCAATCTGATACGGTCCGTAGCCGTCAATCGTCATAGCAAAAATACGCTTGACAACCTCGGCGGCGTATTCATCAACAATCCATTGGTCTCTCGTCTCATTCCAGAGATAACCATAAATGACCGTCCCTGTCAGATGCTTGCCTGTCATGCCTTTGGTCTTGAAAGTGGACTTGATTTTGCGGCTTGTGTCTCTGGCGTAGTATTCGTTCATGATATTGCGAAAAGGGGTAAAATCATCGTCTCCTCTGGCACTGTCCACACCGTCATTGATGGCAATGAGACGGACACCTCTCTGGCGTAAAATCTCCATAATCTGACCGACTTTGAGATAATCACGCCCCAGACGGCTCATGTCCTTAATGCACAGATAGTCCACATTTCCGGCTTCGACTTGCCGCATCATATCAAGAAAGCCGGGTCTATCGAAACAAGTCCCGCTTATTCCATCGTCCGTAAAGTGGACACAGTTTGTAAAGCCTTGCTGTGCGGCGTATTCCTCCAATAATTTTTTCTGATTGGATATGGAATTACTCTCGCCTTGCAGTTCATCGTCACGGCTCAAACGCTCATACAGGGCGGTTATTTTCTGTTTGCTCATGGGGGTCTCCTTTCTGCTTTGTAGCCTTATATGTTTTAAGAGACTTACTCATATCGTGATGAATAAGTCTCTTAAAGCATACAACACCAGCCGCGAGCTTGTATTTTCGGTATTGTTTAACCGCAAAGTGATCCGGGTCTCTGGCTTCCAACTCATCGAACATGATGTCCACTGGGTTTTTGAAGTTTTCATCGTCCTCTCTGGCCTCAGAAGCATTGATCATTTCGAGCAGTGTGGTGAAATTTTTCTCGTGTTCAGGTGCCTCATACCAGATGTAGCCAATGAGCGCCGTGTAATAGAGCTTTTCTGCCTATAGTGATAGGTAATCCTTTGAAGTTATCGCTGGATTTTCCCCCACTCCACACCGG
>ERZ827108.4353-NODE-4353-length-10372-cov-2.588543_pt1 | contig 10372 bp, 9 predicted proteins | sample MGYA00519921_ERZ827108 | MGnify/ENA primary metagenome ERZ827108 (study PRJEB31778, sample SAMEA3449258) | human gut metagenome | biome: human gut; feature: human-associated habitat; material: faeces | place: United Kingdom | collected 2010/2012 ... | reverse complement strand
GCATTACTTCTTTTTGAGCAAGTAAGGGAATACTTGTTCCTTCTTTCTGGAAAACAAGAAGGGAGGTACCGCCATTTGCAAAGGATTTCGTTTCTACATGGACAAAGGATCCGCCTTTATATACTTCTTTGCTTTCAATATTTCTCCACTGACCTTCCGGAAGATACAGATCGTATTCCTCTCTGTCAAAGGCGGGCGAAACCAATAAGGAATCTCCCAGCATATACGACAGATTCTGCATCTTTGCCATCGGATCCTTTGGATATTCCATTACCACCGGACGAAGCATCGGAATGCCGAAAAGATGGCTCTGGCAGGCTGTATGATAAAGATATGGAGCAAGACGATGTCTGAAATTGATCCATTCTTTAACGTTTTTCAGGGCCAGATCACCATACTGCCAAGGCTCTCTCGGTGTTTTGCCATGTGCTCTGGATAAGGGCATCCAAAGTCCCATCTGTACAGAGGAAAGATAATCTTCTGTATCAGGGCGCTCCTCATTTCCGGTATAACCGGTATGATAAAATCCGCCCAGATCATACCCCCAGAAGGATACACCGGACATTGCCATGCCAAGGCCGGCCTGAAGGATCGCACTGTGAGTCGCTTTATCACTGGAGGAGTCTCCTGCCCATGCTGCCGGAATCGTATGAGAACCAGCATAACCGCTGCGTCCCCAAAGAAGGGGCAATTCTCCGCGTTTTTCACAGATTTCCTTCATCCATCCGTAAATATTCTTTGCATACAGATAGGTCAGCAGATTATGTCCTTCGTATCCGTTCATTCCATTGTAGAACACAACATCCTTCGGTACTGCTTCAGAAAAATCTGTTTTAATGACAGAAACGCCCATGCGGACGATCTTCTTGATCCGTTCTCCGTACCATTCCAGAAATTCCGGATTTGTAAAGTCAAAGCAGGCACATAAATACTCTGAGTCAGCGGTGGATTTAAACAATGCCGGCTGTCCCTCTTTATTTTTAATAAAGAATCCGCGCTCTGCCAGAGCCTTATATTCCGGTGAATTTTCCTGCAAATAGGGATAGTTCCAAAGACTTAAATGAATATTCTTTTTATTTAATTCCCGGATCATTCCCTCGGGATCAGGAAAGCGTTCGGTATCCCATTCCCATAAACCGGCCATATCCGGCTTCTGCCAGCCATCGATATGGATTACATCAATGCCTACACCAAGCTGTTCCGCCTTATCAACCACATCTTCGATTTCCTTACGGCTCATATAGGAGCATTTGGACATCCAGAAACCAAAAGCCCACTGAGGAATCATAGGGATCTGTCCGGTAAGCTGCAGATACTGCTGTAACAGCTTCTTATAATCCTTACTCTCTTCTGCTAAGAAAATGTAATCCAATACAGGGTCATTACTGCCGATCTGATAACTGATCCATGAGGAAGCACCCATGTCAAAGGACGAACGGGTAAAGGTGTTTAACAAGATGGAATATCCGCGGCTGCTTGTAAAATAGGGATGTCCTTTGTAGGAATCCTCTGAGTTGGTTGACAACGCATCCTTCTGCCAGCATTCGATCCGCTGTCCGCGCTTGTTAAAGTGTGTAAACTTCTCACCAAAGCCCCAGAACATCTCATCGGAAAACAGGACAAACTGCTCGAAGGTGGAAATGCTTTTTCCGGACGCATCTACCCGAAAGCCTGTCGGAAGCTGTTTCCAGCGATTATCGACATTGGTATCGAAGGCCTGTTCCTTTGTTAACAGTTTTCCATTTTGATATACGGACATTTCCCAGTAATCTTTTTCGAAATGCAGACTTAACTGTTCTGTCTCATATACAAAATAATGTTGGGTCTCGACAAGTTTGGCATTTTTGCTTTCAAACTCGGAAGCAGACGTAGATTCCAGCACGGTCTGTCTGTGACTTTGGGCAGTCAGCTCAGGTACCATAACAAATCGGAATACAGATGGTGTCAAAAATGTGACACAGACCTTTACGGTATGATCCTTCCATGTACGTACTGCAAAATGCAGCCCATCCTCCTGAACGCATACGGACTCAATTTTGGTCAGAAAATCATATTCATCCGAGAAAATAGTTCTGCGAACGCCATATTGAGGATTATATTGGGTTTCTGTTTCAGCTGACATATATTGTCCTCCCTGAAATTTTAATATTTTTGTGTCTGCCGCTATACATATTTCCAAATAAAACACATTCTTTTTGGTAATAATGCACAATTGGCAACGTTTCCGATTTCAGTATATCATACCTTTTTACTTTTTAAAATATCTTTTTGATCCTGTAAAAAATGAATCATAAAATGGTTAAAAAAAGGATCAGGATCCTCCCTTTTTTATGAAAAAACCTTGCAAACATCGGCATGAGAAGGTATTCTAAACATAGAATAACAGAGCATAGATTTGGGAAAAGTACGAAAGGGAAAGGGAAAGGAAAATAAAAATCAGAAAATTACGATTAAAATTGTTTGCAATTCTGCTGCTTTTTGCAGTCGGAGCAGGAGTTGACTGTGTCAAGGGATGTTCGCAAAAAGGACTCCTGAAAAATGGAATTAAGCTGCAATGAGCAGCGTTGCCTCAATGGAATCCTGGCTGAGGTAGGCTCTTGAGACAGACCAGTCCTCGGCATACTCCATCAGATATGTTGTCACCAGGCGGACATAGGATACCTCGTTGGGGAAGATTCCTACCACACTGGTGCGTCTCCGAATCTCACGATTCAGCCGCTCAATCATGTTGGAGGATGATATCTTTCTGGCATCCAGTTTGGGAAAAGCGTAGAAAGTCAGGGAATCTTCCAGGACGTTTTCAAGGCACTGAACCGCCTTTGGAAAGTGTTTGGCATAGGCATCCATCACATCATAAGCCCGCTTTCTGGCCAGATCTGCGGTGGGTGCCAGCCAGATTTCCTTGATCACAGATGCAAAGGATTTCTTCTCTTTCTGCGGTACATAAGCCAAGATATTCCGCATGAAATGTACCTTGCAACGCTGCCAGGAGGCTCCAGGGAAGGACGCCTGTATTGCCGAAACTAACCCGGAGTGAGCGTCTGAAATGATCAGCTTGGGCGTGGTAAGACCACGATCCTTCAAGTCTTGAAACAAGACTCCGTAGGAGCTTCTGGATTCCTCGGCCATAGGTTCCACGGCGATGATATCTCTGTGGCTATTTTCATCCACACGATAAGTACCGCCATACTGACAATTCTACCGTCTACACGAACTTTTTCGTACAGTGCATCTACCCACAGAACCGGGTACACAGTATTGGAAAGAGGTCGATTACGGAACTCATTGACCTGCTCATTGAGAACTTTCGTCATCTCGCTGACCTGACTTCTGGATAGGTTTTCGATGCCGAGGCTGGGCCAGCTTCTCCATCTTCCGGGTGGATACGCCTTGCACAAAGGCCTCCTGAACGACCTGAATGAGCACAGCTTCACTGCGCTTGCGCTCTGTGACAAAGAACGGGATATAACCGCCCTGCCGTACCTTAGGAACCATGAGGTACATCGTCCCCATACGTGTGTCCAGACGGCGAGGACGGTAGCCGCTGCGATAGCCGCTCCTTCCGTCCGTGCGCTGACTTTTCTCTGCCCCCAGCTGCTGATCCACCTCGGTCTCCATGAGCCGTGTGCACAGCCATTCCAGCATGCTCAGCATGGGATCCGGCTGAGTCATACATTGCAGTAGTAATTCTGTGAGATTTGTGCTATTCTTTTTGTGAGCCATTAGGGTCTCTCCTTTGCAGTATGATTGTCTCGACAACTTTCATTTTACAGGAGCCCCTAGTGGCTTGTCTATTTCCTTTTCACTTTTGCAAACATCATTGTACTCTATCAAAGTTGGTATCGGAGGACAGACTGCGCAGGAAATTTTCAGAAAAAGGAGCGCAGCTTATCCGGGAAGAGTTTTCCCTGAAAGCGTCAATTGATCGCCTGGAACATTTTTATGAGGAGATTTGTAAATGAGTATTCCTAAGAAAATTCATTATTGCTGGTTTGGAAGAAATCCACTGCCGGAGTCGGCAAAGAAATGTATTGAGAGCTGGAAAAAATACTGTCCTGAATATGAGATCATCGAATGGAACGAGGATAATTTCGATCTGACGGAAAACCGATATGCACGGGAGGCCTATGAGCAAAAAAAATGGGCATTTGTCAGTGATTATGCGCGGTTAAAGATCGTGTATGAACAGGGCGGAATTTATATGGACGTGGATGTGGAGCTGATCAAACCGCTGGATGAGCTTACAGAGCTGGATGGTTATATGGGCTTTGAAAAGGAGATAGATGGTCAGATGTGGATTGCAACGGGCCTTGGCTTTGGTGCACGTGCAGGGCATCCGATCGTCGGTGCACTTTTAAAGGACTATGAGGACATTCCTTTTATCAAAGAGGATGGAAGACTTGATACAGAGTCTTGTCCTGGACGCAATACGCGGACGCTGCGCACCTTCGGTCTGCGCCTTGACAATACAAAACAGGAAATTGACGGAATCGTTTTTCTTCCGACGCAATACCTTGCTCCTGTCAGCTATTTTCATCGAAAAAAAGAGATCACAGAGCATACGGTTTCCATTCATCACTATGACGGAAGCTGGCTGAACGAAAAGGAACAAAAAAGCCTTCGGTTAAGAAGGCTTTTAGGAAACAGACTGTATCATCGTCTGCAGTGTCTGTGGTATAAAATCAATCCGAGGAAAAAGCATTCCTAAATCAGCTGATGGATTTTACGAGATGGAAAATAGTATTCTGAGCGGTCTTTTCACAGTTGTTCAGATTGTTTAAGGTATCGGAGAACAGCCTATCCAGCCGGTTTTCCAGATCCGGAAGGGAAGCGTCTGTCTGAGGCTTGTCAGCTTTTGGCGCTTCCAGGGTCGGGAAAGGCGTGGTCGAAGGGGGAAGCACTGCGGACAGCTGAACTCTTTCAAGGCTTTGCTGTACCTGCTGCAGGATGTTTCCGGATTGAACCAGCTGCTTGCGAAGAGAGGTCAGATCCTTCTCTTTTTTCGCAAGGTCAGACTGCAGGGTTTCGATCTGTGCAGACTGAGCTTCGAGCTGAGTGCGCTGCTGTTTGATCTGCGCAGACTGAGCCTCGAGCTGAGCGCTTTGTTGTTTGATCTGTGTTGCCTGGGCCATTAAACGCCCCTCCTGCTCCCGTACCTGATGCTGAAGCGTCGAATCCTGCGCCGGAAATTGCTTAAGGGTTTCCATGACCTGACTTTGCAGGGTGCGGATCAAATCCTCCGCTTCCCGCTTCTGACGGCGCGTGATCTGTATCGTTTCTTCCCGGAGTGCGCGAAGCTGGTCGGAACCGTTCTCGGAGGACTTCTTTAAAGAAGCGACCTGTTCCTGCAGCTGTTCGATCGTAGATTCATATACTGTTGATAGATGACGGTTTTGTGGATAAGTCCGGTGAAATCTGCGATGCCTGTGCATTAAAGGATAACAGGATCAAGGTCATCCACAAAAAGAATGGCGGAGTGAGTGCGGCAAGAAACACCGGACTGCAGGAAGCTCGTGGGGAATATATCACCTATGCGGACTCAGACGATCTTGTGGGAAGGACAATCTATACAGAGCTGATCGACGCTATGGAGCAAAATGGAACGGACAGCGCCTGCTGCAGCTATGAAGCCTTTACGGGGGCTGGTACAGAGCAGGGGATGGCAGGCAGCAGGACAGGAGTGCAAAAGGCAGCTGGCAGCAGTAGAAGCAGGGTGGAGACCTGTTGCGGCACGGAGGCGTTTAAGGTTTTTTTGAGAGAAAATAACTACGCACCTGTGGTGTGGAACAAGGTTTTTAAACGGGAGGTGCTGAAATCTGCAGAGGGGCTGTTTTTGTTTGAAAAAAATACGACCCTGGGGGAAGATGAAAAATGGCTGGCGGAGGTTTTCTGTGGCAGAGAGACTTCTGTCTGCTTTATTGCAAAGCCGCTGTATTATTGGAGACGGCGGGACAGCAGCGCGACCCATACAGAGAAGGAAGGAATCACGAAAAACAATCTGGACAGTATTCGGGTGCAGGAGGAGCTCTTAGAGACTGTAAAAGTTCTGCAGGATGCAGAGCTGGAGGAGCTGTTAAAATGGAGGTTGTATCTGGCTGTTATGGATGTTGTGAGGAAATGCTATAAGCGCAGAGATACGGAGAATTTTCGGTGCTACTATCAAAAGCTGAAACAAATCGGAAAAGTGCGCACATTTGGCGAATCCGGGACAGAAAAAATCCGGAGGCTGGTGTGGAGCGTATTATTCAGACTGCGGGTGAACAGTAACATTTACGCAGAAATGATAGTGAAAATGAGAAAATTATGGTTTTCTTTTTGGTGGTGAACTGTTAGAATAAAGGATATCAGAAACGTTTGGAAAAACGCGAAAGAAAAGACAGGAAGGGGAATATTCCATGAAGAATTTTGACGTAGTTGCACTGGGTGAGCTGCTGATCGACTTTACCGAGAACGGCAAGAGCGCACAGGGCAATATGACTTATGAAGCAAATCCGGGCGGAGCGCCCTGCAACGTGCTGGCAATGTTGAACAAAGCAGGCCGCAAGACCGCATTTATCGGCAAAGTCGGACAGGATCTGTTCGGCAACAAATTAAAAGCAACCCTGGATGAGGTTGGCATCGACACTTCCAACCTGGTCATTGACGAAGATGCAAGAACAACTCTGGCATTCGTAGAGACCTTCCCGGACGGCGACAGAGACTTCTCTTTCTACCGGAATCCCGGTGCAGATATGATGCTGCGCAAGGAGGATCTGCATGAGGATCTGATCCGCGATGCGAAGATTTTCCACTATGGCACACTGTCCATGACTCATGATGGTGTCCGTGAAGCGACCAAGAAAGCGATTGACATCGCAAAAGAAAGCGGCGCAATCCTTTCCTTCGACCCGAACCTGCGTCCCCCTCTGTGGAAGACCTTAGACGATGCAAAAGAACAGGTTGCATATGGTCTGTCCAAGTGTGACGTTTTAAAGATTTCCGATAACGAGATCCAGTGGTTCACCGGCGAAGAGGATTTCGACGCAGGTATTGCAAAACTGCGTGAGCAGTACAATATTCCGCTGATCATGCTGTCTCTGGGCAGAGACGGAAGCCGCGCTTATTACAAGGATCTGCGCGTTGAGGTGAAGCCTTTCCTGCAGGATTCCACCATCGAGACAACCGGTGCCGGCGATACCTTCGGCGGCTGCTGCCTGCACCATGTCCTGAAATATGGTCTGGACAACCTGGATGAGGAGAAGCTGACTGAGATGCTGACCTTTGCAAATGCTGCAGCCTCCATTGTAACCACCAGAAAAGGCGCGCTGCGCGTAATGCCTGAAGTGGAAGAGGTTGAGGCGTTTATCAAATCCAGAGCTTAAAAGGAATGGAATATGCTTTTTAATTCCCATATTTTTATGTTACTGTTTCTGCCGCTTCTGTTGGCAGGATGGTATTTTCTGAACTGGAAAAAGAAATTTCAACTGGCACAGGGATATCTGATCGGGATGTCCCTGTGGTTTTATGCGTATGCAAATCTGCAGTATCTGTGGCTGCTTCTGTTCAGCTGTCTGATAGGCTGGCTTCTGAGCTGTCTGCCTGAAAAAATTTTCTCGGAAAAAGGGAAAAAAGTGCTGACTGGTGTCGGATGTGTTTTTCATCTGGGGCTGTTGGGGTATTTTAAGTACAGCAATTTTTTCCTGGAAAATCTGAATACAGTATTTCATACGGACTTTCCGATGCTGCAGATCCTGCTGCCGGTTGGAATCAGTTTTTACACGTTTCAACAGCTGGCATACCTGATTGACCGGTGCCGGGGAGATGCGCCAAGGGACAGCTTTTTTGACTACCTGACATTTATGGTTTATTTTCCGCAGCTGCTGCAGGGACCGATTCTGCTTCGTTCAGAGTTTATGGGGCAGTTAAAGGAGCCGGAAAGGCGCAGGTTTCATGCAGAGCGGTTCTCGGAAGGAATCCAGTTTTTCGTGTTCGGTCTCGCCAAAAAAGTGCTGCTGGCGGATACGCTGGCAAAGGCGGTCAACTATGGATACAGCAATGTTTCGATGCTGGACAGCATTTCGGCACTGCTTCTGGCGGTCGGGTATCTGACGGAGCTGTACTTTGATTTTGGCGGCTATTGCGATATGGCGGTCGGTCTGGGCAAAATGATCGGTCTGGAGGTCGCAGAAAATTTCGATGCGCCGTTTCACTCTGCTTCGGTCAAGGAATTCTGGCGCAGATGGCACATGACGCTGGGACGGTTTTTTACAAGGTATGTATACATCCCCCTAGGCGGAAATCGGAGGGGAAAGATGCGGACGCTGTGCAATGTGATGATCGTTATGCTGCTTTCAGGGCTCTGGCACGGCGCAGCGTGGACCTTTGTGCTGTGGGGATTTTTACATGGAGTCGGGATGATCTGGGATAACCTGGAGCATCCGCATTTACCGAAAAAATGGATGCGGCAGGCAGCGACCTTTGCCTATGTTTGTATGACCTTCGTGTTTTTCAGGGCAGAGAGCATTGCGCAGGGGATTGACGTTTTAAAAAGCATTGTCAGCATGAAATGGAACGGCTTTGTGTTTCAGATGGCATCGGCGCTCGACATGACGGAATGTTACATTATCACAAAGGCGCTGTCGATGAAGCTGCCGGGACTGCTTTCGTGGTTCTGGCTCGGAATTTTTGTTGTGCTGATTGCAATCTGTTTCCGGGTTCTTTCCGGAGAAAAAGTATCCGGCGTGGTTGCATTGCAAAGGCAGAAAGGCTATGGCAGGCTGTATCCGGTGCTTCTGGCGGTTTTGTTTACCTGGTCAATAATCTCAATGACAGGCGTGAGCGAGTATCTCTATTTTTCGTTTTAAAGGGAAAATGGCGGCAGTATGATCTGTCCGGGACAGTGTGAGGAATGAGAGAAAAATATGGTAAATTCCAAATGGATTCGGCGTTTTGCGGTCTGGACGGCAGCGCTTTTAGCAGCGATCGCAGCAGTGGTAGTGATTTTTGACCCGTTTTATCATTTTCACGGTCCGCTGCCGGGGATGAAAGCAGTCGTAACGAAATCGGAATATCAGTGTATCGGCACAATACGGAATTTTTCTTATGACAGCGTGCTGGCAGGATCCTCTACAGCGGAAAATTATAACAATCACTGGTTTGACGAGGCATTTTCCTGTAGGACGGTCAAGGCGATCAAAAGCTCCGGGACGTGCGCAGACCTGAAATTTTATATGGAGGAAGCGTTTGCGACGCACGATCTGAAAAATGTGTTTTACAGCCTCGATCTGTTTGCCTTGGACGGCGACCCGGAGACGAATTTTGTCAACGATTCGATGCCGCTGTATTTATATGATAAAAATCCGTTCAATGACGTGAAGTATCTGTTCAACAAGGATGTATTGTTTGAGGATATCCCGTATCTGCTGGCGATGAATTTCAGCGGGTACGACGATGGGATGTCTTATAATTTCTGGCAGTACAAAACCTTTTCTGAAGAAGAGGCGAGAAAGCATTACGAACAGTCGGAAGAGATTGCACCGATGCAGGAGCCGTCTGAGTGGCAGGCACGGGTAGAGGAAAATATTGGTTTGTTGACAGATATGGTAAAAAAGCATCCGGAGACAGAATTTTATTTTTTCCTGCCGCCCTATTCCGAGCTTTGGTGGGACAGCGTGTACCGGAGCGGGCAGACGGAGGAATATCTCTATGCCAGACAGGCGGCGATGGAAGCGCTGATTGTATATGACAACGTGCAGATCTATGATTTCCAGACGGATGAGGATATTATTTTGAATCTGGATTATTACATGGATCCGATTCATTTTTCTGCGGATGTGAATCAGTTCATAGTCGTAAAAGCAAAGGAAGCCGATGTAGCATATCTGGTGACAAAAGAAAATCTCTCTGACCGGTGCAGTGCAATGCGTGAGCTGGCAGAGAAGATCACAAACAGGTAGCAGGAGTATTTACACGAGATATTTTCCAAACATTTTTAGGGTGTGATCATGACAGATATTTATCAGAAAGCTTATACGAGCATATATCCTTCCAGGCTTGGGGATATTTTGCTGGCGGCGGACGAAATCGGGCTTACCGGTTTGTGGTTTTTCGGGCAGAGCTATTTTGCAGATACACTTCCGGCAGAGCAGGTTGCGCAGGAAACGCCGATACTTGCACAGGCAAGGGAATGGCTGGACGAATATTTTTCGGGAAAAGAACCGGACTTTACACCGAAGCTGCATCCGATCGGATCGCCGTTTCGGCAGGAGGTATGGAGGATTTTGCTGCAGATTCCCTATGGTCAGACGATGACCTACGGAGAAATCGCAAGACAGATGGAAAAGCTGCAGAACCGGCCTCATATGTCTGCGCAGGCGGTAGGCGGTGCGGTGGG
>ERZ827108.4345-NODE-4345-length-10389-cov-3.768918_pt1 | contig 10389 bp, 9 predicted proteins | sample MGYA00519921_ERZ827108 | MGnify/ENA primary metagenome ERZ827108 (study PRJEB31778, sample SAMEA3449258) | human gut metagenome | biome: human gut; feature: human-associated habitat; material: faeces | place: United Kingdom | collected 2010/2012 ... | reverse complement strand
CGAAACGGAAACTGGTTCCAAGGGGAGCGCGGCATCAGTCCGGCGGTTGCCGCGCGGTGTGGCGTCGGCGACTCCGACGGCGGTTGACGGTGGTGGCGGAGCCGCCGGGCATCTTCGGTGCATTGATCTGAAAACTGTCGGCGCTGAGCGCTTCCACCGCTTCGTGCGTGGTCGCGAAATTATCGAGCACATAAGCGGCCCACAGAGCCGTCGACATGTATGGCCTCGGGTCGTCATCCGAAGCATAGAATGTGCCGGGAAGATACAGGAGGTTGCACACCAGCCCCATCTCGTTCATTCCTTCGTTGACGCCTACATCGTATCCTACAGAAACCACACTGCCATACTTCGATGTCCACGTGATCGACCGGTCAGTGTCGTAGCTGCGGCGGGTGACGCCACGGGGATACACATAAAGGTTTGTGGGAATCGGGGTGCGCCAGTCGAGCGTGCGGCCGGTGATTACGGCATTTTCGCCTATATAAGTAACACGGGTACAGGCCTCTGCCTCCCCGGGGAGCATAGCTGCAAGCGACAAGGCTGCTGCTAAAGTCATTAATGCGGTGCGATGGAGAAGTTTCATAGTGTAAAGAGAATATGCGGCGCCTGAGGCGACGCCGCTCTATTCTCTCTAACGTCGTTCTTCCCCATTCTGTTCACTCGGCTAAAGGTAACCGGCCGAAACTGTTTTGAACAGATATTTATCAATCGAGCGAGTGAATCACCAGACCGGAACGGAGTTTAGGCTCGAACCAGGTGGTTTTCGGGGGCATGATGTTGCCGGAGTCAGCAATATCCATCAGCTGCTTCATCGACACGGGATAAAGTGCAAGCGCCACGGCCATCTCGCCTGAGTCGACACGCGCCTTAAGTTCGCCTAAACCGCGGATGCCGCCCACGAAATCTATCCGGCGGTCGGTGCGCAGGTCGGTGATGCCGAGTATGTCGCGCAGAATGAGGTCGGAGGAGATTGTGACATCGAGCACACCGATGGGATCGGCGTCGTTATAGCGTCCCTCGCGGGCTGTGAGCGAGTACCAGCGGCCATCGAGATAGAGCGAGAAGTTGTGGAGTGCGGCGGGGCGGTAGATTTCCGTGCCCTTATCCTCCACAATGAAATCCTTCTCGAGCGCTTTCAGGAATTCAGCGGGGGTGAGACCGTTGAGGTCGCGCACCACGCGGTTGTAATCGATGATGCGCAGATGAGATGCCGGAAACGCCACAGCCATGAAGAAATTATACTCCTCATCGCCGGTGTGGGAGGCGTCGGCTGCCGCCTTTTCAAGACCGACACGGGCGGCGGCGGCTGAACGGTGGTGTCCGTCGGCAATATAGAGGTGAGGCATGGCGGCAAACTCTGCGGTGATGACAGCTTCGTCGGCAGGATCATTGACAACCCAGAAATGATGGCCGAAACCGTCATCCGAAGTGAAATCATATTCGGGTGTGCCGGCCGAGACCTTGTCGATAATCTGCTGAAGGGCGGCATTGTCGGGGAAAGCGAGGAACACCGGTTCGATGTTGGCGTTGTTCACTTTCACATGACGCATGCGGTCATCCTCCTTGTCGCGGCGGGTGAGTTCGTGCTTCTTTATCACGCCGTTGACATAGTCGTTGACATTTGCAGCCAGCACGATGCCATACTGCGTGCGCCCATCCATGGTCTGGGCGTAGATATAATAATGTTCGTCGGGATCCTGAATCAGCCAGCCGTTGTCGCGGAACTTGCGGAAGTTCTCCACGGCCTTGTCATACACCCGGTCGTCATGCTCGTCGGTACCGGGGACGAAATCGATTTCAGGTTTGATGATGTGGTAGAGCGACATCTCGTTGTCGCCGGCCTCGGCGCGTGCCTCCTCGGAATTCAGCACGTCGTAGGGGCGCGAAGCCACTTTTTCGATCAGTTCCTTCGGGGGACGGATCCCCTTGAAGGGCTTAACTTTTGCCATTGTATTTTAGATAGAAGATTATCACATGCGGATTTTGCGGACCGTGCTGCCCCGGCGCTCGATCACCACGGCTCCGGCAGCCGGGCAGGCGATGCGGCGACCCATGATGTCGAAATACTCGGCGGGGGCGTTGCTGTCGTCAATATCGGCCGAAACATTTTCCACGCCGGCATAATCCGGCAGCGGAGCTGCCTCAGTGTCATCGCGTTCGGGTTCGGGGGCATCGGGGGTTTCGAGATAATTGCCAAACTGTTTTTTGAGCCAGTTGATTTTGGCCGAGAGGCGGTTTTTGACTTTAGCGGCCTTGGCAGGCATGCTGGAATTGTCGGCTACAGCCTGTCCGCCTTCGGGATGGGGCTTTCCGTCCCAACGTTTGTGATCGGCTACGGCAGCTGCACGGAGATGTTTCTCATACAGGTCGATGTCATCGACGAGACCTGTATAGCCGTTGTTCATGAACCATAGCCATGTGGCTTTCACTTTGTCGTTGAATTTGGCATTCTGACGGATGGAAGGAATCCATGTGTTGCCGTAGGAGTCGCAATCATAGAAGAAAGCATCATCATTGCCCGACCATGCATTGCCGAAGTCCCACAGAGGCGAAAAATGCCACTTCTGCCCTTCGCCGCGGTCGCGGAAAAGGTAGGTGGAACCATGATACGACTCGGTGTGCGACACAATTTCCTCTACAAGATAGTAGCGGACGGCGTCATCGAGGTCGAGATATTTCCAGAGGTCGTCGGAGTTCTCTCCCACGAGGTTGTTCATAGCCTCGAACTGGTCGGTGATGAAACGTTTCTGAATTTCAGAATATTCCTCGGGGGTGTCCCAGGTCACACGCAGCCGGTCGAGCCACTGATCGGGGACACATGACTGCTCTGCCATCTGTATCTGGTTCTCCTCGTCGTAGTTATCGAGTTCCACCAGATAGCCGCCCGAGATGAGCGTGGGGTCGGAGACATTGTCTTCAAGCTCCTGAATGTCAATGCGGTTTTTCTCGATACGGATCGACTCGGTGAGGAAATAGAGGCCGCGGTAGTCGCCATTGATCACCACTTCCACAGGCTGCTGCGAAGGTGTCCATGGCAGACCGATGCGCTTGCCGAGATTGAAGCCCACATAGTTGCGCATGTAGCCGAAATTGTCATCGGCATGCGCGAGGATTGCAAAATGCTTGCTCTTGCTCAGGCCGAGCATTTTCTGTTTCTCTTTGAGTTTGAGCTTGAAAGGCTTCTTGGCGAATCCTTTGCGGGTCCAGTTGCCGCGGGCCTTGATTTCAAGAGGCAGGGGAGCCTCTCTCGAGCCTATCGAGGCTGCACCTTCGGCTTCCATCCATTCGCAGCCGTTGAGGTCGAGCCAGTATTCGGCAAAGCTGAAATAATTCTTATGTGCGAGATTCATATCGATGATCTCGTTGTTGAGCGCGCTCTTGGTCTCATCGGTGTACACATTAATATATAGCACCGGGAGTGTGCCCGACAGACCCTCCACAGGGGGCAGGGAGGCTTCCACCTTCAGCGTGATATCCTGATCGGGCACGTAGTCAAACGAGAATGTGACATCTTTCAGAGTCACACAGTCGAAATTCTCGCCGTGGCCACCGCTCGCCTGACAGTGCATCAGGTAGTCGCCGGGGCCGGTGACAGTCACATTCTGCCCCACAGGCGTGCTGTAGATTAAATGAACATTGATCCAGTCTTCGCCCGCAACCTTGAACTGACCCTCGAACGAATCGAGATGCAGGCTGTAATGGCCATTGTTTTCAGTGAAACGGTATTCTTCGCTCGCATTCCACTGGTTGATGTGACAACGAAGATATAGAACGGGGTTCTGAGCAATCAGCCCGCAAAACGAGCCGATCAGCACCGATAATAGCAAGGTTAACGTTTTTTTCACGGAAAAGCTGTATTAGAATGGATGATAGAATGTAAGTTTCAAATAAAATTAACTGGTTTTGTAACTGTATATACGATTTTTGTCAAATTAAAATTATATGCATCAGCATGACTATATTCGCAGCCCCAAAGTTAGCAAATAAATACCACACTTGCAAGTTTGTATAGATCCAAGTGGCAACTTGCAAGTTTGTCCCCTTAAAATACCCTCCCGAAAAGAAGTCGAATGAGTAATAATTCCTACATTTGCACCGAAGATCTTTATTCCGAAAGCAATATTCTTTCATCAATTCTTACATTAACTTTATGAAATCAATCTTCCGCAACGTGCTCGCGCTGTGCATCGCAGCTCTGGCGTTCACATCGTGCTCTCCCTCCATGGAATCTATCGTGGAGGAGGCCAACAAACACTGCCCCATCAAACTCAAAGGCATGGGCAAAATCGAATCTCTTGAATTCGAAAACAATACCCTCACCTACAACTGCCTTGTCACCACCCGCAACTTCAACCTCTCCGCAATGGAAGGCCATGAAGAGGAGATGAAGTATGCCTTTCTGACCATGCTTCCCGACATCCTCAACAGCAAAGACAACGAGGCTATCACAAAGAAACTGATCGACGACAATTCTTCGCTCGCATTCCACCTCTACTCCAAAGGGATCAAGAATCCCCGTCTGAAAGGCCCCAATGCCGCCGACATCACGGTTACTTTCGGTCCCGAAGATCTCCGTCAGGTGGTTGACGGCAAAGTTGATAACTCTCCCGAAATCAAGCTCAAATCCATGACCGCCCTGAGCAATCTGCAGCTTCCCCAGCGTATCGACAGCGAGACTACTTTCGCCGCCGTAGTGGCTAAAGACAACAATGTCTACTACACTTATGAAGTTGACGAATCGCGCGATCCCGAGACCATGACTCAGATCGAAGCCAACAAGGATCAGTTGCGCGAATTCCTCGCCCAGACCGTTAAAAGCAAGGATCCCAACATCCGTCAGGTCACCAAGCTCTGCAAGGAGGCAAACTACGGCGTTGTTTACCGCTACGTCGGCGAAAAATCGGGCAAGACCCTTGAGTTCGCTTTCACTCCCGCCGACTTCTGATTCTACCGATAGAATAATTCCGGCAGAAAATAACACAAGAGGGTGTGTCATAATGGCTCCCTCCCATCCGGATATAAAAAGCGCTGTGTCAAGCATTTTGACACAGCGTTTTTTTACGTTTAGTATTTAATAGGCTGGAACCTGTAATCAGGGGTTATTTCACATATTTCAGTGAATCGGCCAGGAAGCGATCTGTAAAATTAATATATACATCGGGGGTGAAGGTCATTTCGCCGAACACAATGCGCTTGCCTATGGCATAAAGGTCTACACGGACGAAACGGAAACCGGCCGAGAGTTTCGCAGCCACCTCAAGCATCTCGTCGTAGACCTCGGGGCGGGGCATCTCGTCGCGGCCCGGACGTCGCACGCTGTCGGCCACCGGCTGCCACCGTCGGTCGTAGACCATGTTGAATGTTTTATGAGAGTTGGGACGCCTGCCCGAGTAGAAGAGCACGAATTCAGGTCGTCCGTTGAAACAGAAGAACTTATAATCGTAGGGGAGTTCATCCGTTTCGGGATTCTGGATGAGATATTCTTCGGCGAGAATCATCGGTTTGATGGCTGTGTAGTGCGGCATAGCCGAGAGTTTGCCGTAGGGATATGACATCCAGTCTTTTAGGGTAGCGCGCATTGCCTTCTCGTCGCGTGGTTTGTCGGCCCGTAGAATCATATTGGTGCCGCAGCCGTTGTTGGTTTTCACCACACAATCGGGCGGAAGTATAGAGAAATCCACGTCGGAGACTTTCTCCCACGAGCCGATCAGACCGGTGAGATATTTCTCCCCTATCCGCTCCTTTACGAAATCGCGCACAGCAAGCTTATCGGTGAGACGGGCCAGTTCATCGAGCATCTGCCGATTACGAATTGTTTTATAATAATCGGCAATTATCCACCCCTGCAGTTCCGTGGGATTTTTTATATTGAGTTTTTTACCCGACTTCACCCAATAACGGAATTTATAAAGGGTTTTGGGCATCAGACCTAAAAAGGGGGCGATGCACTTCAGAACGAAGTGCATACCTTTTGAACGGTTGATAAGGTTTACTTCTCTAACTTTGTCGTCATTCATAATATTTTAAGATTTCATTTTTATAGCGGTGATGATGCGCTCGACTGTGCCTTGCTCGCGGCGATACGAAGGCATCAGCGGCTGGCGGCAATGACATGTGCAGAGACTGCTGCGGCAGATGTTGGCCTCGGGAATGCCGGCACGGCGAAGCGCTATGCAGTTGGCTTCCTGAAGGTCAAGATGTGGATTGCGGCCCGCGTCACCGTCAATTACGGCCTCGCCAAAGCCGGCGGCGGTGAAATCAGCCGCAAGTTCGACCGACACTTCGTAGCAGTCGCGGCATATCGACGGCCCGAACCACACCTTGATACAGCCGGGGCAGGCGCCGAGCGCTTTCAGACAATCGACGGCCGCATCGGCAATACCGTTGACCGTACCTCGCCACCCGGCGTGGACTGCAGCTACGGCTCGGATGTCGGGAGCCAACAGCATAACAGGCACACAGTCGGCGGTACGTACTCCCGGCATCAGCGAGTCATTGAGGGTGACAACACCGTCGGTATCGGGAAATTCCTGCCGGGAGTCGGCAATAGCCACATTCGCCGTGTGGGTCTGAGTGGGCAGCAGCAACTCCCCGGGGAGCGGCTCTCCGCAGGCATCGGGTATATAAACCTTTACCTCCGCGCCATCGTCGGCTATCAGCAACGACCGGTAAACTCCTGCGGGATTTCTCATTTGAGCAGTCGGTCGTAAAAAGCGTCAAGTTCCTTTTTTACATTATCAACCAGATAGTCGCGGCTGATTTCGAGGCTTCTGGCCCCCATTGACTCGCGCAGCGAAGGGTCGGACGCCAGCGTCATTATGGCCTGATACATCCGGTCAATATCAGCCGGAGGCACCAGCAAGCCGTTTTCTCCCTCTCTGACCACCGAGGGGATGCCCCCCACCGGAGTGGAGAGCACCGGCAGTCCGTAGGTCATACCCTCGAGAATGGAGATGGGCAGACCTTCGTTGTGCGAGGGGAGAAAATACACGTCGGCCGAATTAAGCAAAGCCGCTTTCTTTTCGGCGTCGGCCCATCCTTCATAAGAGAGTACATCGGAGAGTCCCAGCCGGTCGATGTCGCGTTGCAGCCTTTCGCCTTCGCCATTTCCAGCCAGGTGAATCATCACTTTGCCGGTTAGTTGCGAGTGATATTTCTCTGCCATTTTCACCACATCGAAACATCCTTTGCGGTCACAAATCACGCCGACAAGGGCGAAATGCACACGACCGTCACCCACCGGATGGCGATCGATGCGAGCCGGTGGCACCGGATTGCGGATAGCGATGACGTTGCTGCATCCCTTGCTTTCAAAAAATTCTTTCCAGAAATCCGAAAGCGCCACCACGGCGTCGACACGGGCAAGAGTTGCCCGCACGGCATCGGTGTTGGCCGCATAGAACTGCTCGAATTCAGCTCCGTGGCAGTGAAACACCGTTTTCTTTCCGAAAAACGAAGCTACATTCAGAAATGCGCGCTTACGGAAAAAACTTACTCCGGAGCACACGTGCACGTGCACCACCTTGATTTTGCGGTCGGTGAGCAGTCGCCATATAAATTGCGACATCGATGCGATGCCCACCATGATTTTTTTGACAGTGCTACCCTCTTTCTGCGTAAAAATAATTTTGAAGGGGTCAAACACCGTGGCATAGGCGTCGATTACTGATCTCATGCCGCCGCGTCCGGCAGGCCCGAGAAACAGGATTTCTTCGTCGTGGTTGTGTGGCATAGTATAGTAGTGTGTGGTTTATCCTCGGTTCAGTTGTTGTCGGAGGCCGGAGGGTCGAGAGAATAACCGTTTGCGTTGAGTGCCCGGCGATATTCAGCCGCCTTGCGCAGATGTGTGGCGTAGTCGCTCGTGAAATCGTGATAACCCGAGAAGTCGGCTTTGGCACACATATAAATATAGTCGTGAGCGGGTGCGTTGAGCACAGCATCGAGAGTACGCAAGTCGGGAATTCGGATGGGCGATGGGGGGAGTCCGGCATAGCGGTAGGTGTTGTAGGGAGAATCCACATTAAGCATAGCGCCGCCCACGCGCTTTATAGCAAAATCGCCTACGGCATATTTCACCGTGGGATCAGCCTGCAGACGCATGCCGCGGTCAAGACGGTTCATATACAGGCGGGCTATCATTCCCCTTTCGTCGGACTTGTTGCTCTCCTCCTCGGCGATAGATGCGATTATGGCTACCTGGTCGGGGGTAAGCCCGATGGATGCGGCCTTCGCCTTGCGCTCCGGGGTCCAGAAGCTGTTGTAGTTCGACAGGATTTTTTCGATAACTTTGTCGGGCGTCGAAGTCCAGTAGACTTCATAGGTATCAGGCGCCATACGACCCAGCAGCACTTCCGGGGTCACATTCAGATGTCTGGCTTCGTTGCGGAACGCCTCCATAAACTCTCCGTCGGCCCAGTCCATGCGCGCATTCAATCGGCTTTCGAGTTGCGGCAGGGTGCGGATATTGTTGAACGTGAGCTTTACAGGGGTCTGTCGGCCATTTTCAAGACGGCGCGCCACACTGATGGCCTTGTCATCCGGCGCAATGAGATAGGCGCCGCGCGCCTTGGCCGGGTCGCCGCTCCAGTATCCCATCACCTTGCGGGCAAACCGGTCGCCTACGGCTGCTTTTAACGAATCGGCAACCTGCCGCTCCGTGGCGCCGTGGGGAATCCTCACCCATGCGGCCTCCTCGCCGTCGTAGCGGCTTGCCATGACCGTGAAATGCCACACGCCCCATCCCATAACAAAAATGCAGATGGCCGTGACTATTATTTTTCGGAAAGTGTGGGAGCGTTTGCGCTTCCGTCTGTTTGACTTTTTGTTGGCCTGATTATCTTTCATACCGATTTTTCGACCTCCAAAATTACAAAAATTTCCCCGAACGACAAAAAAAGCGGAGTGCCTGTCGAGGACACTCCGCCTGATATCGTGAATTCCGAAAGCGGAATCAGTTCTTTTTGCGGTCGCCGTAGCGCGAACGGAATTTGTCGACGCGGCCTGCGGTGTCGACCAGCTTCTGCTTGCCGGTGAAGAAAGGATGCGAGGAAGAGGTGATTTCAAGCTTCACCAGGGGATAAGTCTCGCCATCGATTTCGATAGTCTCCTTGGCAGCCACGGTGGAATGAACGATGAAAGTCTCTTCATTCGACATATCTTTGAAAACTACTTTGCGATAGTTGGAAGGATGGATGTCTTTTTTCATTTTATTAAGTAGTTGTTTTGTTCGTTAATCGGGCGTCGCTGGTAGGGCGACTTGAGTAATGGCCTGCAAAAGTACGCATTTTCTTTTAAACAGCAAAGTCTTTTTACAAAAATTTCACAAACCGGATTTACCAACCTGTCAAAACCACTCTTTCAAACCTATCAGCTAAAGCAAGCGAACAAACCAATATGTTAAAATAGTGTTAAAGTGAGAATTCAACGAACGCAACTAAAAGAATAGTTAATACCTTTACGTCGTAAAATCTTCGGCTGATATGCCGCAACAAACTATCATCACATTTATGACACGACTGCTGACATCGCTCATCTGTCTGCTGACGGCCACAACTATCTTCGCGCAAATTAACGTTAGGGGCACGGTTGTCGACCGCGAGACCGACGAGCCTGTTGTCGGAGCATCGGTAATAGTCAAAGGGGCTGACGGCAAAATAAAAAAGTTCGCATCGTCGAAAGCCGACGGCAGTTTTGCCATGACAATGCCATCGGTCAGCGGATGCCGGCTGGAAGTTACCATGATGAGTTTCGCCAGGCAGTCGATGCCGCTTGACAACGTCGAGTTCCCTCTGACCGTGAGAATGGAGCCGGGCACAACATTGCTTAAAGAGGTCACTGTCAAGGCCGACCGGATTCGCGAGCAGGGCGATACCATCTCTTACCGTGTCGGCAGCTTCGCTCAGGCACAGGACCGCTCCATCGGCGACGTGTTGAAACGTATGCCCGGCATAGATGTGGCCAAGAGCGGCAAAATACAATATCAGGGCGAGGATATCAACAAATTTTATATTGAAGGTGCCGACCTCCTCGGCGGAAAATACGGCATCGCCACCAACGGTATCAGCCACGAAGATGTCGGCGCGGTAGAGGTAATGGAGAACCACCAGCCCATGCAGGTGCTTTCAGGTATCGCATATTCAAACAAAGCGGCCATCAACCTCAAACTGAAAAACAAAGCAAAAGCCACCTGGAGCTTCCACGGCGATGCCGGCGGCGGCTATTCGTGGGAACCCACAGGCGCGATATGGGACGGAGAGCTGTTTGCCATGGCCGTAATGCCCGGATTTCAGAACATCACAACACTGCGCACCAACAACACCGGCGAAAACCTTTCATCGTCGGAAACCGACTTCTTCGCCGAAAACCGACAGACCGGATTGAGCCGATACG
>ERZ827108.4343-NODE-4343-length-10395-cov-6.227853_pt1 | contig 10395 bp, 9 predicted proteins | sample MGYA00519921_ERZ827108 | MGnify/ENA primary metagenome ERZ827108 (study PRJEB31778, sample SAMEA3449258) | human gut metagenome | biome: human gut; feature: human-associated habitat; material: faeces | place: United Kingdom | collected 2010/2012 ... | reverse complement strand
TCGCTGTAGATTTTCTCCATTTCATGGCACATAAGCTCAACCCCTTTCTGCGTGTCTTTTAATTCATGTACCCGTTTTGCAAGAACCGGACTGTGCATTTCATCCGCATTCTTACAATGCAGATCATACATAAGTCTCATTTTTCCAGCCGTTCTTTACCGTCGATACGGACAGAAAGTTTCCCATATGTTCTTAAAATCCGTGAACAAAGTACATAAGCTTCTTCTGGATATGTCTCTTTTCCGGGCAAAAATGCCTCTAATACATTCAGCCCAATTTTTTCTGCTGTCAACCCTGAAAGGCTTATCCGATCGGGTCTCTCTACAAAATACATCAGTACAAAATTTAAAAAAGCGGTCTCTTTGTCGGAATATCCAAACATACGCATACGTTTTTCCAAAACGGCATCCGCATTTTTAGCATTTGTGCCTGTTAACTTTACCAGCAGTTTCAGGATATCCAGATCCTTTTTGCGATACCCTTTAAGCTTTGTCATTACTTTGCCTACCATCCACACGAAAAGATTCCATTCAGTAAATACGGATATCTTCCGGTTCTTTGAAAAGCTGTCAGCAAGTCTTTGTTTTATGCCTTCCCACAGTGTTTCATCATCCGGAAGGATGGACATGGCAAACAGCATTTCTTCTGCTCGCTCAAATGGATACGCATGCATGGCCTGTTTCCACCGATTCTTTTCCTTTTCCTCACAGATATAATTGATACTGATCAAAAACAGGTCTTTCTCTCCAAGAATCTGTTTCATCTTTTTCCAGAACAGATCCTTTTGAGTTCCATTGAACATACAGGTCTCCTGCAAAGGCATCATCCTTGCCAGGGCAAGTCCGAGGGCACGGTATGTCTGCTTTGTCAAGGTCAGATGTTCTCCAATGCGCTCCAGGACTTCTCCCGGATAGTGCAGTCCATAAGCGGTTTCCATGTCTACTTTCGGCTTTTCCAGAAACATATCATTTTCTTTTAATTGCATATAAATTTTATATTTTTCCTCATTAGATGACAGCTTATAGATCAGGTTCGTCATCTGCCGGTACAGGGTAATATCAAGCCATTTTTCATAACTCTTCCATTCCATCCAATTTCCTCCTGTTTTCCCATATAAAAAGGGGACTGTTCGCCAGTCCCCAAAAATTGTTCTTATGCTGCCAGGATAATCTTCTTTTTCCGGCTTGCATAAGTGATCGCCATTGTAGAATGTTCCATGCCTCGCTGTTTCTGGTATTGCTTTACATCTGCATAATTTGCAAACGAAAGGATCTTACCATTTTCCTCTAACAAGTTCTCTTCGTTATCTTCCATATTTTCACTCTCGCAGGAAGCCAGCGTCCAGTTTACATGGCAGATATAACAGGTCATGCCTGCAAATCCCAGATACTTATGTACATACTCTTCCGCTGCCTCAGCACTCGGAAAATAACGTGCATACTCCAGGGAACGGCAAACGATCCGGTCTTTGTACCATCCGGCAAAATACCGGTTCTTTTTCAGTTCAAGTACATACCCTGTCAGATAAATCTTCTGTAAAGCATTTTCTTCCTCGTCCATCATATCAAGAAGCTGTTCCGCATAGATTTTTTTCCATTTCAATGTGTTCTTCTTTATTCTTTTACGCAGCATTATCTTTTTCCTCCTCAGTTCCCACAATGAGTTTTTCTACCATTCTGTACAAGTTCCGGAAATTTCCAGCCTGTCTGCGGCGTGTCATGCAGTCCTGTTCAAATGCCTGGATCACAGCAGAAGTTCTTGCAAACAGTGCGAAGATTTCCTCATCTTTCAGCTGTATGGTAACCTCTTTTTCTTTCCGGTAGCTGTCTTTTTTACAATACTGGCCGCCATTGGAATTATGCATCGCTACACCGGTGCCATTCTGTATCCTGACAACCCACGGATAATTCAAAACTTCTCCTTTGTTGTTGCGAACCTTCCTCTGTATAGAAAATACTGTAACCCTTCCCGTGTTGGAATTTTTATCCTCGCAAAAGATCTTTTGCTGGAAGAATTTAAATTCCTGCACATTATTCCATATACGGGAATACACGTATTTTATGATTTCCGGACTCAGATTTGCATAAACGCTGATGCTGTCTTCTTTGCTGTAGTCAACCATGACCGCCCGGATCCTGGAATAATCGCTGGCAAAGTCTTCGTGAAGATGCCAGAAATCCTTTGGTTCTGCCATCCGCAAAAAGCTATTAAATTCCAGTAACGTGTTCTGTGTCTTATGAACACAGATCTGTTTTGATACATCCGCATTCTGTTCTTTTTCTTTCCTGTTTTTCCTGTTCATCCTTACCTCCTGATAAAACGCAGCAGTTTTTTTGTCAGAAGAGCCGGAAGCTGTTCAAGATCCGTAATATCCAGAAAAGATTCCTCATAAATTTCCTGAATTGCTTCCTTGTCGCTTCCGATCGCAGCTGCCTGAAAGAATACTCCCTGCTGCAGCAGCTTTTTCCGAATCTTCTGAAGGTCCCTTTTTGCCCCTGTGCCTCCATACTGGTTTGCATTAGGTGCACCATCACTGATCACAAACAGCAGTTTCTGCTTTTCCGGTCGTTCCAAAAGACGGCTGCCAGCATACCACAATGCAGTTCCATCCCGGTTGCTTCCATAAGGCTGCATACCAGCGATCCGAAACCGATCCTTTTCATCCGTTTCAAAATCTGTGCAGCAATGCAGATACACTGTTTCGTCTTTCAGGTTCTCATGCCGGTATCCATCTGTATGATGTCCGCACACCAAAACCGGTATTTCTGATTCCATACAAAAATCATACAGGCAAAGTGCTGCAAGAATGGCATGATCCATCCGTTCCCCACACATGGAAAAAGAATTATCGACCAGCACAGCCACACAGATATCCAGATTTTTTCCTGGCTGTTGTTTCTTAAATACTGCCCCAGACGGTTCAGCTATGTTTCGAAGATCTACCCGACGTCCAAGAAAAAGCTTATATTCCGTACGTTCTTTCTGATTTTTCAATATAGGAAGCAGTTTCAGGCGAAGTCTCTTTTTTACCTGTTTAAGCTGCCCCTCATACTTTTCTGTCTGTAATTTTAAAAAATCTGATATCTCGGTCTTACGGCAAAGTTTTTTCTGTACCAGGTCATGGCCTTCTTCAAACGGTATCTCCATCAATTCCTTTTGAAGATGTTCGAAAATTTCTTTCTGTATCTTCTCATCAAGCGTCTCTTTCGCCATTTCATAAAGGATCTTTTGTAAGGCATTATCACTGGATGCTTCCGTTTCTGAGGCAGGGATGCCACATTCATTCTGTTTGTCTTCGAAGCCACCAGACTCCCTGACACATTTCGGAAGATTTTCACACAGTTGCTGCAGAAACTTCTGAAGCTCTGCAGTGCGCCCGTTTTCATGGTCTTCCATTTCCTGATCCTTTCCGTTTCTTTCTGCTTTGTTTCCTGTTTCCGACCCCTGTTCCGTATCCTCTTTTCTGATCTTATCTTCATTTTGCTCAGTCTGTGCCCCTGTGTTACCCTGCTTTTCTTCCTCTGGTTCTTCTTCGGATTCATTCGGGTTTTCCTTTTGCCCTTCACGCTCTTCCTGTTCTGGCTTTTGCTCTTCATTTTCTGTACTGTTCTTCTCTATTTCATCTATGATTTCCGCAAAATATTTCCAGATCATCAGAAGGATATGGTTGGTGGCAAGATATCTCTCCATGTCATCTGCTGCCTTTCCCGCTTCATCAATGACCGGCATAAGCAGTTTTAGTGTATCAATAAGCTCGTAATCCGCACCATCCCAGGCATTGACCCTTGAAGACAAGGCATACTGTGCACACAGGTTCATAAGAATAGATAACCTGTCTTTCTCCGTTTCCAGCATTTCCCTAAGTGTTGGAAGCCATTCCACATTTCGGTCGCGATTCATAAGGATTCCCCTGCGGATGCTTCCCGGAAAAAGGGCGCACATCTTCTCTTCTATGTACATATCATTCAAAAGATTGCTGAGATAAGATGCTGTCTGCAGAAAGATAGAAAGGATTGCTTTATCTTTTCTTTCAAAGTAGACATTCATCGCATCCAATGCCTCTTTTTCCTGTGCATTTTCCGGTACTGGCTCCTTTGGATACCAGCTGCCATTTAACATATGCTCGGCATACCTTTTTCTAAGTGCAGAATCCGTATACCGGTAATGTCCGCATTCATGTCCCAGAATCCCGATCAGGCTGTCACTTTTTAATTCCAGTGTCAGAAAACTTGACGTAATCTGGTTTCCAAGATTTACGGCAACTGTTTCTCCCTGATTCCATCCTGCAATCCCTGAATTTTTATCATCGTATAACCGTAATGTAGTCAACTTTCCACCCGTGATTTCATGCCCGATCGAGGTCAAAAGATCACGATACTGCGGCGTATGAAATACTTTTTCCGGTGTCAGTTTTTCTTTCTCTGCACATATCCGTTTCCGGTATAAAGCCTTTTTCATTCGTTTCCTCCATCCGTTTTTAATCCACAGCACAATGAGGAAGAAGAAAGACGCGTTCCATAGTTCCCTGTTCTTCCCTGTCCATGGATGCTTTACTGAGCAGTGCTGTCCATGCTGACCTCCTGAGATCATTGGAAACCATGTAACTTAACACCCAGTTTTCCAATTCCCGGTATCCGCATACGCCATCCGTAATGTCCTGTTCGATCAAATATTCATGGATCTTGCAGACCGTGGCAGCCATAAAGGACAGAAGTTCTTTGTTTTTAAACCCGGTTCTTTTCATTGCCCTTTTTGCCATTTCCTCTTCTGTCAGGGCTTCCTTTGGCTGAATCAGATTCATTCGGGAAAGAACTGACTGGTTGAAGTTCTGACAGCCAACATAATCCAGATTGGTGGTCATGATCACAATGGTATCCGGATTTCTCCGTATCTGTTCTCCATTTACCAGATCGGTTACAGCTCCATCGTCAAACAGGGAGTTTAATCTCGTAAGTGTCCCAGGTTTTTCAATCATGGCCGGCTCCTGAATTTCAATCACAGATGGTTCCCTGCATGCCTTTACGATTTCTGACTCTTTTAATAGGAAGGATTTTTCATTTTTCGACTTTTCATAGCCTTTTTCATAAACTGCTTTCAGGATCTCCTGAAAAGCTTTTTCCCGGCTGATCCCCTCTTCATAAATGCCATTTACCGTTGCAAGAGCTGAAGCCGGATCCATTTCAATGTCTTCCAGACGTGGCAATTCCATTTCCAGATGTGCTGTTCCGCCCATATTTGGCACGGTGGTTGCTAAAAGTTCCAGTTCATCCGTTCCAGGTCCACAGGTGAACACATAATATGGAAGCCCTAAGATCTGGGCGATCATTCTGGCATCTGTTGTCTTTCCAGTACCGGCATCGCCTGTCATCATAAACAGCCTTGCCGGTGTCTTATCCACCATCTGCAGGATTTCTTCAGCTTCCTTACTTACCAGATAGTCTTCTGGAAGCGAAGGGATCCTTTCTTTTGTCCTTTCATTTACATCCCATCTGCCAGAGTAGATCTGTTTTAATTCAAAAAGTGTTCTTTTTGTCTTCTCATTTACAGGCAAAAGCACATGAAACTTTCCATAGATTTCATCGTTTGGTGCATATACCCCGGCCGCAATTTTATATTCCGGAAGCACATCCTCCAGTTCCTCTGCACGGAACTGGCTCTTTTCCAGCGGGATTGCCTGCTGCGGATTTGCTATTACTTCGCAGTACATGGCATCGCAACAGATAAATGCCGCCCTCAGTGCAGCTTCCATGTCTTCCCATTCCTTTTTTTCCTGTTCTTCCAGCATGTAGAAATTTTTTTGGAACTCTTCGTTAAATAAAGGATTATCCGGGACCAGATTGGCATAAGCCAAAAGGGCCAGGTACTGCTCGCCTGTGTTTTTGCCCTCCCGGATTCCCGGAAGCTTCTCGTTTTTTTCTTCTGTCTTTAAAATCCCACTGAAACGTCCGTTTTTCGAATTATAAGTCATTACATACTTTCCCTGATTTCCAGGATATTCCATGCAGAAATAATTTATGGCATCCCTGCCCCTTTGTATACCGGCAGCACCAGAGTCTTTTTCTTTCCGGATCTGAATCAGTGTCAGAAGAGCATGTAACGTAGGCCCATGAAGGCGCGATACTTTTCCCTGCTTCCTGATATTTCGCATGGAACAATCCGCTTCATCATAGCTGATCCGTTTTTTCCCTGCTTTTTCCAACATCATCCGAAATGGGTCCGGAATGGGTTCTTTCATAATCCATGGTGCATAAAAACAAAGATCTGGCATTTTGTTCCCTCCTCTTTCATTATGTGATTTTCTGCATACGAAGGAAAGAAACAGGCAGAGCATTGGATTTTTCCAACGTCTGCCTGTCATTCATTCTTTATGCGCTCTTTTCCTGTTCCAGGATTGCTTCATATATTTTTCGGATACGGTACCCAAACATGGTGTTTCGCCGGCTGATGTAATCCGTCCGGATAGCCTGTGCGATTGCACGTTTGCTTCCCACAATTATAAACCTTTCTCTGGCTCTTGTTACTGCTGTATAGAAAATGTTTCTGCGAAGCATCCACCGGAAACATGGAAGCATTGGAAGGATTGCCATCGGATATTCACTGCCCTGAGCCTTATGTACCGTAATCGCATATGCCAGTGTCAGCGGCCAATAGTCTTCCTCCTGATATTCCATGACCCGGCCATCCCCAAAATCTACACGCATGACCATTTTTTGATCTTTCCGAAAAATCCCTATGACTTCTCCAATGTCGCCATTTGCTACTTCATCGTTGTTTTTTGTCTGCATGACCCGGTCACCTTCCCGGTAAGTATTCCTGCCATTTGTGATTTCCGGATAACCGAAACGCTTTGGATTCGCAATGTCACGCAATACCAGATTCAATGCATCCGTACCTGCTTCCGTATCTTTTCGAAGTGGTGACATCACCTGCACTTCTTCCAAAGAACCGTTTCTCTGCAGTACTTCTTTTCGATAGATCTTCTGTATCTTTCGCGAAGCCTCCTCCGGTGTGGAAGCCGGAATAAACTGAAAGGTATCATCAAACACCAGATCCAGCTGATTCTTATTGATCTTAATGGCATTCTGGCTGATGGTGGAATTCCCTTCCTGTCGGAAACATTCATCTAAGACAGTTACCGGAAATACGCCGGAATCAATGATCTCCTGAAATACTTTTCCAGGCCCTACGGATTCGATCTGATCTTTATCACCCACCATGACCAGTCTGGCACCGGATTTAATACTGGCAAACAGTTTATCCGCCAGATACATATCGACCATGCTGAACTCATCTGCTATGATCAGGTCATCTGGAATTGGCTGCTCGTTCTTCCATTCTTCCTCTCCAGCTTCTCCGGTAAGCCCTATGGATTTATGGATCGTCAGTGCTGGATACTCTGTACATTCCCGCATTCGCCTTCTGGCGATGCCTGTAGGTGCACATAAAAGGATCACCGCATTTTTATCCAATGCTTCCTGTACAGCAATGATGAAACGGATCACCGTAGTCTTTCCTCTGCCGGGTCCTCCTGTAATGATGGATACCGGGTTTTCAAAGACATTTTTTACTGCCACCTGCTGTTTCGCATTCAAAATAATATCCTGTTCTTTCTGGATCTTTCTTAAAATACGGTCAACATTTACAGCCATTCCCGTCTGCATATGGAGTCTGACTAATGCGGCAGCAGCTCCCAGTTCGGCCTGGAAGCTTTTGCGTGTATAAAACCCTCCATCGTGGCAGACCAGGCTTCCATCTGTATGGATCATATCATTGCCTGTATCCCGGATTGCCCGTTCAGAGACCGGTGAAACATCTTTGTTGTGATTTAAAAGTTTTTCGACACGTTCTATAATGTCCTCTCTTTTTAAATACAAATGTCCTTCGCCTTCTGCTTCTGACATAATATGCAGAATAGCAGCCTTAATGCGAAGGGGATCATCTGCACGGAAATGTTTTGCCTTTACTGCAATCTGGTCAACAGTCAGAAATCCAAATCCATGAACCTCACAGAGCCGGAAAGGCTCCTCCTTCACGATCATAACTGCAGCAGGGCCAAATTTCTCCTGTATTTTTGAAGCTTTTGCAGGAGTCACCCCAAAAGGGGACAAATACATCATCAGTTCCCGGATGGAACTGCTTTTTTGATATCCTTCCAGAATATCATCTAAGCGTTTCTGCGTAATTCCTTTTACCTGAAGGAGTTTCTCCGGGCTGTCATTAAAAACATTCAGTGTGTCTTCCCCAAACGTTTCCACGATGCGGGCTGCCATTGCCGGTCCGATCCCTTTGATCAGGGATGACGACAAATAAGTCCGAATACCTTCTTTTGTGGTTGGCATGGTTACTGAAAAATTGCTCACACTATACTGCATTCCATATTTTGTGGGTTTCCAGTCTCCCGTCAGTTCCACATCCAGGCCTTCGTTTGTCGGAAGTTCGGTTCCAAATGCCTGAAATATTCCATAATTTCCATTCTTTTGTTTTTTTACTTCCTCCGGTAAATCTTCATTGGTCATGTAGGAAGCTACCGTATATCCACTTCCTGCATTATATATCTGCCGGATGGCTTTACAGCAAATGCTCATGTTCCAGCTCCTCTCTACCATGAGATCCAGAGATAATTATTGCATCCCATACTGGTGATGAAACCATCCTTCTTTAGTTTTTCCCGGATCACCTCTGTCTGTCCAAAAGGATATCCTTTTAAAATTCCAACCCTTCGATATTTCCTTTTTCCAATGGAAATACTGCAGATTCCTTCCCTGTTTACTGAAAAACGGTTTCGATTTTCAGATTCCAGAGTTTTCCGAATCGCCTGGATCCGCTCAAAGCCTTCATCTTCGTACCATATGGCAGCCTGTGCCCTGCATCTTGCCTGCTTCTCCTGATTATCGAAATTTACCGTTTCCGATCCCTTCTCATGATTTTTCGGTAAATCCTCGGTCTTTTCAGCATCTGCATGTACTTTACGGGCATCTGCATTCTTTTGCTGTTTGTTGTCATCATCATTCTCATTCGTTTCCTCCTTGTCCTTTTTCATAATAAATTTTTCATAGAAAAACAATCCTGCTGCAACCGGAATGACCAGTGAAAGGGACTGTATGATCACTGCCAGAAATATCGGCCATAAAAATGGTGATACTAACAGACCAAAAATTCCAGTTATCACGCACAGCTTTTTATGTGCAGACAACCATTTGTTCATTTCCTCCATCATAAGCATTTCCTCCTATGATTTGCTCAGTCAAAATCCAGCTTTTCATCATCTGTTTCCATGTACCGGTCATCAATATCCTGACTACGCTCCCGGCTTCTTGCCGAAGTTCCTCTGGATCTTGTCCCGCCAGAATTTGATCTCCGTCTGTCATCTGATGCACCTGCCCTGGTGTTGCTTCTGTACCTTCCATCTTCACGTTCTCTGTCATAGTCGCGGTCATCCACTTCTTCTCTTCCACTTCTGGTGCTTCTGGAAGCTGAACGCTGGTTTTCTGCACGGTCAGAACGGTTTCGATTAGAAGATGCCCTTGTTTCTCTTTCCGGTTCTTCCCGTTCGTCATTTCCAGATTCTAAAGCTTTCTTACTTTCTGCAAAAGAAATCTCTTCAATCATAAGCCGCATGCCGTAGACATTTTCACCAGCCCGATTCTTGTAGTTGTCATTCTGCATACGACCTTCTACCAGAATCTTGATCCCCTTAAACAGATATTTTTCCGCGAACTCTGCTTTTCGGCCAAAAGCCGTACAGCTGAAGAAATCTGCTTCCGGATCTCCTCTTCGTACAAATTTCCGGTCTACCGCCAAGCGAAAGTTTGCGATTGCAAGTTCGCCATTCTCTGTCTGTGTGTAGCGTAAATCAGGATCTTTTACTACTCGTCCCATCATGATTGATTTATTCATAGTTGTCCTCCCATAGCTTTATAAGGTTTTCCAGTTTCATTCCAGATGCTCCCGCATACATTTGACTAATGCTCCCATACCATTTTTTCGGATCTCGCGGGCAGCAGAGTCAGCCGTACATAAATTTTTCGCCATCTCCAGTGATTCTTCTCCCGGATGTGTTGCAAACAATACCGGTATCAGATAAAACAGAGATTTTTTGACCAGCATATCATATGCCATCTTAAAAGATTCAGGCGAAGTTTCTTTTCCATCTGGATTACATACAATCTGCCATACTCCTGGATATTCGATAATCCATTCAAGAAGGTGCACGACCTCCTTTTCCATCTTTTTTCGTTTCATAACACCCTCCTTGCATTCTGAGTTTCCTTGTGTTTTTTATGATCCTCCTTTCCGTATTTGCTGATCTGTACTTGTTGTCTGCCATATTTTTGCAACAAAAAAAGGCCATTTAGAAATTTTCATTCTAAATGACCTTATTTATTACAAAGGCAG
>ERZ827108.4335-NODE-4335-length-10432-cov-2.879156_pt1 | contig 10432 bp, 9 predicted proteins | sample MGYA00519921_ERZ827108 | MGnify/ENA primary metagenome ERZ827108 (study PRJEB31778, sample SAMEA3449258) | human gut metagenome | biome: human gut; feature: human-associated habitat; material: faeces | place: United Kingdom | collected 2010/2012 ... | reverse complement strand
ATAAATTAAGACATTTTATACTTTTTTTAATTTTGCAAACGCCGCAAACATTTTCTTGGTTCCCGCCGCGTCAAAATCGACCGTCACCTCAAAATCTCTGCCGCCGGGCACGATGGCTTTTACCGTTCCCTCTCCGAACTTCATGTGGGACACACGGTCGCCCACACCGTAGCTTAGGCTTCCGCCTTCCGTATGTACCGATGAAAACGCTCTCGCCTGCATGCTCTGACCGGACAGCTGATCCCGCATCGTCGGCCGCTTCTTCCGTACCGGCTCCGCCGTGCGCCGCTCCCTGTTTTCCAGATATGCCGGCTTTTTGATCTCTCCGTTTAAAAGCTCCGGCGGAATCTCCTTCACAAAACGTGAGACCTTGTTGTACTGTGTCTCGCCGCGCACCATGCGCTGTCTCGCCGAAGTGATGACAAGCTCCTTCATCGCACGCGTAATGCCGACATAGGCCAGCCTGCGCTCTTCCTCCAGTTCACTGCTGGCATTGTCTGACGTGATCGACATATAGCTCGGAAACAGACCGTCTTCCATTCCCGCCAGAAAAACCTTCGGGAACTCCAGACCTTTGGCGCTGTGCAGTGTCATGAGAACCACATAATCGTTCTCCTCGCCGACGCTGTCAATATCCGCCACGAGTGCAACCTCCTCTAAGAAACCGCTTAATGTCGGCTGTTCTTCGCCCTCCTCGTAGGCGACCACCTTACTTAACAACTCATCGATATTCTCGATCCGCGCCTCCGCCTCGTCGGTGCCTTCCGCTTCAAGCTCCTTCACGTAGCCCGTCTCCTCGATCACCTCTCTGAGCAGATCCGCCACACCGATATACGGCAGCTTGCTGCGCATCGTCTGAATAAACGTCACAAACGGCTTGATTTTCGCTGCACTCTTGCCAAGGGACGGTATCTCCTCCGCACGCTTTAAGGACTCGTAAAAACTGATGTCGTACGCCTCCGCATAATCGGATACACGATTTAGCGTCGTCGCACCAATTCCGCGCTTCGGTACATTGATGATTCTTCGCACCGCCAGATCGTCCCTCGCATTGTCGATCGTCTTTAAGTATGCCAGCAGATCCTTGACCTCCTTGCGCGCATAGAAATTCACACCGCCGACAATCTTGTACGGGATATTGGACACGATAAAACGCTCCTCAAACAGACGGGACTGCGCATTCGTGCGGTAAAGCACCGCATAGTCGCCGTAACCGTACTTTCCTTCCCGGACGCCGGACGCAATATCCCTTGCGACATAATCCGCCTCCTCGTAGGCAGTGTCAAACTGCTCAAAGTCGATCTTCTCTCCCTCGCCGTTTGCCGTCCAGAGCGTCTTCGCTTTCCTTCCGACATTGTTCGCAATCACACTGTTCGCCGCGTTTAGGATGTTCTGCGTCGAACGGTAATTCTGTTCCAGCTTGATGGTGACCGCATCCGGAAAATGCTTTTCAAAATTTAAAATATTATAGATATTTGCTCCGCGGAACTTGTAGATCGACTGATCGTCATCACCGACCACGCACAGGTTTTTGTATTTGCCCGCGAGAAGACGGATCAGTTCAAACTGCGCCGTGTTCGTATCCTGATACTCGTCCACCATGATATAGCGGAAACGCTCCTGATAGTAGGCAAGCACCTCCGGATCCGTCTGCAGCAGCTCCACCGTCTTTACAATGAGGTCGTCAAAATCCAATGCATTGTTCTTCTGCAGCGCTGCCTGATACTCCTGATAGACCTGCGCCTGCTTTTTCTTCGCAAAATCACTCGATGCCGCCGCCTGCAGGGCAAACTGCGTCGGACTTACAAGCTCGTCCTTTGCAGAGGAGAGCGCCGCCAGAAGGCTGCGCTCTTGGTATCGATATTCAGGCGCTTGCAGATCTCCTTCATGACGCTCTTGGAATCATCCGAATCATAGATCGTAAAATTCGTGTCGTATCCGATGCGGTCAATGTGTCTCCTTAAGATGCGCACGCAGGTAGAGTGAAACGTCGACACCCAGATGCTCTCCGAGCCGTATCCGACCAGCGCATCGATTCGCTCCCTCATCTCGCCAGCCGCCTTGTTGGTGAACGTGATCGCCATAATATTGTACGGATTGACGCCCTTTTCCTCGATCAGATATGCCGTCCGGTGTGTCAGCACTCTCGTCTTGCCGGAACCCGCTCCCGCGAGAATCAGCACCGGTCCCTCGGTGGTTATAACGCCGAGCTTCTGCTGCTCGTTTAATGTATCATAAATACTCATGCCTGTTTTTCCTTTTCCGTTTATAGTGATATGAGAAAGTATAACACATTTCTCTCTGTTTTTCGATACCATACAGAACATATTTTCTATTTTTCATGCTGGGACACTGCCATATACATTTCCCAACATTTGTCTCTTGTCATCTGGTTTTGAAAACTATATAATGTGATAAGAGGTGACACATATGGACAACGATACAAAAAAATTTCTGAGTGATCTGTTAGCAGAATTACAGAGAATTGATTATGTCAGACCGGAAGATATTCCGAACATTGATTTATATATGGATCAGATTACCACATTTATGGATTCCCAGTTAGAGACATCCAAGCGGCATGCGGATGACAAGATTCTGACCAAGACGATGATCAACAACTACGCCAAGAACAATCTTCTTCCTCCGCCGGAGAAGAAGAAATACACCAAAGAGCACGTTCTGACGCTGATATTCATCTACTATTTCAAAAATATCCTAAGCATCAGCGACATCCAGAGCATCTTAAATCCGATCACGGACAAGTATTTCGGAAAAGACGGCAGCTACAGCCTGGAGGACATCTACCGTGAAGTCTTCGGACTCGAGCATCAGGAGACACAAAATCTCATGAAAGATCTCGCCAGGAAGTTCAACACCTCGTGTCAGACATTCCCGGATGCTGCCCCGGAGGACGCCGAGCTTCTGCGGAACTTCAGTCTGATCTGCATGTTAAGCTACGATGTCTATGTCAAAAAGACCATCATCGAGCGCCTCATTGACACGACCACCTCGGACAAGTCCAAGGCAGAAAAAAATAAAAAGTAATCGAAAAAGCCACAGGCACGGGTAAAAGTTCCCGTTCTCCTGTGGCTCTTTTTTATCTGTCTCTACTGCTTGTCCGTATTCTGCATGCGGCTAAATACCATGTCATAGCCGTCATTTCCATAATTCAAGGATCGGTTGACACGGCTGATCGTAGCAGTCGATGCTCCGGTCTTCTCCGCAATATCCAGATAAGTCTTCTGGTCACGCAACATCTTGGCAACCTCGAACCGCTGAGATAAGGAAAGCAGTTCATTTACCGTACATACATCCTCAAAAAATGTGTAGCACTCTTCTCTATTCTGTAAGCTCAAGATGGCATCAAAAAGATGATCCACTGCATCTGTCCTAAGTTTCTTACTCATGTTCTTCTCCTTCTTCCCAAAATGGATTCTTTTGTTATTTTAGCATATTAAAGTTTTAAAGTAAATACCCAAGTTTCTTTTTCCACTGCTTGCATTCATGAAATCCGATTGTTATAATAATAGAAGTATCTGGAAATTGCAAGAACTTTATTTCATACCAACGATAACTGGAGATTATAATAATGAAGAAATTAAAACAATTCCTGTTTATTTTTGTCCCGCTGCTTCTTGTGATTGCGATTCAGTTTCTCGCAACCTACTTTGCCATGGGACTTTCCCTGCTGATCGAGAACGGCTGGTACTCTGTCACCGGCAGCGCGGGGTTCCTCGATATTGTAGATGACGCCTTTTCCCTGTGGAGTTCCCAACGCTTCAACACCGGCGTACTGTTAATCTACAATGCCATGTCGATCGCCGTGTTCGGTCTGTGGTACTACTGCCGGTATGGCGGCAATTACCGCCCCGTTCTGCGTCAGACGTTTCATCCTGCTGCAGTCGCGGGCATCGTCATGCTGATGCCTGGCACACAGTATCTGACAACCTATATCATGAGCTTTGTCGCGTCGCTCTTTCCGCACTGGATGGATGCATACGAATCCCTGCTCGAGACGGCAGGCCTCGATGATCAGATCTCCATTCTGATGGTCATCTGCTCTGTCATCTTCGCCCCGTTCTGCGAGGAGCTGGTCTTCCGCGGTGTCACCATGCATCAGGCAAAGAAATGTCTGCCTTTCTGGGCAGCCAATCTACTGCAGGCGCTGCTTTTTGGCATCTTCCACATGAACATGATCCAGGGCATCTACGCATTCTGTCTGGGACTTGTTTTAGGCTATGTCTGCAACCGCGGCGGCAGCATCTATTACTCGCTCCTTTTGCACATGCTGTTTAACTTCTGGGGAACCGTGCTCTCCGGACTCATCCCGTTCGGCGACACGACGTTTTCTCTGATCTTCTGGTTCCTGTTCGGCATCGCCATGACGGTTGGCGGTCTGGTCGCCTTTAACTTCGGCATCCAAAGACTTCAGACGGCCGGCCGCGCATCCGCTATGCCTCTTTCAGATATTCCTTCAGGAACCGAATAAACGTCTCCATCTCTTCTCTCGTTCCGATGCTGATACGCAGGTAGTTGTTGATGCGTTCCTTCGTAAAATGGCGCACATAGATATGCTCCCTGCGCAGCGCCTCGAACAGTTCTGTTGCCGGCACGCGCTCGTGCGAAGCAAAGATAAAATTGCTCATCGAATCCCCGAACGTAAATCCCAACGCCCGCAGCTCTTTTTTCGTCCACTCTCTCGTCTCGATGATCTTTTTTCTGGTCTCCTCAAAATAAGCACGGTCACGGATCGCCTCCACACCGAGTACAAGCGCTGTCCGGTTCATCGTATAAGAATTAAACGAATACTTCACGTCATTGATATAACGGATCAGCTTCGCATTTCCCATCGCATATCCGATGCGCATTCCCGCCATGGAACGCGATTTGGAAAATGTCTGCACGATCAGAAGATTGTCATATTTTTCAATCAGCGGCAGCGCCGACACCCCTCCAAAATCAATATACGCCTCGTCCACCACAACGATCACGTCGCGGTTGTGCGCGATGATGTCCTCGATCTTATCAAGCGGCATCAGAATGCCGGTCGGTGCATTCGGGTTCGGGAATATCACTCCGCCGTTTTCCCCGTAATAATCCTCCACCCGGATCTCAAACGCATCATCAAGCGCTTTCGTCTCATACGGAATGCGCAGCATATCTGCCCACACATCATAAAAAGAATACGTAATGTCCGGGAAGAAAACCGGCTTTCCGGAATTAAAGAATGTCAGAAAAATCATCGCCAGCACATCATCCGAACCGACCCCGACAAATACCTGATCGCTGCCCAGTCCATAATATGACGCAATCGCATCCACAAGCACCTTACAGGTCGGTTCCGGATACAGGCGCAGCGTATCCGGGTTAAATCCGGCAAGCGCCCTCTGCACCCCCGGCGCGGGCGGATACGGATTCTCGTTGGTGTTCAGCTTGATCATCCGCTCCGCCTGCGGCTGCTCCCCCGGCACATACGGCACCACTTTTCTCACATATGACTCCCAGTTCTCCATCCTTTTTCCTCCTACTTTTCCAGTCCGTACACTGCCGCCAGCTTCGCAAATGCAGGCAGGGAATGTTCCACGGTCTCATGGGACACACAATATGCGAGACGCACAAATCCCGGACAGCCAAATGCGCTTCCCTTTACCATCAAAAGATTAAATTTCTTTCCCTCGTTTACAAATTCTTCTTCGTTTTCCACCGGTGACTTCACCCACAGGTAAAACGCCCCCTCCGGCTTGATGCAGGTAAATCCGAGCTTTGTCAGTCCTTCGTAGAGTCTGCTGCGGTTCTCATCGTAAAACGTGACATCCGTCTTCTCCTCAAGGCAGCGCGCCACAGCTTTCTGAATCAGGGACGGTGCGTTGACAAATCCGAGCGTCCGGTTTGAGATCTCAATGCCGCGGATCAGTTCTTCGGCGTCCGCCGCTTCATCCGGCACCACGACATAACCGATACGCTCTCCCGGAAGGGAAAGGGATTTGGAGAAAGAATATCCCACCAGGGTATTGCGATAATATTTCGTCAGGAAATCCTCTTTGTTCCCGTCATACACCAGCTCCCGGTACGGCTCGTCCGAGATCAGATAAATGTCTGTTCCAAATTCCGCCTGCTTTTTTTCTAAAATAGCTCCGATCTGCTCCATCGTCTGTGGCTTGTAGATCACGCCGGTCGGGTTGTTCGGCGTATTCACGATAAGCGCCTTCGTCCGCGCGGTAATCTTTGCCTCCAGATCGGCAAGATCCGGCTGAAACGTCTCCAGATTCGGCTGTACAATCACAATCTTTGCATCAAAATTCGCCGCATACTGGCGATATTCTCCGAAGAATGGTGCAAACACGATGACCTCATCGTCCGGATCGAGAATCGTCTTAAAAATAATGTTGAGCCCGCCTGCGGCGCCGACTGTCATCACCAGATTGTGTGCCGTAAACTTTGTTCCGAAACGTTCGTTCAAATTCTCTGCGATCGCCTGGCGTACTTCCTCATAGCCCGCATTTGCCATATAACCATGAATGCCCAGAGAACCTGCCGCTCCCTTTGCATCCGCCTCATCCAGAAGGTCACGGATCGCATCGTTTAACGCCTTCGGCGCCGGGGTTGCCGGATTGCCGAGTGAGAAGTCAAACACATTCTCCTCCCCGTACTTTGCAGCCATCTCCCTGCCCTCATTGAACATGGCGCGGATTGCCGAATTGCCCTCCAGCGCTTTTTGTATTCTCTTTGATACCATAATACCTATCCTCTTTTCTGCGGTCTGACCCGCATCGTTTTCTCATTCCTTTACTTTACCAAATTACCACGTGAAAGTAAACGGTCATTTGCAAAAATTTGCTCCATGCACAAGTATAACACATTTATCGGGAATTGAAAAAAAGAACGGACAACTTCCGGGGAAAAAATCCCCGTCCCGTAATCCGTTCTTTTCCTCTCTCTATTTCTATGCGTTCACCGTATCCACAAAGCGCATGAAGGCTGCTCTGCCCTCTTCCGTGCACTTGTAGACTCCTGCGTCGGTGAGAACCTCCTTAAATACCAGACCGATCTCTGTCTGAACGATCTCATGTAACCTCTCCGGTGTGATCTCGCCCTCCAGACCGCTGCCGGCGGTAAAGCCGTACTTTGGAAGAAATTCCTCCACCCAGTCTGCATGCTTCGCCAGCTTCTCGTCCGCACGGATGTCAACGCCGTCCAAGATCGCCTGCTCCAGATCCGCCATCTCATCCTTTAAGCGTGCCGGAAGAACTGCCAGACCCATAACCTCGATCAGACCGATGTTCTCCTTCTTGATATGATGAAGCTTTACATGCGGATGATATACACCGAGCGGATGCTCCTCTGTCGTGATGTTGTTGCGCAGTACCAGATCCAGCTCATACGCATCGCCGCGCCGTCTTGCGATCGGTGTGATCGTATTGTGCGGCTCGCCGTCTGTCTCGGCGTAGACGAATGCCGCCTCATCCGTGTAGCCTCTCCATGCGAGGAGAATCTTGTCTGCCAGATCGATCAGACGATCCTTGTCCGTAGCGCTGATACGGATGACAGACATCGGCCATTTTACAATGCCTGCCTTTACATCCTCATATCCTTTGAATGTGATCTCGCGCTCCACCGGTGCCTTTGCCATGGCGAACTCATAATGACCGCCCTGGAAATGATCGTGGCTTAAGATGGATCCTCCGACGATCGGCAGATCGGCATTGGAACCGACAAAATAGTGCGGGAACTGCTGCACGAAATCAAGCAGCTTTCCGAAGGTAGCGCGCTCGATCTTCATCGGTGTGTGGTTTGCGTTGAACACAATGCAGTGCTCGTTGTAGTAAACGTACGGAGAATACTGGAAAAACCAGTCGCTCTGGTTGATGGTCACCGGAATGATGCGGTGGTTCTGTCTCGCCGGATGGTTGATACGTCCTGCGTATCCCTCGTTTTCCTTGCACAGAAGGCATTTCGGATAGCCGCTCTGCTTTGCTAACTTCGCCGCCGCAATCGCCTTCGGATCCTTCTCCGGCTTCGACAGGTTGATCGTGATATCCAGCGTTCCAAACTCTGTGTCCGCCGTCCATTTCAGATCCTTCTTCACGCGGTATCTGCGGATATAGTCCGTGTCTCTGGACAGCTTGTAAAAATAATCCGTCGCCGCCTGCGGAGACTCCTTCTCATAAAGATCATAGAAACGGCGTACCACCTCGCTCGGTCTTGGAACCAGCATGCTCATGATCTTTGTGTCAAACAGATCGCGGTATGTAATCGTATTGTCCGGAATCAGCATCTGCTCCGCCGCGTAATCGAGCATCTCTGCAAGGATCTGTGGCAGCGCCTCCTCGGCGCTCTCCTGCGTCATCGGCGTGCGCTTCTCATAAGCCGCCGTGACTTCATCCTCCAGTTCGTCAATGTGAAACAGCTCCAGCAGACGGTTGATCGTAAACCGCTTATCCTGCGGCTCTATGAGTCCCGTCACCAGTCCGTATTCTGTCAGTTCCAATATTCTTTCCTGTATCATGATCCAACCTCGTTTCTAAATATACTCTGTCACTACGCCAATTTTACCGGGCCGTCGCCGATCTCTACGACATAGAAATCTGCGGCATAGCCAATCTTGTTCTTATAGGCGGTTCCGACCTTCTCGATAAACGCATCCACCGCGTCATCCTTCACGATGCTGACCGTGCATCCGCCAAAGCCCGCACCCGTCATGCGGGAACCGATCACACCGTCAATCTTCCATGCTTCCTCAACCAGGGTATCCAGCTCGATTCCCGTTACCTCGTAATCATCACGCAAAGATACGTGGGAGTCATTCATCAGCTTTCCGAACAGCGCGACATCGTTGTTCTGCAGTGCCTCCACCGCCTTGATCGTTCTCTGGTTCTCATATACGGCATGTTTTGCGCGCTTTTGGCACACCGGATTTGTGATGGCATCCCGATACTGCTCAAACTGCGCTTCTGTCAGATCGCCGAGGGCATCAATCTTTACCACTTTCTGTAACTCTGCAAGTGCCGTCTCACACTCGCTGCGTCTCTCGTTGTATTTGGAATCGCCGAGTCCGCGCTTTTTGTTGCTGCAGGAGATCACAATCTTCGCATTCTCGAGCCTGATCGGCGCATACTCATACTTTAAGGTCGCCGTATCCAGAAAAATCGCATGTCCTGCCTTGCCCATCGCAATGGCGAACTGATCCATAATACCGCAGTTGACGCCGTTGAACTTGTTCTCGGAATACTGGCCGATCAATGCCAGATCCTGATTCGTCACATCAAAGCCGAACATATCGCGCAGGATGAATCCGGTCAGCACTTCCACCGATGCGGAGGAAGACAATCCGGAACCGTTCGGAATATTGCCGAACAGCACGAGATCCATACCGGACTCCACTTTCATGCCCTTCTCGCCGAACGCCCACATCACACCCTTCGGGTAGTTCGTCCAGTCTGCTTCCTTCTCCGGCTTTAAGCCCTCCACGGAAGACTCCAGCACACCGAGATTCTCAAAATTCATGGAATAAAAGCGAAGCTTCTTGTCGTCTCTTTTTCTCGCCACACCATAGGTACCGATCGTGAGCGCACATGGAAATACATGTCCGCCGTTGTAATCGGTATGCTCACCGATCATATTCACACGCCCCGGTGCGAAATAAACTCCGATCTCTCCCTCATCCCCAAATAATTCTTTAAACTTTGCAAGTACTGGTTCCCAGATCATGCGTTACCTCCTTATACATCATTTTTTCTATGAATGGTTTCTGTTACCGTCCTGTTGTAATTCTATTATAACGTCTCTGTGTTCCTTTGCAATAGACCTTTTTCAAACTGCAACATAATCAAAAAAACATGCAACAAAGTTGCATGTTTTTCCGATCTGTCATTTATCATTTTTCACAATGCCATCGATCACAATCTCCGTTCATACGGCAGCCCCGGTTTTTATACTTCCGGTTTAAAATCACGGATCAGCGAAAGCGTCGGCAGTGCGTTGCCATCGTAGTCAAACAGCGCCTGATTTGCCCACTCATTTCCACATGGTCCCGGATCGTTCATATATTTTAAGGAGGCCGGTGTTGCCCAGCCGGAGCCCGGTACCGGAATCCATGCCGGCTCCCAGTAGAAGAATCCCTTTCCTTTTCCGCCTTTGATATGGCTGATGCGGTTCAAGAAATCTTCCATGAAATCGTACTGCCCCTGCTTTGTCATCGGATATTCGATCTTTTCCACAAGCGCCGGTCTGGTCGCATATCCCTTGCGATCTTCATCGGATAGCTTCTCGTAATTCTTGTAGTCTTCCATCGTATAGCCCATGGAAACCTCAGCAATCACCAGATCCTTGCCGTAGCGCTCCGCAATGTCATTCATGTTGTCGTTTAACATCTGCAGTGAACCGTGCCAGAACGGATAATAGGAAAGTCCGATGATCTCGAAATCCTCCC
>ERZ827108.4331-NODE-4331-length-10450-cov-2.223761_pt1 | contig 10450 bp, 11 predicted proteins | sample MGYA00519921_ERZ827108 | MGnify/ENA primary metagenome ERZ827108 (study PRJEB31778, sample SAMEA3449258) | human gut metagenome | biome: human gut; feature: human-associated habitat; material: faeces | place: United Kingdom | collected 2010/2012 ... | reverse complement strand
CCAAAGCCGCGACATTCTCCTCGTGCGCCTTCAACGGCTGATATGTTCCATCCGGTTTCAAATGCGTTACATACGCCATCTGCATTTCCTCCTCATAGCATCAGCACATCGTCCGGCTGGTAGCCGCTTCGCACGCCGATATGTTCTACTTTTGAATGAAATGCGTTTCCCAAATTGTAAAAACGCAGACTATCTTTCTGGCTGTCGATCAACTTTGTCAATTCGGCTTTGAGTCCGCAAAGCTGCGCTGCATCCAAGCTGCATTCAAAAACCGAGTTCTGCACCCGTTGTCCGTGCGCAACGCACAGCTTCGCCACGTTCCGAAGGCGGCGCTTCCCCGCCGCTTCCGTCGTGTTCACATCGTATGTAATCAGCACCAGCACAGTCCTTCCCTCCTATTTCCACAAAAACGGCGGATATTCGTCCATATCCCCACGCAGATACCGCGCCAACAGCAACGCCTGCACATAGGGCACAAGCCCCCAAGTCATCTTTTCCTTCAAGAATGGATGGGTGATTTCCTCTTTTTTGCGGTTTTGCCATGCGGATAAAAGCACCTTGCGCCCGTCGTCCGTCAGCCATACCGCACCATCCGGCTGCGTTTGAAAGTGCTTCTGCTGCAATGCACGGGTGTTAATGAGCGTCAGCACAAATCGGTCTGCCAGCGGCGCACGCAGTTCCTCCATCAGATCCAGCGCCAGCGATGTTCTTCCCGGTCTGTCCCTGTGCATAAAACCGACATATGAATCAAGTCCGGCTCCCTCCAACGCACCTGCACAATCATTTGCCAATAAAGTGTATCCAAAAGACATCATAGCATTCAAATAATCCTGCGGAGGTCTCTTATTTCTACCATGAAAATAAAAATCTTCCTTTTGGTTTAAAATAAGTTCATCAAAAATCCCAAAATAAATAGAAGCTGCTTCTCCCTCCAGACCACCCAGGGTATCCAAATTTGATTCTGATTTTTGTAGTTTCTTTTGGATTTATGAGAGGAAAAAAAACAGGAATCTGGACAGGATTTGTATGTGGCTTATGTTGTGATTTGCTGGGAGATGGAATCCTGGGATATTATGCACTGATTTATTTATTAATCGGGTTTGGAGCAGGATGCTGTTGTAAACTGTTCTATGATGATGAACTTCGAGTACCGGTGCTTATTGTTGCCGTGTGCGACCTGGTTTATGGAGGAATGGTATATGTGCTGGGATTTCTGCTTCATGGACGAATCCAGTTCTTTTACTATTTTTCTCGAATGATGATACCGGAAATGATTTATACAGTACTGTTAACTGCAATTTTGTATAAAGTCTTTTTAAAGATAAATAAGAAGCTGACAGAGCTGGAGATGAAGGAGCGAGATTCCATTTGGTTAAGAAAATAAAAAAAATACTTAGTAAATTATGCATAAAAAGAACAACGGTATTATTTATTGTTTTTGCAGTCATGTTTTTTATTTTACTGCAGCGTCTGTTCGTTCTTCAGATTATCAAGGGCGAAGAATATGCGACAAATTTTAATCTGACAACAACAAAGACAAGAACAATTAAGAGTACAAGAGGAAATATCCGTGACCGAAACGGTGAACTGCTTGCACATAATCAGCTGGCCTATTCCGTTATTATCGAGGATAATGGAACGTATGATTCTACTCGAGAAAAAAATCTTACACTGAATCATGTGGCTTATGAGATTTTAAAAATTTTGGAAGAAAATGGAGAATCTGTGGATGTTACCTTCCATATTACATTAGATGAAAATGGAGAGTATGCATTTGATACCACTGACTTTACCTTAGATCGTTTTAAGGCGGATGTTTATGGACAGGCTAAAATTGATGACTTGTCTAAAGAGGAAGCAAAAGCATCCGCAGCCAGGATGATAGAAGATTTGTCTCAGGCAGACCGTTATGGACTTGTAAATAAAAAGAAGCCATATACGGAAGAAGAACGAAAAGAGTATGGACTGCCGGAAAGTTTTACAAAAGAAGAAGCTTTGGATATCATCAAAATTCGTTATGCACTTGCAGCAAACAGTTTCCAGAAATACATGCCGGCGACAATTGCTACAAATGTAAGCGAAACAACAATGGCAGCAATTATGGAGGAAAAGGATCAGCTCCAGGGAGTGGATATTCAGGAAGACTCCATTCGGGTTTATGAGGATAGTGAGACATTTGCGCCGGTCATTGGTTATACCGGAAAGGCTTCATCCGAAGAACTGGATGAACTTAAAAAAGAAAATTCGAATTATTCTTCGGATGCAGTAATTGGTAAGACTGGTATGGAACAGTATATGGAATTACAGCTGCAGGGAACGGATGGAGAAGAAAAGTTAAGTGTAGATAATCTTGGAAAAGTATTGAAGATTGATGAATCTTCTAAAAAAGACCCTATATCGGGAAACGACGTTTATCTTACAATTGATAAGAATCTTCAAAAAGCAGCTTATCAGATTCTGGAACAGAAAATTGCCGGTATTCTGGCAAGCAATATTATATCTGGAAAGACATTTGATAAAACGGGGCTGGATTCAAGTGAAATCCGGATTCCGATTTATGACGTCTATAATGCGTTGATTGAAAACAGTGTGATTGATATCAGCCATTTTAAGGAAGAGGATGCTTCTGAAACGGAGAAAGCGATTTACAGTGTCTTTTCACAAAAACAGAGTGAAGTGTTTGACTCTGTAAAAGCAGAGCTTACTGTCTCAAATCCGGAGGCGTTTGATAAACTGCCACAGGAGATGCAGGATTATCAGAGTTATATTGTAAATGATTTTCTGATTAATAAAAAGGGAATCCTGTCGTTAGATGCAATCGATGCTTCTGATGCAACTTATATTGCATGGAGTAAAGACCATTCTATTAGTTTAAAGGAATTTCTCACTTATGCGGCCAGTCAGAACTGGATTGATATTTCACAATTCTATGCAGAAGAGGAATATCTGGATTCTTCTGAGGTTTACGATGCGCTGTCCGATTATCTGACAGAATCTTTGACGACAGACAGTGGATTTTCAAAAATTATTTACAAATATATGTTACAAAGTGATTTGATTTCTGGCACACAGCTTTGTCTGGTCTTGTACGATCAGGGAGTATTAGAAGCAGATGAGGCAACCTATTCGGCGCTCCAGGCAGGACAAAAAAGTTCTTATGATTTTATGTTAGATAAAATCAACAGTCTGGAGATTACACCGGCACAGCTTGCCTTAGACCCATGCTCCGGTTCTATGGTAGTGACAAACGTAAAAACCGGAGAGATACTAGCCTGCGTTACTTATCCGGGTTATGATAACAATCGTCTGGCAAACCAGATGGATACGGATTATTATTCGAAATTGTCTTCTGATTTATCAAGACCGTTTTATAATAAAGCAACGCAGCAGAAAACAGCACCTGGTTCTACCTTTAAACTTGTAACGGCTCTTGCCGGAATGGAAGAAGGTATTGCCACAAGTGATTATTATGTCAATTGTACGGGGGCTTTTACAAGAATTTCACCGGCAATCAACTGTTGGTATCATGCAGGACATGGAACCCTTGGAGTTCAGGGGGCAATTAAAAATTCCTGTAATGTATTTTTCAATCAGCTTACTTATGATATGGGAAAAGACAAAAATGGAGAATTTTCGGATTCAATTGGTCTTAGCAAGCTGCAAAAATATGCAAAAATGTTCCAGTTAGATAAGGAATCCGGAATTGAACTTCCAGAAGCAGAGCCGGAGGTAACAGATGAAGCAGCAATCGCTTCTTCCATCGGCCAGGGAACTAATAACTATACAACTTCTCAACTTGCCCGTTATGCAACCACAATCGCAAGTCGTGGAACAAGCTATTCTATCTCACTGCTTGATAAAGTGACAGATTCTCAAGGAAATTTGGTTAAAGATTATACACCGGAAATTATTAATCAGATGGATGTTTCTGATTCTGAGTGGGATATCATTCACAATGGAATGAGAGAAGTAGTAGAAAATAATGCGGCGTTTGATGACCTGGATTATGCAGTATCCGGAAAGACAGGTACTGCCGAAAATACAGGACATCCAAGTCATGGTTTATTTATTGGATTTACTCCATCGGATGACCCTGAAATTGCAATGGCAGTGCGTATTGCAAATGGATATAGTTCAACAAATGCGGCAGCAGTTGCAAAAGATGTCATCAAGTACGAATATAATCTTGCAGATGAATCACAGTTGTTAAGCGGAACCGCTACTTCTGGAGAAAGCACAGCGCAGACAGACTAAACAATTCTATTGGGAGGATGGAACATGTGTGAAATTATTGTAATTACTTCCGGAAAAGGCGGTGTGGGAAAAACAACCGTAACTGCAAATATTGGACTTGGGTTGGCGAACTTAAATAAAAAAGTGGTTGTTGTAGATACAGATATTGGGTTAAGAAATCTGGATGTTGTATTAGGTCTGGAAAACAGAATTGTTTATAACCTGATTGATGTCATTGAAGGCAGTTGTCGAATGAAGCAGGCATTAATAAGAGATAAGCATTGTGAAAACTTATACCTGCTTCCATCAGCCCAGACAAGAGATAAAACTTCTGTCAAACCGGAACAGATGGTAAAGCTGACAAAAGATTTGGCGGAAGAGTTTGACTATATTTTACTGGACTGTCCGGCAGGAATTGAGCAAGGGTTTAAAAATGCAATTGCAGGTGCAAATCGGGCGGTGGTCGTTACCACTCCCGAAGTATCTGCAATTCGTGATGCAGATCGAATTATTGGTCTGCTTCAAGCAAATCAGATGCCAAAGATAGAATTAATCATCAACCGGCTTCGTATGGATATGATTCAAAAAGGAGAAATGATGTCGGTAGAAGATGTGTCAGAAATATTGGCCGTAGATTTATTAGGTGCAGTTCCGGATGATGAGGCTGTTGTGATTGCAACGAATCAGGGAGAACCTCTTTGTGGAAAACAGTCTTTGGCAGGACAGGCCTTTTGGAATATCTGTCGGAGAATTTGCGGAGAAGCCGTTCCCCTGCTTGATTTTGAAGTGAAAAAAGGGTTATGGATGAGATTCTCAGAACTGTTTAGAAGATAGTCAATTTTATAAAGGGGGCACCGGCATTGATTCATTTTAGGAAGAAACGCTCAGGTCATATAGCAAAAGACCGGCTTAAGCTTCTTTTGGTTTCAGAAAGGCTTAGTTGTTCTCCACAGATGATGACCATGCTTCAGAATGATGTTGTATCAGCTGTTGAACGGTATTTTACCATTTCAGAGGAACAAGTTGAAATACGGTATATAAAAGAGAATATGACATTTCTGATAAAGATACCTTTAAAAATTGATATACAAGAGTCCTATCCAGGATTCTGAAACAGTCGCCTTGTGTGAGACTGTAAGTAAAAAATGAATTGAGAAACTGATAAAAAGACAGAAAAAAGAACAAGGTGTTTTTATGATAAAACAATATAGATTACGAGATTATAATTTTAGACTGGTTATTTTCCTGATTGGACTTACTTTTACTGGAGTGCTTTTAGTTGGCAGTGCAGAGCCGGCACTTAGAAATAAGCAGTTTTTTGGAATGATGCTTGGAGCTGCCATCATGCTGATTGTTTCTCTGATGGATTTTAGCTGGATTCTTAACTTTTACTGGATATTATACGGATGTAATATTATATTGCTGTTGTCTGTCTGGATTTTTGGTACGGAATCAAATGGTGCTTCAAGATGGCTTAGAATTGGAGGATTTCAGTTTCAGCCGACGGAGCTTTCAAAAATATTGATTGTCATGTTTTTTGCACGGTTTTTTATGGAACATGAAGAGAATTTAAATACACTGCGGACTTTAGTTCAGACAGCTATTCTGGCTGCTATTCCGTTAATGTTGATTTTCAGCCAGCCGGACTTGAAAAATACAATCACAGTTGTTATACTGATTTGTATCATGTTATATCTTGCAGGCCTCAGCTATAAAATTATAGGTGGTGCAATTTTAATTATCGTACCGCTTGTGGTTGTATTTTTGTTTATTGTTGTTCAGCCAAATCAAAAATTAATTAAGGACTATCAAAGAGACCGAATTATGACATTTCTTCATTCAGAGGAAGAAGAATATTCAGATGATGTTATTCAACAGAATAATTCAGTGATGGCAATCGGTTCTGGGCAGTTGACAGGAAAAGGGTTAAATAACAATGAGGTTGCATCTGCAAATAAAGGAAACTTTGTTTCAGAAAGCCAGACAGATTTTATCTTTTCTGTTGCAGGAGAAGAGTTAGGCTTTATTGGAAGCGCAGCGATATTAATTGTTTTATTCCTGATTATCTGTGAATGTATTCGGACAGGATGGAAAGCGAAAGATTTGTCAGGAAAGTTAATTTGTTGTGGAGTCGCTTCGATTATTGCAGTTCAGGGATTCATTAATATTTGTGTGGCGACTGGAATTGCACCAAATACGGGAACTCCGCTTCCTTTTGTGAGCTATGGACTTTCTTCTATGGTATCACTTTATACAGGAATGGGACTGGTTTTAAATGTTGGTCTGCAGAAAAACAGAGATTACAGGGAGGTTGGTAAATTATGAATATTGGACTTATCGCACACAATTCCAAAAAGAAACTGATGCAGAATTTATGCATCGCGTATAGAGGGATTCTTTCAAAAAATACACTTTATGCAACAGGGACGACAGGCCGCTTAATTGAAGAGGTAACAAATTTAAATATTCATAAATTTCTTGCCGGTCATCTTGGTGGAGAACAGCAGATGGGGGCATTAATTGAACAGAATCAGATGGATTTAGTGATTTATCTTCGAGAGCCATTAGCACCGCAGAAGCATGACCCGGATGTAAAACGTATTTTTCATCTGTGTGATACACATAATATCCCGCTGGCTACAAATCTTGCTACGGCGGAAATGGTGATAAAATCCCTGGATAGAGGAGAGTTAGACTGGCGTGAAATGTACAAGTAAAAGTGAAAGACGAAGACAGAGAAACAAAAATCTGCTTATGGGGATGGGCGTTGTTATTGTTGTACTTCTGATTGTTCTGGCAGTTGTTTTAATCAAGAAGAAAGATGCCTCTATGCCGATTTCTTTTGACTTGACAACAGAAGTATTTGGGCAGACAGTAGAGGAAGAAGCTCTGACAGCAGACGGATTGGCAGCAGATTTATGTGTAGGAGCTGGAGATACGGCACTCGATGGTGTGGAAACGCAGGGAGATGAGAGAGCTGCTTTATTTGATATCCAGAATAAAACACTGCTGTTTTCTAAATCTTTATATGAAAAATCCTATCCGGCAAGTATCACAAAAATTATGACGGCACTTGTGGCAATGGAACATGCAGATATGGATGAAGTTGTGACGATTACAGCGTCGGATGTAGCTCTTAGTGCTGATTCACAGGTGTGTGGACTTGCAGAAGGCGACCAGATTCAGATGAGTGAGCTGTTTCATGCGTTGTTAGTGTATTCGGCAAATGATGCAGCAATGGCAATTGCAAGGACGGTTGGAGATGGAAGTGTAGATACTTTTGTACAGATGATGAATGAGACTGCGCAGAGCCTTGGAATGACAGGAACTCATTTTGTAAATCCACATGGACTTCACAACGATGACCATTATACAACCGTTTATGATATCTATCTGATGTTAAATGAAGCAATGAAACATCAGGAATTTACAGATATTACACAATTATCAAATTATACGATTACGTATACTTCAGCAGATGGAACACAGCGCCAGAAATGGCTTGATGCCACAGACCAATATCTGACAGGAGAGTCAAGTGCTCCAAAAGGGGTTACTATTTTAGGCGGAAAAACAGGAACAACAGATAAAGCAGGCGCATGTCTGGCATTAATGGTTCAGAATAATTATGGTGAACCTTATGTCTCAATTGTGTTAGATGCGTCAAATAAACCGGAACTTTATGAAAGAATGAATCAATTACTGGAGAAAGTAAACCACTCTTAACGAAAAATGCGAAAAAATTCACAGAAAAATGAAATTAACCATTGTATTCTTGAACGAAATGCACTATAATTGATTTCAAGATAACCACGTTTTTAGTAAAAATACATATTACGTGCGGCTAAGGAGGAAAATGCGATGGTTCAGTTAATTGTAGGTGAAAAAGGTAAAGGAAAAACAAAAGTACTTCTGGACAAGGCGAATAATGGTGTCAAAGAAGCAAAGGGCTCAGTTGTATATCTGGACAAGAGCACAAAACACATGTACGAGTTAAATAACAAAGTTCGTCTAATTAATGTGACAGAATATGAAGTGGAAAATGCCAGTGAATTTGTAGGATTTATCAGAGGAATTCTTTCTCAGGATAATGACTTAGAGCAGGTTTATCTGGACAGCTTTTTAAAAATCGCAAAATTAGAGGCTGAAGATGCCCCGCTTACAGAAGTACTTCAGGAATTAGAAAAGCTTAGTGAAAGATTTGGATTATCTTTTATCATCAGCGTTTCCAGAAATGAAGAAGACCTTCCGGAAGCAGTAAAGGGAATGATTGAAACTTCACTGTAAAAAAACAAAGTAAAAACAGTCACTGTACATCAAGAGAGAATTGAGTGTACAGTGGCTGTTTTTTTATTCCATAGTAAGTTTGCTCTATGAAATAGAAAGTGAGTAAAAATTTGTTTTTACGAGCTGGCACTTATATCTCGAATTCGACCAAACAGGCTGAAAAGATAAAGTCCGCAGATGCCTACAAGAACATAGACAATTCTTGAAAGCCAGGATAAATTACCAAAAAGAAATGCAACCAAATCAAAACGAAACAGGCCAATCAGCCCCCAGTTGACAGCTCCGATAATGGTAATGACCAATGCTGTGTAATCTAAACCATTTGACTTCATATGTTTGCCTCCTTTGTTTGGTTCTATTTTCTGCCTTTTTGATAAGTTTTATGCAAAAAAATTAAGTATTGCCCTAAAATGCTGAAAATGATAAAATGAAAAACGGTACGAAAGGAGACGAAAGATTGTTTATTATAAAAAAGCTATGGAATAAAATAAAAAAACTGCCAAGAAAGGCAGAAAGGCTGTTGGGGATTCTTGGAGAAATACTCTGGATATTATTTCAAAAAGCAGGAAGAATCTTGAAAAAAGGTCTTCAAAAGATACCTCGTAATCCGATTGTAGTTGTAATCGGTGTTATTATCATTTATCTGATAGTGACAGCAGGTCTGTATTTTTCTTCTGAACAGATTGAATCGTATCAAGTGACATCAGGAACGCTTGAAAAGAACCCAGTTTATACAGCACTGGCAATTCGAGAAGAAAAAGTAGTGAATGCAAGTCAGGATGGATATTTAAGATATCTGATAAAAGAAGGTTCAAATGTTGAGAAAAATGGAAACGTTTATGCAGTTGGGGACAGCGAGATTCAAATTGCGAAATATGCGTTAGATGAAACACAAAAAAGTAAAATAAAGAATGCGGCAGAAGCTTTCTCTGGAACGTTTGATTCCTCTGATTTTGCTGATACATACAGCTTGAAGTATGAATTAAATGGAATGATACTTCAGACAGATAAAGCAGAACAGACGGAGGATACTTCGGACGAAGAAGAGTATGATGAAAATGGATTTTTAGTGGTAAAAGGAAATACTTCGATTATGTTAGGAAATCAAACCGTGGTTACTTCACCGGATGCTGGAATTGTAATGTATACGATGGATGGATATGAAGGAAAAACGGTGGATAATCTTAAAAAAAGCGATTTTGCGCAGAAATCTTATACAGAAAAAAGTTTGATTTCAACAGAAGCAAAAGAAGATACACCCGTTTATAAATTGATTACAGATGAAACGTGGAATCTGATGATCCCAGTTTCCAAAAAAGAAGCGTCAAAACTTTCAGAAGGAACGATTCAGGTAAAATTTTTAAAAGATAAAAAAACGCAGAACGGACAGCTTTCTATTGTGGATATAGACGGACAGAAAGTGGCAAAAATCACCTTGAAAAATGGAATGGTTCGTTATGCATCGGAGCGTTTTCTGAAAGTGGAACTGGTAATTCATACAAAAACTGGCTTAAAAATTCCTCTTAGTTCCATTGTAGACAAGAAATTTTATATCATTCCGTCCGACTATCTTGCGAAAGAAGTTCAGGATGGTGTAGAAAGAGAGGGATTTTATAGAATTACGAAAGATGACAAAGGAAAAGAAAAAAAGACTTTTGTGGTTCCGGCTATTTATAAAAATACGACAGATTCATCGGATAAAAGCACAAGTACGGTAATTAAAAAGATAGATTACTGTTATGTTGATATGCAAACCTTTCAAGAAGGTGATGTTGTACAGAAGCCAGATTCTTCCGAGACATTTACAGTGGGAGAACCGGAATATCTTTCTGGCGCATACTGCATTAATCGTGGCTATGCAATGTTCCGTTGTATTGAGCAGATATCAGGAGAACAAAATGAAGAATCTTGTCTGATTAAGAAAAATACA
>ERZ827108.4330-NODE-4330-length-10452-cov-4.644994_pt1 | contig 10452 bp, 10 predicted proteins | sample MGYA00519921_ERZ827108 | MGnify/ENA primary metagenome ERZ827108 (study PRJEB31778, sample SAMEA3449258) | human gut metagenome | biome: human gut; feature: human-associated habitat; material: faeces | place: United Kingdom | collected 2010/2012 ... | reverse complement strand
ACCCGGAACGAAAGTTTACGAACTGGTTGAGATGTTGAGACCTTATCTTTTGGACACGCAGTGACTTTGACGCTGGAAAGGAGGCCCACGCAATATGTGTGATGTGCTTGATAAAGTGGAAAACAGAGGCATCGAAAAAGGCATCGTGAAAGGCGAAAGCCGTGGTGAAAACAAAATGGCTCTGTTGGTGAAGAAGCTTCTTGACCAGAATCGCATTGACGATGTAAAGAGGGCTTCTGAAGATGAAAAGAGTCGTGCGGGGTTGATGAAAGAGCTTGGAATCAACTGAAAAATTGAAAATAGCGATTTGTCGTTATTCCGAACGCTCTGTAATTTTGGCACCCGCCCAGGCTGCGATCAAGAACCCCCGCAAGTAATTGCGTGAGCGCTTGAAAAAGCACAAATAAAGCAAACGAACCGCCCCGGTTTCCGAAGCAGGAAGCCGGGGCGGTTTTTTACACAAAGAAGAAAGCTCTTTTTCGGAACTTTGATGAATTTGAGCGGTGCCGTTGACAGCAGAAAGGCAGAGGCGTATCTTTGAAACGGAAATCAGAGTATGGCAGGATGGAAATGCCGACCGGATGAGAATGGAACGGACGGGCTGTTTTTCATTTCCGGAGATAAAGCCATGAAAGTACGGATTATGGGACATGTCGTCTGCTATGCTTACTACATGGGATACACGACCCATCAGGAAAGGAGCAAAAATGAGACGGATGCTGGATCGATCACGGCTTCTGGCCGGCAAAACGGATCCGGAAAATAGCAATCTGTGGCTGCCGCTCTGGATGCACCTGCGGGATACGGCAGAGATCATGGAGCTTCTGGTGCGGAAATGGCTGCCCGACAGCGTAAAAAAGGCATCCGGATTGGAAGAGGAAGAATTGGTGCAGCTGGCTCGCTTTTTGGGCTGGGGGCACGATCTGGGTAAGGCGATTTTAATCTTCCAGAGCACGATCATGCAGTGCTTGCCCGAGGCGAAACAACGGCTGGAACGCCTGACACCGCTGAGCTGCCAGAAACTGAACCGGTGCGAAACGCCCCATGCCCGGGCGAGTGAAGCAATTTTGAGAAAACTGGGGTGCCCTGACGGGATCGCTTCGGTCGCGGGTGCCCATCATGGCAAGCCGCAGGACGGCACAGAAGTTGACAAACAGTTTACATGCTGGGAAGTCAACTACTACCCGGAAGAGCAAAAGGGCATCTGGGAGGGCTTTTGGAACGAATTGCTTCAAGAGGCACTGCAGGACAGCGGCTATTCCGGGGTAGACGCGCTGCCGGTGCTCAACCAGCCCGAAGAGATTTTGCTGACGGGGCTTTTGATCATGGCGGACTGGATCGCCAGCAACACGGATTATTTCCCGCTGATCCCTGTGGAAGAGCCGGGCAGTGAGGCGGTTTATCCGGAACGTGCGGATCGGGCGTGGCGCGAATGGGATAAACAGGAGACTGCTTCACCTTGGGCGGCGCAGACCACCATTGCAGAGCCGGAGGAGTTTGCAAAGCGGTTTGGCTTTGCGCCCAATGCGGTGCAGCAGGCGGCCATGGAAGCCGCCAACACCATGGATGCACCGGGCATTTTGATCCTGGAAGCACAGATGGGCGTGGGCAAGACCGAGGCGGCGCTGGCGGCAGCGGAAATTCTGGCGGCACGCTTTGGAGCGGGCGGCATCTTCTTTGGCCTGCCCACGCAGGCAACGGCAAACGGGCTTTTTCCGCGTCTGCTGCAATGGGCAGAAAACCAGCCTGATGACCTGCCCAGATCGATCCGGCTTGCGCACGGCATGGCGGAACTGAACGAAGAGTATATCCGCCTGCAGCAACGGCCGGTGCGGGTGCAGGACGACTGGGACGACCCGGAAGCAGAAGAGCAGCGGGTGCAGGTGCATCAGTGGTTCCGGGGCAGCAAGCAGGCGCTGCTGGCAAACTTTGTCATCGGCACGGTAGACCAGCTGTTGATGGCGGCACTGTGCCAGAAGCATGTGATGCTGCGCCATCTGGGCCTTGCGGGCAAGGTGGTGATCGTGGACGAATGCCACGCTTATGATGCGTACATGAACCGCTATCTGGACCGTGCGCTGGAATGGCTGGGCTGGTACAAGGTGCCGGTGATTCTGCTGTCGGCCACTCTGCCCGCCCGGCGGCGTGCAGAGCTGATCGAGGCTTACCAGCAAAAGCGCCGCCCCGGCCCGGATGCGCCTTGGAAAACCAGCTGCGGCTATCCGCTGCTGACATGGACGGACGGTGCACAGGTGCAGCAAAAGACCATCCCGCTGGATACGACCGCCCGGAATGTGCAGACGGTGCGCCTGACAACGGAAGAACTGCCCGATTTCCTGTGCCAGAAAATGCAGGCTGGCGGCTGCGCGGGCGTCATCGTCAATACGGTGCGCAAAGCGCAGGAGGTGGCGCAGCGGCTGCGTCAGATGCTGCCCGAAAAGGAAGTGCAGGTGTTCCATGCGCAGTTCCTGATGCCAGACCGCGCCGCGCGGGAACAAGAGCTGATGCGGCGCATCGGTAAGCGCTCCACCGCTGCAGAGCGTGATGGGCTGATCGTGGTAGGTACGCAGGTATTAGAGCAGTCGTTGGATGTGGATTTCGATGTGATGGTTACAGAGCTTTGCCCGATGGATCTGCTCTTACAGCGCATCGGCCGTCTGCAGCGCCACCCAAATCGGTCTCGTCCGCAGCCGCTGCAAACAGCGGTCTGTGCTGTGCTGGACACGGGCACAGAGGAATTTGACAGGGGCAGTGAGGCGGTGTACGGTCAGTGGCTGCTCCGGCGCACCCGGGCATGCCTTCCGGAGAACATCTGCCTGCCCGAAGATATCTCGCCGCTGGTGCAGAAAGTCTACGGCTGGGAACAGGCCGATGCCCTGCCTGAAACGGAACGGAGTGAGGGTATGTGCAAAGCCTACGAGTTTGCGCAGGCCCAGCGCAAAGAGCGGGCGCAGGCGTATCTTGTGCCGCAGCCCAAAGTGCACAAGAGATTCAAACAACTCAATACCTTGGATGGCTGGATGCAGAATGTGAGTGCACATTCTGATGCAGCTGCCCGGGCGGCAGTGCGGGACGGCGACCCCTCGGTGGAGGTGCTGGTGATGCAGCGCCGGGCAGACGGAAGCATCCACTTCCTGCCGTGGCAGGAAAACGGCAGAGCAGTCGCATCCGACCAGCCGCCGCAGCCCGAAGACGCTTTGCAGATCGCCCGGCAGAAGCTGCGGCTCCCGGCGGTGTTCGGCAAAGCGTGGAAGGTGGACGAGGTCATCCGGGAACTGGAAGCGGACAACCGCAGCGGCCTTGCGGCGTGGCAGCTGTCGCCGCTGCTGCACGGAGAGCTGGTGTTGCTGCTGGACGAAAACCTGACCGCCCATCTTGCGGGCATGGAGCTTTGCTATGACCGTGAAAACGGCCTGACCTACCAAAAGGAGGAAACGGATGAAGGAGATCGAATTTAACCTGTTGACGGAGCCGTGGGTCCGGGTCCGTCGGCCAGACAATACGGTGCAGGAAGTTTCTTTGACGGATGCACTGCTCCATGCGCAGGATTATGTGGATCTGGCAGGCGAAATGCCCACGCAGGATGCCGCCATGCTGCGGCTGCTGCTGGCGGTGCTGTTTACCGTGTTTTCCCGCGTGAATGTGGAAGGTGAGCCAGAACCGTTTGAAGAAGAGGATGATGCTCTGGCTCGCTGGGGAGACCTGTGGCAGCTGGAGCATTTCCCGGAGCAGCCGCTGCGGGACTATCTGGAACAGTGGAAAGACCGCTTCTGGCTGTTCCACCCGACACATCCCTTCTGGCAGGTGCCGGGGGCTGAAATCGGGACAGCCTGCAGCGCGGCGATGCTCAACGGCGAAATGATAGAGAGCAAAAATAAACTCCGACTCTTTCCGTTGTATGCAGGGCAGAGCAAGGAGCGGCTGAGCTACCCGCAAGCCGCCCGGTGGCTGCTGTCCGTGAACGGCTTTGATGATACGTCTTTGAAGCCGAAAGAAAAGAATCTGCCATCTATAAGTGTTGGCTGGCTGGGGAGTCTTGGCTATATTCAGGCGCTGGGGAACAACCTGTACGAAACATTGATGCTGAATCTTACCCTGCTGAAGGATGGCCGGGAATACTGGAGTGAAAACCGCCCGTGCTGGGAACTGGAGACCCCAAGGAGCGCAGAGCGCACGAAAATCCCCTGCCCGGACGACCCGGCACAGCTGCTGACCCTGCAATCCCGACGGCTTCTGCTGCACAGGACAGAGGGAATGGTGGATGGCTACTTTGCATTGGGAGGCGATTTCTTCTCCAAAGAAAATGCTTTTGCGGAGCAGATGACCGTCTGGCGCAACGCTGCCAAAAAGAACGAGCCGGCGGTGTTTGTGCCCTGCCGCCATGACCCGGCCCGGCAGTTCTGGCGGGAGTTTCCGGCGGTGTTTTGTCAGGACAGTGGCCACCGCCCCGGCGTGGTACGCTGGACTGAGAAGCTACAAGAACAGCGGCTGGGAATCCTGGACTCCCGGCGGAAGGTCCATTTCCGCATCGTTGGAGTGCTTTACGCCACCCAGAACCACATCGAAGATATCTTCAGCGACAGCCTGACCTTTCAGGCAGGGCTGTTGGACGAACTGAGCTGCAAATGGCAGGAGCGCATCGTAAGAGAGATCAATAACTGCGAAAAAGCAGCACAGTGTGTGGGGTATCTGGCGCAGGATATCGCCATTGCGGCCGGGAACAAAAATGAAAATGTCGGCGGCTCTGTCCGTGCACAGTTCTACTTTGCGGTGGACCAGCCCTTCCGCCAGTGGCTGCAGGCGATCGACCCAGAGAGGGACGACCCGGACGAGACCGTTCTGCGCTGGCAGGCACAGGCGCACAGCATCGCGGAGAAGCAGGGGAAACAGATGGTGATGGAGGCCGGAAATGCCGCCCTGAAAGGGCACCGCATTGTGGTGGACAAGGGCAAAAAAACAGAGCGCACCATCCTGTATACCTCGCCAAGGGCCTATAACTGTTTTCGCGCAAAGCTTTGGGAGATTTATCCCAAAACAGAATCATAAAGGGGGAATTGGATGAAAACACAGGACGTCAGAATCTATACGGCGCAGAGGCTGCACTGGCTTTGGGCCCTGCCGGATAACCAGCGGCGGGCTGAGCTGGCAAAGCTGCGGCGGGGCGTTGGACGCAAGCCCGGCGATCTGCCGGAGCTGTGGGGGAGTTTTCTGCGGGGAATGCCGGAAGACTTTCAGGGCCGCTGCGGCCCTTCCCGCGCAGAGTGGGCGGTCTACCTTGCCCTGACCCTGTACGCCGTGCATCAGCAGGGAAACGACCGCCCCATGAACCGCCCGGGCAATACGCTGGGCCGGGCGGTGCGCCAGCTGGCAGAGCGGAACACCCCTGCCGGACAGGATTGGACCGAAGTCAGCGTGCTGCGGCGGTTCAATGCGCTGGCCACCGCAGAAGAGATCACCGAGATCAGCCACCATCTGCGGGGGATGATCCAGCTGCTGAGCGCCGCAAAGGATGGCGGCATCCCGTTGGACTATCCGCAGCTTGCGGCAGATCTGTATGAATTACAATGCACCGACCCGCGGTATGCGCAGGTCCCCGCCAACGTCCGTCTGCGGTGGGGACAGGACCTGTACCGTGACTCGAAGCCTGCACCGGAAGAGAATGAAAAGGAGAATTGACCATGAACAAGCGCCTGTATGTTGATTTCCACATTTTGCAGACCGTACCGCCCAGCTGCATCAACCGGGACGACACCGGCAGCCCCAAAACAGCCGTGTACGGCGGTGTGACCCGTGCCCGGGTATCCTCACAGGCGTGGAAGCACGCCATGCGCGCTGCCTTTGCGGATGACGCCCGGCTGGACGTGGGCAAGCGCACCAAAAAGGTTGCAGAATTGGTAAAAGAGCAGATCCTTGCACTGGCTCCGGAAGCGGATGCGGACAAGCTGGCAAAGAAAGCACTGGAGAATGCGGGCATCAAGAGCGATGATAAAGGTACCAAAGCCCTGTTTTTCATGAGCACTGCGCAGGCAAAGGCATTGGCAGAGCTGGCTGTGGCGGGCAGCACCGACAAAAAAGAATACCAGAAGGCCCTGAAAGCAGCCCCTTCGATGGATATGGCGCTGTTTGGCCGCATGGTGGCAGATGACCCCTCCCTGAACTATGATGCCGCTGCGCAGGTGGCCCACAGCATCTCTACCCATGCCGTGCAGAACGAGTACGATTACTTTACCGCAGTGGACGATTGTCAGGCAGAGGACAATGCCGGTGCAGGCCATCTGGGCACGGTGGAGTACAACTCCTCCACCCTGTACCGCTATGCCACGGTAAACGTGATGGAGCTGGCCGGGCAGCTGGGTGCAGAGCAGGCAGCGGAAACGGTGCGGGCCTTTGGCGAAGCGTTTCTGTTCTCCATGCCCACCGGCAAACAGAACAGCTTTGCAAACCGCACTCTGCCGGATGCAGTGTATGTGACCATCCGGGAAGATCAGCCGGTGAACCTGTGCGGCGCATTCGAGCGTGCCGTGCCCCGCAGTACGCAGGGGTATGCCGAACCTTCCAAGGCAGCGCTGGCACAGTATGCACAGCAGATGTACAGCAGCTTTGCCGAGGCCCCGGCCCAGAGCTTTACCGTGGGCAGCGGTCTGGAGGCGCTGGCTCCGGCACAGACGGCAAAGGCCATGCTGGATGCGCTGGAAAAGGCTGTCCGGGATGCGCTTGCCGGAAATGAGGTGGGGTAATGGCAACGCTGTTGCTTCGGCTGGCAGCGCCTTTGCAGGCGTGGGGCTCGGACTCCAAATTTGAGACCCGCAAAACCAATCGGGAACCCACCAAGAGCGGCGTCATCGGCCTTTTGGCGGCGGCTCTGGGGCTGCGGCGGGACGAGAGTGAAGCGCTGGCCCGGTTGGCACAGCTGCGGTTCGGCATCCGCGTGGAGCGGGAAGGACAGCTGCTGGTGGACTACCACATCGCAAAGACGCAGGACCAAAAGACCTCTTATGTGACCTACCGCCACTATCTGCAGGATGCCGTGTTTCTGGCTGGGATCGAAAGCGAAGACACCGCCCTTTTGCAGCAGCTTCAGCAGGCGCTGCTGCACCCGGCCTTTCCGCTGTATCTGGGCCGCCGTTCCAGCCCGCCCACACTGCCGCTTTGTCTGGGACTACGGCAATGTTCTTTGCAGGAAGCACTGCAGACAGAACCGCCTCTGTGTCCGGGGCGGCATTGGCGGTTGGTGCTGGACGCCGACCCGCTGGAGCCGGGCACGGCTGTGCAGCGGGATGTGCCGGTCAGCTTTGACCCGCGCCATCGGCAGTACGGCTACCGTTCGGCGCGGGAGCTCTGGCAGACCATGCCGGACAGCCCGGAAAAGACGGAGCATGACCCGTTCCGGGAATTGTAAAGGGGGCGAGAGAATGTATTTATCACGGGTAGAGCTCGATCCCACCCGCCGCAGCACCATGGCTGCACTGGCGGCACCGCAGAAATTGCACGGCGCAGTGGAAAGCGCCTTTACGGGGGAGCGCCGCCGCAGGCTGTGGCGGCTGGATCGTCTGGGAGAGCGGCTGTATCTGCTGCTGCTCAGCGAGGATGTGCCGGAGCTGTCCGGTGTGGTGGAGCAGTTCGGCACCGGAGCGGCTGCGGAGACCCGCAGCTACGACCCGCTTTTGCAGCGGGTGGAGCCGGGCAGCAGCTGGCAGTTCCGGCTGACCGCAAACCCCACCAAATGCTGCAAAGACCCCAAGGCACCCGCAGAGCGGGGAACTGTGGCGGCGCACTGCTCGACAAAGTATCAGAAGCAGTGGCTGCTGGACCGCGCCGCAAAGCATGGCTTTGCTTTGCGGGAAGAGGAATTTACCGTGACCCGGGTGCAGTGGCAGCACTTTGCCAAGCACGGCACCCGGCCTGTGACCCTGCTGGCAGTGACCTACGAGGGTGTTTTGCAGGTGACCGACTCAGAGCAGTTCCGGGCACTGCTGTGTCAGGGCATGGGACGCGGCAAGGCCTACGGCCTTGGGCTGATGACCGTCATGCGCGGAGGAAACTGAGATGGACGAGATGCCGGGCATGATCCGGCCGGACCTGCAGGCACTGCCGCAGGTGAAGGATCGGATCTTTTCCCCGCACATGCGGGGGTGATCCCCGCAGGTCTGCGCTGGTAACGGTCTTTGTGCCCTTTTCCCCGCACATGCGGGGGTGATCCCGAGCCGCAGTTTATTGCCGACTTCCTTGTGAACTTTTCCCCGCATACGCGGGGGTGATCCCTGACCGATGAGCACTACGCCGAGCTGACCGGCTTTTCCCCGCATACGCGGGGGTGATCCCGGTATGCTGGAAGCCAGCCAGACCTTCAGCGGCTTTTCCCCGCACATGCGGGGGTGATCCTCTGCCCACCCGGCAGGAGAAGGAAGCCGCAGACTTTTCCCCGCACATGCGGGGGTGATCCCAGGTTTTTTGCCTGTCCTGCGATTGACAGGCCCTTTTCCCCGCATACGCGGGGGTGATCCTTTCTGTCTGATCTCCAGCGGCAGCATGTCGAACTTTTCCCCGCATACGCGGGGGTGATCCCTGCCCAACGCCGAGGAAAAAGTCATCGGCAGCCTTTTCCCCGCATGTGCGGGGTTTGCGAGAAGGAGTCACGGGCAGTGCCGCTGCGGATGCTTTTTTGTCGGCTGCAGATCCTTTGCGGGCCGGCCCTCTGACGCAGGCTGGGCAGAACGTTTTTTATCATTCCGCTGAAATTGCACAAGAAAATTCCGGTTCCGTTCACAAAGAGACGACTACACAGTGCTATACTTTTACCAGATCATTCCTTCTGAAAGGAGCCTGTTCTCTTTATGAGCCAACCCACCTCTGCCGCACCTTCCCGCAAAAAGACGACATTTTCGCTGCTGGTGCTCGCCGCACTCACCGGCATCATCGTGCTGCTGTTCAAGGACCACTGGGCCGAGATCACCGCAGCACTTTCGCAGCTGTCCGCATGGCAGGTGCTGGTGGTGCTGGCCATCGGCCTCAGCTATCCGCTGCTGGAAGGGTGCGTGGCGTGGGTCATCGTGCGCAGCCGCATTCCGGGTTTCAGGCTCCGGCAGGGCATCGATACCGCGTGGTGCGGCATCTTTGGCAATGTGGTCACACTGGGCGCAGGCGCCGTGCCGGTGCAGACCTGGTATCTCCACCGCTGCGGCCTGCCGGTGGGCCCGGGTGTGGGCCTGATGACCCTGCAGTACGTGTTCCACAAAACCACCGTGCTGCTGTATGCCACGGTGATGCTGCTGTTGCAGCACAGGTGGCTTGCCGCCAACACCACCGGTGTGATGAATTATCTGCCCATGGCATACGCTGTAGTGGCGGCCATCATTGTGGTGCTGGTGCTGGTGTGCGTATCGCCGCTGGTGCAGGACCTTGCCCGCTGGCTGATGCGTCTGCTGCCCAAAACGGAAAAATGGCAGCAGCGCCGCGCCGACTGGCAGCAGCAGCTGGATGTTCTGGGCGAGGAGAGCCGCCGCCTGCTGGCGGATAAGCCCCGCTGCGCTGAAATTCTGGCATTGCAGGCGGTCAAGCTGTTCGGGCTGTTCTGCCTGCCCTACCTGTGCATCCGGTTCATGGGGCTTTCCCCTCTGAGCTTTTTGCAGGTGCAGCTGCTCACCAGCCTGATGCTGTTTTTGTCCAATGCTCTGCCCAATGTGGCCGGTATGGGCTCCATCGAGACGGCATTCCTGCTGGTGTTCGGCAGCTTTCTGGAGCGGGGCGAGGTGATGAGCGTGATGATGCTCTACCGCATCGCCAGCTATTATGTGGTGTTCGCCGCCAGTGCCGTGGGCTTCTTCTTTGCCCAGCGGCATCTGGGCCAAATGGGAGCGAAGCTGCCAAAGGAGGCATGACTCTTATGAAGGAAAAAGGCATTCTGTCCCGGTTCGGCATCGTTTTGCTCATCCTGCTGGCGCTGGTGCTCATCCTTCCCTCTGCCCGGATCGATCTTGCATCCGGGATCAAGGCCAGCACACAGGCCAGTGTCCGGGTGGAGCACATTCAGAACTTTGCCCGCTCCGCAGAGATGGATGTTCAGCTGCTTTCTGCCGACGAACCTGCCTATCAGCAGATCGCAAACGTGCTTTCCGGCCTTACCTGTGTCAAGCGGTTCAACCAGCAGTATTCCTCCTACAGCCACGAATACCCGGTGGATTCCGTCACTGTGAGCTACTACGATGATGCCGAGAACAATAACCTCCTGTTCACCGTCTACTCCGATGGCACCGCCATCGTGAACAGCCAGTTCGTAAAGGTCAAAGCGCCCAAAGGCGGAGCGGAGGAAGTGTACCGGGAGCTGGCGGAGATCGTGAAGTAAACCCTCTCAGGCATCGCTGAGCGATGCCAGCTCCCCCGAAAGGGGGAGCTTCTTTGCATCTGGCTTAAACGTTTTTCTTCAAACCAAAAGTAGTATCTTTCCGTACTTGC
>ERZ827108.4321-NODE-4321-length-10487-cov-3.614839_pt1 | contig 10487 bp, 8 predicted proteins | sample MGYA00519921_ERZ827108 | MGnify/ENA primary metagenome ERZ827108 (study PRJEB31778, sample SAMEA3449258) | human gut metagenome | biome: human gut; feature: human-associated habitat; material: faeces | place: United Kingdom | collected 2010/2012 ... | reverse complement strand
TAATCATACACACGATAAGTCACATTCGAATTTTGCTGAATTTCAGCAATCAAAATGCCTGCGCCAATTGCATGAATGGTTCCGGATTCAATAAAAAGCACATCTCCTTTTTGTACCAGAACTGCATTTAATACTTCAAGTAATGTGTCTTCTTCGATTCGTTTTGCAAACTCCTCTTTACTGATTTCTGTTTTAAAACCATAATATAAATAGGCACCCGGATCTGCGTCCATGACATACCACATTTCTGTTTTCCCGTACTGGCCTTCATTTTTCAACGCATAACGATTACTTGGATGCACCTGTACGGAAAGACTTTGTTTTGCATCAATAAATTTTGTCAAGATTGGGAAATCACGAAATCTTCGACAGTTGAGTCCAAGCACTTCTTTGCCTTTGATATCGATATATTCCTGCAGTGTTTTCCCTGCATACATTCCATTTGCAATATAAGATGGCCCATCCGAATGACAGGAAAACTCCCAGGCTTCTGCAAGTACCTCTCCATCATATTTTACACCATACTCTTCTGCCAGTCTATGACCACCCCACAGATAATCTTTACAGCTTGGTTTCAATTTTAAAATACTCATCTTTTATCCGCCTCTATCATTTCTCACTTAAAAAATCAATATATTTCTGACACATTTCTTTATGGATTCCGGTCGCCGTAAAAACAAGCACAAGGTCTTCTTTCTCTGTTCCATCAAGCTCACTTTCCAGTTTTGTACCAGTTAAATCAATTGCTTTTGTTCCTCCAGCTTCACAGAGATTCAAGTCTTTTGTCTCAAATTCATCGGCAGAGTAATACTCTCCGCCAACACTGGTGCAGTATTTCAGAAAGTCTTTTGTCAGAATCACTGCATCTAATTCTCCCTTAGACCACTGGAAGAAAAATTTATCAAATCCGCTTTCATTTCCTGCATCCTGTTTTTCTTCAGCTTCCTTATAAGAAATCACATAGTCTGAATCAAATACGATTCTTTTTGCATCAAGACCTGAAAATGTGGCAAATTCTTCTGATAAAACTACATCCCTGTCTGAATCAATTTTCTGATTCACCAAGGCACATTTAAAAAACGGTTTTTCTTCTGGAAATGCAAAATGGACAACCAGGAAAATCAAGAGAGCAAGGACTGCAAGAACGCCTAACATATGGTACCAAATAACATTTTGTTAACATTTAATTAATTTAATCCCGATTTTTTAGTAGTATTTGCCATATTCTTGCATATTTTAACTTAATTTAAGATTAATAATTGAATTAAATTATTTTTTTTAGTAAAAAAGACCAGTGAGTGCATATTCTCACCAGTCTTTTAAGTTCTTTAATTAATTTACTATTTAAGTTTTACACTTTTCTTAATCACCATGTGGCCAGATACAATGTCCATTCCATGTCCACGTTTTGGATTTTTAATCTGTTTCAGCACTTTTTCTAATGCTACTTTTGTCATTGCTTTTGTATTTACTTCATAAGTTGTAATCTCTCTATCCGCAAGTCCTGGATAAAGATAATTATCAAATCCGACAACAGAAATATCTTCCGGAACTTTATAGCCTCTTTCATTCAGCTTATCAATTAGCATATACGCTGCAAGGTCACAGTTACAGACAAAGCCTTTCGGCAGTCTCTTTGGAAGTTTAAATCCCATCTGTCCCAGTTCATCCCTGTCTTCAATGACCCACTGCTGTTTTACTTCTTTTTTATGACTCATCATGGATTTTAAGAATCCACAATAACGATCCATGATACTGCTCGTCGAATAAATTGAGCCGACAAATCCAAGTTCTTCAATGCCCTGCTCAAACATAAATTCTGTCAGCAGATATGTTCCATAAAAATTATCGATAACGACTGCATCCTTTGCAAAGTCTTTATCATAATAATCCAGAAATACCACCGGAATCCTTGCTGTTTCTGTCAGCTTTACAATGTATTCTTTATTAATTTTTCCAAGAACAATCAGTCCGTCCACTTTATTTCCTTCCACACATGCCGGAAGTTTTAAAGTATTTCTTTCATCTTCTTTTCTTAAGATTTCAACTGCTGCAAAACAGCGTTTTTCTGTTGCAGCTACCGCAAGTTCCTGATACATTTTCCAATAAAATGTTTCGTATTGTGCAAGATAATTTTCTGCAATAAGCACACCAACTGTATAACTTGCTTCTCCTGCTGCCTCTCTTGCTTTCTGTTTTCGTTCTGACAAAATCTGATAGCCCATCTCACTTGCCACACTTTGAATCTTTTCACGCAGTTCTTCACTGACACCTTTATTTCCGGCAAGCGCATTATGAACCGTAACCGTGCTGACGCCCACTTTTTTCGCAATGTCTGCCAGCCTGACTTTTCCCATCTTTTTCACCTCGTCTATTCTTTTAATCTTTTTCATCTACTTAAATTTAAGTTAATTATAAAGGGGTTGGGCTTAAGCTGTCAATGAACAAAAAAAGAAGACGAGCCTCGGTGATTTCGACCACCTGTACTCGTCTTTTTTATATTCTTATATTTTTATATTTTTAAATTACTCCATACTTACCCGCTCAATATGCATCGCAAGATATCCAATCTCAATCTCTTCCAGCCGAACCCGAAGTGCTTTACTCAAATGGTCACAGACAATTCTTGCAAGTTCATAAGACTGTGGAAAATTGTGCTCCACATAATCATTCATATTTACTTTCAGTGACTCTTTATTTAATGCCCGTGCTACCATGAATTTTACATGGTTCATCAAACGGTTATAACTCAAAGACATTACATCAATATGAATCTTTCTCTGTGCTTCAATCAGCGAAATGCATTCTCTTACCGCTCTTGCCATCTGCATAGAAACCGCAACGGACTCTTTTTCAAGCGCTGAATGAATATGCAGTGCGACATATCCAATCTCATCATCCTGCACATCAATTCCTTTTTCTTTTTTTAAGCGTTCTTTTAGTGCCAGCGCAACTTTAAATTCTCCATAAAATAACGTCTTAATATCCTGGGTTAAAGGATTTGAAATCTGTTCTCCCTTTTGCATTCGTTTTACTGCAAACTCGATGTGGTCTGCCATCGGAAACAAAATACTCTGATCAATTGTTCCAAACTGTTCTCTTGCCAGATTCAATATCTGATTTGCCATTTCCAGATATTCAGGCTCTATGCTTCTTGCCAGTTCAGAGGCTGCGCCTCTTGATGAAGTTTCCTGCAACGAATAAACGGTACACTCTTCTGGTTGTTCCATTCGTTCGCCTACTTTTTTTCCGAACCCGACTCCTTTTCCGAGCAACACATATTCTTTATTATCCTTCATATCAAGCGCAATCACACCATTATGATTTAAAACTTTGCAAATACGATACACCGTTCTCCCACCTTTTCCCAGGATTCCCCCGTTTTTTTCTAAAGCCTTTTTGACCCCAACTTTCTATCTCTACTTTAGCATATTTCCTGTCATTTTCCCACTGAAATTTCAGTTTTTTGAGAACTCACAAATTCTTTTTCTCAGTTTCAAAATCATACCCGGAGCAACAGAGAGTTCATCCACTCCCATCTTCATAAATTCATCGGTAAGTTCCAAATCTGCACCTAACTCTCCACAGATTCCAGCCCATTTTCCATATTTATGAGCGTTTTCCACTACCATTCGAATCATCATAAGGATTGCCTTATGATGCGCATTATAGAAATCATCCAGTTTCTCGTTCTGACGGTCAATCGCCAGCGTATACTGAGTCAAATCATTCGTACCAATACTGAAGAAGTCTACCATCTGTGCCAGGTCTTCACTAATCATAACAGCCGCCGGCGTTTCAATCATTACTCCCTGTTCCGGTACTTTATACGGAATTTCTGCGGCATCCAGTTCCTGTTTTACTTCTTCCACAATCGCAAAAATCTGCTCTACTTCTTCTGTAGAAGTAATCATTGGATACATAACGGACAGATTGCCATAAACTGCCGCACGCAGCAGTGCACGAAGCTGGGTCTTGAAAATCTCCGGCTGTTTTAAACAGATACGGATTGCACGATATCCAAGTGCCGGATTTTCTTCTTTTCCAAGATTAAAATAATCTACCTGTTTATCTGCCCCAATATCAAGGGTACGGATAATGACCTTTTTTCCTGCCATCAGCTGCAACGCCTGCTTATAGGCATTAAACTGTTCTTCTTCTGTTGGAAAATCTGTTTTTCCAAGATATAAGAACTCGCTTCTGAATAAACCGATTCCTTCGGCGTCATTTTCCAGTACACCGGCAATGTCGCCTACACTTCCGATATTGGCATAAAGATGCACTTTCTTGCCGTCTGCTGTTACGGTTTCTTTTCCTTTTAATTCCTGCAGCAGTTTTAATTTTTCTGCTTCTTCACGCATTTTTGCTTCTGTTTGTTGTTTTACTCCTTCTCCGGGTTCAACAACAAACTTTCCTTCAAATCCGTCTACAACGGCTTCCATTCCGGTTTTCAACTCTTCTAAATCAACCGGAACACCAATCAATGCCGGAATATTCATCATTCTTGCAAGAATTGCCGTATGGGAATTCGTAGAACCATGAACGGTCACAAATCCAAGAATTTTTTCCTTATTCATCTGCACAGTCTCACTTGGAGAAAGGTCATCTGCAACAATGATGGATGGCTCCATTTCACTTAAATCAACAGAAACATCTCCTCTTAAGTTTTGAACCAGACGATTCGAAATATCTTTTACATCTGCTGATCTTGCCTGCATGTATTCATCATCCATGCTTGCAAAAATTTCCGCAAAGTTATCACCGGTCACTGCAACCGCATACTCTGCGTTTACCAGTTCTGTCTGAATCATATTCTGAATTGCATCCTGATAATCTTCGTCTTCCAACATCATCTGATGCACTTCAAAAATTGCTGCGCTTGCTTCTCCGACTTCTTTTACCGCTTTATCATATAAATGCTGTAACTGTGCCTGTGAATCTGCAACTGCCTGTTTTACCCGTTCTATTTCCTGCTTAGCATCCTCGATTTTTTCACGTTTTACCTGAACATCATTCTTTTTTAATACCGCAATCGGTCCGATTGTCAGACCTCTATACACGGACTTTCCTCTATATTCACGTTCCATTTTCATTTCCTCTCTTAAAAACGGCCAGATAAAAATCTGACCGCCATTTTTTTATAGATTTTCCTTGAAAAATATTTTTATTTTTATAAGTTTTCTTCGAAAAATGCTTTCATTCCTTCAAATGCTGCCTCTTCGTCGGCACCATCAATTTCTACTCGAACATCCTGTCCGCATTTTACACAAAGTCCCATAACTGCCATCAGTCTTGTCACATCCACTGTTTTTTCCCCTTTGCTGATTGTAATGGAACTTTCATATTTTTTTGCCTCTTTTGCAAGAATACTTGCCGGTCTTGCGTGAATTCCCTGTTCATCTTTAATTGTGTAAGTAAATTCTTTCATGATAATTTCTCCTTTTATTTTTTATTTTCTTATTTTTTTATGCTTCATAAATATCAATTGCATATAACGGTGCTCCCGCTTTGATTTCTCCGCTTGCAAGCAGTCTGACTTTCTGATTATCCTCTAACTCTGTACACAGAATCGGAGAACATAAAGAAGGTGCATTGGCTTTAAGATACTCCAGATCAAGTTCCAGCAATTTATCACCTTTCTTCACTTTCTGTCCGTTTTCTACAAAGCAGGTAAATCCTTTTCCATCCAGTTTTACGGTATCAATTCCGATATGCAGTAACATGGAAAGTCCGCTGTCACTCATAAATCCAATTGCATGCTTTGTATCAAAAACAAAAGCAATTTCCCCATCTTCCGGAGCAACAACTACAGGATTTGTAGGTGTTACCACCGCTCCGTCTCCCATCATTTTTCCTGCGAATGCATCATCCGGCGCATTTGCCAGATCATCTGCAATTCCGGTAATCGGGCTGGAAACGATAATCGTTTCTTTTACTTTTCCAGTCTGTTTTTCTTCTGTTTTCTCTTCTGTTTTTGAATCGGCTGTTTCTTCCATTGTATGAAGTTCTTCATCCGGAGCTGTTTCCAGATAATCTTCAAAGTTTGATTTAATTACAGTAACTTTTGGTCCGTAGATAATCTGCACACCATTTCCTTTATGCACCACACCGGATGCTCCCGTTGCTTTTAAAATTGCATCATTTACCAACTCTGATTTATGCACGGTACAACGAAGTCTGGTTGCACAACAATCTACGTCTGAAATATTTTTCTTACCACCAAGACCTCTTAAGATTCCTTCAGAAACCTGGTCCTCTGCAGATGCACTTTCTTCTCCTTCTTTTCTGGCATTGACATCTGCTCTTGTGTAAAGTTTTACTTCTTCTGCATCATCTCTACCCGGAGTTTTTAAATCTAATTTTTTAATCAGGAAACTAAACAGCACATAGTAAACAATGAAGTATACCACTCCGACAACTACAATCCAAATCCAATTTGTCTTTTTATTTCCCTGTAAAATACCAAATAAGAATAAATCAATAAATCCACCGGAGAATGTCATTCCTACTCCGACTTTTAAGATATGCATCAGCATATAAGCAAGTCCGGCAAATACACAGTGAACTCCGTATAATAATGGTGCTACGAACAAGAATGTAAATTCAAGTGGCTCTGTAATACCTGTCAGCATAGAAGTTAAGGCTGCAGATAAAAGCAGACCTTCTACCGCTTTTCTTTTTTCCGGTTTTGCAGTACGATACATGGCAAATGCAGCTCCCGGAAGACCAAAAATCATAAGTGGAAACTTACCTGACATAAATCTTGTAGCAGATACCGCAAAATGTTCTACACTCGGATCAGATAACTGTGCAAAGAAGATATTCTGAGCACCTTCTATCATCTGTCCGCCTACTTCTAAGGTACCACCAACTGCTGTCTGCCAGAATGGAAGATAAAATACGTGATGAAGACCAAACGGAATTAAGAGACGTTCCATAAATCCATAGACCCAGGTACCGGCATAACCGGAACGAAGTACTAAATCTCCAACTGCATAAATTCCGGCCTGAATGGTCGGCCATACAAAAAACATTGCAATACCAACCACTACATAGACAAGCCCTGAAATAATCGGTACAAATCTGGTTCCTCCAAAGAAGGATAATACCTGAGGCAGCTCAATTTTATAAAAGCGATTGTGAAGCGCTGCAACACCAAGTCCGACAACAATACCTCCAAATACACCCATCTGTAAGGAAGTGATTCCACATACATCTGTAGTTGCACCGGAAAGCATAGCTTCTGCTCCGCCGTTAATATCAATCAATGCTCCAATAGATGCATGCATGATAAAAAATGCGATTACCGCTGAAAGTGCGGCAACTTCTTTTTCTTTCTTTGCCATTCCGATTGCAACTCCCATTGCAAATATAATCGGAAGATTCGTAAAAATAATATTTCCTGCGGCATTCATAATCTGTAAAACCTGATTGATTATGGTGCCAGGTCCCATTACATTTAATAAGCCATATGCTTTTAACATGGTCTCATTTGTAAAAGAACCACCAAGTCCCAGTAACAGACCGGCTACCGGAAGGATTGCGATTGGAAGCATAAAAGAACGTCCAACTCTCTGCAAAATTCCAAAAATCTTGTCTTTCATGATTTTCTCCTCTTTTCTTTTTTTTAGTATATCCGTCTTTGAGTTCTTATATAGGCAAGTCTTTTTTAGCCGGCTGTTTTCCACAAAATTTTTTTATGGAATAAAAAAAGGCACTAACCCTACACAAATATCCCAAAAAAAATATTTATGCACAGTTAATGCCTGCTTACTCAGTAACACACTATGACTGAGGTTATTTATATCACAACTCAGATAAAAAGTCAACCACTATTTTTTAACTACCGGAAAACATAATCTCATCCGATAGGTACTTTCTGAAATTCTTGCTTCTGCATATCCATTCATTTATACTAATTCAAATTTTTATTTTTATATTTTTTGTATTTTTTCTTTTTTACCTCAATTCACAATTCGATAATACTCTTTCGCAGTCACCCCATACACAATCGCATAGAACACCGCAAACACCACCACACTCACAGCCGTACATTCTGCAAACAGCGTTTCATTTGCCAGATTCAGCACCGCCAGCAGTTTGGTCATAACAGGAAATGCAACTGCTACATGTAAGATTGCAACGCCAAGTGGCAAAAAGAACACGCTTAACACCTGATTGTGGATTGCACGTTTGACTTCTCGTTTGCTCATTCCCACTTTCTGCATAATCTTAAAGCGTTCTTTATCGTCATAGCCTTCTGAAATTTGTTTGTAATAAATAATCAACACCGTTGCAATCACAAACATCATTCCAAGATAGATTCCAATAAAGAAGAATGAACCATACAAACTATAGAAAGACTTTTCACTTAAAATCCGGCTTTCAAAATTAATGTTGGTATTTTCTCCGAATTTTATCTGCATTGCTTCTAAGGCTTGTTTGCAGGATTTTTTATCGCCTTTTAAGTCAAATCCAATTGAATAAGAAACATCTGTCATCGCTTTTGCAGATTCTTCTTCCTGTCCATTTTTTAATGCCAGTTTTTTTGTCTCTTCGGAAAATCGGTGTATTTGTTCCAGATTTGGAAGAATCACATAAAATGTTCCATAAGTACCGGCTTTATTTTTGGGTTCTGCTTTCAGCGTTTTTAATTCTTTCTGGATTTGATAAGTTGTTCCATTTATCGTAATCTGAGATGCACCATAAGTTCTATCTGTGCAATATAATAATGCCTCATCTTCATTTAAAGAAACATTCTGGTGTTCCATCTGATTATATTCATCCACCGGAATTAAAGTCATCCCACAAATTCCAAAAACAGAAAAATCAGATGCCGGTCTTAAGGTAAAGGAAGTTCCTTTTGATTCTGCCATAAGAACTGCCCCATGATAGGTAATCTCAGAAGTTTCTGTCACACCTGCTTTTTCTGCTTCATCATTTATTATCTGTCTTACCTGTTGTTCCGTCTCTTCATTTGTTGAAAGAATCTCAACCTTTGCCGGACTTGGAAATCTTACGGAAAGAATATTATTCATTCCCATATATAAAGATACCGTCATGGAAATTAGTACAAGCACCATCGTACTTAAAATACAGATATTTGCAAGTCCGACTGCGTTTTGTTTCATTCGATAAATCATTCCCGAAACTGCCGTAAAATGATTTGCTTTGTAATAATATCTCTTATTTCTGCGAAGCAGTTTCAAAAATGCAATGCTTCCTGCAGTAAACAGCGCATACGTTCCAATAATAACAAGAATTGCCGCTACAAAAAATACCCCAAGTGCCGCAAGCGGGTCTTTTGTGGTAAGCGCCAGGTAATATCCTGCCGAGAGGGTTGCCACTCCAAACAGTGCATCAGCCATTTTGTCTTTGGTTCTCGTTCTCCTGCATTTCCTCCATGAAGAAGTTCCACCGGATTAGACAGACGAATCTGAATGATATTATAGAAATAAGTCAGTAAAAAGATTGCACCAAATACAATAAGAGTATCAATCAGTGCTGGTTTTGAAAATGCAATGCCTGAAGTTGCATTTCGATGCAGAATTTTAAAAAACAGCAGATACATCAAGCGATTAAACAGACTGCCCAGTCCAATTCCACCTAAAATACTGATACCGCCAATCAACAGACTTTCAATTCCCATCATTTTTGCAATGTGAAATTTTCCCATTCCAAGAATGTTATAGACACCGATTTCTTTTTTTCTTCGCTTAATCAAAAAGCTGTTTGTATAAAATAAAAAGATAACGGAGAAAATCACCATAATTCCGGCTGCATACTGAAGGCAGACCTGCATCGTTCCTTCTCCCGCGATTTCTTTTATTCTGCCCAAAGTATCAATCATAAAAAACATCATAATACTTAAAATCGCAGTTAGCATATAGGGCACGTAAGTTCTGCGATTATTTTTTAAGTTCGTTACTGCCAGACGAAGATAGAGTCTCAATGCATTTCACCCCCTGTTGTAAGTACCGTAAGCGTTGCCGAAATCTTATGGTACATCTCTTCATTTGTCATATTTCCACGATACAGCTGATGAAAGACTTCACCATCTTTGATAAATAACACTCGACTTGCACTGCTCGCTGCTTTCACGCTGTGCGTTACCATGACGATTGTCTGACCGTCCATGTTAATTGTATAAAATAAATGCATCAGGCTGTCTGCTGCCTTAGAATCCAATGCTCCCGAGGGTTCATCCGCTAAAATCAACTGCGGTTTTGTGATTAACGCACGTGCAATCGCAGCTCTCTGTTTCTGTCCGCCAGATACTTCATAGGGATATTTTTCCAACAACATTGTAATTCCAAGTTTCTCTGCTATCGTAGCAAGCCGTCTTTCCATTTCCTGATACTTCTTTCCGGAAAGCACCAGTGGAAGAAAGATATTATCTTTCAAAGAAAAGGTATCTAACAAATTAAAATCCTGAACTATAAATGAGCAAATCCAAAATATTGCACAAAAGAAAGACACCCTCTGTA
>ERZ827108.4316-NODE-4316-length-10497-cov-30.708581_pt1 | contig 10497 bp, 8 predicted proteins | sample MGYA00519921_ERZ827108 | MGnify/ENA primary metagenome ERZ827108 (study PRJEB31778, sample SAMEA3449258) | human gut metagenome | biome: human gut; feature: human-associated habitat; material: faeces | place: United Kingdom | collected 2010/2012 ... | reverse complement strand
TCATTGTCCGTTAAAATCTTTAACCCTTTAGTCAAGATCTTTCAGGACTAGACAATAATAATAAATAAAGAGTAAATATATGAATAAAGTAAATTGTGTTATTTGGACACGAGTTTCAACGAAGTATCAAGAGGATAACGGAGGAAGCCTTCAATATCAAAAGGACTGTTGCACTGATTATGCAAGGTCTAACGGATTTAATGTAATTAATTCATTTGGTGGGTCACACGAATCAGCGAAGACACCAGGTAAGTTTATTAAAGAAATGATTTCGTTTATAAAGCGAAATAATACAGTTAAGTTTCTGATTGTATCGCAAATAGACCGTTTTTCAAGAGATACGGGGCAAGGTAGCACTATATTAAACCAGTTGCTTGAGATAGGTGTGACTATTATTGAAGCAACCACAGGATTGAGAACAAGCGACCATAACCAAAAGATGATGTTACAAATGAAACTTTGTTTTGCGGAGTGGGACAATGCCAACCGTACAGACAAGTTTACAAAAGGTCGTATCAGTTGTTTGCAGAGTGGTGTCTACACGGGTGCCGTTCCTTTGGGCTATGACAAAGAAGGAAAAAGTCGAAATAGAACTTATACCATTAACGAAGATGGCAAACTGATAAGAAAAGCATTTCAGTGGAAATTACAAGGTATGGCAAACTTTCAGATTATAGAGAAACTTAAACCATACGGATTAAACTTATCAAAACAGAAGTTACACCATATATTAACTAATGTATTCTACGCTGGTAAAATCAAGCATAAAATGTTGAACTACGAAATTATAGACGGCAACCAACCTGCAATTATCAGTTACACGGATTTTCTCAGAGTGCAAGAAATTCTAAGTGGAAGGACTGGTGTATATAAGCATAAGAAGAAGACACCTCAGTTTCCGTTAAAGCGTCATGTGCTATGTTATTATGACAAAACTCCATTCACGGCCTATACCGTCAAGAAAAAGAATATAGACTATTATAAGTGTAATTGTGTAGGGTGCAAGACGAATGTATCAGCAAAGAAACTTCATTATAAATATGAAGAGCTTTTATCCAGTTATGATATACCCCAACCGCTTGTTAGAGTATTGAGAGATACTATTTCTAAGATGTTGTGTGAGAATCAGAGCGAGCAGATGCAGAACATTAATGTATTGAAGAAGCAGAAAAGCGAGAAGGAAAACAAGTTAAAATCCTGCAAAATCCGCTATGGTATGGGAGATATAGACGATGAAATATATACTATGACCGTTGAGGCTTTACAGAAAGATTTGAGGCAAATCACCTTAGAACTTTCAAAATACGACAAAGATTTATCGAACCACGAAAACCGTATCAATGATGTTTTAGTAATGTGCTGTCATTTAGGGAGTTTGTGGAGAAGCGCAGACTTAACAACCGCTCAAAAACTTCAAAATCTACTGTTTCCACAAGGAATTTTATGGGATAAGGAAAAAGACGATTATCGAACCTTTGGTGAGAATGCAGCACTCTTGGTTATACGCAGGATTACAGATACTTACAGAAAAGAAAAAGAGGAAAATCCTTGCGGAAATTCCTCTTCAGTCAATTTGTGCGCCTGATAGGACTCGAACCTACACGTCGCGAAACACCAGATCCTAAGTCTGGCGCGTCTACCAATTTCGCCACAGGCGCGGCTTTCACGCAACAAAGTTAGTAACTTTTTTGAATGTGCGGCACATCCGCATGGCTTAAAATCATTTATCCGCCGTTTTTGCGCCGCCGGAAGCGGCTATGCCGAGGCCGGCAGCCCGGTTTCCGGACTCAGTTGTCTAGATACCAGGCATAGAGGCGGCGTATGCCCTCGTCCAGTCCGACGCGATGCCGCCAACCGAGACGGTGGAGCTTGCTGACGTCGGTGAGCTTGCGCATGGTGCCGTCGGGCTTCGTGGCATCCCAGCGGATTTCGCCGCTGAAGCCGACGGTTGCCGCTATCTTGTGCGCCACGGAGCGTATGTCGGTCTCGCTACCCGTGCCGACGTTGATGTGACAATTGCGCACGTCGCGCGTATCCGCCGTATAAGTATCCTTGAAGTCCACATTCAGCAACACGTGGACGGAGGCATCGGCCATGTCCTCGCTCCAGAGAAATTCGCGCATGGGGCTTCCCGTTCCCCATAAGGTCACGGCAGCCGGGGCAATGCCGTAGCCGGCCAATTTTTCAAGTATCCTGTTTTCGTCGCATTGCCCGTCCACGCCCTCGACGGGGCGCAGGTCGAGGTCGTGGCGCACGGCTTCCCAATTTCCCTCGCAGAGGCATTTGGCCAGATGTATCTTGCGCATCATGGCAGGCAGCACGTGCGAGTTCTCCAGATGGAAGTTGTCGTTCGGCCCGTACAGGTTGGTCGGCATGACGGCGATGTAGTTGGTGCCGTATTGCAGGTTAAAGCTCTCGCACATCTTCAGTCCCGCAATCTTGGCTATGGCATACGGCTCGTTGGTATACTCCAAGGGCGATGTGAGCAGGCAGTCCTCGGTCATGGGCTGCGGCGCCTCGCGCGGGTAGATGCAGGTGGAGCCCAGGAACAGCAGTTTGCGGACATCGTGGCGGAAGCTTTCGCCGATGACGTTCTGCTGAATCTGCAGGTTGCGGTAGATGAAGTCGGCGCGGAAGCGCGAGTTGGCCATGATGCCCCCCACGTAGGCTGCGGCGAGCACCACGGCGTCGGGCCGTTCGGTATCGAAGAAGCCGCGGACGGCCACGGGGTCGAGCAGGTCCAGCTCCTTGTGCGTGCGGCCCACCAGATTGTTGAAACCACGTGCCTGCAGGTTGTTCCAGATGGCCGACCCGACCAGTCCGCGATGGCCTGCCACGTATATTTTACAGTTTTTGTCTATCATGTTCCTATGCTTTTTCCTGCCGGCGGCGGCGCACGGTGGCGTTTCCGCCGTGCCGGTCGGCAGTGTCAGTCGTCAAGTTGCGCCTTGAGATGGATTTTCTTCACGTGTCTCATGTCATGCTCCACCATGATGCGCACCAGTTCCGTAAAAGGTGTCTTCGTAGGATTCCATCCCAGCACGGTACGCGCTTTCGAGGGGTCGCCCAGCAGCTGTTCCACCTCGCACGGGCGGAAATATTTGGGGTCCACCTCCACGAGCACGCGGCCCGTCTCCGTGTCGATGCCCTGTTCGTCCACGCCCGTGCCCTTCCACTCCAGTCGGATGCCCAGTTCGGCGAAGGCCAGTGTGCAGAATTCGCGTACGGTGTGCATCTCTCCGGTGGCTATCACGAAGTCTTCGGGCACTTCGTGCTGCAACATCATCCACATGCACTCCACGTAGTCGCGGGCATATCCCCAGTCGCGCCGTGCGTCAAGGTTTCCGAGATAGAGCTTGTCCTGGTATCCCTGCCTGATGCGTGCGGCCGCCAGTGTGATTTTGCGGGTCACGAAAGTCTCGCCGCGCCGTTCGCTCTCGTGGTTGAAGAGAATGCCGTTCACGGCAAACATGCCGTAGCTCTCGCGATAGTTCTTCGTAATCCAGAAGCCGTATTGCTTGGCCACACCATAGGGGGAGCGGGGATAGAAAGGCGTTGTCTCGCGCTGGGGCACCTCCTGCACCTTGCCGAAGAGCTCGGAAGTGGACGCCTGATAGATGCGGCACGTCTTTTCGAGCCCGCAGATGCGCACGGCCTCGAGCAGCCGGAGCGTGCCCACGGCGTCGGCCTCGGCGGTGTATTCGGGAACGTCGAACGACACCTTCACGTGGCTCTGTGCGGCCAGGTTGTAGATTTCGGTAGGATGTATGTCGCTGATGATGCGTACCAGCGAAGAAGAGTCAGTCATGTCGCCCCAGTGCAGGTTCACCAGTCTCGACTTTTTCATGTCGCGCACCCACTCGTCGAGGTACAGGTGTTCGATGCGTGCCGTGTTGAACGAGGATGAACGGCGCAGGATGCCGTGCACCTCATAACCCTTTTCAATCAGGAATTCGGCCAGGAAGGAACCGTCCTGCCCCGTGATGCCGGTGATAAGTGCAACTTTTCTCATAAGTGTCGGTTTGGTAGTTTTTCAGTTCCGGCGGCAGCCGGGTGTATCCTCAGTGTGCGGATTTATTCCTTATCCTTCGGGAAAGCCATACGTGTCCGGCGGTCCACAGCACAATGTCGATGGCCAGCAGGATGTTCGCGTCCACCACGTGCAGCAGCCCGAAATTGAGCACCAGGAAGAACAAGGCAACCAGCAGGATGGCGCATAAGGTGGAGTGGGGCCCCATTCCCAGTGCCATGAGCTTGTGGTGGATGTGCGTCTTGTCGGGCAGGAAAGGATTGGTCCCCCTCCTGATGCGCCCGAACATGACACGTATCAGGTCGAAGCACGGCACAAGCAGCGCCGAGGCCGCCATGACGAACGCATCGGAGCGCGCGCCGGCGTCGTGTTGCGGGCACAGGGTCAGCCGTATGGTCAGCAAGGCCAGCAGCAGGCCTATGCACTGGCTGCCGCAGTCGCCCATGAAGATTTTCCGCCGGCGTTCTATGCTGCCGAAGACGTTGTAGACGAAGAATACGGCCAGTGCGCCGAGCCCCGAAAAGGCCAGTGCGGCGTAAATGAACGCCCCCCAGCGGAAGTATAATATGCCGAAAAAGAGGAACGCCATCATGCCGAGGCCCGAAGCCAGCCCGTCGATGCCGTCTATCAGGTTGGTGGCGTTGATGATGTAGACAATGAAAAGCACCGAGACCGGCATACCGACGACCGCCGGCAACTCATGGATGCCGAAAAGGCCGTACAGGTCCTTCAGCCAAAGGCCCGATCCGACCATCATCGCCGCACAGACAAACTGACAGCAGAACTTGGCGCGATAACCTATGTCAGTCAGGTCGTCGGCCACGCCTTCAAAGTAAATCAACGTCAGGGCGCAGATGCCCAAAGCCAGGCCCGGGTCGAGCAGCTGCCCGCCGGCATTCCCGTCGCGCGTCAGACAGACGCCCGTCAGCAGGGACATGCTCATGATGATGGCAGGCAGGAACGCCACACCGCCCAGCCGGGGCACGGTACCGGTGTGCACTTTGCGATGGTCCAGCTTGTCGAACAGTTTTTTCTTGTAGGAGATATGAATAATCTGCGGCATGACGAGCGCGGCAATGGCAGCCGAAGCTAAGAATACCAATATGATGTAAACCCAATCCATATACAACTGATGTGTCTGATGCTCTCCGGCCCGGCGGGAAACGGAGCACGGACACCTGTCCCGCCCGTTCGGGGGAATGTATGCCGGGGATGCCGTCTGGAACTCCGCGGAGAGAAATTTTTTCCAAAGTTAAGCATATATTTTAGAAAAGAAGTGTTTTTATTTCAAAACAATGTAATATGCAAGCCTCATCCCGGTTTATTTCCCGTCCGGGAGCGGGGAGAAACCATACGCACAAACGTCTGAAGCCCGTTTGGAATTTTAACACAATTTGCTTTTGGCCGGAAAAAGTATTATCTTTGTAACAGGAAACGGGGCAGATTGTTGCAATCTGCCCCGTTTCCGTATTCCGAGCCCCGTTTTCGGGCGAAACTGTCCCTATGATGGTTTTTCGTAGCCGGCTTGTAGTTTTTTCTATATGCCATGTAGCTTTTCCCGTCCCGGCATGTAAGCGAAACTACAAGGCATGTACGCCGCGCCGACTGTGAGCAAAAGTTAAAAATGTTAATGTCGCCCGCCGCCGTATGCCGGTCCGTGCGCGCCGGTATGGTGGTTGTCCCGGCTTTCCGCCGTCACAATCTGATGGCAATGTACTTATAGAGCGTCGTTATTAGAATGACAATGACCATACATGCCACCACATAAAGATATTTATACCCGATAACCAGACTGCCTCCCATGACCGTGGCCAACAACAGCATGGGAATGCGCTGGTAAATATACAGCGGGAAAAGGTGCTTGCCGGACCATTCCAACAACCTGCTGTTCAATTTGACCTTGAAACAGACCGACACGATAAATAAGGCGAAGAAAACGCTGCATACATTCATAGCCAGGTATTTCAGACCGTCGGGAATGCAGGCCTTTAATATGAGGGACGCTAAAATTACCCCCCCGAAAATGGTTATACATGCGGTATAATGTCTGCGTAGAAAGCCTTCCATCCGTTCTTTGTAACAGGCAAAATAAGAGCCGGCCGCATAAGCCAGGCACGTGTCATACCACCAGCCTTCCTTTACGAAGGACATACCTACCGCGAAAACCAGCAAAATAAGGGTCAGAAGCTTCAGTCCTTTCGGCGGATTCTTGCAAATTCTGAAAGCGACGTATGATGCGAAATAGCAGAAGCATATCGTGAAAATGTACCAGTTGCTGTTACCCACGCTATCCCACATCAATAATGAAAGCAATATCTGCTTGGGGGTCATACTGATGTTCAAAGTCAGGTTGAGTGCGACAAAGAACAACACGGCCACGGCAAAATTCAGAAAAGTGACCGGTATCCTTTTTTTAGGAATGGAGGTCAGATAGGCCGGCTTCTTCATAATGGACAGCATGACGCCATATCCGGAATAAAACAGGAACGGAACAACAATCAGCTGCCCCAATAGCTTCTGTACCGTGAAGACCGACGTGTCCAACGGGCATGTAAAAGGCGACAACTGGGTAATATAAGGTGTGATATGGCTGAAGAAGACCATCCAGATGAATATGCCTTTGATAACGTTGGTCTGTTGCACGGAAAGGTAGTCCTGTTGGAAACCTTTACCTGCAAACTGTAGCCTGTACAAGGGGATGCAGAATAAAATCAGATAGAATAAAATCATATTATACGTGGTTAGGAAATCCGTTTAACTTTGAGAATTCGGTAATTTGGCGTTGTTTTTGTTCGGTAATTTGGCTTGAGACTATTTTTCTCATGTCCCCGTTCCATAGTCTCCAGGCGCGCAGCCCTATCTTGAATACGGGGTCGCACAGGACCTCAGAGGGATAGTCGCGCACGAAGCGTGCGCTTATTTATCTATTTATCGATGAGCGTTTACAAATTGCTTGAAAAGTCTCATGTAATCTCGCCATGAGGCTTTGATGCTGTATTTTTTGCATAATGCGGATATGGGCATTGACAAGGAGTCATCGAAATAAGTATCCCTCCCCGTGGGGCGGTTGGAAACATGTGACAGATTATGATTTCCCATGACGGCTTCCTCCAATGTCCGTTCTTCATATTCAAGGTTCGGACACTCGCTGATAATCCTTTTTCCTTTTTGGGTATTTATCAACATGCAGGAAATTCCATGCAATGTCGAATGACGGAATGGCTTTGTATTTCCCAGTCCCCAGTAATCTGCCAGTGTGATGTCGCTGATGCGCTCGGGTCTCGCATAAGGACATGTGTAGCATGATTCATCAAACATCAGTCCATTGGTAAAAGCCCTGAGATAATATGCCTTGGACGGTGAAATGATTTTTTTACCGGAAACCCCGCCCGGGGTTGGGGTTACCGGCTGTCTGGACAGCCGGAAACCCCAACCCTCTGTGTATCTGAAGCTAAATCCGCTACTTGTGTTTGTGGCATTGATGCGGTCCATATATATGTCGAAGGCCTTCTGCGAAGGCACGCCATGGCATACTACATCGCAGGTCAGGAGATTGTCATATTCTTTCCTTAGAAAAGTTTTTAACCCTGCAATTTGACAGGGCGTTCCTGAGAACAATACATGTACGCCGCTGCTCAATATAGACCTCGCCTCATTGTAGGTATTCCCTATATCTGATTGTACATACTTTGAACCTTGGATTTTTATAAGATCTGCTTCATCCCTGATGGCGATATGCCTTACCTGCAAATCCGGACACATGGATGCCCCGAAAACGATGCCTCCTTGCGAAAGAACCTTACGGGCCAATACAGAGAAAGCTCCACCCGACGAGCTTTTCTTGCGGTCTGACATCAGTTTGGTCCAACATGCGTATGTTGCCAATGGTGTATGATATTCCAATTTCGGAGAAATTTGGTGGCATACCTGCATGCATTTCCCGCACTCAATGCAATCATCGGCATTTACCGAAGGCAACTTAAATCCGTCAGAAGCATCGGTCATGGTGATGCAGCGTTTGGGGCATGCTTGCACACAGGCCTGGCATTGGGTACAGGTGTTGATGTCGCAAAGTTTAGGTTCCATGTCGTTTAGTCGTTTAATGCGTTTTTGAGAAACGAAAGCGAATGGTCGCGTAGCGCAGCCAGTTCCTCTTGGGCGGCAGAATCATCATACCGGGCATCGTTTGCTGATGGCATTGTGGAATCCATGGGAATGATGCTCTTTTTTAGTTTCAATTGACGGAGAAGATTGACTTGCCGGCTGTCAGCGTCTTTTTCAGACTTGACAATTGAGAATAAGGGACGGCCGAAAATCACTGCGAATGCCGTTCCATGGAAAGAGGTCGTGAGAATAATTTCCGCATCCCTGACGAGCGCGAGGAAATCTTCGGGAGATGCGCCTATCTTATAGCCGGTCTTTTCGTAGGTCAGCCGATGCGGCGGTCGCGCTACCCTTATTATTTTATAACCGGTCTGTTTCTGGATGTCCCGGGCTAAATCATCTGCATACGGGAAAGCATCAAAACTGTAATTCAGATAGTAACAGAGAATATATTTGCCTTTGATTATTCTATGGGGTGCGGCTATTGAGTTCCAATAATTCCGGTCCAGCAATAAAGTCGGGTCCAAAACGACTGTTGGCCTTTTCCCGATTAAATTCTCAATAGGCAGGCATGCCGATTCCTCACGCACGGAAATTGCAGAATACCGGCAAAGCAGATTCCTGTACAAATCAATGAAATCTGCTGGTATGGCATCTGTGCCCATACTGGCGGCATATGATATTTTTTTTGCGGAGTCAGGCGCAAAATGTAGCATGAATGCAGAATCTCCTTTGCAATATTTCGGACTCCATAGCTGATCGCTTCCTGTTACGTAGATGTCAAACAGGGGAGGATTGGCTTTCAATTCATCAGGCGAATGGTATTCGTCCGGAGTCAGCGGTAAATACTTCCGTACAAAACGTTGTATCCTCTTGTGCTGTAAGTAAAGCGCGAAACCAAACAGATATTTGATGAATTTAGGTTCGCGGGTACTTGTTTCAGACGTAGTTTCTTTCTCTATCGGATTGTTGTGATGGAATTTGTTTGGAAAGGTGTAATCAATGATGGCAGTGTGAAAACCCAATCTGTTGCAAATGACTTGAAGTGCGTGTGCTTGTAGCACTGAACCATAGTTATTGATTTTATGTATCGTTATAATGCCAATTGTTTTCATGAGATTGTCTGGTGATTGCTATTGTTTTTTACGCGAAAGATAACTTGCACATTCGTTGCAAGGCAGTTCGCAGAGAATAAAGACGATTCAAAACGATGCATGCGTATTTCATTCCGACAAATCTTATAAGTGCTTTTACCTTTCTCGTTTTCTTGTTGAGCAATCCGTCGAATAAACAGATGTGCCGTTTCAAGGTCTTTAGTGCTTGATGCCGATATTCATGGCTGAGATTGTTGTAAATAAGCATCATAATGCTCAGTTGGTAGGCGAGATATCCCGTGAGAATGTCTTTTTCAGACTTTGAAATTTTCAATTGGGGAATCATACCGGACCATTTGTCGATTATATATGCGATAGAGTCGAACGAGCGTGTTGATGCAGTGTTGGTTATTGAGCCTGCGCGCATTTGCCGGTAACAGTAAAAGGGCTTGGAGCATATACAGATGGATTTCATCTGAGTATAAATTCTGAAAGACCAGTCAATGTCTTCGGATAGCAAACCTTTTTCAAACGGGTTGTCAATGACAAGTTCGCGTCTTACAAATTTTTGGCAGGCTGATATTTTCATGTCGGCTTGGTCGAGATACAGATATTTCAGAATATCGTCTTTGTCTCTGCCATTAAGGATTTCTGTGCTGACTGTATGCGGTAAAATATACTTTTCTCCTATAGAAAAATATTTGATAAAATCACAGGCTATGACATCCGGGAAGTTGTTGCTGATGATAAGCTGATGAATATATGACAAAACGTCCGTCGTATTCCAGAAGTCATCGCCATCGACAAATGTAATGTATTGCCCGCGTGCATGCTCCATACCTGCGTTGCGGGCGTCGCTGAGACCGCCGTTGGGCTTGTGTATGACATAAACGTGGCTATCTTTTTGGGCATACTTGTCACAAATGTCGGGACAGGAGTCTGGCGAACCGTCATCCACCAATATAAGTTCAAAATTAGTGAAGGTCTGCCCAAGAAGGGAGTCCACGCACACTTTCAAGTATTGTTCGACCTGGTAGATGGGTACAATAATTGAGAAAAAAGGAGTAGTTGTTTTTTTCATAAACAAGTTACAAGACCATTAGAGATATGATGTCTCTAATGGTTTCATAAAAAAAGTGGTAGAATGGTTTCTGCGTCACCCTTTCCCCATGTACCCGTTCCATAGCCTCCAGGCGTACAGCCCTATCTTGAATATGGGGTCGCACAGGACCTCAGAGGGATAGTCGCGCACGAAGCGTGCGTTGCGGC
>ERZ827108.4304-NODE-4304-length-10542-cov-2.727854_pt1 | contig 10542 bp, 12 predicted proteins | sample MGYA00519921_ERZ827108 | MGnify/ENA primary metagenome ERZ827108 (study PRJEB31778, sample SAMEA3449258) | human gut metagenome | biome: human gut; feature: human-associated habitat; material: faeces | place: United Kingdom | collected 2010/2012 ... | reverse complement strand
CATTCCGTAAGGTGATTCCGGACGGCGTGCGTATGCCGGCATACATTGTTATCGTTGCATCGCTGGTAACAGTGGTGCAGTTTATCATGCAGGCGTATACTCCGAGCCTCTCCGAGTCGCTGGGTGTGTACATCCCGTTAATCGTTGTAAACTGTATTATCCTCGGCCGTGCTGAGAGCTATGCTTCCAAGAATCCGGTAGTTCCGTCTCTTTTCGATGGACTTGGTATGGGACTTGGATTTACGATGGGTCTTACCCTGATCGGACTGTTCCGTGAGCTTCTGGGCGCAGGTCAGATCTTTGGTTTCCAGATTCTGTCCTTAAGCTGGTTCACACCGATCACCATCTTTGTTATGGCACCGGGAGCATTCCTCGTACTGGCATGTCTGGTAGCTGTGATGAAGATCGTCCGTGAGAAGATGGCAGCCAAGGGCAAGCCGCTTGCCGAGCCGTCCGGATGTATCACCGGAGACTGTGCAGGATGCGGTATGTCTGCTGCATGCATCGGTAAGAAACCGGCAGCGGAAGCTCCGGCAGAAAAAGCAGAATAGGAGGATAGATACGGATGAAAACATTACTTTTAATTGCAATCGGCTCTGCCATTGTCAATAACGTTGTATTAAGTCAGTTCCTTGGTATCTGTCCGTTTTTAGGCGTTTCCAAGAAAACAGAGACCGCTGCCGGAATGGGTGGCGCAGTTGTATTCGTTATCACGATCTCTTCGTTCGTGACAGCGCTGATCTACAAATATATCCTTGCCAACAGCTATCTGATGAGCAAGGGCATTGACCTTACCTACCTGCAGACGATTGTATTTATTCTTGTAATCGCTGCACTGGTACAGTTCGTTGAGATGTTCTTGAAGAAGTCCATGCCGGCATTATACCAGAGCCTTGGTGTATACCTTCCGCTGATTACGACAAACTGTGCCGTTCTCGGTGTTGCACTGACGAATGTTACCAAGGAATACGGTATTTTGGAGAGCGTGGTAAACGGTTTTGCAACCGCATTTGGTTTCCTGATTGCGATCGTTTTAATGGCAGGTGTGCGTGAGAAGATCGAGTACAATGATATCCCGAAGCCGTTTCAGGGTACTGCAATCGTATTGATTTCCGCATGTCTGATGTCAATCGCATTCATGGGATTCTCAGGAATGATTTAGGAGGAAAAAGAAGATGAACGTTACAGCAATTTTATTTGCAGCCTTAATCGTGGGCGGCGTAGGTATCTTGATTGGATTTTTCCTTGGTATTTCCGGAGAAAAGTTCAAGGTAGAGGTAGATGAAAAAGAGGAAGCAATCTTAGGTGTGCTTCCGGGAAATAACTGTGGTGGCTGTGGTTATGCCGGTTGTTCCGGTCTGGCAGCAGCAATCGCAAAGGGCGAGGCTCCGGTCAATCAGTGTCCGGTCGGCGGCGCGCCGGTAGCAGCCAAGATCGGTGAGATCATGGGTGTGGCAGCCGAGGAAGGCGAGCGCAAGGTAGCATTTGTAAAGTGTGCGGGAACCTGTGAGAAGGCAGGACGCGATTACGAGTATACCGGCAACGAGGACTGTGCAGCCATGGCATTCGTGCCGAACGGCGGACCGAAGTCCTGTAATTACGGATGCCTTGGATACGGTAGCTGTGTAAAGGCTTGTCCGTTTGATGCGATTCATATCGTGGACGGCATTGCGCAGGTTGACAAGGAAGTATGTAAGGCATGTGGAAAATGTGTTGCTGCATGTCCGAAGCATCTGATCGAGCTTGTTCCTTACAAGGCAAAGCACATTGTACAGTGCAGCTCCAAGGATAAGGGCAAGGATGTCATGAAGGCATGTTCCGTAGGATGTATCGGATGTCATCTGTGTGAGAAGAACTGCCCGAAGGATGCAGTTCATGTCATTGACAACGTGGCATACATTGATCAGGAGAAGTGTGTCGGATGCGGTATCTGTGCACAGAAGTGTCCAAAGAAAATTATTCTGTAAGAATGATTTTCTCCGAAAATCATCCTGTAAGAATCGTTTCTTGGAATGAAAGTGTGAAATAAAAACAGGCGTGAAGAATTCGCGGTAATAAGTACGAATTCTTCACGCCTGTTTTGTTGTTTAATCTTCCAGAATCTCATAGGGAATGACGGTTCCCATGCCGGAGCTGGTGTGTACTTCATAGTCGTCTGTGATGAAAATAGCTTCCGTAGCATCAAGGCTTTCAACGAGCGCCATACCGTCTTCCAGCCCGAGGGAGAAACAGGTGGTGGAGAGACCGTCGCCGTCCACCGATGCACCGGTGATAATCGTGACCTCAAGGAGCCCGTTATCGTAAGGGTAACCGGTCGCGGTGTCCAGGATATGGTGATAACGCGTCCCATCTACTTCAAAATAGCGTTCGTAGACGCCGGAGGATACGACGGTCTGATCGGTGATGGAGACGGAGGCAATCGCTTCGTTTTCCTCACCGAACGGACGCTGTATGCCGATGGTGTATGCCGAACCGTCCGTCTTCGCGCCGAGCGCAAGCACATTTCCGCCTAGATTGATGTAACCGGAAGTAATTCCCTTCTGGTTCAGGTAGGCTTTCATCTGATCCGCGATATAGCCTTTGGCGATGCCGCCCAGATCAATCCTGGTATCGGGATTTTGCAGAGTCACTGTGTTGCCGTCAATCTGAATCTCCCGGTAATCCACTGTGGCAAGAGCCGTCTGAATGTCCGCGTCGGAGGGGATCATGGAGGCATCGGTCTGATCAAGCAGCGCTTTGGTTGAGATGTCCCACAGATCGGAAAGCCGGCCGATGGTGATGTCGAATTTGCCGCCGCTTAAGTCGCCATATGCGATGCCGGTTTTAAGAAGTTCGATCGTTTCGTCGTGTACTGTCACGGGAGCGCCGCCCGCATCGTTGATTTTGGAAATATCGCTGTCCGGAATCGTATTGGAAAAATATCCCTCGTACTTTTGCGCAAGGGCAAAACAGTCATCGAGCAGTTCCTCGCTCCCTTTTTCATAGATCGAGACCGAGATGACGGTGTTAAAATAAAATCCTGACTTGGTAACCGGTTCGTCCGCCGTGCGGCTGCAGCCGGAGAGCAGCAGATTTGCAGAGAGCAGGGGAACCAGAAGACAGGAGAGTACCTTCTTTTTTCTCATCATAAAAATCTCCATTTCTGATGTTTCCCATCCAATGTACCATAAACTTTCTGTTCATACAATGTGAGAACATCAATTTGCCATTTTGATGAAGATATGATAGAGTAATACAGTATGAGACTCTATGCCCATTGGGGATGAATGATTGGAAAATGTTACATATAAAGGGGACGTTAGACAGATGGAACAAAAGCATTTTCATTTTAATGAGAAAAAGAGAGTTGTAGTCAAGATCGGATCTTCCTCACTGAATTACGGGGAGACGGGCAATCTGAATTTTACCAAGCTGGAGCATCTGGTAAGAGAACTCTGCAATCTGCGGAACCGCGGGATGGATGTGTGTCTGGTAAGCTCCGGTGCGATTGCCGTGGGCAGACAGACGCTTGGCATGAATGAGCGGCCGAAGGACATTTCGACAAAGCAGGCATGCGCGGCGGTCGGCCAGGCGCGGCTGATGATGATCTATCAGCGGCTTTTTGCGGAATACAATCAGGTGGCAGGGCAGGTGCTGATGACGAAGAACACGATGGTGAACCCTGTCTCGAGAGAGAATGCGAAGAATACGTTCGACGAATTGTTCCGTCTTGGCGCAATCCCGATTGTGAATGAAAATGATACGGTTTCTACTTATGAGATGCAGTTTGGCGACAACGACACGCTCTCGGCAATCGTGGCTTCTCTGATCGGGGCGGATCTTTTGATCCTGCTCTCGGATATCGATGGGCTTTTTACCGACGATCCGCACAAGAATCCGGATGCAAAGCTCATTGAAGTGGTGGAGGAGATGGATGCGTCGATCTACGGCATGGCGAAAAGTTCGACCGGCAGTGATGTTGGAACCGGCGGCATGGCGACCAAACTGACAGCCGCAAAGATTGCAACGCTCTCGGGAACAGACATGATTATTGCGAACGGCAGGGATGTCTGCATTCTGCATCATATATTTGATGATTCCTTTAAGGGAACCATTTTTCAGGCAAAGAAGAAAGAATCTTTCCGGATTGAAGATTTTATTTTGGAGACGATCGGTTAAGAATACAGGAAAAGGAGCACTATGAACCAGGAACAGATTGACAGAATCAATGCGTTATACCGCAAGTCGAAGGCGGAAGGGCTGACGGAGGAAGAAAAAAAGGAGCAGGCGCTGCTGCGCAAGCAGTATGTTGCGGATGTGAAGAAAAATCTGGCGGCGCAGCTTAACAATATCGATATGGTGAATCCGGACGGTTCCGTGGAGAACCTTGGAGATAAGTATGGAAAAAAGACAGGACTTTCCTGACGCAGCGCTGACACAGGAGAAGGCGCGTCAGCAGATAAGGGCGCGGCACAAAGCATGGCGGATGGAACTGCCGCAGGAGGAAGTGCAGGAAAAAAGCAGAAAGATCTGTGAGAGGCTGGCGGCGTCTGACTGGTATCATAACAGCGCTGTCATCTACGGCTATTATCCGCTCGGCGCGGAGGCTGACTGTCTGCCGTTTCTGGCACAGGCACTTTCGGACGGCAAGACGGTGGCGCTTCCGGTTACATCAAAAGAGCGGCTGCAGCGGGACTGCGGCCAGGTGAAGAGAATGCAGGACACACACCGGATGGAGTTTTACCGGATCAGAGAGCTTTCCAGGGTGCGGGAGGGCGCATTTCATGTGATGGAGCCGGATGAGAGCTGCAAACGGATCGGGGAAGAGGATGCGGTGGTGCTGGTGCCCGGACTGGTCTTTGACCGTAAGGGGAACCGGTACGGGTATGGCGGCGGTTATTATGACCGCTATTTTGCAAGGTTTCCGAAGCTGTCCCGCATGGCGGTAGCGTTTGAAGGGCAGATCGAGGAACAGCTTGCGGTGCTTCCCACCGACGTGCGGATGCATCGGATTTATACGGAGGAGCGGGAATATCGGATCTGACAGAAAGGATGGAAAGGATATGGAACTGACAGAACTTTGTAAGAGCGCAAAAGAAGTGAGCAGACAGATCGGCAATCTGGACACGAATACGAAGAACGAGGTGCTGCGTGCAGCGGCAGAGGCACTTGTGGCACATACCGATGAGATTATCCGCGAGAATGAGAAGGATCTCGCCCGCGGCAGAGAGAATCATATGCCCGAGGGACTGCTGGACCGTCTGATGCTCACCCCATCCCGGATGGAGCAGATGGCAGAGGGGCTGCGGAAGGTTGCAGATCTTGCCGATCCGATCGGCGAAGTCCTTTCCATGAAGAAGCGCCCGAACGGTCTTATGATCGGTAAAAAGCGCGTCCCGCTCGGTGTGGTCGGCATGATCTATGAGGCGAGACCGAATGTGACGGTGGATGCGTTTGCGCTGTGTTTTAAGACGGGCAACGCAGTGATCTTAAAAGGCGGCAGTGACGCCATTTTGTCCAATATCGTCATTGTTTCGGTTCTGCAGGAAGTTTTGGAGGCACATGGCATTCCGCGTGCGGCAGTATCGCTGATTGAAGATACAAGCCGGGAGACGGCGGCTGCGTTCATGAAGATGAACGAATATGTGGATGTGCTGATTCCGCGCGGAGGAGCAGGGCTGATCCGCGCCGTCGTCAATCAGGCGACGATTCCTGTGATTGAGACGGGAACCGGCAACTGTCATATCTATGTGGATGAGAGTGCGGATTTCGATATGGCAATCCGTATTATTTTAAACGCAAAGACCCAGCGGATCGGTGTGTGCAATGCCTGTGAATCACTCGTGATCCATGAGAAAATCGTGGATGCATTTATGCCAAAGCTTGCGGCGGCACTGCAGCAGAAGGATGTTTCCATTCATGCGGATGAGAAAAGTCTTGCAGCGGCAGAGCGCCGGGAGGCGGCAAATGGCGGAGAACTGAAAAAGGAACTGTTGTCGGCGGCGACGGAGGAAGACTGGGGCAGGGAGTATCTCGATTATATGATCTCCGTGAAGACGGTGTCGTCTCTCGACGAGGCGATCGCACACATCAACCGCTACAATACCGGGCATTCGGAGGCAATCATCACAGAAAACTACACGAACGCGCAGCGGTTCCTGGATGAGATCGATGCTGCCTGCGTCTATGTCAACGCATCGACGCGTTTTTCAGACGGATTTGAATTTGGATTTGGCGCGGAGATCGGCATCAGTACCCAGAAGCTTCACGCAAGAGGACCGATGGGACTGGATGCGCTGACCAGCACAAAATATATTATATATGGAAACGGGCAGACACGTCCGTAGATGGTAAGGATGAAGATGAAAAAGAAAATAGACATTGAAATAATCGATAAAAAGCAGATCCCGCAGAGCGAGCCGGAGCGTCAGTATTACTTTATGGACATTGCTAAAAATTATGTGGAACAGCTCTCTGCAAAAAAAGGCAGTCCGCTGACCTTTCATGTCACGACGTTCGGCTGCCAGATGAACGCGCGCGATTCTGAGAAGCTTGTCGGTATCTTAGAGCGCATCGGTTATGTGGAGACGGATACGGAGGACGCGGATTTTGTTATTTACAATACCTGCACGGTGCGTGAAAATGCAAATAACAAAGTCTATGGAAGACTCGGGGTACTCCAGAATTATAAAAAGAAAAATCCACATATGCTGATCGGACTCTGCGGCTGCATGATGCAGGAGACGGTAGTTGTTGAAAAATTAAAAGAAAGCTACCGCTTTGTGGATCTGATCTTCGGAACACATAATATCTACAAATTTGCAGAGCTGATTGTGACGGCGATGGAATCGGATTCCATGACGATTGATATCTGGAAGGACACGGACCAGATCGTGGAGGACCTCCCGGTAGAGCGGAAGTATTCGTTTAAATATCATGTTCGGATGCAATAATTTCTGCAGCTACTGTATCGTACCGTATGTGCGCGGAAGGGAGCGCAGCAGGGAGCCGAAAGAGATCATCCGTGAGATCGAACAGCTCGTGGCGGACGGCGTTGTCGAGGTCATGCTGCTCGGACAGAATGTCAATTCCTACGGCAAGAATCTGAAGGAGCCGGTGACATTTGCGCAGCTTTTAGAGGAAGTGGAGAAGATTGAGGGGTTAGAGCGTATCCGTTTTATGACCTCCCACCCGAAGGATCTCTCGGACGAGCTGATCGAGGTGATGGGACGATCCAAAAAGATCTGCAAACATCTGCACCTGCCGTTACAGTCCGGGAGCAGCCGGATCTTAAAGATCATGAACCGCAGATATGATAAGGAACATTATCTGGAGCTGGTGGACAAGATCCGCGCGGCAGTGCCGGACATTGCGCTGACGACGGATATTATCGTGGGATTCCCGGGGGAGACGGAGGAGGACTTCGAGGAGACGATGGACGTGGTGCGAAAAGTGCGTTATGACAGCGCGTTCACGTTTATCTATTCCAAACGTACCGGGACACCGGCGGCATCCATGGAAGAGCAGGTGCCGGAGGATGTGATCAAGGCGCGTTTTGACCGCCTGCTTAAGGAAGTGCAGAAGATCTCCGCAGAAAAAGCGGGGGCACTGACCGGACAGACGCTGCCGGTGCTGATTGAGGAGCAAAACGAGCAGGATGCTTCGCTTGTGACGGGAAGACTCAGCAATAACTCGGTGGTACATCTGCCGGGGACAGCGGACATGATCGGAAAGATTCTGGATGTAAAGCTGACCGAGTGCCGGGGCTTTTATTACCTTGGCGAGCGGGCAGACGGAAAAGGTCAGACGGTATGAAAAAGCGAATCAGCAGAAACGATGTGATTTTTCTTGCAATACTGCTTGCCGTGGTTACGGTATTTCTTGTGGTCTATGAGCGGACGGGAACGCGCGCGGATGCGGGTGCCTGTGTGCGCGTCACCGTGGACGGCAGTGTGTACGGGACCTATGCGCTCGGGGAGGAGCAGGAGATACCGATTGTGCAGGACGGCGTGACAACGAATGTCCTGACAATCCGCGATGGCAGGGCGGACATGACGGAGGCGGACTGCCCGGACAAGCTGTGTGTTCATCAGAAGGCAATCTCTAAGAATCATGAGATGATTGTCTGTCTGCCGAACAAAGTGGTTGTGGAGGTGACGGGAAGTGAAGAAAACGGATTCGACTCCATTGCGAGATAAGGTGGCGTATCTCGGAGTTTTTCTTGCGCTTGCCTTAATCTGCAGCTATGTGGAATCCCTGATCCCGTTTTATTTCGGAATACCGGGGGTAAAGCTGGGGCTCACCAATATTGTGGTGGTACTGATGCTGTACTGTGTCGGCACTAAGGAGGCGTTTGCCATCTCGATGCTCCGGATTGTACTGGCGGGTTTTCTGTTCGGCAATCTGTTCAGTATCTTATACAGCCTTGCCGGCGGAATGTTCAGCTTTCTGGTGATGTATCTTTTGAAACGGACCGGAAAGCTCGGTGTGCTGCCGGTCAGTGTCGCGGGCGGAATGTCGCATAACATCGGTCAGATTGCCGTGGCGGCGTTTGTGGTGGAGAATATCAACATTTTTTACTATCTGCCGGTGCTTTTCGTGGCAGGCATCGTTACGGGACTGCTGATCGGTGTGGCAGCCCAGGAGATCATACTAAGGATTGGCGGACGGCTGAAACGATAAGGAGGAAATACGTGTGTACGCATATATAAAAGGCGTCCTTGCGGATGTGGAAGAAGAGAGCGTGGTTGTGGAGGCAGGCGGAATCGGATACCGGATCTATACGACCGGGCAGACGTTTGACTATCTTCCGGCTGTGGGAGAGGAAGTCAAGCTCTATACGTATCTGAATGTGCGCGAAGATGCGATGATTCTGTACGGGTTTTTGACGAAGGATGATCTGCGTGTCTTCAAGCTGTTAATCGGCGTCAACGGTATCGGCCCGAAGGGGGCGCTGGCGGTGCTGTCTGTGATGACAACCGATGATCTGCGGTTTGCGGTGCTTGGCGATGACGCGAAGGCGATCGCTAAAGCGCCCGGAATCGGTGCAAAGACGGCACAGCGTGTGATTTTAGAACTGAAGGACAAGCTGTCGCTTGAGGAGGCGTTTGAACTCAAATCCGAGCATGTGAGCAGACAGAACGAGAACGGAAGCAGCGGTGTGAAGAATGAGGCGGTGCAGGCGCTTGTGGCGCTCGGCTATGCCTCTTCGGAAGCGTTAAAGGCGTTAAACGGCATTGAGATCACGGATGATATGGATGTGGAAACACTGTTAAAAGCCGCGCTTAAGAATATGGCATTCCTGTAGTAAGGGAAGCGGCAAGGCGGAAGAAAGGAAAGCTGGGACATGGAGAAGCGGGTCATATCCACGCAGGTGCAGGAGGAAGATCTTAAGATCGAGAAAAGTCTCCGGCCGCAGACGCTGGACGATTATATCGGACAGCAGAAGGCAAAGGAAAATTTAAAAATATATATCGAGGCGGCAAAGGCGAGGGGGGAATCCCTCGACCATGTGCTGTTCTACGGACCGCCCGGACTTGGAAAGACCACGCTCGCCGGAATCATTGCCAATGAGATGGGAACACATATGAAGGTCACTTCGGGACCTGCCATCGGAAAACCGGGGAAATGGCAGCGATCCTAAGCAATCTGCAGGAGGGAGATGTCCTCTTTGTCGACGAGATCCACCGGCTGAACCGCCAGGTGGAGGAGGTGCTGTACCCGGCAATGGAGGATTATGCCATTGATATCATGCTTGGCAAGGGAGCCACAGCGCGCTCCATCCGTCTGGATCTGCCGAAGTTTACCCTGGTGGGAGCGACCACGCGCGCGGGACTTTTGTCGGCACCGTTAAGAGACCGTTTTGGCGTGGTGCATCATCTGGAGTTCTACACGGTGGAGGAGTTAAAAACGATCATCCTGCATTCGGCATTGACACTTGGGGTGGAGATCGATGAGGAGGGTGCTTACGAGATGGCGAGACGCTCGCGCGGAACCCCGCGTCTGGCGAACCGGCTGTTAAAGCGCGTGCGCGATTTCGCGCAGGTAAAATACGACGGCCGGATTTCAAAGGAGGTAGCGTCCTTTGCACTGGATCTGCTGGAGGTTGACAAGATGGGGCTCGATCAGAATGACAGGAACATTTTGATGACGATGATCGGAAAATTTGCGGGCGGACCGGTCGGGCTGGACACGCTGGCGGCAGCAATCGGTGAGGATGCCGGAACCATCGAGGACGTATATGAACCGTATCTGGTAAAGAACGGGCTGATTAACCGCACGCCGAAGGGACGGGTGGTGACAGAGCTGGCATACCAGCATCTGGGAATCGAACATTCCGTATAGAAATAGTTGCTTTTCCTTAAATATGTCAGTATAATATACTATATATTGTAGCGGATACCCGAGTTTGGAGGAAATGGTATGGCAGAGAAGACAAGCGCCGAAGTGATCATCGGTGGAAAGGTATACACACTGAGCGGTTATGAGGGCGAGGAGTACCTACAGAAGGTTGCCACCTATATCAACAATAAGCTGGGCGAGTTTCAGGGCATGGAAGAGTTA
>ERZ827108.4297-NODE-4297-length-10552-cov-25.760122_pt1 | contig 10552 bp, 7 predicted proteins | sample MGYA00519921_ERZ827108 | MGnify/ENA primary metagenome ERZ827108 (study PRJEB31778, sample SAMEA3449258) | human gut metagenome | biome: human gut; feature: human-associated habitat; material: faeces | place: United Kingdom | collected 2010/2012 ... | reverse complement strand
CGTAACAAGGTAGCCGTATCGGAAGGTGCGGCTGGATCACCTCCTTTCTAAGGAGCAAACAGAGGAATAATCTGAGAAGTTCCGGTCAGATACAAGGGAAAGCATTGTTCGATTTTGAAGATACCGAGGAAGAGTTGGGGGTGTAGCTCAGCTGGGAGAGCACCTGCTTTGCAAGCAGGGGGTCAGGAGTTCGATCCTCCTCATCTCCACCAAAAAGGTATTGGGCGCATAGCTCAGGTGGTTAGAGCGCACGCCTGATAAGCGTGAGGTCGGTGGTTCGAGTCCACTTGTGCCCACCAATCAAGAATGAAAATTAATAGATAAGGAATTATCTGTTAATTTCTGTTCTTGAAAAAGGATAGAAAAAGGAAACTTGAAAATTGAATAAGAAAAGTAAGAGGAAATACAATCAAGTGAAACGACACGATTAAGAAAGATTAATCGGGTAAAAAAACTACAATGTATTAAAGAGAACTCAAAACGGACAAATGGTAAAGCTAATAAGAGCGCAGGGCGGATGCCTTGGCATTGGGAACCGAAGAAGGACGTGGTTAACTGCGAAAAGCTGCGGCGAGTTGTAAGCGAACAAAGACCCGCAGATATCCGAATGGAGCAATCCATATGAGAGAAGCTCATATATCATATACTGAATACATAGGTATATGAGGGGAACCTCCTGAACTGAAACATCTAAGTAGGGAGAGGAAGAGAAATCAACCGAGATTTCGTAAGTAGTGGCGAGCGAAAGCGAAAGAGGCCAAACCGTAATCAGCAATGAATACGGGGTTGCGGACTGCAATTAGCATTGTCAAAGCCTAGTTGAACAGGATGGGAAGCCTGACCAAAGAATGTGAGAGTCATGTAAATGAAAGGTCGAGACAGCGAGCAGGATCCAGAGTACCGCGGGACACGTGAAACCCCGTGGGAAGCCGGGGGGACCACCCTCCAAGCCTAAATATTCCCCAATGACCGATAGCGAAGAGTACTGTGAAGGAAAGGTGAAAAGAACCCCGGGAGGGGAGTGAAAAAGAACCTGAAACCCTGTGCTTACAAGCACTGAGAGCACGTCAAAGTGTGATCAGGTACCTTTTGTAGAATGGTCCGGCGAGTTATCATATGTAGCAAGGTTAAGGACTTAAGGTCTGAAGCCGAAGCGAGAGCGAGTCTTAACAGGGCGAGAAGTTACATGTGATAGACCCGAAACCGAGTGACCTAGCCATGTCCAGGCTGAAGTGGAGGTAAAACTCCATGGAGGGCCGAACCGACCCCCGTTGAAAAGGTGGCGGATGAGGTGTGGCTAGCGGAGAAATTCCAATCGAACTCGGATATAGCTGGTTCTCCCCGAAATAGCTTTAGGGCTAGCGTTGTATTAGATTACCGGAGGTAAAGCACTGAATGGGCTAGGGGCCGAGAGGTTACTGAACCTTATCAAACTAAGAATGCCGGATAATTGATGTACAGCAGTCAGACTATGTGAGATAAGTCTCATAGTCAAAAGGGAAACAGCCCAGACCCACAGCTAAGGTCCCGAAATAGATTTAAGTGGAAAAGGATGTGGGGTTGCACAGACAACCAGGATGTTGGCTTAGAAGCAGCCACTCATTAAAAGAGTGCGTAATAGCTCACTGGTCGAGTGACCCTGCGCCGAAAATTCAACGGGGCTAAAATCTATACCGAAGCTTGGGCTGCAATACGAAAGTATTGCGGGGTAGGGGAGCGTCGTATAAGAGGAGAAGTCATAGCGGAAGCGATGGTGGATTTTATACGAGTGAGAATGCCGGAATGAGTAGCGAGAATTATGTGAGAATCATAATGGCCGAAAGTCTAAGGATTTAGGAGGAAGGTTCGTCCGCTCCTAGTAAGCCGGGAGCTAAGGCGAGGCGGAAACGCGTAGCCGATGCACATACGGTAGAAATTCCGTAGCCTCTGAAAGATTAAAGCACAAGGACACTTGAGAAGCGTTTAGCCGGGCGTTGGTTGCCCCGGTCGTAAGGGACTCCGAATGGAGGAAGTAAATGTGGATTGAGGCAAGAAAAGTTGTGCGTATATCTGAAGAGCCCGTACCGCAAACCGACACAGGTAGACAGGAAGAGGATTCTAAGGCCAACGGGAGAAGGGTTGTTAAGGAACTCGGCAAGTTGACCCCGTAACTTAGGGAGAAGGGGTGCTCGAAAGAGCCGCAGAGAATAGGCCCAAGCGACTGTTTAGCAAAAACACAGCTCTATGCTAAATCGAAAGATGACGTATATGGGGTGACACCTGCCCGGTGCTGGAAGGTTAAGAGGAGAAGTGAGAGCTTTGAATTGAAGCCCCAGTAAACGGCGGCCGTAACTATAACGGTCCTAAGGTAGCGAAATTCCTTGTCAGGTAAGTTCTGACCCGCACGAATGGTGTAACGATCTGGACACTGTCTCAACAGCCCGCCCGGCGAAATTGTAGTACCGGTGAAGATGCCGGTTACCCGCGACTAGACGGAAAGACCCCATGGAGCTTCACTGTAGCTTAATATTGAGTTTTGGTATTTCATGTACAGGATAGGTGGGAGACTGAGAAGCATAGGCGTCAGCTTATGTGGAGTCGCTGTTGGGATACCACTCTTGAAGTGCTGAAATTCTAACCTGCGCCCTTGAATCAGGGCGGGGGACATTGTTAGGTGGGCAGTTTGACTGGGGCGGTCGCCTCCAAAAGAGTAACGGAGGCGCTCAAAGGTTCGTTCAGCACGGATGGAAATCGTGCACTGAGTGTAAACGCATAAACGAGCCTAACTGCGAGAATGACGGTTCGAGCAGTAACGAAAGTTGGAGTTAGTGATCCGGCGGTATGTGAATGGAAATGCCGTCGCTCAACGGATAAAAGCTACCCTGGGGATAACAGGCTGATCTCCCCCAAGAGTCCACATCGACGGGGAGGTTTGGCACCTCGATGTCGGCTCATCGCATCCTGGGGCTGAATTCGGTCCCAAGGGTTTGGCTGTTCGCCAATTAAAGCGGTACGCGAGCTGGGTTCAGAACGTCGTGAGACAGTTCGGTCCCTATCTGTTGCGGGCGCAGGAATATTGAGAGGAGCTGTCCTTAGTACGAGAGGACCGGGATGGACGTACCGCTGGTGCACCAGTTGTTCTGCCAAGGGCATAGCTGGGTAGCTAAGTACGGACGAGATAAACGCTGAAGGCATCTAAGCGTGAAACTCCCCTCGAGATAAGTGTTCCCATCCTTCGGGAGTAAGGCCCCTTGTAGACTACAAGGTTGATAGGTCAGGAGTGGAAGTGCAGTAATGTATGGAGCGGACTGATACTAATAGGCCGAGGGCTTGACCTTAAATGTTAGGTAACCTCGAAAGATAGCTTGCGAGTAGGATTGTTCAGTTTTGAGGGTGTAAAGAAATAAATTACACTTTCAGATTGTGAATGAGAAAGTAAAGCACACGAAGTGTGCAGGTAAAGTTTTCTTTGCATACTTTCTTGTACACAAGAAAGTATGCACCATTAGCTCAGTTGGTAGAGCAACTGACTCTTAATCAGTGGGTCCACGGTTCGAGCCCGTGATGGTGTACCAGATTCGGTGCGCTGTGGGTTCGAGAGAGTCCACAGCGAAACCGAGATACCGGAAGTCTAACTGTTATGGCCCGTTGGTCAAGCGGCTAAGACGGCGGCCTCTCACGCCGCAAACGGGAGTTCGATTCTCCCACGGGTCACCAAATTTCTTCGAGAAAGATGTTGACAGCAGGCTGATGGTATGGTATAATAACAAAGCTGCACAGGAATGTGCAACGAAATAGTAGGTGTTAATGGTGACGAGGGTACACCTGTTCCCATTCCGAACACAGTAGTTAAGCTCGTTTACGGTGACAATACTTGGCTGGCGACGGCCCGGGAAGATAACTCAACGCCTACATCTAAGCAGCAACGAAAGTTGCTGCTTTTTCTTTTGCATAAAATGCAGGAGAATCTTTTCTTTTTCCCGATTTTCCTGTACAATAGAACTATCGAAGAATTTTTCGCCTGCTGTCGAAAAATCCACTGTTTCGTCGGCAGACCGATCAACGGAGGGAGAAATGTTATGTCGATTCAGGAAAACTGCCGTGTTGTAGAAAATACACGGCTGGGCGAGGGTCTGTATCTGATGGTGCTGGACGCGCCGGAAATCGTTAAACTGACGCAGTGCGGCCAGTTCGTCCACATTGCATGCGGTGAGGGTCATCTGCTGCGCCGCCCGATTTCGATCTGCACCTGGCAGGGCAGCCATCTGCGCATTGTTTTTCAGGTGAAGGGTGACGGTACGAAGTGGCTGAGCGAACGCAAAGTCGGCGATGTGCTCGACGTGCTTGGACCGCTCGGACACGGCTTTGACGTACAGGCACTGGGCGACCGTCCGATTTTTATCGGCGGCGGCATTGGCGTACCGCCGATGCTTGGATGTGTTCGCACGGCAGTAGAAAAGGGTGCACAGCCTGCCGCAATCCTCGGTTTCCGCAACAAGGGTGCGGTGATCCTTGAGGGCGACTTCCGTGATGAATGCGAGACCTTTGTTACCACCGACGACGGCACCTACGCGCGTCACGGCTTTGTCACCGATGTGCTGAAGGAGCAGCTGGCAGGTGCGACCGGCGTGGCTGCCTGCGGTCCGAAGCCTATGCTGAAGGCGATTGCGGCGATTGCAAAGGAAGCCGGCGTGCCTTGTCAGGTTTCGATGGAGGAGCGCATGGGCTGCGGCATCGGTGCCTGTCTGGTGTGCGCGTGCGCGCTCAAGTCGGAAAACGGCGAAACCCGTTACGGTCATGTCTGCAAGGACGGTCCGGTGTTCAATGCTGAGGAGGTCGAGTGGTAATGGCAGATTTAAGAGTGAACTTTTGCGGTGTTGAGCTGAAAAACCCGATCACGACCGCATCCGGCACCTTTGGTTTCGGCCATGAGTACGGCGAATTTTTTGATCTGTCCCAGCTTGGCGGCATCGGCGTGAAGGGCCTGACACCGACCGAGCGTCTCGGCAATCCGGCGCCGCGCATCGCGGAGACCCCGCAGGGTATTCTCAACTGTGTCGGTCTGCAGAACCCGGGCATTGACCGTTTCATCGAGGAGCAGATTCCGTTCCTGCGCCGGTACGACACCAAAATTATCGCCAACGTCTCCGGCAACACGGTCGAGGAGTACGAGGGCATGGTCGAGAAGATTTCGGATGCGGATGTTGACCTCATCGAGATGAACATCTCCTGTCCGAACGTAAAATGCGGCGGCATGGCATTCGGCACCCAGCCGAAGATGGTCGAGGAGGTCGTTTCGGCAGCCAAGGCCAAGGCGAAGAAGCCGCTGATTGTCAAGCTGTCCCCGAATGTCACCGATATTGCGGAGATTGCACGCGCGGCGGAGTCCGCAGGTGCGGATGCGCTTTCGCTCATCAATACACTGCTCGGTATGCGCATTGATATCGAAAAGCGCAAGCCGATCCTGTCCAACGTAATGGGCGGTCTGTCTGGTCCGGCGGTGTTCCCGGTTGCAGTTCGCATGGTATATCAGGTGCGTAAGGCGGTTTCCGTGCCGATTCTCGGCATGGGCGGCATCCGAACCGGACGTGATATTGTCGAAATGATGCTTGCGGGCGCAGACGCGGTTGCCATGGGTACGGTGATGTTCAACGACCCGACCGCTCCGGTCAAGGCGCTTGCCGAGCTGAACGAGTGGCTGGATGCACACGGCGTGAAGTCTGTCACCGAGCTGTCCGGTGCGGTTGAGGTAGGCTGATGAGAACCACGGTCTACATCATCCGTCACGCTGAGGCAGAGGGCAATGTATACCGCCGGTGTCATGGTCAGTACAACGCGCTGCTGACCACGCGGGCATACAAGCAGCTGCCGTATCTGGCAAAGCGGTTTGAGAATGTGCCGCTTGCGGCGGTTTACTCGTCCGACCTGTTCCGCGCACGCGTAACGGCACAGGCTGTGGCAGAGCCGCATCATCTCTCGGTGGAGACCCGACCGGTGCTGCGCGAGATTGATATGGGAGACTGGGAGGACATTCCGTGGGCCGAGCTGCCGCACACATGGCCTGAGCAGTACGCACTGTGGTGTGCCCGTCCGTGGGAAGCAGCGCCGCCGCACGGCGAGACGGTCATGCAGGCCGGTCAGCGCATGCTGGACGGCGTGCGCGCGATTGTGCGCGAAAATGAGGGCAAAGAGGTCGCAGTAGTGACGCACGGCAGTGCGATTCGCGGCATGCTGACGATTGCACACGGCTTTGCACCCGAACAGATGGGAGAAATCGGCTGGGGTGACAACACCTGTGTTGCCAAGCTGGAATTTGACGAAAACGGCAATATCGACGTGGTTTACGAGAATGATGCCTCGCATTTGCCGCAGGAATACTCCACGTTTGCGTCCATTGGCTGGACGAATACCAAGGGTATTCCGGCGTCGCCGCAGATCTGGTTCCGCCGCGCTGACCCAAAGAATCCACAGGATGTGGATAAAATTGTGGGATTCATGCGCGAGCTGTACAAGAATGCCTACGGCACGGATGCAAACCTCGATCCGGATGCGCTCATCCGCGATGTAGAGCGGGCACAGAAGGTTTCGCCGCGGGCGTGTACCTTCGGCTGTTTGGAAAGCGGGGAAGAGGTCGCGCTCGTTTATCTGAAAACCTGGTGGGAGGAGCAGCCGGAGATCGGTCTGGTCGGCGGCTTCTGCATTGCCGGTGACTACCGCGGCTGCGGTCTGAGCGGACAGATTCTCGGTCAGGCCATCAGCGTGTACCGTGCGCTCGGCAAGCGCGAGCTGTGTGCTCGTGTTGCCGAGAAAAACATGCGTGCACAGGGTTTTTATCATAAATTCGGTTTTCTGCAGCGCGGCGAGTACCGCGATGAGAACGGACTGCATTATCAGATGGTAAAGCCGATTTCGGTCGAATAAATAGGAAAAGCGCTCTGTTTTTGGCAGAGCGCTTTTTGATTCGCAATGAGAAATTAGCAGTTAGTAATTGTATACGGCAGCGGAAAAGAAATCCTTTTCGGCTGCTTTTCGATTTTACAGCTTGAGCAGAACCGCACTGTATCGCGGCAGCGCAACCGTACACAGACTATCCTTGCGGGAGACGGCAAGCGTCTCTCCGGTGCCGCCGAACTCCGCGGCATTGCTGTCAAGCAGAATCGTAAACTTCGGCAGGGAAGCGGTGAATTTCTGTTCGCTGTCCGCAAAATTGCACAGGGCGAGCAGCGTTTCTCCGTTTGCACGGCGCTCCATGCCGAATACGCAGGGCGCATCCGCATGATTTTCCACCCACCGGAAATTATCCGGCGCATAATCTGCGTGCAGCGCGGGATTCTCCACATAAGTTTTGCACAGGCTGTGGAAAAATCGGTGGAACGGACGTTCTGCCAGTGCCCAGTCCAGTGTACCGGCTTCGCTCCATTCGTACAGCTGACCCAGCTCGTTGCCCATGAAATTCAGCTTTTTACCCGGATGCAGCATCATATAGGCGTACATGGCGCGTGCCTGTGGGAATTTCCGTTCGTAATCGCCGTTCATCTTCTGCAGAATCGTCGCCTTTCCATGCACTACCTCATCGTGGGAAAGCGGCAGCAGATAATGCTCGTTATACGCATACATCATGGAAAAGGTCAGCTTGTGGTATGCATCCGTGCGCGCCGACGGATCGAGCTGAAAATATTCCAGCGTGTCGTGCATCCAGCCCATGTTCCATTTTAAATCGAATCCAAGTCCGCCCTGATCAGCGGGCGCCGTTACGCCGGGGAAATTCGTGGAATCCTCCGCCGCCAGGATACAGTTCGGAACGCGCTCTTTCAACCCTTTATTCATAAAACGGATAAAGTCAACTGCATTACCGTTTACGCCGCGCCGTTCATCCCCCTGCCAGTAAATGATCCGGCTGATGGCATCCATCCGGATACCGTCAAAATGAAACTCCTTCATCCAGTAATACGCCGCAGACTGTAAAAAGCAGCGCACCTCCCCACGGGAATGCATAAAATTACAGCTTCCCCATTCACTCACCCCAACATCCCTGCTGGGATATTCATACAACTCTCCGCCATCGTAGCGTTTCAAACCGTAATCGTCTGTGGCAAAGTGTACCGGTACAAAATCCAGCAGCACATAAATTCCATTCTGATGCATCTGATCCACCAGCTTCTGCAATCCCTCTGCCGTGCCATACCGGGCAGTCGGCGCAAAATATCCCGTATTCTGGTATCCCCAGCTCTCATCGCAGGGATGCTCGCTCAGCGGAAGAAATTCCACACAGTTATAGCCGCTTTCCTTCAGATACGGGATCAGAACCTCTCCCAGCTCCTCATAGGTATACCAGTCGGTCTGTCCTGTACCCGGCTTTTTAAAGGAGCCGGCATGTACCTCGTAAATATTGAGGGGCTTCGTGCTGATATCCTCCCGATCCTTTAACCATTTTTCATCGGTAAATGCATAACGGTTAAGATCCCGTACCACTGATTTATGTGCCGGGCGAAGCTCCATTCCAAACCCGTAGGGATCACAGTGCTCCTGGCAGGAACCATCCCTGTGCCAGATACGGAATTCATACAGGTCCCCTTCTTTTACCTGGTCCAGTGTAATTTCATAAAAGTTGCCGTCATGCACCCGCTGCATTCCGTGTCCCTGTCCGTTTAATACAAGCTCCACGCCCGCTGCAGAGGGGGCAAACGTCCGAAACGTCGTGCGTTCCTTCGTGTAATGGGCACCCAGATATTTATAAGCTTCAAATTCCTGTCCGGTATAAAATCCGTAAAAATCCATGTTCTTCTTCCTTTCTTCTCTCTCCGCCCGCAAAGGTCATTTTTTGCAGCCTGCTTTTCTGATCTGCAGTTACAGCTCACTCGCGCCATTTACAAAAACGCGTCGTTGATTTTCTTGACGGGTGTCTATTTACACCGTATACTGATGATATTATCATACCAGCCAGAGCGTTTCCGGCACAATCGACAATCCTGCCCCTTGTTACAATACTGGACGTTTCGGGCAAATTGTCCAGAAAGGAAGGAATTCTTTTGGATCAACGGGAAATCAAAACCAAACGCGCCATCAAGAATGCATTTCTGATACTGCGTGCCCAAAAGCCGATCGAAAAAATCACGATCCGGGAACTTGCCGCCCTCGCAGAGATCAGCAAAGCCACCTTTTATCTCCATTATCAGGATATTTACGACCTTTCCGAGCAGATCGGGAAAGAGGTGCTCACCAATATTTTAAACAGTATTTCCAGACCGGAAAATGTACTGGAAAAGCCCGATGTGTTCACAAGGGAAATCACAACGGGCTTCTTTTCTCAGATCAATCTGATCCAGCTTCTGTTCTCCGGTTCCCAGGCGCATATTCTCCCGGACCTCGTGGATTCGTCGATCCGGGAATATATTTACCGCCTGAAACCGGAATATACAGACAATATGCAGTTCAACATTCGCCTCTCCATGCTCATCAAGGGAAGCTTCTATGCGTTTTATGATAACTACCACAAGTATGACAACGCTGCGCTGATCGATGAGATCTGCGCGTTTCTTGGACAGTGCACCCGATGAAGGAGCATTAACGCAAAGCGACCAGCAGGAAGAAATTCTCCCGCCGGTCGCTTTTTCCATTCTGATTTGCTCTGCTTAGAACTTTCCGCTTCGTCCCGAGCCTCCTCCGCCGCTTTCGCTGTGGGTACTTGAGGAGGAAGAGCTTTCTCTCTCAATTTTGCGTCTTGTCTGGGTCGTGTGGGTGTAACGATCCTCTTTCCGGCTCAGCTTTAGCTTTTCGGAGACATAATCGTTCGCTTCTGTTTTCTGATGCACCGTGTGCATCTTCAACAGCAGCAGCAGACAGATAATGATAGAAATCACACAGGAAATTCCAAGTGCCATCAAAAAGCTCACCCCGAAATTTTCTCCGGGAGTCGCTTCATAATCCTCATAGTCACCGGAATCATAGCCCTCTGGTGCACGGACAGGTGTTCCCTGTTCTGCAAGCTGTAAGTAATTGCTGCAGGCATCGATATAGTCACCAAAGCCGCCATACCAGTCGTCATCCCGGAAATTATCCAGGAAATAGGTTTCCAGCTGTTCCTGACCATACGCGTTGAACACCTCAGAAGCCTTCGGACCGTATACAAACATCGCATAATCCCGATCCTCCATGCTCAGCAGGATCATAATGCCGTCCCGGTCCTCTCCCATGCCCATCTCATAGTCATGATAGATGGTATAATCTGCGGTATATACGCTCTCCGTGCTGTAATCCGTATAATCATCAACCGTTATCATATAGACGCCGCACTGATATTCTTCGGAAACCTGCTGTGCACGCTGCTCCAGATCTTCCCACTGACTGTCTGTCAGGATACCGGCATCATCCGTTACATAATTTAACTGTGCATTGCTCTCTGCAAAAACTGTCATCGGAGCCAAAAGAAGACAAAGGGCCAGCAGCACAGAAACAAATCCGTTCGGTTTTTTCTTCATCTCTTTCTCCCCCTTACGACAGCATCAAAATGATCGTCAGCACAACCGTCATCGGTGCTGCGATAGCTGCAAACAATCCCCAGAACTTTCCTTTG
>ERZ827108.4295-NODE-4295-length-10559-cov-2.770468_pt1 | contig 10559 bp, 10 predicted proteins | sample MGYA00519921_ERZ827108 | MGnify/ENA primary metagenome ERZ827108 (study PRJEB31778, sample SAMEA3449258) | human gut metagenome | biome: human gut; feature: human-associated habitat; material: faeces | place: United Kingdom | collected 2010/2012 ... | reverse complement strand
CAGCTCCAGCTCCTTGGGCGGGGTGTCCACCCGCTTGCCCCGGACCTCCAGCTCGTAGGAATCCAGGTTGATGACCAGTCCATCAAAGGTGAGACGGCGGGCTTTGGCCTCGTCCCCGCCCAGGCGGCGGAGAACCGCGTGGACCCGGGCCAGCAGTTCTTTCATTTCAAAGGGTTTGACAATATAGTCGTCGGCCCCCATCTCCAAGCCGGCCACCTTGTCAATGGTCTCGCCCTTGGCGGTGAGCATGATGATAGGGGTTTTGTCGGTCTCCCGAATTTTGGCGCAGACCGCCCAGCCATCCATCACAGGAAGCATAATGTCCAGGAGGACCAGGTCAGGGCGAAAGAGGCGATAGAGCTCCAGTGCTTTGCCGCCATCTCCGGCGACCATGGTTTCATAGCCTTCTTTTTTTAGGTAGAGGTTGATGAGCTCAGCGATGTTGCTCTCATCCTCCACGATCAGTACCTTTCTTGCCATGGGGGTCACCCGCTTTCCGTAAAAATCATGTCGAGGGATAGCATATCAGATCATTTTGAATAAATCATGAAGAACCCGCGCCGCAGCCCGAGAGAGCACCGGTCGGCTGCCGGCGGGGGAGATAAAAATATTATTGCATGGACGGGAAGGTTCGTCAAGGAATAAGTCCCGGATGGCGGGGCATATTAGGAGGGAACTCTTAATGAGAAAGGAGATGCAAGATGAGCCAGAAAAAGGAAAATAAGCCCTGCAACCAGTTTGAACAGGGCCAGGGCAAGCAGAAGAAGGCCCGCAGCCAGCAGCAGGTGAGCGACAAGAGCAGCCTCATCGGCGGCGCTGGAAACAGCAACAACGGCGGTCAGGCTGGAACCTGAGGCCGAATGGGAAAACCCGCGGAATCCGGGAGAACGGATTCCGCGGGTTTTTTCGTGGACTGGATGAGGGTGTGGGCGGCATACAGTTCAGCCCCGGCTTGGGCGGCGCGGAGCTGGAACAGGTGGTCGCTGGGGACCGCGCTCAGCTCTGTTGTAAGGGTGCCGGAGGCACCGGGCTCTATGGTGATGCAGGTCTCCGGGTCTTTGTCCAGGGTGACGAGGATGGCTGTGCCGCCCAGGTTTTTTACCTGGAGGGTCAGCCAGGCCCCGTTGTCAGAGGAAAGACTGCCGCTCTGAATCTGGGTCTCCACGGAGGTGCGGGAGGTGCCGTGACCAAGCTCCGTGGCCTGAAGCGAGGGTGCGTCCGGAGAAGAGGCTGGGGCACAGGCGGTGACAAGCAGGGAGAGAAGGACGGCGGCCGGGAAAAAACGAAAACAATGTCTCATATAAAAGCTCCTTTCTATGGCGCGGGGAAAATGCTGCTATTTTTTTATTCCCACAGGGCGGGAAAAACGGACAGAATTTGCGAAAAAAGAGGGACGATTTTTCAAGTTTGTGGAAACGGGAGAAGTTGACGCCCCTGTATTTACCCGGGTGGAAAATCCCGGTATAATGGGGGAAAAACACGGGAGGGGATGGGCAAGAATGGATCAGACACAGCGTGCACTGTTAAGCACCCTTTACGAACGCTGGTATGGCGTTCTGCATCGCTATGCTCAATGGGCGGTGGGGGACGCCCTTTTGGCAGAAGAAATTGTTCAGGAAACTTTTTTGGCGGCGGTTCCCAAAATAGAGGAACTGGCGGCGGGGGAACATCCGGAGCGGTGGCTGATCCAGACGGCAAAATACAAGGCGCTCCATGTCCTGCGGGAGCAGGCCAGGCAGCGGGCAAAGAACACGGTGCTGGAGGAATCCCTGGCTGCACCCGATCAGCTGGGGCAGTGGGAGGACCGGGAGTACGCGGGGCAGCTCTGGGAAAAAGCGGCGGCGCTTTTGTCCCCGGAGGAGGTGGCGCTGCTTCGGATGGTGGCACTGGAAAAGCTGGGGCACCAGGCGGCGGCAGAGCGATTGGGGCTCTCGCTGTGGTCCTGCCAGAAACGAATGCAGCGTATTCGAAAAAAGCTGCGGGCCCAGAGGAGAAAGCTGGAAGGGGGGACACCATGAAACGGTTGGAGGAGACCATGCGGGCATTGTCCCGGGAGGAATTGGAGCAGATGCTTCAGAATGACTTTCTCATGGCGTCGTCCTGTGACGCGGAGCAGGTTGTTCAGGTGGTGGAGGAACTCATGGCCCGGGAGGGGCAGTCGGAAGCAGTACGGAGGGCCCGGACATCGGCGTCTTTGGAAGCCTTTTGGAAACGCTATGAAGGAGAGCGGGGCGCGGCGGGAACAACGCGCCCACGACGGCGGAGGAAAAGGGGATGGATGGCGGCAGCGGTTCTGGCGGCGCTGCTGGCCGCTGCGGTTCTGCCCGCGGCGGGGCACGAGGGGATGTTCCAGGTCCACAGCCCATGGCAGACGGAGGACAGCCCGCAGATAGCAGGGGAGACCCTGGAAGTCCAGGTGGAAGAGGCGGGGAGGATGACCATTCGCTATTTCATTGCGGGAAAGGGGCAGGTAGAGGCACTGGGGGCCGAGGAAATTGTGATCCGGCATAAAGTGGGGGGTGTTTGGATGGAGACGGTCCGATATGATCGGAAGACCGACGAACTCTGGACGGAAGGGACGATGGAATATGGAGGAGAGATTTCCTACCAGGGCCGGCCCGGGGAGCGTTACCAGGTGGAAGTGTTGTTTTTTGCGGAGAACGAGGCCGGGTACGACAGCCGCCGGCAAACGTGGGAAGTCACGGCAGAATGAGACCCGTGCGCAGGGAGGGGGATCGCAATGGAACTGACCCAGGGTATGGAGCTGGCGCAGGTTTTGAAGCTGTCGCCTGGGCTGCTGCAGTCCATGGAGATGTTGCAGATGAATACGCTGGAGCTGGGGGCGTATCTCAAAGAACTGGCGTTGGAGAACCCGGTGCTGGAGGAGGCGGAGCCCGGGCAGGGGCAGGGGCAGGATACGTGGGAGGCCTTTGCCAGCCAGGTGCCCTGGCTGGGCGACACTCCTTGGACCGGACAGACTGCCCAGGAAGGGGACTGGGGCCGGGGAGAGTCGCCGACGGAGTCCTTGGCGTTTTTGCTGGAGGAACAGTTGGCCCGGCGGGGTCTGTCGCCCGAATTGCTGGCGGTGTGCCGGTATTTGGCGGGGTTGCTGGACGATGACGGACGGTTGGACCCGGAGGACCTGGCGGGGCTGCGGACAGCAGGCGTGCCGGCAGAGCTTCTGGAGCGGGGGGTGGAGGTTCTCCAGTCCCTGGAGCCTGCGGGTGTGGGGGCCAGGAGTCTGGAGGAGTGTCTGCTGCTCCAGCTGCGGCGGCTGCCAGGGGAGCATACAGTGGCCCAAGCCATCTGTCAGGGCCATTTGGAGGAACTGAGCAAGGAGCACTATGGGGCGTTGGCCCGGCGGCTGGGGGTCACCCAGCGGCAGGTGGAGGCGGCAGCCCGGGAGATCCGCGCCCTCTCCCCCAGCCCGGTGGGGGAAGGGGTGGAACCGCCGGCGGTGCCATTCATCCGGCCGGATGTCTGGGTGGCGGAGATGGACGGAGAGCTGCGGGTTTTTGTCAACCAGTGGGATTTGCCCCAGTATCAGGTGAGCCAGACCTACCGGCAGATGCTGCGCGGAGGGGTGGAGGCGGAGACCGCGGACTATCTGCGTCAAAAGCTCCAGCAGGCCCAGTGGGTGCTGACGTGCGTGCAGCGGCGGCGGAAGACGCTGGAGGCCTGCGTGCAGGCCCTGGTCCAGGCCCAGGCGGCCTATTTCCGGGGCTGTCAGGCGGCGCCGGGGCCGCTGCTGCGCCGGGAGGTGGCGGTGCAGCTGGGGGTCCATCCCTCCACGGTGACCCGGGCGCTGAGGCACAAATACCTTCAGTGCCGTCAGGGACTGTTTCCCATGGAGTACTTTTTTGCCCGGCCCATGGGGGCGGAGGGGGCCTCCCCCCAGCGGGCGAAGGCCGCACTGGCCAGGATGATCCAGGGGGAGGACCCCCGGCGGCCGCTGAGTGACCAGGCGCTGGGGGAACGGCTCCAGGCGGCGGGGATGCCCCTGGCCCGCCGGACGGTGGCCAAGTACCGCCGGGAAATGGGACTGCCCCCGGCCTATCGCCGGCGGCGGTGAGGAAGAAGCCCAAAAGGAGCCCAGCCAAACGATGGCTGGGCTCCTTTTTTGACGGAGAGGTGGTTATTGTGTGCAGGTTTTCAGTGCGTTTTCCAGGATATCCAGGCCGCAGTGGAGCTGGTGGTCGGTGATGGTCAGAGGGGCCAGGAAACGCACCACCTGTCCCCAACGGCCGGCGTTTTCAATGAGCAGCCCGTGGCGGGCGCATTCCTGTACCAGGGCGGAGACCAGGTCGCCGTTGGGGGCCTTGGTGACAGGGTCCTTTACAAACTCCAGGCCGATCATGGCGCCCAGGCCCCGGACATCCCCTAAGAGGGGGAACTTCGTTTGCCATTGGGCGCATCGGGCGGTTACGATCTGGCCGATTTGGCGGGAACGAACGGCCAGGTCGTCCCGTTCCATCAGCTCGATGGTTTTCAGCGCGGCGGCGCAGGCCAGGGGATTGCCGCAGTAGGTGCCGCCGATGGTGCCCGCGGGGACAGCGTCCATGATCTCGGACCGGGCCACAATGGCGCTGATGGGCAGGCCTGCGGCGATGGACTTGGCGGCGGTGAGGATGTCCGGGGCGGCCCCGGCCTCCTGCCAGTATTCCGAGGCGAACATCCGGCCGGTGCGGCAGAAGCCCGACTGGACTTCGTCGGCGATCAGGAGGATGCCGTGGTCATCGCACACCTTTCTGAGGGCCTTGACCCAGGGAAGGGGGGCGGGGAGGAAGCCGCCTTCTCCCTGGAGGGGCTCCAGAATGAGGGCGGCCACCTGGTCGGCGGGGGTGCCCTCCTCAAAGACATCTTGGAGGCTCTGGAGGCAGGCGGCAAAAACTTCCTCCTCAGACAGACCGTCGGGACTGCGGTAAAGGTAGGGGAACTGGGCCCGGTAAACCCCGGTGGCCAGAGGCCCCAGACCGGTGGTATAGGCTTTCTTGGCGGTCAGGGTCATGGTGAGCAGGGTGCGGCCGTGGAAAGCCCCGGAGAAGGTGATGAGATTGGGCCGCCCGGTGTAGGCCCGGGCGATCTTGACAGCGTTCTCATCGGCTTCGGCGCCGGAGTTGGCGAAGAACACTTTCTTGGACGTCCCCCGCACAGGGGCCAGCTGGGCCAGCTTTTCCGCCAGGGCCACGTAGCCCTCGTGGGTGACGATGTTGAACATGCCATGAAAGTATTGTTCCGCCTGGGCCTTGACCGCGTCGATGACCTCCGGGTGGGAGTAGCCGATGTTCAGCACGCCGACGCCGCCGATCCAGTCCAGAAAGCGGTTGCCGTCCAGGTCCTCCAGCATGGCGCCCTCGCCCCGGGCGATGGCCACGGGGTAGACACAGCGGATGGCGGCGGGCACGGCTTGGGCGCGGCGGTCAATCAGGGCCTGGGCCTTGGGGCCGGGAAGGGTGTCGGTGATGATTTCGGGCAGGGCGGTACGCAGCATGGGAATCCCATCCTTTCTGGTTCAAAATGGTGTGGGGGATTTAGTAGAGGGAGCGGTAAATGGCGTAAATCTGCTCCCGGGAGAGGGGGACAAAGTTGTTTTGAAGCAGGCGCTGCTGGTTTGCCAGGACGGAGTCGGTGAACTCCGCCAGCTCATGCTCCTGCATGCCGTATTCGTGGAGGGCTTTCTTGGGCAGCAGGCAGGAGAGCAGGTCCTCCAGGGCCTCGTACACGGCCTCGGGCGGGCAGTCCAGAAGCTGGGCCAGGAAGGCATTGAGCTCGGCGATGGCGCCGTCGGACCGAATGGCTAAGTATTGCTTCATGACGCCGGTGAACATGGCGTAGTTGGACTCCCCATGGGGGACGTGATAGACGGCGCCCAAGGGGTAGCTCAGGGCGTGGACCGCGGCGCAGCCGGCGTTGCCGAAGGCGATGCCGGCGTAGTTGCTGGCCAGGAGGAACTGGGACAGCAGGGGGAAGCGGGCGTCGGGTCCCTGGTCCCGGATGGCCAGATAGCCCTTGAGAATCCAGGCAATGGCCTGGTAGCCGAAGAGCTTTGTGGTGGCGCTGGCCTTGGGGGAGAGGCTGGACTCAATGGCGTGGATCAGGGCGTCAATGGAGCTGGTGGCAAAGACGGAGAAGGGAAGGCCCTTCAGCAGCTCGGGGATGAGGACCGCCTGATCAGCGAACATGCTCTCATGGGCCAGACCTTTCTTGGTCCGGCGGGAGAGGAGCGCCAGGATGGAGATGTTGGTGACCTCGCTGCCGGTGCCGCAGGTGGTGGGGACCAGCACCAGGTCCCGGGCCTTTTGCAGGGGAAGCTTGCCATCGTAAAGGTCCAGGATGGGGGTGACATGCTGGAGGACCAGGAGCTTGGCGATGTCCAGCACCCCGCCGCCGCCCACGGCAATGACCCGGGTGACCTCCTTGGGCATATCCCGGTAGATGGCCTCCACCATCTCGTCTGAGGGCTCTCCCAGGCCGTATTTCTCCTGGAAGAGGACCGGGCAGGGCAGGTTCAAGGGGGCAAAGTAGGGGGTGTAGAGAAACTCATTGGTGAGGAGCAGGTCCTGGGGACCCAGGTGGAAGTCCTGGGCGAAGGCCTGGCAGGTGTCGTACTGCCAGATGGAGGGATGAATGACAAACTGTGTCATGGGAATGCACCGTGCCTTTCGTTTGGAATCAATAGGTTCTGGGGAAGCGGCGGCGGTACTCCTCCCGCAGGGCGTCCCGGAAATCGGGGTGAGCGATTTCAATGAGGGCTTCCGCCCGCTGGCGGAGGGTTTTGCCCCGAAGCTGGGCGATGCCGTACTCGGTGATGACGTAGTTGACATCATTGCGGGTGGTGGTCACCGCAGAGCCGGGGTCCAGGAAGGGGACGATCTTGGAGACCTTGCCCTTGCCGGTGGTGGAGGGCATGGCCATGATGGCCCGGCCGCCCTTGCTCATATTGGCCCCCCGGACAAAGTCAATCTGGCCACCCACCCCGGAGATCTGCCGCAGGCCCACGGAGGTGGAGACCACCTGCCCCATCAGGTCAATCTGCACGCAGGAGTTGATGGAGACCAGGTTGTCATTCTGGGCAATGACATAGGGATCGTTGACATACTGGACAGGGTACATGGCCACGGCGGGGTTGTTGTCCACGTAGTCGTAGAGGCGGCGGGTGCCCATGAGGAAGGTGGCCACGCTCTGGCCCCGGTGGAGGGTCTTCTTTTGGTTGGTGATGTTGCCCGCCTCGGCCAGCTCCACCACGCCGTCGGAGAACATCTCCGTGTGGATGCCCAGGTCGTTCTTCTCTTTCAGGAACAGCAGGACAGCATCGGGAATGGCGCCGATGCCCAGCTGAAGGGTATCCCCGTCCCGGACCAGCTGGGCCACGTTTTGCCCGATGGCCCGCTCCACCTGGCTGATCTTGGGGGGCGGCAGCTCAATGACGGGGGTGCAGCTCTCCACGATGCAGTCAAACCGGGTGACATGGAGGAAGCTGTCCCCCAGGGTCCGGGGCATGTTTTGGTTGACCTGGGCGATGACCAGGTCGGCCTCCTCGGCGGCGGTTTTGGTGTAGTCCACAGAGACCCCTAAGCTGCAGTAGCCGTGCTCATCCGGAGGCGAGACCTGGATGAGGGCCACGTTGGGGTGGAGGTGGTCCCGGAGAAGGGCGGGAATTTCGGAGAAGTAGACGGGGGTGAAGTCGGCCCGCCCTTCCGCGGCGGCGGCCCGGCTGGTGGCCCCCAGGAAAAAGCTGTTGTGGTGAAAGTTTCGGTCGTATGCGGGCTGGCAGTATTCCGCCTTGCCCATGGCCACCATGTGGACGATCTCCACATGCTCATATTGGGCGGCGTTGGCCACCATGGCATCCAGCAGGAGGGAGGGCTCGCCGGTGGCGTGGGCCACCACCACCCGGTCCCCGGAACGAATCCGGCGGACGGCCTGCTGGGGGGGACAGAGGTGCTCTTGATACCAGGTTTTCCAGTCCATGGGAAATCCCTCCTTTGCGTTATCCTTGGTCCCGGGACCGGGCCCGGGTCATAAGAGACCGGGCCTCGGCCAGCAGGGACGCGTCAACGGTGTGGACCAGGATGACCTCCTTCAGATCGGGGAGCAGGGGCATGAGCTGGCCCTCGATCAAGGTCTCGTTGGTCATGGCGGCGGCGGGACAGCCGGCGCACTGGCCCAGCATCCGCAGCCGGAGAATACCGTCCTGGTAGCCCACCAGTTCCACGTCCCCATTGTGGGCGCGCAGGGCGGGGCGGACCAGTGTCTCCAGAAGTTGTTCCAGCGTTGCAGTCATCGTGATCTCCTCCTGACGTTGGGTGTGGGACGGTCAGTCCTCTTTCACATGGGCGATGCGCTTGGCCAGCTTTTTCTTCCCCTCAATGTCCCCCTGGCGGGCGATCATAACCCGCTGGGCCTGGGGAGAACCGGCCCCGTGGAGGGACTCGGTGCGGTAGCCCACGGCGCCGGAACCCAGGGAGAGGTTTTCGATGAGGCGGAGAATCCGCATGCGGTTTTCCGCGGTGGTGCCGGTGCCGTTCTTCATGTATTTGGCCACCCAGGGACCGGTGAATTCCCCCCGGAGGTCGGCCTCGGACAGGCAGGTGCCCACGCTGCCGCCGGCCAGGTCCTCGGCGATGCGGGCCATCTCATAGGGGAAGCGGGTGACGTTCTGCTTACAGACGTTGGCCAGGAGCAGGTCGATAAGGTAGTTGCCGGAGGCGGTTTTGGTCCCCTCGGCGGAGCAGGCGATGCCGCAGGAATACATGGTCTCGTTGAGGTGAATCATCTCAATGAGCTTATCCTTGACGTGGCTGGCCTTGGCTACACCGTTGTAGTCGGCGGCCACGGCGGAAGCGCCGATGAGCACATCCCCCACGCCCACCTTGCAGCCGCCGTAGCTCTGGCGGTGGTAGCCGGCAAACCGCTCCACCATCATGGTGGCAAACTCGGTCTCCCCGTTGAGGTAGATGTTTTCGTTGGGGATGAACACGTCGTCAAAGACCACCAGCAGCTCCACCCCGCCGTACTGGGCGTTGCCCACGTCGATGTCGGTGTTCTCCAGCTTCCGGGTGTCGCAGCTCTGGCGGCCGACGATCATGAACAGTCCCTCGGCGTCGGCGGGGGCGGAGAAGGAGACGGCGTAGTCCTTGTCATCGGGCCCCATGGCCTGGGTGGGCATCACCAGGACCTGGTGGGAATTGCACATGCCCGTCTGATGGGCTTTGGCCCCCCGGACCACGATGCCGTCGGGACGCCGCTCCACCACGTGGAGGAACATGTCCGGGTCCTCCTGCTTGTGGGGGGGCAGGGACCGGTCGCCCTTGGGGTCGGTCATGGCGCCGTCAATGGTCCAGTCCTTGGTCTGGGCCTCGGCCACAAACTTGCGGAAGTTTTCGTGGTAGCTGGTGCCGTGCTTCTGGTCAATTTCGTACGTGGTGCTGTACACGGCGTTGATGGCGTCCATCCCCACGCAGCGCTGGAAACATGCCGCAGTGACCTGGCCCAGCAGGCGCTGCATCTTGACCTTGTTGACCAGGTCCTCGGTGGACTGGTGGATGTGGGTGAACCGGTTGATGGTCTCTCCGGTGAGATGGGAGGTGGCGGTCATCAGCGCCTTATAATTGGGACCCTGGGCCAGATCATAGGTCATCCGAACGGAGTTGACCGAGGGGCGGAGGATGGGATCGTCCACGGGGTTTTCCACCCGCTTGCCGAACATGTAGACCCGCAGCTTCATGGCCCGCAGGCTCTCAACGTATTCTTTTCCAGTCATCATTGCCATAGTATTTCGTCCTTTCCGTGTTTTGAGATGTGGTTCTCCTAAAGGTGCAAGAATGTATTTGTCAGCGAAGGAGGTGAAATTGCCTTCGCCTATCAATACAAGCAATTATCGTGCCAACTATGGGCAAAAAAGAAAACCAGGCAAAAAAACAGGATAAAAATTTGAAAAAAGAACGGAAAAAGGAAACTCCCCTGGGGCCGGATCAAAGAGAGACCGAGCCACAGGGGAGTTCTTTTGTGACGAAACACAGAGAGAAACCAGGGGCGGGAGGCTATTCTGTTTTGAAAATAAAACACGCCGCAAAACTGAAACACTGGGATCGCCGGGGGAAGGTGTTTTAGAAATGAATCAGTCGGGGAGCAGGCGGCGCTGTGCCTGGTATTTTTTCTTTCGGCGGAGGAGGGTGGCCGGGTCCATTTGGAGCCGGCGGGCCGCAGCCCGGAGGGAGCCCGCCTCCGCCAGGGCCTGGGCGATGAGGGCGGCCTCAAACCGCTCCACCTGGGCCTGGAGGCTCTCTTCCGTAAGAGGGGGACATTCCGGTGCGGGGGCTGGGGACTGGGGGTGTGGGGGCTCTACCCCGTAGGTGGGGGAGATGGTTTTGGGGGTGTGGAGACTGCCGTTGTCCAAAATGGCCAGGTCCTCAGCCTGGATTTCCTCTCCGTCGCTCATAATAAAGGCCCGTTCCATGACGTTGCGCAGTTCCCGGACGTTGCCGGGCCAAGGGTATTGGAGCAGGGTGGCCTCCGCCCCGACGGTAAGGGATTTTTTGTGCTCGTAGGTCTGGTTG
>ERZ827108.4294-NODE-4294-length-10563-cov-6.845927_pt1 | contig 10563 bp, 9 predicted proteins | sample MGYA00519921_ERZ827108 | MGnify/ENA primary metagenome ERZ827108 (study PRJEB31778, sample SAMEA3449258) | human gut metagenome | biome: human gut; feature: human-associated habitat; material: faeces | place: United Kingdom | collected 2010/2012 ... | reverse complement strand
TAAACACATTTAACCATATTAAGCAATATATTTAGTTACTTATAAATTCCTCCTTGAGCTTTTTTGTTCAATATCTTTGTGAAACAGTGTACTGAAAACATTTGTTCTTTTTGCAATACCTGATATCTTTATTCGTTCCACAGAAAACAGACAATTTTGTAAGAAGACCGGTAGGAACATTTTTCATTTCCTGCCAGTCTTCTTATAATATCATATTCAACTATGTGATGATCTTATATCTTATTCTTCACCCAGATAATATTTTCCATAAGCATCTGCTGCTTTAATTGCTGCAAATACAGTTTCCGGTGTCACTTCGAAAGGCATATTGTGAAGTGTATCATTTTCCGCACAGGCGGTCTTTGCAACTTCCATCAGCTGCTCATCTGTCACATTGCCGGCACCAAGTTCTGCCAGGGTAACAGGCAGTCCGACTTCGATGCACCACAAAATGATATCTTCCAGTTCTTCTTCCGGAACGTTTTCCAGTACCAGCTGAGTAAGTGTTCCAAATGCAACTTTTTCTCCATGATACATATGGTGGCATTCTTCCAGTACTGTAAATCCATTGTGGATCGCATGTGCTCCCGCAAGTCCGGCACTTTCAAATCCGATACCGGAAAGGAGCGTGTTCGCTTCGATCACTTTTTCGACTGCCGGTGTGCATACACCTGCTTCCAGTGCAATTTTGGCTTTTACGCCTTCTTCCATCAGCGTATCAAAGCAAAGTTTTGCAAGTGCCATCGCTGCTTCCGTTGTCTTTCCGCCTGCACAGGAAGTTGCACCGCTGCGTTTGCATGCTCTCGCCTCGAAGTAAGTTGCAAGTGCATCTCCCATACCGGCTACTGTAAGGCGTACCGGTGATTTTGTGATAATATCAGTGTCCATCAGAACCAGATTCGGATTGGCCGGAAGGAACAGATATTTTTCAAAGATACCTTCTTCTGTATAAACAACGGACAGTGCACTGCACGGTGCATCAGTTGATGCGATCGTCGGGCAGATAAATACCGGTGTGCCTGCATAATATGCAACTGCTTTCGCTGTATCAAAGATCTTGCCTCCGCCGATACCGATCACAAGATCACACTGATTTTCTTTTACAATATTTACCAGACGGTCGATTTCACTGTTGCAACATTCTCCGTTAAAATAATCAAAAACCACTTCACATGTACTTTCTGCAAAGCTGTCTTCGATCATTTTTCCGATTCTCTTATAACCGCCTTTGCTGATCAGAACCAGTGCTTTTTTTCCGCAGTTTGACGCATAAGTTCCGATTTTTTTCATTTCCCCTGCACCCTGCAAATATTTAGACGGGCTGATTAAAATTTTTGCCATTTTTAACACTCCTTTTCTTTTTGTCCTCAAAAGTCGTTATCCGCATCTGGCTTTTGCGTTTGGATTCTTTTGTAATGGAATCTGTCTCTATTATAATAATTGCATTATACATTTTCAAGCCCAAACTTCCTTGAACTCATCGGCCAGATTGCCGTCCATGTATCTGCTGAATTTTTATGCTTTTTTCCAAAAAAACAGAAAAATATTTTGGAATTCTTGTTTTTAAGGCTGGTATACGAATTTTTTTCTGTACATATATTCGTAAAAGTGTTAGATTTATAATTATACATTATCTAAGAAAGGATTACTATCATGCTTCAGACAATCGAATCCATCAACAATGCCGTTAATAACTTCATCTGGGGTGTCCCGGCGATGATCTGCATTATCGGTGTTGGGCTTTATCTAAGCCTGCGGACCGGATTTATCCAGATTCGCAAATTCCCTTATGCACTGAAAACCACGCTCGGAAGAATTTTCAAAAAGAAGGAAGCTTCTGACGGCTCCATGACTCCTTTCCAGGCTGTCTGTACGGCCCTCGCCGGAACGGTCGGTACCGGAAATATCGCCGGTGTCGCCGGTGCGATCGCGATCGGCGGTCCGGGTGCCGTGTTCTGGATGTGGATCTCCGCAATCCTTGGAATGTGCACGAAATTCACTGAGGTCACACTTGCCGTTCATTTCCGCGAACGAAATAAAAATGGTGATTATGTCGGCGGTCCGATGTACTACATCAAAAACGGACTGAGCAAGAAATGGCAGATCCTTGCAATTCTTTATTCCGCCTTCGGTGTACTGACCGTTTTCGGTACCGGAAATGCCACACAGGTAAATACAATCACTACTGCGATCGACACTGCTCTGATCAATTTCAACATCATTCCGGAATCTGCATCCAAAACGCTGAATCTGGTTCTTGGTATTGTGATCATGCTTCTTGTCGGTATGGTTCTTCTTGGCGGTATCAAACGAATCGGAAGTGTCTCCGAAAAACTGGTTCCGTTCATGGCACTGTTATACATCGTTCTTGCGATTGGTGTGGTTGTACTGAATTTTGAGAGAGTTCCTGCTGTATTCCATGATATCGTTTACGGAGCTTTTAACCCGGCTGCCGTCACCGGCGGTGTGATCGGAAGTTTCTTCCTCAGCCTGAAAAAAGGTGTATCCCGCGGTATCTTTTCCAATGAAGCAGGTCTTGGTACCGGTTCTATCGCCCATGCCTGTGCTGATACCAGCAAACCGGTAAAACAGGGTATGTTCGGTATTTTCGAAGTATTTGCCGACACGATCGTTATCTGTACTCTGACTGCCCTTGTCATTCTGGTAAGCGGTGTTCCGGTCAACTACGGAGCTGCCGCAGGTGCCGAGCTGACAATCTCTGGATTCACTTCTACCTACGGAAACTGGATATCTGTTTTTACCGCAGTTGCCATGTGCTGTTTTGCTTTCTCCACGATCATCGGCTGGGGACTTTACGGTGCACGCTGTATTGAGTTCCTGTTTTCCGAGAAAGTAGTAAAACCGTTTATGATCGCCTATTCACTGGTAGCTATCATCGGAGCAACGGTCGATCTCGGACTTCTCTGGAGCATCGCCGAGACCTTCAACGGACTTATGGCAATCCCGAACCTGATCGGTATCTTCCTTCTTTCCGGAACTGCCATCGCTCTGACAAAAGAATATTTTGCGAAAAAATAATTTCATAAAAAAAGATCTCATGCAATCCTTATTCAAAAGAATTGTATGAGGTCTTTTTTATATGGTTCTTCTTACAGTCGCCTACAATCCTGCAAAAAACAGCTCGTAAAGGCTTTCTGTTTCAGTTCATCCAACATTTCCGCAATTCCCATTTTGCTTCCTCCTGTTTTCTCATGTACTATTAATAAGTAAAGCGGACATTCATAGCTATAAACATATGCAATCTGTGGCAAAATTAACATTCATATCACAGTCTTAACCATTGAAGTCTATGGGAACAAGTGTAGAATCTTCTCGTTGTGGCAGCATTTTTGTCATAGTCAATGGCTGTAGCATACAGGTCGGTGAAATAGTTGCGGCCTCTTCCAATTCACTATCCGCATATATTTTTTTAATATGTTCATTTATCGTTGGTAAACCAACATCATACAATGTGGCCATCATCTTCTGTGTCAACCATATATTTTCATCCTCATAGTACATTTCTATGCTGTCCTGCTGATCACCAACAGAGGCAACATAGGTCAGGTACTCCGCTGTGCTTGAGCGGATGGTTATCTCATCTTTTTTCTTTGCCAAATGAAGCACCTCCTTTATAAATCAAAATGCGTTTTCGCTATTGTGTTTAGCTGCTCAGCTATCTCCGCAAACGTTTTATTCAAGTCTAAAGTACTGACTGTGATCTGATTTCCACTCATTTGATAAACATTATTCGGATATATTTCTTCATCTGTCTTTGCATACAGTAACATCCCGGAAACCCTGTGGTCCTTATCTTTCAGTTCATACTCCTTGTTCTTCACGTAAGTAAAGATCTGATAAAGGTTGCCTGAATGAAGTGTATGTTTGTCAAGCTGTACCTGAGTACTGTGCTCATAATATTTTGCATCGATGATAAGAACTCTATCACCCCGCCGGAGCATAATATCGCTCTGCATCACCGGAAGCATAGCATTTTCTTCATTGTCCAACTGCCATGGAATCTGTGATGCATTTGCAACTATCTGGTTTTTAAATTCTTTCCTGTAGTATTCCAAGATAAATTTCTCATATAATCGACACATTCTTTGTTCATCCAGAAAATCCATCAACTTTTTGCGTCCATCTGATTGTGTTTGCAGCAGACCCTTTACTACCAGGTAGCATATCGAAATTAACATACGATAGGTCTGGTTGTTTCGATTGTACTGAACATTCCAATTTACTGTGTGCAAATCAATGAAATCCACTTCACCGAAGTATACCATCAGCTTTCTTAGACTCTTCTTACGCTGCTTCGATATATTTGAACACAGGAGTAGTTCAACTGTAGATTTTATAATCCGGTTCATTGTGCTGTTAACAGAGAACTCATCATATGTGCAGATCAACTGTTTTCGCATCATTGACTGTGTCTTGATGGACTCTGCAATATCAATCTTTCCTCGCAAAGAAGATAGAGCCTCCATCTGCGGAATGTATTCTTTACCAAGTCCGCGTTTTAGCTGAAGGGCAATACCTTTTTCTAAGATAGCCGCCATCAGCTCAGCAGTATTATGAAATTGTTCTGTGGCTATGTTCTTATAGCCCTGTTCATTCAATACCTGAAAAGCATAGGACAGCATATAATAGACGTTTTGTATCGCTATCACTTAATCGCACTCCTTAGATTTTCACTCCAATCTTTCACCTTCATAGGTTCATCAAACCAGTATTCTTTCAACAGCGGTATCAGCTCATATTCCACAACACCATACAGCCAATCATTGTCGATTGTATCAGGTTGTAAATTGCAGAAGTAACTGTGTCCAATGCAGAATCCTTCACCCAAAGATTCATCAGAAGCAATCACTCCGTTCAAATTTTCTACGCAACTAATCAACTTGTTGAACTTCTCGTTGTCTAATGCCATGCGATACTCTCGGAAACCCGGAGTCTCGAAACTAGGCTTGATATCAAAGAAAGCAAATCTTCTACGAAGTGCATAATCCAACATAGCAAGACTTCTGTCTGCGGTATTCATCATACCGATGATATAGACATTCTTCGGAACTGCAAATTTCTCATCGGAATATAGAAGCTGCAGTGCATTTCCACGTTTATCATTTTCAATCAGCATAAACAGTTCACCGAAGATCTTACTCAAATTACCGCGATTGATTTCATCTATGATAAAGAAATACTCATTATCACTGTCTATCTCGGCCTTCTTACAGAAGCTATAGAATGCACCCTTCTTCAGTTCAAATCCTGTAGCAGATGGGCGAAAACCCATAATGAAATCTTCATAGGAATAACTCTGATGGAACTGCACCATCAGCACACGCTCTACATCTTTTACACCCATCATGGAATATGCCAAGCGCTTAGCAGCATAAGTTTTCCCCACCCCTGGAGCACCCTGCAAAATAATGTTTTTCTTGTTTCTAAGCAGGCCAACTAATCTGGAATAGTCTTCTTCAGACATATAGACATCATCTAGGAAATTTTCCGCTGTGTACTCTGGATAGTTAACTTCCTGCTCATCGTCAACTATATCATCGTTTTCAAATAAGTCTTTGATTTCCTGCACAAAATCACTATATGGAGTAATATCAGTCAGTGTTTTCTGCGGTGCCTGATGGTTAATTGTCCAATTCCCTTTATTGATCCATTTAACTTTTCTGACATTTGAATACTCGTCTGCACGATCAGCATCGTATTCGTAGTCAGACTCAATGATTCCTTTACCAAGAATACCATTGTTTCCTTTCTTCACAAATACAACATCACCAACCTTTATATCATGAACGAACTGCCATGTAGCATGAGCTGAATTCTTATAAGAGCTACTATCGCCATATTCCTGCTTCATCTGCTGCTTCATTTCATCTTTAGAGCTGAATACTCCAAGATCTCCAATTTTTCCCCAGCCCAACAGCATATAGCCATTCGCATAGCACTCTTCCCATTTATCAGCACCCTCTCCTGGAGCATAGAGCCAATAACGAACAGTATCGATATCATTGTCTGCAAGAGCATCACTATCATTCGTTTTATTACTCTTTGCATCAGAGACGCCTTTTTTGAAAATATCCGATGCCATCTCCGCTGTCAATTCCACTGTCTTACCTGCTTCAGTAAGTGTCCACACGCCTCTTACGCTCTTATCGATGTATCCTGCTCCGACAAGATAATTTCTTGCAAAAGCAACTTCATTTTCAAATTTGTTAACCTTCGTTTTGCCTCTTGTTTCGTTTATCACCTCATCCGACAGATGCTCGTTTTCAATGATTTTCTTTCTTGCCTCTACTGGTGTCGCAGATCCTCCAAGATCACGTAGTGCCTGTAATAATGGCATAAACCATTTGAGAAATTCTGCTTTAGAAGTCTTTTTTCCTTTTTCAATAGACTTCTCTTGATTTACTTGCTCGGAGATAACCCATGCCGTATAAGATAGATCTGGGAAGCTCTTGTATTCATATTGACCTGCATCCAGAACTTTTTTACACAGATCCTTTATTTCAAGATAATCTGCTGCATATGGAACTTTCTTCAACTTCTTCTCAGTGGCCACAACAAATTCACCCGGCATATTCTGGGCATCAGCTATAAACCAACGATTTCTAGAATCCAGGTTGATAAATGTATAAGGACGAATCCAATACAGGCCCATCGTAATATTCCAGCGAATACAGAGCTGATCATGTACCTTATCATAAACTTCAGAAAATTTCCGTCGGTTATCTGCTGTGTCATTATCAGCAAATACAAGAGCAGCCTCAAACAAGCTCCACAGATTATCAATATCACCTGCTTTTCTATCATCTTTAAATCCATAGAATGTAGCTTTCAGATTATTGAGAACTGGAATTCCATCAAAGTTGCTCGGTAACGTTGCAGAAATTCCGAACACTGATGCAATTCCATTAAGAATAGCGATTCTATTAGCATTTGTGATTCCCTTATTAAAGGTTCCAAAGATAGTAAATGGGTCGATGTCAATAATCTCATCGCCACTTTCAAACTTAGGAACACTCATCCCTGCCATGCTATACACCTCATATATTTTCTGAATGAGTGCCTTTCTGTCAGCTTTGAAAGGCAGGAGTTTCGTTGCAAACTCCGTGTAAAAATTTGTCCAATCATATTGCATTAGTTATCTCTCCTCCAGAAACAGCTTCAGAGAATTGTATACAATCCTTTTCTGCATCTGTCTTTGTGCTTGAGCTTCCACAGTTCAGCACAGTTTTTTGTTCAGTTCTCCATTGCTTCATCATGTACCACATATTCTTCTTAATGCTGACGTATATATATTGCTGATTCACGACTAAAGCCTTTTCGTTACAGCAGAATCATTTTTTCTTATCATATAAGTCTAGGTAATACTCATTGTTTAGAATTTTCCCTTGGATGTCTTGACCTTTTCTTGTCGAAAGTATATCTTTACTAATAACTGTTCGTTCAACCTCTTTGCCGTCTGCATTCATTAATTTACATTCGTACATCTTGTAATGCATGAATTCAAGAACGATATTAACGCTGAAATTATTATGACGTATGCATAAGTAGCCAAATATCAGGAAGAAGATTAAGAATTTAACCACTTCAGCCCATTGCGTGAAATCAAACGCAAACAACGGAAGGATATATGAAAGCAAAAACTCTGCCGTTATTGTCTTGCTTTCCTTAGCTTCTTGTATTGTAAGCACATACTTCTCATCATCTGCAACAAAGAATTTTACAAAGAGTATAATCAGTGATGTCAACACTCCCAAGAGGATTCCTGATATGCTGATTATCTCTGTCCATTTATCTCCGCCGCCTTCTATCAAACTCTTAATATCAATAAAAAGAACCGTAATCCACAATGGGACAAACGAAAGGAAGTACATGCTGAATGAAACAAAAATAGACATTTCCTATCTCCTTCAGCTCACCCAGTCTTTTGAACCATCAACTTCCACCGGCACTTCCTCCAACACATCCCACATGGCCTTCCCACAAAGAACCTTTACAAGGTTTTCAGCGTCAACCTTCTGTGATGTATCGAACTGCTTATCATCTGTCAGCGGAATCTTAAAATATTTCGCTGCTTTCTCTCTGTTTTTCTTTTTGGTAAGCAATTGCAGTTTTGATTTACTGAATGCTGCAAATCGTCTTGGATTCTGTCCGGATGTCGCAGTACTTCGGAACATTTCTGAATCGGAAATAATCTTTAATTTCTCAATCTCGTTAACAGCTTCGGTACATTTAATCTTATAGGCACGTTCCATATTAAAGAGAGTTTCGCCCGACATGTCTAGGAAGTACACAGTCTTATCATATATGATGACATTCATTGAAGTACGAAGATTCAACACTTTGTCCGGAATCTCCCAAAATTTTCCCTTATCATGCAGGAAACGATTCTTAAGCGTAGTAATCGGCGTATTCATGGATATCAGTTTAATCTGGTGCTTATCATCTCCGTCCTTCATATTTCCACAAAGAACATACGCTTGTGCTTTCATACTTAAAGGATCTACCTCTGAATCCGAATCTGCTATTCCCTGAAGAAGTGCCTCCATATCAATGTCTATATCCGGATTATTTTCGCTTATCCTGTAAATCGTTGTGCTATTGCAAGTGCCATCGTACTCTCTTACATCTGCGTATTTATTCAGCTTATTTTTTCCTTCACCAACATATCCTGCTGCAATATCTTGAATAAGGGTTCTCACCCTCTCCGAAGGTTCCAGTTCTATTCTTCTACAGTTATATGTTGTACCCTGGCGTTTTGAATGCGTAAAACTGAGCAAATGAGCATGCCATTCCCCACAATCAGGCAACGCACTAAAAACTTCCTTTACTAAATCTAATGACATGAATTCATCTCTCCTTTACGTAATGCTGCCACTTCTATAACTTTCAAATTCCAGCCTTCTTTATACCAGTCCTCTAAAGTTCTCAAAGTACATCATAAGCCTTCTGATCAGTGCTTCTTTTCTCTTATCCCTGCCAGATCCGCTAAAGCGGGATACCGGTGGCATAATCTTGTCGATATCGGTTCCTATAGTCTTGAGTTCACCATCTTGGAAGGACTTATCCACAAATTCTCTGGTCTCATCCGGCTTCAGCCTTTCTTCTTCAATGATAATAACCAGATCCTTTTCCTTCATCTCGATAACATAATCGTGCCATACATCCATGACATCATCGATGTCATTAACACCGGAAATGAAGGTCTCAATCAATGCCTTCTTACTACGCAACTCTGGGCTGGCATCCACTGCCTTCTTGATGGTAACAAGAACTTCCTTATCTTCACCGTGGCTGTCATGGTACTTCTTTACCAACATCAGAATGTAATCAATATTGATCTCTATTTGCTTAATAAGCTCTACCTCAAAGACAATATCATCCGTTACATCTGTGCTTTCTCCGTTCTCACGCTTGTGCTTCCATTCATCCCTGAGATCTTGGTACCTTCCCAGGTAATCCTGAAGGTCACGCTCCGTAAGCAGCTCCTTCTTCATAAATTCATCGAAGGAGACCAGCAGATTTCTCATTCGAAGGATAGCCCCGAACAGTGCAATGAAATCCTTCTGATTCTGTTCACCGACAATCTGCGGTTCTGCGAGTGGAAATTTCGTGGCCAAATCCTCAACCATATCCACATAACCCGGCATTGGTCTTCCATCCACGGATTCATATCCGTAATAGTAATCCTTAAAGCTCTGCATAAGAACAATGCCACCTGTCAGCCTTAGCTCTTACATTACAGAAAAGTTCACTCGGGAGGATGAAGAATCCCTTTTCCTCAACCAGTCCATCACGTGCCTCTTCCGCTTCGTTATCTGGCATCTTTGCATAATCAAAATCAGTGTTAGGATTTCATGGATTTCGCTATATGGAATTATCACATTCATCCCTCCTTCTACAATAAAATATCTTTTAATGCTTTACTCATCAATTCTTGGCGTTTCTCCATAAATTCTTCAAAGTTTGCAAGTTCATAAGAAACATCACCAGGAATGTACTTGGCATTTTCACTATTCTCAGTAATCTTCAGCCAATCGGCAAGTGGTGTCGCATTCTTGGATTCATTCTCTCTACCTTCCAACAATTGAAGGTTTGCTAATGTATTCCTTCTTCTACGCCAATCTTCTTTAGTATCATCATCAATCACTGTTCCGTCCGGCAAAACTAAGTCTTTAATCTTGCCTTCTTCAAATCCTGTATACGGATGCATATGGTCTTGATGGAATCCCTTCTGACTATATTTCAAATTTGGATACAGAAGAGATAACAACATAAATGTATAGACACCAATCTCATATGTATCAAACATTGCATCAATCTCATCCGCAGTATATCTAAGAGTTCTCTCACCTGTGAATCTAATCCCATTTAAATTTTTCATACTAAATGAATTAGATGGTGCTGCCTTCAATGCCTCTCTTATGCTTGTAAGTGCAGAGTTTGATGCCGTACCAAAAATCTGTCTTACCTGTGCGATTACAATATATTTTCTACTACAATATATTTATGGTTAATATCCCTTACAGCCAGTAAGGAATTATC